>Ga0209985_10000329_pt1 | contig 52833 bp, 36 predicted proteins | sample NOAtaG_FD_187305 | JGI IMG/M metagenome (GOLD analysis project Ga0209985, IMG submission 187305) | Freshwater lake microbial communities from Lake Erie, under a cyanobacterial bloom - NOAA_Erie_Diel6S_1000h metaG (SPAdes) (version 2) | ecosystem: Environmental > Aquatic > Freshwater > Lake ... | reverse complement strand
CGTGGCCGATGTGGATGTGGCAGTCCAGCTTGGTACCCACCCCGATCACTGTATCCCCGGAAACCCCTTTATTGATGGTACATAAAGCGCCAATCTCTACTTCGTCTTCGATGATCACGCGGCCACCCGAGCGCCATTTGTGGTACCCTTCCGGCGTGCGTTTGTAGTAAAAAGCATCCGAACCGATCACCGTACCGGAATGGATGATGACCCCCTGCCCGATCTTTGTGTGCTCGTAAATACTCACGTTAGCGTGGATGTAGCAGCCGCTTCCGATCTCTACTTCTGCACCGATTACCACATTCGGCTCGAGGATGGCATCCGGGTGGATGCGGGCAGTAGGGTGAATATGCTGCGTCAGCGGGATCAGGGGGCGAAAATCCAGCACGAGCTGGTTATAGGCCTCAAAAGGTGCGTCGCAGAGGAGCAGCGTCTTGCCCACAGGCGCGGGGACCCGCTCGTTGAGGATGACGATAGAAGCTGCGGAGCGGAGCGATTTATCAAAATACTTTTTGACATCCACAAAAGTGATATCGCCTTCCCGGACCTGATGGATTTCATTGATGCCGTAAGCAAAAGCCGCTGTATCGCCGATGATTTCAGCGTGGATTTTTTGTGCAATGTCTTTTACCGGAATGGGTTGAGGAAATTTCATGTAAAAATAATTTTTATCAAAAATGCAGGTTTATTGTTTAAAAATTTCAAAACTTACCCTATTAAATCGTTTGGACAAAAACTTTGGAATATGGAAACCACGACATTATCCCGTACCCGGCAATTTATCGAAAAAGAAGAACAGTACGGCGCCCACAATTACCACCCGCTGCCGGTGGTGCTGTCCCGAGGGGAAGGGGTGTATGTCTGGGATGTCGAAGGAAAAAGGTATTTCGACTTCCTCTCGGCCTATTCCGCCGTCAACCAGGGCCACTGCCACCCTCGGATTATACAGGCCCTGACCGAACAGGCCCAGCGGCTTACCCTCACCTCCAGGGCCTTTTATAACGATCAGCTCGGGGAGTACGAAGCGTTTATGACCCAACTTTTTGGATATGACCGTCTCCTGCCCATGAATACAGGGGTCGAGGCTGTGGAAACCGCCATCAAGCTCTGCCGGCGCTGGGGCTATGAAGTAAAAGGTATTCCGGACGGCAAGGCCAAAATTATCTTTTTCACCAAAAATTTCCACGGCCGGACGACCACAGTAATCTCGGCTTCTACCGATCCCGGAAGCCGGCGGCATTTCGGGCCTTATACCCCCGGATTTGAAATCCTGCCCTACAACGATCTGCCTGCCCTGGAAGCCTGTCTGAGGGATCACCCCCACGTCGCAGGGGTGATGCTGGAACCCATTCAGGGCGAAGCCGGGGTAATCGTACCGGATCCCGGCTTTCTCAGTGGTCTTCAGGCATTGTGCAGCCGATACCAGGTCCTGCTGCTGGGCGACGAAATTCAGACAGGGATCGCGCGGACGGGAAAAATGCTGTGCTGCGACCACGAAAATGTCAGACCGGATATCCTGATCCTGGGCAAAGCCCTTTCCGGCGGCACCCTGCCCGTATCCGCCGTGTTAGCAGATGACGAAATCATGCTTACCCTGCACCCCGGCGACCATGGCTCCACCTTTGGCGGTAACCCCCTGGCCTGTGCTGTCGCCAGGGAAGCCATGGAGGTCGTCATCGGGGAGCGCCTCGCAGAAAACGCCGAACGGATGGGAAAAATGTTCCGGTCCGAAATGCTGGAGATGACCCGAGAATTTGAGGTACTCACACTGGTACGCGGCAAAGGCCTGCTTAACGCCATCGAAATAAATACCCACGAAGATTCCGACCTGGCCTGGAAACTGTGCCTGAAATTCAGCGAAAACGGCCTGCTCGCGAAGCCTACCCATGGAAATAAAATCCGCCTTGCCCCCCCGTTGGTCATTAATGCTGCCCAAATGGGGGATTGCCTGGAGATTATCCGCAAGTCGCTGCGCGACTTGCGGATAGGGGTTTTGTGAAAAGTATTCCGCCGCCTTCGGCGGCGAAAGAAAGTTTTGAAGGGACATCGTTTTCCCTCATTTTGCTTCGCAAAATGAGGGAAAACGATGTCCCTTCAAAATAATTATTGGCAGCGCCAGCCGCCAAAGGACGGCCGACAGGCTTTTTACATAACCCCATTAAATTTCAAAAGAAATATTATTTGGCGGCGCCAGCCGCCGAGGGGCAGCCGGAAGGCTTTTTACATAACTCCTTTAAAAAATTTTGGGCCCTAAACGAAGCAACCCATTGCAAATCAGCGATTTGCAATGGGTTGCTTCGTTTAACAAAGTGGGCCTTGAGGGACTCGAACCCCCGACTCTCGCGTTATGAGCGCGGCACTCTAACCGGCTGAGTTAAAGGCCCTCATTTCAGGGCACAAATATAATACTTTTATGAGCCCCCGTCAAGTGCGCATTAAAGATTTCTAATGTCGCTGATTTTTTGAAAATTTGTGCCCATTATACTGTACCATGGCAAAAAAGTACATCAGCCGCGATGAGGCCCTGCGGCAAATGCAGCGCTACTGCGCCTATCAGGATCGCTGCCACCTGGAGGCCAGGCGCAAGCTCCTGGATCTGGGAATCTTTGGCCAGGACCTCGAAGAAATCCTCCTTGCCCTGATCGAGGATAAATTTCTCGATGAAGAGCGTTTTGCCCGGTCTTTCGCAAGAGGGAAATTTCAAATCAAGGGCTGGGGGCGGATCCGTATTACCGCTGAGCTCAAACAACGGCAGATTTCATCCTATTGCCTGCGCAAGGCGATGGAAGAAATAGACCCCGAGGCCTATCTGCAAAAACTGGAACAACAGCTCCGCACGCGGGCCGAACAATACAACAACGACCCTTCCAACCCTTTCGAAATCCGGCAACGCCTGGCGCAATATGGTATCAGAAAAGGCTTTGAACCGGAAGTTGTCTGGGAAACCCTCAAAAAAATGTTGCTTCTATAAATAGCTGCTATTTTCAAAAACACAATATTATGCTACGCGTATTCTCCTCTACTGCCCTATTGGTATGTATTTCCATCTTGCCGATTACCGCGCAGGACAACCCAACCCCCAAATACTGGGAGATTGGTGCGGGACTGGGGCTCGATTTTGCCCAGCTCCTGCAAATGAATCCCAGGCAGGGGGCAGGCCAAAACCGCATCGGCTTTGGCAGCGCCCTGACCTCCTATGCCAAACTAAAAAAAGACCACCTCGCCTGGGATAATACCTTCGTCTGGCAGTTCGGCGTCCAGAAGCTTGGAGCAGGCCCCCTCCCTAACGGCGCCAACCTGCCTTTTCAAAAAGCCATTGACGAATTCAGGATCAGCTCTAAACTTGGTATGCAGGCAGCCGATTCCTCCAAACTCTTTATTTCTGCGGATATTAACCTTCTCAGTCAAATCACCCCGACTTTCAATGGTACAAACCAATATCCCGGTAACTTCCTCACGGATATCACACGGTCTGATGCCGTACCCCTTGCACGGTTCTTTTCCCCCGCGACTGCCACGGCATCTATCGGAATAGACTATAAACCTGGTCCGCAGCTTTCGATTTTCTACTCCCCTGCGGGTACCAAATTTATCATCGTTACCGATGACGATATTGCACGAAAAGGAGTCCATGGGAATCCTGTTACAAAAAATGCCGCCGGAACGGTAATTACATTTAAAAATGTGGATGCCCAAATCGGTTCCCTGTGCAAAATCAACTACGCCGATAAGTTTATGGACAATAAACTGACGGTTACCTCCCAGCTCATTCTCTATTCGAACTATCTGCGCAACCCTCAGAATATTGATGTGGACTGGAATAGCCAATTATCCATGACCCTGTTAAAGAATCTACAAATCTCCCTGATCGCCAATGTTTTTTACGATGACGACGTGCGGGTGCAAATTACCGACTACGACGCCCCGGGCGGGGTAGCAGGACTTGGCAAACGGGTCAGTTTTACCCAGCAGCTACTACTGAAGTATGCCGTTAATTTTTAATTACCGCTGAAACGGCATTTTCATTTAAAAAAGCTTCTACCGCCGCAAATAATGCTTCCGGTGCATCGGCGTGTACCCAGTGCCCTGCTTCCGGGACCGTGAGGAGCCGGGCGTTAGGGAAATGCGCGTGGATTTCCGACCAGTCGGCATCCAGGATATAATCGGATTGGCCCCCACGTATGAAAAGGGCGTCTCCGGCAAAATATCCCCGGGCAACAGGAGGGCCCATAATTTTCTGGTAGTACTGGTACAAGACCGGCAGGTTCATCTTCCACTCGAAATACCCGTCCCTGTGTCTGGAAAGGTTTTTTAGCAAAAACTGCAAGGTTCCCTTATCTTCAATAAAACGACCAAGCACCGCTTCTGCTTCAGCCCGGTCTCCAATAGCACGGAGATCCACGGCCATGAGCGCCTGAAAAATATGCTCGTGCCCCCCGGCATATTGTTTTGGCGCAATATCCACTACGATGAGTTTGTCCGTCATTTCCGGATACTGCAAGGCGAATTCCATTGCCACCTTCCCGCCCATCGAATGCCCCAGCAAACTTGCAGACGGCAACCCTTGTTCTACCATGAACGCACAGACATCTTCTGCAAGCGCGGGATAATCGTGCACAGGCACATGGGGCGAGCGGCCGTGATTGCGTTGGTCAATCAGAAAAACACTGAACTGTTCTGCCAGTTTTTTGCCCACCGACTGCCAGTTGTCCAGTGTACCGAAAAGGCCGTGAAGAATAATCAAAGGCGCGCCTTTACCGAGGTGTTTATAGTTGAGTTCCATGTTGATGGGCGGTTTCCAGCGGGTTATCCATATTTCCTTCGAAAGAATAGGGATGGAAGCGGGCAAAAAGCTCCTCCGAATACCACCCCAGTTCCCGGGTTTTACGGACTACATTCTTATGGTGATTACTTTGATAGGCATATTCGAGCATCGCTGCAGGATTGCGCCAGACACTGAAAGTTGCCTGCTGGATCAGCGGAAGCTCCCCTACCCCGATTGCCAGCAATAGATTTTTGCGGTGCCGTTGTATAGAGGCGCTCACTGGCGGCACATAGGTCCAGAACCGCCATAAGTGCCTGGTAAAAATCGTGGCACGCGTGAGTACCGCTACCGGCTTTTCCTCCTGCATATCGGTTCCGGTTTCAAAAGGGTTCTGCCCTTCCCAGGCCCCGTGGGCCTTTATCGTGCGCATAAAAAACGTCTGGTAGCCGGCCCTTTCCTTGTAGGATGCAAACAAAGGATGCGTATCAAAGAACATCCTTGCTGCTGCTTCATCTTCCCAAACAATCATCAGCCCATAAACCCCAAAATTGGGCAGGATGCTGAACCCTTTCCCGGCCCCGCTACCCAGCATTTTTGCAAAGCGCTGCCCGGGGACCCTGGCCAGTTGCTCCGGGGAAAGCCCCATTTGTCCCAGCGCCCACCAGCGGTTGCGCAAGCCCTTGTAATGAAGCAGCGTAAAGGTTACAATTTGTTGACTAAACATATCGTTGAAACAAAAAGGTTACCGCTTGGTTTGAAAAAAACCCCTAACTTTACCTGTTAACGGATACATAAAATACAACAAAACAGCCAAAAACTGCTATGCCGGAAAACCCGTTGGAACGGATACGCGAACACCTGAACGCAGGGGAAGTGGAAGAAGCCCTCCAAAAGCTGGATCTTTGGCTACAGGCAAACGGCAAAGCCAGCCTCAGCAACGACGTAGCACTTTGGCGGGCAGACCTGAGCCGTGGCGAGCGGGAATTCTCCCAAAGTCTTATTGCCCTTTCCGACCTACGTGCGTTACAGCAAAAAATAACCCGCGGCATCCTCGTCCTGCTCACCGAACTGGGCACTGGCATACCAGCGATCCATACTTTCCACTGTTATACCTGCGACCGGGTACCACAAACCGACACGTTTGCCGAATCTTTTGAGCAAAGACGAAAAGAAAAAAAACAATTTTACTTCCTCTATGGCTGGGAACGCCAATCGCACCTCGGTATGTTCCGCAGGATCGCCTATGAACTCGAAGGCGCTTTCCTCGATGACCTGAGCCCACAAACCGCGCCAGGGGTAAAATCCCGGCAGATGGAACTCCGCCTGCGGCCCACCAGAAAGGAACAGTTGTTCAAACTCGAAATCGCCAAAAACCTCTTCCACCTCCTGGAGGTTAAACCGGAAGACCACGAGCCCATCCTGGACAAAAGCCTCGCCTACATCGCTTCCTTCAGCCCTTTGTTACAGGATTTTTCTGAAAAAGACTACCTCTGCATTTATATCCCAATCCTCTCGTACGACTGGGATAATCAGGTTACCCCTACAGTGGCATCCTGGGTCATTGAATCCTTCTGCAAAGATCCTCTTCCTGCTAACTGCCCCAACGTTCTCTTCTTCTTTGCCGTCGTCTTCGAAGAAGAAGATCAGGATCTGGTGCACGAAATCCGGGAAGTCGTAGAAAACAGTCGCCATATCCAAGCCCTGCCAGAACTGGAAAAAGTCGCCCGAAGAGATATCCGACGCTGGTTCTCCATCTATCACCAGATCGCCGAAACTGCCGAGGCACGCGACAACCTCATCACCGGCCACTTCGGTAGCGGCCAGGAACCACTGGACATGGAAATCGTCGAAATCAACCTGCGCAAAATCATTGACCAATACAATAATTCTTTTATCCGATGAAACTCAGGATCAGTAAACCGCTCGTAAAAGACTTTGACCCGGAAAAATATATCCTCGACGAAGGCCTCCAACAGGCCGTAGAAGTTGCTATAGCCCTGGATCAACCCCTCCTACTCACCGGTGAGCCAGGAACAGGCAAAACGCGCCTCGCCTATAAAGTTGCCTACGAACTCCATAAAGACCAGTCCCAGGTTCAGTTTGATGCCAAACCGCTGGCCTTCTACACCAAAACGACCAGCAGTGCCAAAGATCTCTTCTACCTGTACGATGCCCTCGCCCACTTCCAGGCAGCCAACCTACGTCGCGATGCGGGGGAAGAAACCCCCAAAACCTCCGGATTTATAGAACTACAGGCGCTGGGCAAAGCCATTGCCCTATCCAACCCCGAAAACATAGATACCTCCCAATTTCGCACCGCCCTCGGTAATGCCCCCAAAAGCTCCGTCGTACTCATTGACGAAATAGATAAAGCCCCGCGCGATTTCCCCAACGATATCCTCAACGAAATCGAAAACCTCGAATTCCAGATTAAAGAACAAAATAACTATACCATCCGGGCGGGAAAAACCCAGCGGATCGTCACCATCATGACATCCAATTCCGAAAAAAACCTTCCCGAGCCCTTTCTGCGCCGCTGTATTTTCTACCATATCCCTTTCCCCAATGAAGAGCAGCTCCTCTCTATCGCCAAAGCACAACTTGGTGCCGATACCCGCCTGGCCGATGCGCTGCTCTCCGAAATCATCTCGTATTTCAACGAAATACGCAAGCGCACCGTCCGTAAAAAACCGGCAACGGCAGAGCTTATCTCCTGGCTCCGCATCCTGGAACTCGAAGAAATCTACACTGCCGCCGACCTCCGCCTCAAGCGCCACCGCCTGAGGGACAACCTCTCTGTACTGATTAAAACCAAAGAAGACTTCGATGCCGTAAAAGGGCTTTTCGCCTGAACCACTGGATACCGCACCTTTTTTATCTTTTAAATTCTTCACCTTGCACCCGGCATCTGTCCACCATCCACTCCCGCTCGAAAATCTGGTCCGCAGACTGGAGCTATCGGGTTTTCATATCACACCTGCTGCCCGCTTGCGGATGATACAGGTGCTGGGCAGTGACCCCGGAAAAGACTTGCTCAAAAACCCAAAAAAACTGAAATTCCTACTGGCCCCTGTCGTTGCTATGACCGCAGCCGAACAGGAGCAGTTCTACCTCATCTTTGACCAATTCTTTCAGGAAATCAGCATCCCCCCTAAGCTGACGCCCATGCCGGTACAGGGTTTTTTGCACAAAAACCTCTGGTGGCTACTGCCCATTGCCTTTGTGGCCGCTGGCCTCGCCTATCTGTTCTGGCCCAGAAAAACAGACACCCCCAATGCTGCGCAGCCGGTGTTCAATATCACAGGCCCCACAGCGGCACAACCTGGCGACACACTCATCTTTTCCCTGAATGTCCAAAACACAACCGGTATTCTCCTTCCTGTTATCTGGTCACTCGCTGATGCTACGGATCAACGTGTAGAAAGAAAAGAAAATGGGGATTCGACCTGGTCGGTCATCGCAGATGCAGGACAAAAATCACCGGTCAAGCTGGTACAAGCACAGGTCCGTGTGCCTGGTGTGGACTCCCTGTTCACTGCCTCTACTGCGTTTGGAATATTCTGCCCGGAGCCGCCCGAATTCAGGGAATGGGAAATGCCCGCTTCCCTTGAGGTGGAAGAACCTTTTACCTTCCGTCCACCCGCCAGGTTTGGGGAAAAAACATATACTTTTGAATGGAGCTTTGGCGATGGTGCCATTTCCAGCGAACGCAGCCCTACACATCGCTATACAGCCGATGGCGTTTATTTCCTCCAGTTGAAAATCACCAAAAAGGGCGTTAACGCCATTTGTACCGGGGAAATGGTACACCGCATCGCTATTGGGGAAGAAAATATTTTATTGGCGCCTCTCCCCCTCGAATACGACTTCATTTATCCTCGTGCTACCTGGAGCTGGGGTGCCTGGCTCCTGCTCAGCCTATTAGCTATCAGCATTTTTTATTATATGATCCGATGGTTTAAAAGGCCTTACCCCCAGAATGGCCCTCAAAAACCCGGCATCGCCGACGAAAGCACTGTTCCTGATAAAGGCCCGTACCTGATTCCTTTTCGTCCCCTCGATGATCTGATCCCCACCGAACCCGTACAGTACCGCCTGGCCGACATGCTGCGCCTGCGACAGGAAGGCCTGCGCAAGGAAGTAGATGTGCCTAACAGCATAAAAGCCACGATCGAAGCAGGAGGATACCCACGCTTGCTGCTTCGCACCAATACCCAACCCACCGATTATCTTATCCTCCTCGACCGGCAATCTGCCAACAGCCATCAGGCCCGTTTTTTTCAGTATCTCGCTGCTGCGCTCAGCCGCCAGGAAGTCGTCGCTGAAGTTTTTTATTTCCAGGCCGACCCCTATCGTCTATGGAATACCGCACACCCCAACGGGATTAACCTCGATATGTTATACCGGTTATACCCCGACCACCGGCTTATTGTGATGGGAGATGCCCACGAACTCCTGGACCCCTATGCCTCAGGAAGCCCAGCGCTGCGCCCGGGAACCACACGGGTGCTCAAAAGCTGGAAGCAGCGTCTTCTCCTGACACCAGTCGCCCCCTGTTCCTGGACGTTCAGGGAAGCCGTACTGGCAGATGTTTTCGTCATCTTCCCCGCAGATACAGAAGGACTTGCCCGCGCTTCCCAGTTCATTGAAAATGGGCTGGAACCCACTGACCTCCCCCCCTCATTCCGCGAATGGCAGGTATTACTGGCACAGGAAAGAAAAGATGTAGATGCCAACTATTATCAATGGCGGGCTGTCGAGGATTATGAAAAGTATTTCGCCGATGACCCCCAGATGCTGCGCTGGATCATGGCAATGGCCGTATTCCCCAATCCAAACTGGGAAATCACCCTCGCAATAGGTGCCGCCCTTGGGATTGAACCTCGTTTTGACCGCCTCCTCCAGCTTTCCAGGATCCCCTGGCTGCAAAACGGCGACCTCCACCCGAGGCTACGCAAAAATTTACTCGCCAGAATCGCCCCGCAGGATGAGTCCCTCGCCAGAAAGGCCGTCAAAAAAGAACTCGAAGCGATCGCTGATAGTGCCGGGGAAGGTTTCGCAGCCCTCGAACTGCAAAGCAACCTCGCTGCCCAGAATTTTATCCTCTCCCCTTATGATCCTGAAACACAGCAGGCTATCCAGGCTTTCCTCAAAGCCGGCGTTTACAATAAACCACAGGTAGAAGAACTTGCCAGGGCACTCCCGAAAACCCAGGAACACCTCACCAGGAGGCAAATGAGCAAGACCATGCAAATGGAACGCCAGCAGCCGCATGACGAAATACTCCAGGAATTCCTCGACCTACAAGCCAAGGCCACGCCCCCCCCAAAACTGCCTGAAAGACCCGTGTACACCCCTGATTTCTGGCGTATGGCCCGCAGTTTCTTCGCTTTCGGCCTCATGATCGCTATCATGTGGAACCTCGACAGCACAAAATGGCTCTACCGTACGGTTTTCGGCATGGATCCCGAGCCTTACTCCGGGCAATATGACAGAAAAATGCGGGACTACGTCCTGGTCAAAGAATCCATTTTTATTGACAGCGCAGCCTTGCTCAATAATGATGGCACAAGACAGTACTACGAGGCAGTCATACCAGAATTAGACGACCTTGTCAACGGGGATTCGAGCTATGAAGTGAGTAGCATCCCCGGGGCATTATCCAGCTTTGATCGTGCAGAAAGTATAAAACCTGGCTATGCACTGGCAGAAGGAAATACCGCGAAGCTATTCTATGCGGCAGGAGCGGCTATTTTCAATGCCCGACGAAAAGGGGGCATCTTTTTAAAAAAACCCATCCCCCTTAACCTCTATCAAACACTCAATACCGAAGCAGGGGGCCTTCTGCCATCCCCTTCTGTCAGCGACTCCCTGGCCCTCAGATTTTTCCGCCTTGCTACCTCAAATGCGGAAATCCGGCATAACACCCAGCATGCCATGGGCCTTGCATTTTATTATCTCGGCAACCGCGACTCCGCAAGCTATTATTATAATACCCTCCAAAAAATCGGGTACTTCGATTCCCTCCAATTATTCCCCAACCTGAAAATCCTCCTGGGAAAACAGGAAACCGCCCTATTCGATGTCCGGCTGCGCAATCCTAATGTACGATCTGTCGAGGCTACCCTCAATTATTTCATCAACCCCAAAGGAGTGCCAAAATTGCGTTGGGAGCTCGAAGCCAACGACAATAAAGGACCCTCCCCTTTTGTGCGCACTGCCACCGCAATGGCCAAATTCCGGCGCAACACCACCACTTTATTGATTCAATCACCAGAATCGGCACCGGAATTCCGTACTGGCGCCCTGCGCCTTCGCCTCCGAAACCTCGATCAGGATGCCCTGCTAATAGATACCCTACTCTACTGGCCCAAAAACTGGAACGTAAAAAAAATACCGGAACAAACCACCCTCAAGGCAGTTACCATGGACGAACGCAGTGTGGAAATGAAGCCCTCTTCTTTCAACATCATCGGCCAGATCCTGGATTCGGTCAACAACCAGCCGCTCGCCAACGTTAAAGTCAAACTCCTCGGCAACCCAAAGACCCCCCCCGGAACAGGCGAACAAGAAACCGTCACCGACCAAAATGGCTACTATATCCTCAAGCTCGAAGCCTTACCCAATTACCGCCTGAGAATACAGGTCGAAAGACCTGATTATGAGCCGCTCACCCTTGATCTGCCTCCGCTCAACCCGCGTTTAAGCGATCAAAAACTCCCCGCGGTCCGCCTAAAACAGATTTTGAAGTCCCGGCTACAGGATAAAAGCAATAACCTCAGAAAAATCAAAAACTCCTTTAACTAATCCATTTCCAACTTTACCCCATCCTGCCGGATATGCAAGGCACGGATTTCCTTTCCCCGCCCCAATATATCCGGTGCATTTTCCAATCTAAGGACGCCACGCGGGCAGACCTCCGCACATATCCCACACCCGACGCAAGCAGCCCGGACCACGTCCTGCCCCCGCTGCGCGTATGCCCGTACATCTATCCCCATCTCACAATACACCGTGCAATTTCCGCAGGAAATGCATTGACCACCGTTCACCGTAATCCTGAAACGGCTGAAAAAACGCTGCTGTAACCCCAAAATAGCCGCCATTGGACATCCAAACCTGCACCAAACCCTGCTCCCGAAAACAGGATAAAAACCTACCCCCACAACCCCTGAAAATATTGCGCCAATGTAAAACCCATACCACTTCGAGAGTTTATAGCTGCTGATGAAAAACAATCTGGGACTCCCGCTCCAATATGCCCAGATCAAACTTAACAAAATCAGCCCGATTATCCCCCAAACCGCATACTTCACCTTGGGGGAAATAGCGGAGAATACGCCAGGCCTGACCATCCCAATAACCGATCCACCAAGGAACATACACAGGACCAGCCCCAAAAAAAACCCGCGCGTAACAAAGTAACCCTCCGGATTCTTATGAAAAAAAGCGTATAGCTGTGCCAGAGTCATCACCACCACGAATACCAGCACACTATGAACGAGCCATCGCTCAAGCCGCCACGCCCCCAATGATTTATCCGATAAATGCCGAAAGGGGTCGCCAGCCGTTTCTGCAAGTCCACCGCAACCACAGACCCAGGAACAATACCACCGCTTGCCAAAATAATACGTCAGAACGGGAGAAATTACAAAAATCATCGCAAGGCCAGTGAACAGCATCCATAAACCTACATTGCCCGAACCTATTAATAACCTGAGATTCCAGTCTTGGAAAAAATAATAGTTCAGCGGCCACATCTGCTTCAAATCCGTTGCCGGCAGGTTAAACCGCTGGAAAAACTCAGGCAACAGGAAGGCAAAACCAAGCTGAAAAAACATCACAGACAAGGTGCGCACAACCTGATAACGGTTATGGCGGTATTTTAGAATAAATTTTACGCCCATCGCCAATACCGCCAGTGTATAGAATACACCGTAAACAAACCATTGCGAGGCGGCTTCCTGCTTTAACATGATACTCAAAGGATCGAAAAAACCGATCAACCTACTATTTGCAGCTCCATCCTGCCCTAACCCAAGCAAGGCCGGATAAAAATACAGGATGATATAAAATGCCGTTATACCCGCTCCCAAAACCCAGGCCCACATCCCCCTGGTGGCCAGTGACCTGAACCAAACTGCACGGTACTTTACCCCCAGGGGCAGGTCCCGATATGTCGCCCAGGCATACCCTATTACCCCAAATAACCCGGCAAGCAGTGAAAACCAAAGCCAGAAGCCCCCACCACGCCCAATCTCCAATCCAAGGCCTGCCATTACCCACAAAACCACTGCCAATACCGTGAATGCGAGCCCGCTGCGCTGCCCCCAGCTCAACTTCGCTGCCGCGCTGCCCGTAACTGAAATATCCGGATGTGCCTTGTCCATATTTTTTCCCTGTTTCATCCTGTTAAAGATTATCCGAAATCCCAACCTGAGGGACCCACTCACCTAAAAAATCAAGCACCCGCCCCGAAAACTCCGGGTCAAAACCTGCTCCGTCTATCTCTGCCATTACCTGTTCAACTACACACTTTTCCCGTATCCATTTTTCGCATACCGCTTGTCTGAACCTTACCCCCAGAAGGTTGATTCCGAGCAGGGCATGAGTATCCCGGTCAAAAACCAGGCGGATACTCTTTTTGCCATCGGCACTTTGCCGGTAAAGCGAAGCATACCTACCGGACAAAACGTTCGGCACTTCGCCATAAACCTGATACTCAATATCGAAAAATTTTGCGGAATTGAACCATATACCGGGATCATAAACCGTTGGAACCCCACAAAGGGTATAGGCAAGGCTCTCGCCCATCATGCGCCCGGTGTACCACATGGCCTCTATCGCTTGTCGGCCCTGCTTCGGCCCGCGTAGCTCCGCACAATCCCCGACTGCGTAAATACCGGGGATGTTCGTTTCCAGATGGGCGTTGACAAGCACGCCCTGCTGGCACTCAATTCCGCTACCCTCCAATAAACCGATGTTGGGCCGTACCCCAATGGTGAGCCCCACAAAGCCACACCCGATATATTCCCCCTGACTCGTCACGACCCCGCCAGCCCTTCCGCTGCCGTCGTCCTCAATCCTTACCAGTTCCGTAGAAAAACGAAGGTCTATGCCTTGCTCCTTTAAATGCCGGCCCACCAAAGCAGACTCACTGGCTGGAAGTACATTACCCCAATAGCCAGGTTCGCGTACCAGAATCGTAACCGCAATACCCCGGCTGCTGAACATTTCGGCCATTTCTACCCCAATCAACCCACCTCCGACAATGACTGCACATTTAAGCCCTTTACTCAAACGCTCCATACCCGCTAAATCCTGTGCCGAGTAAAGCCCCTGTACGCCTTCCAACCCCACTCCCGGCACCTCAGGCCACTTAGGGACAGAACCCGTGGCGATCACCAGCTTGTCATAACCCACCTGCCGTCCGTCCTTCATCGTCAGGGTCCTGTTGACAGGATCTACCTTCATTACCCAGCCCCGCAATAATTCTATCCTGTTTTCCTTCCAAAACCCCCGCGGATAAGGCTCGGTATCTATAAACCGCATATCCCCCATATAGACATACATCAATGCCGTCCGGGAGAAAAAATAATCCGTCTCCCCGGAAATCAAGGTCACCCGATAACCGCTGAGTTTTCTGATGAACCGCGCAGCTGTGACCCCACTGATCCCGTTCCCGATGATGACGATGTGCATGTTATAAACTTTTTAAGCCCGCCAACAAACAAAATTTTAATCCCAGTCGTTTGATTTTATGAACTTGTTAGTATTGTATTGTATCAAAAGTTCTTTCGCTGCCTCTGAGGCGGTACTAAAAGACCGTCCTGTCTCATAATGCCCTCGGCGGCGAAACAACGTTTTGAATGAGGCTGTCCGAAGGGTATTCTGCCGCCTTCGGTGTCAGAATAAAATTTTCTTAGAGCGTCGTTTTCATTGATTTTGCGAGGCAAAATCAATGAAAACGACGCTCTAAGAAATACTTCTTGGCGGTGCACGCCGCCTGTGGTGTCAAAAGCACTTTTTTGCACAACTCCGGGTCAAGTCTGTTAAAGTGTTTAAGTACTAAATACATTTCGATGAAACAAACCATACTCTTCCTGCTGACCTGCCTCCTCGTCGCCGACCTCAACGGGCAGGACTTGAAAATAACCCCTGCTGAAGTGAAGCAGACTTTCAAGGTCAACATTTCAGACCCCTCCCTGAGCCTGGAAGTGTACTCCTCCATCGAGAACCTCAGCACCAAAGATACCTTAAAATTAAAATGGAAACGGAGGGAACTGGATCGGCCCTCCGCCTGGCTCACGCAGGTTTGTGATGGCGTAGAGTGCTTTATCCCGATTGTCAGCAGCAATATTGACCCTGCACTGGGCCTGAATGCTCCTTTCATCCTTCCTCCAAAAGCTAAAGTTGGCTTTATTTTTTATGTCTTGCCTAACCAGGTCGCAGGAAATGGCAAATTCGCCATCAATTTTTCCTCTGTTTCAAAGCCCGACAGTATCCTGACCAGTATGAATTTTGATGTTACAGTACAAAACCTTACCACGAACACCAACGACCTTGATTTTGCTGCCAACGTGCAGGTTTTCCCAAACCCTGCAAGCGACTATTTCAACCTCTCTTATACTGAGGGGATAGAACAGATTGTCGTCCAGAACCAAATCGGCGTCGTTGTGCGCGTTTATTTGGCAGAATCCGGGCAACGCTACTCCCTCGGAGGGCTTCCCGATGGGATGTATTACCTTACCCTCATCAATCAAAGCCGGCAAAAAAAGGTAATCAAGCTCGTCAAACGGGCACAACGGCCATAGCCCGGGATTCAGGCAGGATATTCTACATAATTTCTGGGCGTTTCGTATAAGCGCACCGCTAAATCGTAGCGATCCTCCAGCCCTGCCCTGAGTATTTTCCAGATCACATAGCAGATATGCTCTGCAGTCGGGTTGAGTTCCCGGAATTCTTCTGTGTCGAGGTTGAGGTTCTTGTGGTCGAAGCGGTCTTCGACTTCTGAACGGATAAGGTCAGCAAGAAGTTTCAGGTCTATCAGGTAGCCCGTATCTGGGTCCACTTCACCACTCACTTTTACCTCGAGCTCATAATTATGCCCATGATAGTTGGGATTATTACAAAGGCCGAAAACCTCGCGGTTTCGCTCATTGCTCCAATGTGGGTTGTGTAAGCGATGGGCGGCATTAAAGTGTGCTTTTCTGAATACTGCAATCCGCATGTCGTTGTTGTTTTATGGTTTGTCCTTGCCTACGCCGTTCAAACCGTTCTTTCTACTCAAACAAAAATCCATACCTTTTGATTGATACGCTGGAATGTATTCTATCGGAATAATACAACAGCCTTATGGCGGCTGAATCGTTGCAGGCTGTAAGCGGCTAATTTAAGCCCCTTCATTAGGTTTTTGCGACGGGTCAGCGTGGGGAAAAAAATCGTCATTTTTAGCCTTCAATAATCCCGTTGCGATAAGTTTGTCCAATTGCAGGGCTGTAAATAGTGATTACCACAGGGTAGATCCCGCCAATTTAGCATACCGCACAGGTCAAATTGTCCATAATTAAGTGTAAGCTTTCAAAAGAATTCCCTATTTTTACCGTTATAAAAGGTTAAGACCACGGCGGATGTCGGTTCATGCGCTTTAAAGGTCGAATGAATAGTGGATCAGAAAAATATTTTGCCTGCGGCAAAAATATAATCGCGACGGAATACTGATTATCAGAGATCAAAAACATCCTGTATATCAATATGCTATAATGTTATACAAGCCAACGCCCCCTTATGAACGCGGATTAGCGTTAGTCAGGGCTTTCTAAATACGCCCGTTCGATAAATTTTCTTTTCCACTGTATTTCATTCTGAAATAAGCGTTTGGGATCCAAATCTGCCCGAATAAAACGGCAGCCATGATTTTCAAACAAGTCATCGGTCAGCGAACGGCCAGGGACCTGCTGTGTCAAATCGGCGCACAGGAAAGGATTCCCCATGCCACTATATTACTGGGGCCCGCAGGAAGCGGCGCTTTGCCACTGGCGATAGCATGGGGCAGCTTTCTCTTATGTGCCCGCCCAACAGCAGAAGGGGCTTGTGGTACTTGCCCGCATTGCGTTAAATCCCTTAAATACATCCACCCCGACCTACACTTTTCATTCCCAACCGTCAGCGATAAAGACGGGGCAAAAACCACCAGCGATAAGTTCCTTCCCGCCTGGAGAAAAGCGATTACAGAGAACCCCTACCTATCGGTCACCGATTGGCTCCTGCAAATCGGAAAAGAAAATAAACAAGGGAATATCACTAAAGAAGAATGCCTCTCTATCTATCATAAATTATACCTCACTTCATTTGAATCGCCTCGACGGGTGCTCATTATGTGGTTGCCGGAATACCTGGGGAAAGAAGGTAACCGGCTGCTGAAGCTCATCGAAGAGCCGCCACAGGACACCTATTTTATCCTCGTGGCAGAAAATGCCGATCTCATCCTGCCAACGATTCTTTCCCGCTGCCAGATGATCAAAATACCGCCCTTGCGCGACGAAGACATCATCGCTGCCCTCGACGAACGTTTTCCCGGGCTCGGACAAAAAGCGGCTGCTATTGCCTATCTGGCAAATGGTAACTTCGACGAAGCCCTCAAATTAGCCCGGGAAAAAGAAAATGTCGAGTCTGGCGCGCTGCTCCACTGGATCCGAAAAACCTATAGCGGGAAACCCCTGGAAATCCTGCGCTGGTCAGAAGAAGCGGCCACCTGGGGCCGGGAAAAGCAAAAACACTTTCTACTGTTCGGTTTGCATTTCCTGCATGAGTTACTGCTCCTGCGCCTCGACGGCAGACTGACCGCAAGGCTGCAGGGCGAAGAACTGGATTTCGCCAAAAAATTCACCCCCTATGTGGATGCAGAAAAAATCGGACAGATCGCACGCTTGTGGTCTGAATGTATTTTTTCCATCGAACGAAATGCAAATGCCAAAATCCTTTTCCTCGATACCTCCATCCAAATGCACCAAATACTCAAAGACCGATATGCAGGAAAAAAAATGGAAGGGATACCCGTAAACCTCATAAATTAATAGCGCTCAATTTGTTTAGTCTGTGTTTAAATCAAAATAATAATGGGATGTTTAGGATGTAGCACTTGCAGCAGCAGCAGCACCAAAGGATGCCAAAGCAACGGTGGTTGCGGAAGCGGCGGTTGTAACCGCCTCAACACCTTTGACTGGCTCTCTCAACTGGAAATTTCAGATATTGACCCTTATGACGTCGTGGAAGTAAGCTTTAAAAATGGTGCCCATAAAGCATTTTTTCATGTAGCAGAAACCGCCCGTGTCTCAACCGGAGATATGGTAGTGGTAGAAACCGGAAACGGCTATGATATCGGCAAAGTAACCCTCTCGGGCGAACTGGTGCGCCTGCAAATGAAAAAGAAAAAAGCCAAGCCCCAGGCCGCAAATAACCAAGTCATCCGAAGGGCGAACGAACGCGATCTCGAACGACTACAGGAAGCCCGCGAAATGGAGGTGCCTACAATGGTACGTGCCCGCGCTATCGCCCGCTCCCTCGGCCTGGATATGAAAATTGGCGATGTAGAGTTTCAGGGTGACCGCAGGAAAGCAACTTTCTATTATACCGCCGACGGACGGGTGGACTTTCGCGAGCTCATCCGCCATTACGCCAAAGAATTCAAGATAAAAATCGAAATGCGCCAGATTGGCGCACGCCAGGAATCTGCCAGAATTGGCGGTATCGGCTCGTGTGGGCGCGAATTATGCTGCTCCACCTGGCTGTCCGACTTCAAATCCGTCTCAACAGCTGCAGCACGCTACCAAAACCTGGCAATCAACCAGGCAAAACTCTCCGGGCAGTGCGGTCGCCTTAAATGCTGCCTAAATTACGAACTGGATACCTATCTCGATGCCCTGGAATCTTTCCCGGAAAAATCTGACTTCCTCTTTACCCAAAAAGGAAGGGCCATTCTTGTCAAAACCGATATTTTCAAACGCATCATGTTCTACGTCTATGAACATGAACGGGGAAAAGGCCAGTTCTACCCACTCGAGGTAGAAAAAGTACGCGAAATTATCGAAATGAACGCAAGAGGGGAAAAACCAGAAGAATTCGAGATCAGCGCAGCTGTTTCTGCTTATATCGGCGAACCTGCCGAGGTGGGCTTTGCTGATGTAACCGGCGAAATCGAACTCCCCGAAGAAAAAAGGCGCCGCAAAAAGAAAAAGAAAAGCCGTGGCCGCGAAGCCACCAGCCCACCTGTAAAGGATAATACCGCAAACCGCCAGACACCGCCCCCTGCTCCTAAACCCGAAATACGGGAACATCGCGACAAACCCCCTACCCCTCCCCCTGCTATGGAAAATCAAACGCCTAAAAAGCAAGACCATCCGCCAACAGGGGACAAAAACCAGCAGGGCCGCAGAAACTGGAAAAAAAATAAAAATAAACGCAGGTAATTTTTTTGATTCAAACCAACCCAAACATGCAATACGAAGTCATCGTCATCGGCTCCGGTCCGGGTGGATATGTGGCTGCTATCCGCTGCGCCCAACTCGGGATGAAAACTGCTATCGTAGAACGGTACAACTCCCTCGGGGGTACCTGCCTCAACGTAGGCTGTATCCCTTCCAAAGCCCTCCTCGATTCTTCCGAACATTATCACAATGCCAGCGAAAAATTCGCCCAGCATGGTATCGAACTGCAAAACCTGCAGGTCAATATGCCCCAAATGATCCGACGTAAAGACGAAGTCGTGGGCCAAACCGTCAAAGGAATCGAATTCCTGATGAAAAAAAATAAAATTGATATCCTGCACGGGCATGGATCATTCCTAAGCCCTACCCGAATTGCCATTGCCCGTCAAGATGGCAACACGACCGAAATTGAAGGTAAATATATCATCATCGCTACCGGATCCAAGCCCATCGTACCGCCGGCCTTTAACTACGATAAAAAAAGGGTCATCACTTCCACTGAAGCACTGAATATCCAACAGATACCTCAACGGATGGTGATTATCGGAGGTGGGGTAATCGGTCTGGAACTCGGCTCGGTCTATGCACGCCTCGGTACACAAATAGATGTCATTGAATTTCTGGACCGGATCATCCCGGGAATGGACGGAGATTGCAGCAAAGAACTCCAGCGCGCACTGCAAAAACTTGGTATGAAATTCCACCTGCAACATGCCGTAACTGCTGTATCCTCCGATAACGATAAGGTTACCATCGAATACAAAAAACGCGATACCGAACAAATCCAAAATATAGAGGCCGACTACTGCCTCGTTGCAATTGGCCGCCGCCCCTATACCGACGGCCTCGGACTCGACAAAGCCGGGGTGCAGACCGATGAAAAAGGCCGTATCGCAGTAGATGCAAGGCTACAAACCAACGTACCCGGTATCTTTGCCATCGGAGATGTCATCCAGGGTGCAATGCTGGCCCACAAGGCTGAAGAAGAAGGGGTGTTTGTCGCCGAAATCATCGCCGGTCAGCATCCCCATATTGATTATAACCTCATCCCCGGGGTCGTTTATACCTGGCCGGAGGTTGCGGGCGTTGGCCGTACAGAAGAACAGCTCAAAGCCGATGGCATCCCCTATAAATCCGGTAAATTTCCGTTCAAAGCGCTCGGGCGTGCACGTGCAAGTACAGATACGGAGGGTATGGTCAAAGTCCTTGCCCATCAGGAAACCGATGAAATACTTGGGGTTCACATGGTCGGGCCACGGACAGCAGATATGATTGCGGAAGCAGTGGCACTCATGGAGTTCAGGGCTTCCGCCGAAGATGCCGCACGAATCAGCCATGCACACCCGACCTATACCGAAGCGTTCAAGGAAGCAGCACTGGCAGCTACCGATAACCGTGCGCTACATATTTAATCAGCCTTCTAGTGAGGAGGGTGTGTAAGAATTGTTTTCCCGATTGGCGTCCTGAACAGCGTTTTGTGCGGCTTGCGCCGCTAAATAATATTTTTTCAGGGGGGCTCATAAGGATTCTGCCACCTTCAGCGACAGAATAGATTTTTTAAAACGCCGATTTTGTTGATTTTGAGAAGCAAAACCAACAAAATCGGCGTTTTAAAAAATATTCTTGGGCGGCGAATACCGCCAAAAGACTCTTGAGACAGCCTCATCACTTATTTACTTGCCCAACAGGTTATTGTACCTGGCCGTTGTTTTCAGCACGTTAATCGCCTCTGCAATTTCCATATCCCTTGATAAGCCTGTGCGGACCCTACCTTCCTGATAATAATACCGCCCGGAAATTTCTTTTTCGATAAGGGAGGTGACCAGTTCCTTATTCTGGCGGATTGAGTTGAGCTGGGCTTCGGAAAGGCTTTTTTCCAGCGCATCAATATCCACTTTCAAAGGATATCCCTCTTTTTCTGCACTTTTCCGCATTTGTTCCAGTAGTTTTTCCGTATCTGTGCTCAGGGTTACTTTTCTGTTGATCAGGAAGTTGATAAACTGATCGAATTCCGTAAACCGGATCGCCTCTGCGGCGGGCATAGTCGGCTTATTACGGCAGTATTCGGTGACAAAATCAAGAATGACCCCCTGACTGATAAGGGCACGCACGACCGGCAGGTTCTCTGCCTGTACGACCGCGATATCCGGACTCACGCCGCCGCCATCGAGTACTTTACGGCCATTGCGCGTTTTAAAGGCCCCGCGCTGTGCATCCGGAATATCTACCGGCTCACCGTCTTTATACTGCACGCTTTGGATACAGCGGCCACTGGGGATATAATACTTGGAAATTGTAAGTTTTAGGCGGGCATTATACCCGATATCCACAGTATTCTGCACCAGGCCCTTCCCATAAGAACGCTGTCCGATGAGTACCCCGCGATCATAGTCTTGAATTACCCCGCTAACGATCTCCGAGGCCGAAGCAGAGCCTTTATCAATAATGACAGCAAGTGGAAGCTCGGTATCAAAAGGCTCTCCGGTCGTTTTATAGCTGCGGTCCTGTTCGCGGATTTTTCCGCGGGTCGTTACTACAAGTTGGTTCTGCGGGATAAAAACGTTACACACATTGACTGCTTCGCTCAATAAGCCCCCTCCGTTGCCGCGCAAATCGAGGATAATCCCTTTAAGGGCGGGATTCTTCAGGCGTAGATCGCGAAGGGCATTGGCGACATTGCGGCCCGCGTTCTGGGTGAATGTTGTCAGGGATACATAGGCGATATCATTGTCGAGCAAATCCGAGTGCGGGACGTTTGGCGCTTCCCGTTCGTCCCGGGTAAGTTTGACCGGGGTGTCGGTTGTTCCGCCAGCTTTGCGTATTGTCACCTCCACCGTACTGCCTGGTGCGCCGCGGAGCAGATAATCCACGTCTTCGGTACTTCTGCCCTGCAGACTCCTGCCGTCAATGGCGATAAGCTGGTCGCCAATTTTTACCCCTGCTTTATCCGCAGCCATATCTTTGAAAACGTCCGAGACGAGGATCCGTTGTTCCGTTGTTCTGAAGCTCAGCCCAACCCCACTGGCGCTCCCCTCCTGGAGGATTCGGTAACGTTCGATGTCGGATTCTGCAAAATAATTGGTAAAAGGATCCAGGGAGGCCACCATGGCTTCCAGTCCTTTTCCCATCAGGGCACCCGGGTCGAGTTCGTCCACATAGGCATTGTTGAGTTCCCGGAAAAGATTTGCAAAAATTTCCAGGTTTTTACTGATTTCAAATTCCCGGTTCGTTGGCAGGGGGGTGAAAGCGAGGGTCATGATACCCCCCAGGACCGTCAACAGCGAAATTTTTCCTATTTTATACATGATCAAGCGCAATTTTAGGCGATGTGAAAGATTTTGCTTAGAACTGCCAGCTATGCTGGTCGAGTTCGAGTAAAGCGGCATGGAGCAATGTGATGCAATCGCGGATATCCGATTTATGGGCCATTTCGATTGTTTGATGGATATGGCGCAACGGGATGGAAATCGCCCCGCTGATTGCCCCGTTCTTACCATAGCGCTGAATACCTGCGGTATCGGTACCTCCTGCGGGGAGGATTTCCAACTGCCAGGGGATTTGATGACGGGTAGCCAGGTTTTTAAGGTAATCTACCATTCGATAATCGGATATAACGCTGCCGTCCAATACTTTTATTGCAGCGCCTTTACCCAATTTAGTGACCACCTCGTGAGCTTGAGCGCCTGGTACGTCAAAAGCGATCGTTACATCAAGTCCAAAACCAAAGTCGGGGTTGATCCGGTGGGCTGCTGAAATTGCTCCCCGAAGCCCGACTTCTTCCTGCACTGTAAAGACGCCGTAAATATCATACGGCGGCAACTCATCCTGCATCGCTTTGAATGTCTCGATCAGGATAAACACCGACACCCTATTATCCAGCGATTTGCTGTTGACACAACTACCCAGCTCGATCAGGGCGCGTTCCCGGGTAACGGGGTTGCCGGGGGAGATATATTCGATCACTTCGCTGCGGGGCATACCGAGGTCAATAAAATAATCCTCTATCGGCACCGGCTTCCCACGCTCTTCCGCTTTCATCAGATGGACGGGCTTTGAACCCATTACCCCGATAAGGTCTTTTTTTCCGTGGACGACCACGCGCTGAGAGCTCAAGGTCTTGGGATCGAAGCCTCCAAGAGGGTGAAAACGCAGGAAACCATCATCGTCAATATGGGTAATTATAAACCCAATTTCATCCAGGTGGGCGGCCACCATTACCCGCTTCGGCGATTTACCCCGCTTGAGGGCAATGACATTGCCGAGGTTGTCTGTGCTGACTTCATCCGCATAGGGCCCGATCTGGTTAATGACGAATTCCCGGATACGCTGTTCAAAGCCGGGTGCCCCGGGAATTTCACAAATCACCTTTAATAATTCTGTATTGATCATTCCATATTTTTTGTGCGGCTAAAAATAAGGTAACTTTGGAAATCAGTTGGCAATACGCAGCCTAATCCGTTACTTTATGCCCATATTTCTAAATAACCGACTTGTTGCAAAGGGGTTCAATACAGGTATTACCGCCTGTTTTTCACTTATCCTGTGCCGTTGTCCTGGTACACGGACCGTCAGGGTGCTTTCAATAAGCCAATGGGGGGAAAAACGCGTTTTTACCCTATCTAAATTGCAACATATCAGGTAGATATGATCCTCCATGTCCCTACTAAAAAAGCTTGCCGGTGAAACCGCGATCTATGGCCTCAGCAGTATCCTGGGTCGGCTGCTCAACTACGTCATCCTGACCCCCTACCTCACCCGGTCCTTCACCAACAGGGCAGAATACGGTATTGTTACCGAGTTGTATGCCTACATCGCGCTGCTCATCGTCGTGTTCACTTTCCGGATGGAAACCACCTATTTCCGGTATGCCAATGATAAAGGACAACCCGGGAATGCTTTTTCCACTGCCACCTTTTTCCTGATTCTCACCACTACGGCCACTACCCTTTGCGCCATGGCATTTGTACAGCCAATTGCCGTATGGCTCGATTATCCTGACCGCCCGGAGTATGTGGCATTATTCCTCCTGATTCTTGCACTGGATACCCTCACTACGGTGCCCTTTGCGCGGCTCCGCCTGGACAACCGCCCCGGAAAGTTTGCTTTTATCCGCCTGGTCAATATTTTTTCCAACCTGTTCTTTATCTTTTTCTTTCTGGAATGCTGCCCATGGCTCATCGCAAAAGGCTGGGGGGCAATCAATACCATTTACAACCCCGACTTCCGGGTAGGATACGTATTCCTTGCCAACCTCCTGGCCAGTCTGATTACCTTTCTGCAATTTACGCCAATGATCGCACGTATGACCTGGAGCATTGACTGGGAGCTATTGAAAAAAATGCTTTGGTACACAGCCCCTCTTATCCTGGGCGGACTTGCAGGTGCGATCAACCAATTTATCGGCAACCCCATGATAAAGTTTTTCACCCCGGGTACGCTCAATGACAAACTCACCCAACTCGGCCTCTTTGGTGCGGCAGCAAAAATCCCCATCCTGATGACCCTTTTCACCCAGGCGTTTAATTATGCTGCAGAGCCGTTCTTCTTCCGGCATGCGCAGCGGGAGGATGCTAAAAAAATATATGCACAAGTAGCCCAGGCCTTCACCCTGGTAGGAAGCCTCGTATTTTTGGGAATCATGCTCTACCTCGACCTGATTGCATTCCTCATTGGCCCCAAGTACCGGGAGGCAACCGGAATTGTTCCCATCCTCCTCATGGCCTATCTGTTTCTCGGTGTCTATTACTGTTTTTCCGTATGGTACAAACTCGCCGACAAAACCATTGCGGGCGGTTTCTTCGCTATTGGGGGCAGTGCGATCACGATTGGCCTGAATATTTTCCTCATACCCCGGATAGGATACTATGGGCCGGCATGGGCAGCCCTGGCGTGTTATGGTTTTATGGTGGCAGCCTGCTATCTGAGCGGCCAACGATACTTTCCGGTAAGTTATCCTATTGGGCGAATGGCCATTTATGTCCTACTCGCCCTTGCCGGATATGGCCTAAGCCTCGCAAATAATACCTGGCTGGCTGCCAACCTGCCCGCTAAACTGACGGCCAATACCGGGGTACTGACCGCTGTTCTGCTGGCTATCGCTTTTTTGGAAAAAAACACAATCAAACACCTGATGAAAAGTACGCCCGGAAGGACAATCCCAAAGTAGCCTTTTGACATATTTGTTGCGGCAGCTCAACATGGTAGGAAAACAGTTGTTTTAACCCCTCGATGATTCCCCCCGCAACAGGTCTGATCCACCACTTCTGCCCGCTGGTTTTTCAAAAAGCCCTGAAATCCGTATATGCCCCAAGGCTGATCAGTGCCCAGTTGCGGAGAAGCTCCACTACCTCTTCCATCCCTTTCGCTGCCAGGGCAACACAGACCGTGTCGTCCCTGTGTAGTTTGAGGATTTCCTTTCCAAAGTACTCTGGTTTCCCGGAAGCTGAGACTGCCGAAGACGCCAGGGTTGCATCTGACCATATTTCCCAGCCGATCTCCGCATCGTCGCAAAGCTGCCTGAAAACCCGCAATGCCGCATCGTTGCAATTATGGAGCGTACAACAGAACGTGTAGAAAAAAGATGTCTTAACCCGCCACAAGACCGGAAAAACGGGCATCTTGCGGCGCCCATGCATAAAATAACCCACGATTTCGCGGTCGAACAACAGCAAATCGCGGTATCGCAACCCACTATCGGGGTGTGGGATCGAACACAGTATCGCCTTTGTCGGATCTACCCCTTGTGCCCAAACGATTTCAAAAGCTCCATTCCGCTGAATTTGCAGCGCAAGTAATTTTCCCGGCCGTGCCTTTGCGCCAAACTTTTGCCAAACCGCCCGGGATATACGCCCTTTACCCAATGCACTCGCTGCAATCCCCATATCCCACCAGACCTGCTGCAGGCCTGCATCCAGCGATAATGCTTTTTTTGCATAGTGCAAAACTGATTTCCACTCGCAACGGGATTTATATATAGACACCAGCCGCTCATACGGTGCCACTCTATCCGGGGCAAGGCAAATCACCCGCTTGTATAACTTAACAGCGTTATAAATATCCCCGATGTGGTCGTATGCAATCGCTTTTTCTAATAGCCCTGCAATATTTTCCGGTAATTCCGGGCGCATAAACTTTGCTCTTTAGCTTGTGATAATTTCTCTGTAACCGACTTATTGCAATATACCACCTTAGTTGGGAAACATCTTTTTACCCTGATAATGCCGTTGTAATACATCCATCTGGCACACAGGACAACCAATGAAACCACGCAACCAAAAGATTCCTGGCGATCGAAATGCCGGCTCAAAAACGAATCGCTATTTGTCGTTTCACAGAATGGGATAAATATACATTTTCTCCCTACTTTTGACAATATGAACGATAAATGGCAGATATGGATTGATATGGGCGGCACCTTTACCGATTGTATGGCCGCCAATCCCGAAGGAGGGATAATCAGGGTTAAAGTGCTGAGCAGCAGTGCTTTGCGAGGAGTAATTGTCAAAAAAACAGGCCCTGGTAAATTTCTCGTGCGCCATAAATGGCCTGTTACCAAAGATATTTTTTCAGGCTACCGGCTTTCTTTTCCCGCTTTACCGGATTACCGTACCTTAAGGGTCGTTGAGTTGTCGTCCACGCGGCATATCCTTGAGCTCGATCAGGATATTGAAATAGACATTTCGGGATTAGACTTTGAACTAACCTCCGGTGAAGAAGCACCGATTCTTGCCGCACGCCTGGCCACACAGACCCCGCTTGACCGTCCGTTGCCGCCGACAGATATGCGCCTGGGATTTACCAAAGGGACTAATGCCCTACTGGAAAAAAAAGGTGCAAAGACGGCCCTGCTCATCACCAGGGGCTTTGCGGACCTACCGGTGATTGGCACGCAGCAACGGCCAAACCTTTTTGCACTTAACATCCCCGACCCTTTTCAAATTCACCGGGTCGCAATTGAAGTCGAAGAACGCCTCGACGCGACCGGGAACGTGCTCAAGCCACTCCTTTCTTCTGAAATTGACCGCATCATCGCTGTGCTGCGCAAAAGCGATGTGGAATCTGTCGCAGTCGCCCTGCTGCACAGTTATCGAAACCCTGACCATGAGATTATCCTTGGAAATGCACTTCAGCAGGCAGGTTATCGGTTTATTTCCCTTTCCCATATCCTCTTTCCGGCGATCAAGCTCCTGCCCCGCACCCAAACTGCCCTGGTCAATGCCTATCTGGCGCCTTTGCTCGATGAGTACCTCAAACGTGTTGAAGCAGCATTACAGCGTGGGAATAATATTTCCACTTTACTCTTGATGAGCAGCGCTGGTGGGCTTACCCCTTTATCTGCTTTCCACCCGAAAGACAGCTTGCTCAGCGGACCTGCAGGCGGTGCTTCCGGGGCAAGGGATATCGCCCTCCGCCTGGGCTTCCCTAAAATCCTCACCCTCGATATGGGCGGTACCAGCACGGACTGCACAAGGATTCATGAACGCTACCAGTATCGGTATGCAACGCGCATTGGAGATATTGAAATACAAAGCCCGGCTATTGCCATTGAATCTGTTGCAGCGGGAGGGGGTTCTGTGTGTTATTTCGACGGAAGGCAGCTGTGTGTCGGACCGGAAAGCGCAGGTGCATTTCCCGGTCCCGCGGCATACGGTGCAGGGGGGCCACTCACGGTCACCGATGTAAACCTCCTCCTCGGCAAACTGGATCCTTCAGAGATGGGGATTCCAATACACATTGAAGCTGCGGAAGCCGCGTTGAAAAAAATCGAACAGGAGCTCAGCAGCGGGACGGGGGCTAAAACTTCCCGTACAGCCCTACTCAAAGGTTTTGAGGCTATAGCTAATGAAAAAATGGCCGGGGCCATCCGAAAAATCTCTGTCGCACAGGGTTTTGACCCCAAAGCTTATGCCCTGCTCGCTTTTGGTGGCGCAGGAGGCCTCCATGCCTGCCAAATTGCTGCCCGGCTGGGCATACGACGCATCATCCTGCCTTCAGATGCCGGGCTGCTTAGCGCTTATGGTATTGGCAAGGCAAGCGTCCAGCGTTTCATACATCGGCAGATTTTACTGCCATGGGATGTTTTTATCCAGCACGCAGCACCAACGATCGAAGCCCTGTTCAAAGAAGCGGAATCTTTACTCATCGCAGAAGGTTTTAATCCCGGTTCAATTGAACGTGGAGAAGCGCTCTTGTACTTACGCCTGGAAAAACAGGAAAACACCCTCGAAGTAGGCGCACATAAGCTGTCAACTGTGCCTGCGGTATTCGAGGAAAAATACCGGGAAACCTTCGGGTACTTCCCTGCCGGGCGAAAGCTCGAAATCGAAAGCGTCAAAGTAATTACCCAAACGCTTTCCCCGGCACTCCGGCCTTATCCTCCCGACAACAATCTTATTTTTCCAGCACCACACCGTTTTTCCAGCACACCGGACGCAAACGACACCCTCCGGTATCCTGTTTATGACCGCGAGCAGCTTGATCCGGGTTCGACAGTCCATGGTCCTGCCATTCTGCTTAACCCTACCTCCTCCGCTTTTGTTGAGCCTGGGTGGCGTATGACCGTCACAGCAGGTGGCCATGCCATCCTGGAAGATCAAAATCTAAACCTTGCCCCGGACGAAGACCACCAGGAAGCTGTAGAGCTATCCCTTTTCACCAATCGTTTTACAGCTATCGCGGAAGAAATGGGCGCACAACTACAACGCACTGCATTGTCTGTTAATATAAAAGAACGGCTGGACTTTTCCTGTGCCCTACTCGATCCCCGTGGCGAGCTGCTCGTCAACGCCCCTCATATTCCCGTCCACCTGGGCAGTTTAGGGATTTGCGGAAGATTGATGCTCGAGGCCCTTCCGCTGGAGCCAGGGGATGTACTGATTACCAATCATCCCCGCTATGGCGGCTCCCACCTGCCTGACGTTACCTTACTATGCGGTGTTTTTTCTTCCGGGGGCAAGTGCATCGGATATGCGATTAATAGGGCGCATCACGCAGAGATTGGCGGAAAAACACCAGGCTCCATGCCCCCCGATGCACAGGCGCTGGTAGAGGAGGGCGTCGCCATAACCCCACGATATCTGGTGAGAAAAGGCATACCGCAATGGGAGGCCATCGAAAAGCTGCTGCGCGAATCTACTTTCCCCTCCCGTGCCATTGACGAAAACCTCGCCGATCTACAGGCATCCCTGGCTGCTTTAAAAGCCGGGGAAAAAGGCTTACAGGAGCTATCGGCAGGATATGGAGCGGACAAGGTGCAGCTCTATATGGAGAAAATTAAAGAAGGTGCTGCTATTGCCCTGTCGGCAGCACTCGAAAAAATGGAAGGCCGTCAGTACCAGGCCCGGGAAGCCCTCGATGACGGTCATCTCATTTGTGTCCGTATGGAAGTCCGGCAAGGTCATTTGTATATTGATTTCACCGGCACTTCACCTACCCATCCTTTCAACCTGAACGCCAACTTATCCATCGTTTACAGTGCAGTAATTTATGTATTGCGCCTCCTTTGCAATAAAGAAATCCCGCTTAACGAAGGCCTGCTCAAACACGTTTCCATACAACTACCCACCTGTTTTCTGAACCCTGACTTCAGCGACAACCCCATTTTCTGCCCTGCTGTTGTAGGGGGCAATACAGAAGTCAGCCAGCGATTGGTGGATACCCTGCTCAAAGCCCTCGGCCTCTCTGCTTGTAGCCAGGGCACGATGAACAACTTCCTCTTTGGCAACCGTCAGTTTGGCTATTATGAGACGATTGCAGGGGGGTGTGGTGCAGGGCCGGGTTTCCATGGCCGTTCTGCCGTACATCAGCACATGACCAACACACGGATTACCGATCCCGAAGATATTGAACTGCACTACCCGGCAAGGCTATGGCGCTTTGCGATCCGAAAGGGTTCAGGAGGCCATGGTAAGTGGAAAGGAGGCGACGGTGTTATCCGGGAATGGGAATTCCTGCGCCCGGTAAAAATAACCCTGCTCAGTCAGCACCGGAAAGTACCCCCATACGGAATGGCCGGAGGAAGCGATGGCCAGCCCGGACAACAATGGATTATTGGAGAGAACGGCCAGAAACAGCCAATATCCGGAATCGAAAGCAGGACCCTCGAAGCCGGTGGGCGTATAATCATCGAAACCCCTGGAGGGGGAGGTTATGAAAGTCCCTAATGCGCTTCAAGCCAATTCGCACCAATACCCATTTCTACCAAAATCGGCACTTTCAAATCCGGGATTGCCTCACACATGTGCCGTTTGATATGCGGCTGGATCATCTCCACCTCATCCCGATGGACATCAAACACGAGTTCGTCATGTACCTGAAGGATCATCCTGCTTTTCCAACCCTCCGACCTGATTTGGTGGTGAATCCTGACCATCGCCATTTTTATCAAATCTGCAGCAGAACCCTGGACAGGGGTATTGATTGCCATACGCTCCGCGTTACTGCGCTCCAGGGAACTTTTGGAATGAATATCGCGAAGCGATCGCCGACGCCCCATGAGGGTAGTCACATAACCTTTTGCACGGGCTTCTGAGACGATATTTTCCATATACGATTTCAAACCTTTGTACTGTTCAAAATACGCATCAATAAGCTCTTTGGCTTCCTGGCGCTTGATACTCAACTGCCTGGACAGGTTGGTTGCCCCGGCGCCATAGACAATACTGAAATTTACAGTTTTTGCGCGATAGCGCTGTTCTTTGCTTACATCGTTATACGGAACGCCAAATACACGCGCCGCAGTAGCCCGGTGGATATCCTGTTCCAGACGAAAGGCCTCGAGCATCGCTTCATCACCACTGATGGCAGCGATCAGGCGCAGCTCAATCTGGGAGTAATCGGCAGAAAGCAGAACATGGTCCTTATCGCGGGGGATAAATGCCCTACGCACTTCGGCACCTTCAGCCGTCCGGATCGGGATATTCTGCAAATTGGGGTTATTGGAACTCAAACGCCCGGTAGCGGCAAGGGCCTGGTTAAAGGAGGAATGCACCCTACCCGTGCGGGGGTTTACCATCCTGGGCAACGCGTCCACATAAGTAGATTTTAGCTTGGTCAAAGCCCTGTACTGTAAGATAGCAGCAATCAGAGGGTATTCCCCGGCTAATTCGATCAGCTTGTCTTCATTCGTAGAATACTGCCCGGTTTTAGTTTTCGCCCCCTGATAGGGTATTTTCAAGCGCTCAAATAGGATTTCCCCCACCTGTTTTGGGGATGCGATGTTGAACCTAAGCCCTGCCTTTTCGTAAACATCCCCCTCCTGAACCCGAATCAGCTTTTCCAATTGCTGTGCATAATCATTCAAAAAATCGCTGTCAATACGCACGCCTTCAAATTCCATATCTGCAATTACCCGGATTAGGGGGGCTTCGAGTTGATGGTACAAATGGTCCAGGGCTTCAGTTTTCAGACGCGGCTCCAAAATATTTTTCAACTGCAAGGTTACATCTGCATCTTCAGCGGCATAATCCGTGACTTTTTCAATAGCAACATCCCGCATATTAATCTGCCTGCCGCCTTTTTTACCAATAAGCTGTTCTATGCTTACGGGCTGGTATTTCAGGTATGTTTCAGCAAGGTAATCCATATTATGCCGCATTTCTGGCTCCAGGAGGTAATGGGCTACCATCGTATCGAAGTATTCCCCCTCAAGTTCAATCCCATACCCTTTCAACACAATCGCGTCGAATTTGATATTTTGTCCAATTTTTATGATCCCTGGGTGGGTAAAAACCGGAATGAAGTTACGCAGCAGTGCCAATGCTTCATCGCGTCCTTCCGGCACTGGCACATAATAGGCCTCATGTGCAGTAAAAGCAAAAGACATCCCTACCAGCTCTGCGAGGGTCGGATCAATATGGGTAGTTTCGGTGTCAAAACAAATAGACGGCTGCACGAGGAGTTTTTCGACCAGCGACCGGATCGCTTCTTTGTCCGTCACCAGGAAATATTCATGCGGGGTATTGTCTATGGTTTTGTCGGCTACCGAATGTGCGGCGAGAGGGGTTGATGGCGCGTCTGAAGGGGAAGGGACATCAAAGAGGCTACCTTGTGTACCCGAAGCAACAGATGCCTGCCCCCTTTCAGAGGCTTCGTCTCCGAGGATTTGCCGGGCAAGGGTACGAAATTCCAGTTCCCTGAATATTTCTGCAAGTGCCCCCGCATCAAAAGGATCCAGGTGCAAGGCGCGCTCGTCGAATTCGACGGGCACGGACGTATTGATTGTTGCAAGTCGCTTGGATAAAAGGGCCTGGTCGGCGAACTGGGCGATACGCTCCCCATTTTTTCCTTTAACTTTTTCCGCATTGGCAATCACGCCTTCCACCGTGTCGTATGCGGCAATCAGTTGAATAGCCGTTTTAGGGCCTATACCGGGGATACCCGGGATGTTATCCACGCTATCGCCCTGAAGGCCAAGGACATCTACAACCTGATCCACCCTGCTGATCTGCCAGTTTTCTAAAATTTCTTTCTCTCCAAGCACCTCGATACCGTTGCCCTGGCGGGAGGGCTTATACATGTAAATATGCGGCGACACCAGTTGCGCATAGTCTTTATCCGGGGTGACCATATACACGGTGTAGCCGGCTTGTTCAGCTTTCTTCGCCAGAGTACCGATGACATCGTCTGCCTCATAGCTGTCAGCTTTAACCACAGGAATATGGAAAGCCCGTACAATTTTTTCAATCCAGGGTAGTGCGACAGCAATATCTTCCGGCTGCTCCTCTCGGTTGGCTTTATATTTATCAAATATCTCATGCCGGAAAGTCGGGGTAGGCGGATCAAAAGCAACGGCGATATGGGTTGGCTTTTCGGTGTGCAGCAAATCCCAGAGTACCCGGGTAAAACCCGCAATCGCAGAAGTATTGATACCTTTTGAATTGATCAGCGGCCTGGCGATAAAAGCGAAATGGGCGCGGTACACTAATGCGTGGCCGTCCAGCAGAAATAATTTTTTCTCAGGCATCCTCTTTTATTTTTCTGCCGTTAAAGATACCATTTTAAAGATTGTCGGGATTTAGATATTTCTTGTCCCGGCACGATTAGTCCCCCAATATTTTTGCAATTGTACCCGAAATAGCTTAAATTCCCTGATATTTTATATTAATGAACGATCAACCTGCTCCATTTTGGTCCTTCTCCACCGAAGAAGCGCTTGTACAGGTACAAGCCTCGTACAACGGCCTCGATGATACCGCGGCTGCTGAGCGAAAAAAAAATCATTTCAAAAAATCCTTACCTCCACTCCTGCGGGAACTCCTCCACTTTTTGGCCCAGTTCAAAAAGCCGCTCACCCTGTTACTCATCGTTGCGTTATTCTTTTCGGCGTTATTAGGGGAATACGTCAATGCCGGGATTATCCTGAGTATCCTGCTTCTATCCAGTATATTGGGTTTCGTTCAGGAAAGGAATGCCGGAAAAGCCATCGAAAAACTACGCAGTATGATCCTTGCGAAAGCAATGGTCAGACGAAATGGCAAGGAATATAGTCTGCCCCTCGGGGATGTTGTCGAAGGGGATATTGTCCTGCTCAACGCCGGGGATATCGTCCCTGCCGATAGCCTTATCCTGGAATCTGAAGACTTATACGTCAACGAAGCTGCCCTGACCGGAGAATCTTTCCCCGCAGAAAAGAAACCGGGGCAGCTTCCTGTCAATACGCCATTGATCCAACGCAGCAATTCCGTTTTCTCCGGATCTAATGTCATCAGCGGTACGGCCACAGTCCTGGCGATGGCATGTGGAGATTTTTCCGAACTCGGCAAACTGGAAAAGGAGCTCGACACAACGATTCAGGAGACTGCCTTTGAACGAGGGCTCCGCACCTTTGGCCTCATGCTCATGCGTGCAGCGCTCATCATGGCGGGGATTATCCTCATTATCAATATCAGTACCGGAAGGCCCGCACTCGACTCCCTGCTCTTTGCTCTTGCCTTGTCCCTTGGCCTTACCCCCGAAATCCTTCCGGCCATCGTCGCGATTACCCTTGCTTCCGGGGCCAAGAGACTTGCAGCAAAAAAGGTCATCGTCAAAAAGCTTTCTGCTATTCAAAATTTTGGCGCAATTGATATCCTTTGCTCGGACAAAACCGGAACGCTTACGGAAGGGGAAGTACAGGTATTTGCCTGCTTGCGGGCAGATGGGGCGGAAAGCCCTCTGGTAAGGCAGTATGCTTACCTAAACGCGTATTACGAATCTGGCTATACAAATCCCATTGACGAAGCGATCCGGACAAATGCTATATCTGATACTACGGGTTTCTCAAAATTTGACGAGGTACCCTACGATTTCATCCGAAAGCGGCTAAGTGTAGTTGTAGAAAAGGCAGGGCAACAGCTCATGATCACGAAAGGAGCTGTAAAAAACATCCTGCAGGCCTGTACCTATATCCATACGGCCCAGGATACGGTTGAACCCATTCAAGGGTATCTCGACGCGATCGGCAAACGGTTTGATGACTATTGTTCGCAAGGGTTCCGGACGCTTGGTGTCTCCTACAAGGATGTATCCGGTGACCCCCTTATCAATAAAGACGATGAATCCGATATGATATTTCTGGGGTTTATCCTGCTGTTTGACCCCCCCAGAAAAGAGATTGCCAATCTGGTAAATGCGCTGAAAAAGCAAAAAGTCAGTTTAAAAATTATCACTGGCGACAATACCCTCATCGCAAGGACAACGGCCGCCCAGATTGGTATTTCTTCTGATAAGATTATTTCCGGTGCCGAGTTACACGTCCTGAGCGATGAAGCGCTGGCGCGAAAAGCCCAGATCATGGATATTTTTGCAGAAATAGAACCGTCTCAAAAAGAACGTATCGTGCGGGCCCTGCAAAAAAAGGGTCATGTAGTGGGGTACCTCGGCGACGGCATCAACGATGCCTCTGCGTTAAAAGCCGCAGATGTAGGCATTTCTGTCCATAACGCCGTAGATGTAGCCAAAGAATCTGCCGACCTGATCCTACTGGAGAAAGGCCTGGACGTTATCCTGGAAGGGATTGCCGAAGGCAGAAAAACTTACCTCAACACACTCAAGTACATCTTCATCACGATCAGTGCCAACTTCGGGAATATGTTCAGTATGGCAGGTGCTTCGATTTTCCTGCCCTTCATGCCCCTTTTGCCTGCTCAAATCTTACTCACCAACTTTGCGACTGACCTCCCCGCACTGGCCATTGCTTCCGACCATGTTGACCAGGAAATGCTCCGAAAACCCCGGAGATGGGACAATAAGCTGATCCGGAATTTCATGGTGCTGTTTGGCCTGGAAAGCTCCCTGTTTGATTTCATCACTTTTGGCGTGCTCCTTTTTTTATTTAAAGCCGACCCGGAAGCTTTTCGTACCGGGTGGTTTATCGAAACCGTCATTACCGAAATTGCTATCCTGCTGGTTATCCGTACCCGCCGCACTTTTTTCAAAAGCAACGTAAGCGGCCTGTTAATGGGTATCAGCATCCTTGTAATCGCCGCTGTAATCATCCTGCCTTACCTCCCCTTTGCCCAGGCAATCGGCTTCACGCCCTTGCCCTTTGCCATGGTAGCCTCCATGATCGGTATTGCACTCGTTTATGCATGGGTGGGGGAAATCAGCAAAAGATGGCTGTTCAGAAAAATGCGGTACTGATTAAGACAAAAAAATAGACGGATACTTTATATATATCTACCTAACGTTAACCCACTCTTTCTTTTTTTTTTTAATTTTCCTGCTGAAATCATTAATCTATGAAAAAGCGGACCTATTTACACAGATCTGGTGTACTACTGATTTGCATCATCATGTTATTTCCTTTTAGTTGCCAAAAGGACACCCCGATTCCTGACCCCCCAGTAGTAGAAAATGCATCCTCCGTCGTAGTCCATCAGTGGTTTTCTCTTGCCCTGGAACTCATCAAAACGACTCCCGGGATGACCCCACCGGTGGCTGCCCGTGCATTAGGGTATATGGGAATCACCTCCTATGAAGCGATCGTCAAAGGATTTTTCGGCTACATATCCTTAGCAGGACAATTGACCGACCTCGCCCCCTCCGATCTCCCTCAAATCAGCGATAACCTTTCCTATTCCTGGCCGCAGGTTGCCAATGCAGCCCTCGCCGTTGTTGTAGAAAACCTCTTTTTCAACGCCTCTACAGTTGATAAATTCCGAATCAACGAGTTACGGGCACGCCTGCACGATGACTATTTAACCCAATCGGATTTTCAGGAAAGCGACAGGTCTATGGAATTTGGAAGGGCTATCGGAACTGCTATTTTGAAGTGGGCTGCCGAAGACCCCATTGGCCATCAAGGTCAAATTAAAAATTTTCCTTCCAACTATGTACTCCCCTCCGGCCCTGAAAAATGGGTGCCAACCGGGAGCCAGCTCATTCCCCTTCAACCCTACTGGGGCAATGCGCGCACCTTCGTACCAAATTGTGCGGCGCTTACACAACCCCAAAAACACCTGGATTTCGACGTGGCCCCGGGCTCCGCTTTTTACCAGCAGGCCAAAGAAGTCTATGATATTTCCCGGGCCCTCGATGCCGAACAAAAAATCATCGCCGAATATTGGGCCGACGGCGGCGGAACTGTTACACCGCCAGGGCATTCTACCTCCATTGCCATTCAGCTTATCCAAAAGGAAGAACTTGATCTGATTAATGCCGCACTACTCATGGCAAGGATAGGTATCGCCGTTAATGACGCTTTCGTTTCCTGCTGGCGCTGTAAATACACTTTTAATTTGATGCGCCCGCAGACGTATATCCAAAAATTTATTGCGCCAGAATGGAAACCCCTCATCGCCACGCCTCCATTCCCTGAATATACCTCCGGCCACTCTACCCAATCAGGCGCTACAGCGACTGTATTCTCACAGACTTTTGGCGCTAATTATGCATTCACCGACTACACCCATCAGAACCGCACAGATATCAACGGTAAGCCGAGAAGCTTTACCAGCTTTGATGCTGTGGCAAGGGAAGCAGCCATTTCAAGGCTCTACGGCGGAATTCACTATACCATGGGAAATGAGCAAGGACTGGCACAGGGCAGGGCTATTGGGAAAGAAGTAATGGCCCTTAGATTTAAGCTCTGAGCCGGGCATTCCCGCATAAGTCTTCCGGGACGATACGCGCATTTTAATAGAAAAGATGTTCTCGCATAAGTCCTTTGGCGGCGAATGCCGCCAAAGGATATTTTTTGGAACGCCGGTTTTGTTCATTTTGCTTCGCAAAATGAACAAAACCGGCGTTCCAAAAAAATTTATTCTGCCGTCTTCAAGAAAAGCAGGAAAACGGCTTTTTGACGGATTAATACGGCATAAATAGAACTATTACAGCCCTTGATAATCCCGTCGCAACGCGTCTTGTTATTTCATAAATTCATCGAACGTCAACGAGATATAATACATCTGCCCGACAAACGGACCGCCGGCATTCGTGCGGTAATCTGCTCCAAAAGCATTAGTACCTCCGAGTTTCACCACTGTTTTCAGCTTCGGAAGATTATAGTTTGCCTGCAGATTCAGGACACCGAACGCAGGAATGGTGCCGAAAGCAAAGCTATTCTGCCACTCGAATTCATCCTGCCAACGGTAATTGGCATCGAACCCAAAGTTTTTGAATACTTTCCTGTTACCCAGCCCAACGACAAACTTATGCTCGGGCATATTGAACCCAGCCTCAAATCCTGGCCCTGGATCCTTCACGTCAAACGTCGAATAGGTATAGTTGCCGTATAGAGAATATCCTTTTGGCAACTGATAGGCCAGGCCTAAACCAACGCCGGTGGAGGTAATCTCCTCGCTGGCATTGATGTAGGGACGCCACGCCGTAGCGCTCGTAGCCCTGCCTGCAAGAATATCCTGTACACCCGGCAGTGTAGTGCCGCGGTGCGTTGTCCCCGCTTTTGCGCGAACCGTCTCCTGAGTGATGAAGTTGTTGTAAACGTTGTAATAAACATTAAAGTCAATCAACAACTTAGACGCGATCAAACCTTTGTAGCCAAATTCAAGCGCTTGTAGCTGTTCAGGCTGTACGTAGTCAAAGTTGCGCTCTACCAGCAGCGAAGGGTTAGGGGTACGTGCCAGGACGCTGGCAATAAACCTGTTGTAAGAAGCATTGGTGTATGCACCTCCGTTATGTATGCCATATCGCTTCGCATTGGCTTCCGTGCTACCCAGCAAGTTGCCCTGTCCTGTTGGAAAGAAAATGAATTGGTTCTGCGTACTTGGGTTCCGGAAACCCGTTTGGAAAGATGCCCGCAGGTTATGCTCCCGATTGGCACCAGCAGTATAAACTGCCGCTACCCTTGGAGAGACCTGCCCGTCAAAGTTCTCGTTCTTGTCATAACGAAGCGAACCTTGCAGGCGCAATTTTTCATTGAACAAGCGCTTCGACAACTGAACAAACCCACCGAATTCATTAATGGCGATCCGCTCGAATTTCCCGTCCCCTTCCGGATCTTCGTTGAAAATCGTCCCATCGGAGAACAGGTCATATTGACGGAAATTACCGCCCACAAGAATCTCAATGACCTTTGGATCAATGATTTCGGCGAAATTATACCCGGTCTCGAAATGGTACATCCTGGAATTATCGAAGAACCCTGCCCCGGGAGGGTTGCGCTGGAAGAAATCATTGCGCACCTTGTCCACCATATCCTTGAACGCTGCAGAACCCGGCTGGGGAATTCCCTGATTGGCCGCATTCCGGGCGGCAGTGTGCGCATTGGCGAGCTGCTGGGCAGTCGCCGTACCACCTTGCAGGTATATCGGAAGCAATGCTCCTGCATAATTGCCCGCATACAACGGCACCCAAGCAGAAGAAGAAGCCCTGAACCGCTCATTTACAAATGCTCCAAGGGCACTTAAATTATACGAATCACCATCGTCCGTCAAAGACATATACCCGCGCAACCAAAAATTTGGGTTGCTTAACTCCAGTTTATGGAATTGTTGCGAAAAATCGCGCAGTACATAGCGCTCCCCACCCTGATATACCGTAGAGCCAGAACCATAGCGATAGCTGTAAGACGCTTCGAGCTTGTCCCCGATACGATAATGGAGCGATCCATCCACTTTGATGCTATTCGCATCGTTGCTTTCAAGCAGATCTTCTTCCCTGAACCCCGTACGGCGCAAATCCAGAGAGGGCATCCTGGGTATTGTCTGGGCGAGTAACGCCTGCGCCTGCGCGACAGGAATCCCAAGTTGTGCCGCAACCTGCGGTGCAAGTGCCTGGGAAAGGCTGCCTGCAACAGCAGCCATAGGGACCACAATTTCGGTCTCATCCCCATAGGTGTTCAAACCATCAAAATTAGTGGCGCCAAGCCCCGGAGGATTCAGCTGGCCCGCCGTCGGCCGCCCGGAAGTGTAATCGTTGGCAACCCAATCCGTAGCTTGCAAATAGGATGCGTTCACCTTGAAGGCAAAACGCCCGAATGCCTTCGCATAACGCCCGGATAAAAGGTAATAGGGGTTCGCCCCACCAGCGTCGGAGGTTGTGACACCCACTTTAGTCTGTACGCTAAGCCCTTGATAATTGAATGGATTCTTGCTGTTCATCAGCAATATCCCATTGAACGCATTCGGCCCATATAGTGCAGATGCCGCCCCTGGGACTAATTCCACACTCTGTACGTCCAACTCGGAAATACCTACAATATTGCCCGTAGGAAAATTAAGCAGTGGCGCAGAATTGTCCATCCAGTCAATCAACTGTACAAAACGTTCATTGGCCACTGCACCAAAACCCCGCGTATTAATCGAAGTCAGCGTCATCGAACCTTGTGTGGTCTGTACCCCTTTGAGGTTGGAAATACCATCATAAAAATCTGGCGCGGCAGCCTGCCGGATCGCAATGGCGTCCATCTTCTCAATCGTGACCGGAGATTCCAGGATACGTTCTTCGACACGGGAAGCCGAAATGACTACCTCGCTGGTGAGGATACTCTGGGCTTCCATTTCGACCTTTAAATTATTATCCGAGCCTGTAATAACCACTTCCCTGGTGGAATACCCCGTGTAAGAAAATACCAGTGTGAAAGGTACCGCCACATCGGTGGAAATCTCAAATTTTCCATCCAGATCCGTGACCGTACCGCTCACTTTTCCCTTAATCTGAATGCTCGTGCCAATCAAAGGCTCATTGGTCTCTTTATCTGAAACCATACCGCTTACCCGCGTCTGTGCCCCCGCAAAAGCCGGGAACACCAAGAAAGCGAATACCCATACCACTATGGGAAATCGTTTGTGTAGATTCCTAATACGCATAAATCTGGTTTGAATTGGTGAAAGTAATTTACTTTGTTAGAACAATTATTTTACGTAAAACAACAACAGGCCTATTGCAATGGGTCAGCATTGTGGAAAACGAACTGGTTTTGTCCACACAAAGGCTTTTTGAGAAAATGCTCTTCGGCTGTGCAACCGAAAAAAGACGCTTCTTTATGCGTCATTTGGCGGCGCACCCCCCCAAATGACCCGTGAGAAAGCATCGGGGCTTTTAAAACAACCCCAACCTTTTTGCACAACCTCACACTTACGAGACAGGATCCCTGATAAATAAAACAGTAAACCGGGAATTGTTCACAACGACCTTTACAGAATCAAAGGTCTTACAATTATATCAACCCTGCGATTCTTTCTGCGCCCTTCCCATGAATTGTTGTCGAATAAGGGGTTCAACTCCCCGAAATCCCTGAGAAAAATCTGCTCCCTGGGCAGCCCCTTATCCAACAGCTTTTGCAGTGCTGTCCTGCTTCGGTATTCCGACAGCATCTGATTGTATTCCCGCCCGCCGATATCGTCAGTATGCCCGTGGATACTGATTTCGTGTTCTTCTAACCCAGGTATGCCATCCAGCCAGTCATATAAGCCTTCTGTTTGCCCAGGATCAATAAAATATGAGCCGCCGCCAAAATATATACTGAAAATATAGTAAGGCGCAGGATCCTCCGCTTTTACCTGCCCATAAACCTTTAGCAGGGGCCACAAAAAAACCAGTGAAATGATTGTAGTTGAACGCATATCGGCAGAAAATTTTATTTCTTTGACAAAGATGTTGCACAAGTATGCGATTGTGTAAAAAGTGCTTTTGCTACCAGAGGCAATTTGATTTACCAAATAATATTTTTAAAATATAATTTTTTTATTAATTTTTTAAATTAACAAGCATTTATTCAAAATTTTATTTTTTCGCTGAAGTCAATGGAAGACTTTTCACACAACCCTGGAAAAGTATTGCCTGGTGCCGCAAGCTGCCAAATGGCTTATCAGACAGTCTCATAAAAAGTTTTCTCCACGCCTAGGTCAAAATAAAACGTGCAGCGATAAACTGTGCTGCAAAACCGATCAAGTACCCCCCCCACAAATCTATTGGCTCATGCGCCCGCAAATATAAACGGGCAGTACCAGTTATACCAGAGAGCAAAATCCCTGCAATCAGGACGATCCGGATATCTATTTGCCGCCCCCCGTCCATTGATAAAAAACCATACCCAGGAAAAACGGCCATAATTAATACCGTTACACCGACTAACCCCCCCATGCCCAAAGCATGAATACTGATTTTAGAAAAAATATTGATGAAAAATGCCAGGAACAATGCAATAGTCGCCCCCAAAGTAAAACTGACAAATACAGCGGGAATCTGGCTGTTGTCCAGAAAATTCCGGAACAGCCAAAGGTAAAAAACTCCGGTAATGATATATGGTCCTATCCTGTCTTCCTTGTCCGGCATTTCTAAAGAGCGCAGTAGCCCCGTAAAATGCAGCATGAGCACTGCGATCGCAGGAATAAAAAAGGACGAAAGGAATACCCGCGCCAATAGTACCCTGGCCTGCTGATCGGCAATCGAATGAACCCCAAACGAATAGGGGTTCACCAATAATAGCATCACCAGCATATACGTCAGCATCAACAAAGGATGCAGGGCTATAGAAATCACACGTGCAGCAATATGCATATTCTTATGATTTTTATTGACCCCGCAGTTGGTTCTGATGCAGGGCCATGAAGTGTCGAATTTGTTACAAAGTAGTGGTCAATGGGTAAAATGTGTTTTTTTCACCATAACTGCCCTGTCGCAGCGGATTCGTCAAATTAAACTGGCTGCCCTGATTATTTTTTTCTTTTCTGACCATCATTCTGCAGCAAGCAGGCCATGGCTGCGCAAAAATGTTATGGTGGTGTGCATATCCTTGCTCAGCATCCGGTCTTCCTCAAGCCGCGGGACATCCTGACGGTAAACTTCAATTAATGCCTTTAAGCGGGGGGATGTCGTCAGTGGCAGGCGAAATTCCAACGCCTGTGCTGCGGTCATCCATTCAATAGCAAGGATACGCTCGAGATTTTGTACCACCTGATAGGCTTTCGTACCGGCATTTGCGGCCATACTGACATGATCTTCCTGTAAATTGCTGGAAACAATGGAATCCACCGATGCCGGGGTACACAATTGCTTGTTCTGGCTGGCCATAGATGCAGCCGTGTATTGCGGTATCATCAAGCCGGAATTTAACCCCGGGTCTGACGTTAAGAAATCCGGTAAACCTCGTTTGCCTGAAATAAGCTGATACGTACGGCGTTCCGAAATACTACCCAGCTCAGACAAGGCTATCGCCAGATAATCCAGGGCAAGCGCCAGCGGCTGGGCATGAAAATTCCCTCCCGATAAGATTAGCCCCTCGCGGGCAAATATATTCGGATTGTCTGTGACCGCGTTTACTTCTGTCAATACAACCTGCCGCACGTGTTGCATAGCACCCCACGATGCACCATGTACCTGAGGGACACAGCGAAATGCGTATGGGTCTTGCACATGGTTTTTTTCTTTTTCCATCAGCTCACTCCCTGCTAACCACCCCAGTATCGCCGCTGCTACGCGCACCTGCCCCTCGTGGGGACGAATCGCCTGCAGACTCGGATGGTACGGGGCCAGACTGCAATCAAAAGCGTCAATAGACATCGCCGCACAACAATCTGCAATACTCGCAAGGCGATCCCCCTCCATAATGCACCAGACCGCGTATGCCAGAGAAAACTGCGTCCCGTTCAACAATGCAAGGCCCTCTTTAGATGCCAGCTCGAGCGGCTCCAGGCCAAAGGCATGAAGAACCTCCATCGCGGCCATCCGCTTCCCCTGGAAATATACTTCACCTTCTCCAATCAATGGCAGAGAAAGATGCGCCAATGGAGCTAAATCCCCTGATGCCCCGAGTGAACCAAGCTGATAGACCACCGGAATGACTCCTTCGTTATAAAACAACACCAACCGCTGCACGAGCTGCTCCCGTACCCCCGAATAGCCATACGATAGGCTCTGAACCTTCAATAACATCATCAGCCGAACCAGGTCCCCGGGTACTTCCGCCCCTATCCCGCACGCATGTGATAACAACAAACGCTTCTGAAGCGTCCTTGTCTGCTCCGGCGATATACGCACATCACACAATGCGCCAAACCCCGTATTGATGCCGTAAAAAGACGCATCGCCATGCTTCATCTGCTCGTCCAGAAAAGCCCGCCCCCGACGGATGCTGCCCATTGCCTTTTCCGAAAGTACCAAACGCCTGCCTTCTCTAAATACCGCCCAGAAGGTTTCCAAATCCTCAAATGCTTCCCCGATATAGAACTTCGTCTCCGTCATCCGTTAAATATTTAGTTGACCCATACAACGACCCGGCAATCACAGAACTCTTTGAACAGATTCGTTATAGCAGCGCAGATCCTTCGAAACAAATTGAATATACGCTAAATTTTGTTCAGGCGCGTTATTAAGATATTGCGATATATCCGCAGGGACTATCATAAACATTTCCGACCCCCTACCGGAACGCCGTAATCAACCTGCTATTTCAATCTTTTTAACGATACCGTTAAATCCTGGTTAAGGTAGCATTATTTTGCCTACTTTTTTTTCGCAAAATCGTTGTGCTGAATATGATCATAAACACCTTGGATAAATTCGCGCTAAAATCTTAACTCTTTCCATTATTTTCGCACATCAAATAAATTATAAGCAAATGTTCGGAATGAAAAAAAATTATTCCTGCGCAAAATGGCGCTTGATACTCCCAGCCACCGTACTGTTGCTCACCCTTTCGATCAGTACGACCATCGCCCAGCGCATCGCTTGTGTTGATATCAACAGAATTCTCGAAAGCGTCCCGGAATATTCCACCGCCCAATCCGAGCTGGATGCTATGAGTGAACGCTGGCGGCAGGAAATCGCACAGGAGTATGATAAAATTAAGGCCATGTACAATAGATACCAGGCCGAACAAGTACTCCTAAGTAACGAAGCCAGGCAAAAAAAGGAAGAAGAAATCATGGCCATGGAAAAAGATGTGCGCGATATACAACGCGCCAAGTTCGGCCCGGAAGGCACCCTTTTTCAACGCCGACAGGAACTTGTACGCCCCATTCAGGATAAAATCTATGCTGCCATCCAAAGCTATGCCGAAGAACGTGGATTCGATTTTATCTTCGAGAAAGGTGGCTCCGCAGGAATTATTTTTTCCAGCCAGGAATATGATAAAACCGAAGATATTATCAAACTGGTAAAACGATAAAGGAAGGCTCCTGTACCGACTTTTGGTATAAATGCCTATTTTTGCACCTTTAATGCAACCTATACGAGGTGGGCTCCGCCCTGAAAAGCACAGGTTGTCAATTTTCTCTTTATACGTAAAAACAATATGATGAAAAAAGCACTTTGCAGCGCCGCTTTCACCCTGATCCTGATCGCCTGCTCCCTGCCAGCTTTCGCTCAAAAAGTCGGATATGTCAATTCCGCATCTATTATCTCCGAGCTGCCAGATGTGAAAGCTGCTGACCTGACCGTGGAAGCCCTCCAGAAACAACTACAGAAAAAAGCCCAGGAAATGGTCGAAAAATTCCAGGCTGACTATGCCGATGTCCAGCGAAAAGTCGAAAATGGCGACTTATCCCCTAAACAACAAGAGGAAGAGGGGAAACGCCTGGAAGCCAAACAGGCAGAACTCAGCCAGCTCGAGCAGGATAGCTACAAACAAATCCAGGACAAACGCAACGAACTGCTCCGCCCAATATATGACCGCGTTAACCAGGCAATCAAAGAAGTAGCCCTGGAAAGTGGCTACCTGATGATCGTAGATCAGGCTGTATTGCTCTATTCAGACCCCTCCGCCGACGCTACTGCTCTCGTGCGCAAAAAACTCGGGCTGCAATAGCGCGAAAGTATTACGCGGGCCTGATATAATTTCAAACGAAATAAGCCTCTGGCCAGTCCTTTGGCGGCTTTCGCCGCCAGAAAATATTTTCCTGGAACACCGATTTCGTTGATTTTGCTTCGCAAAATCAACGAAATCGGTGTTCCAGGAAATTTTGATACCCCCAATTACCTGTACGGTTCATTCATCAGGTGCTGTAGCAGAACCGGATATATTTGATTGTTTTCCCAGCCATCAGATGCCTGGCTTCGTAATACGTTTTTACCTCCAATTCCTCCAAAGGCAACTGCTCCAAACGGTAAATGTCTGCTTCCGCATACAATACCTGCGCTCCGTTGGTGTTACCCAGCGTCTCGAGGGTAAATGCGTATAAACCCTGATCATCGGTTTTCAAGTGCACAACCCCTCCCGGCGCAAGCAAAGACCTGAACGTCTCTAAAAAACGCGGCGAAGTTAAGCGCCGGTTCACTTTGTCCCGTTCAGGAAAAGGATCCGGGAACGTTATCCAAATCTCTGAAATCTCTCCCGGGGCAAAAAAATATCCCAATTGCTCGATCCGCGTACGCAAAAAAGCAACGTTGGTCAGGTTTTCCTGGATGGCAATGGTTGCACCTTTCCATATCCGGGCACCTTTAATGTCCACGCCAATGAAATTTTTTCCCGGATTTTGCCTGGCTAATGCCAGGGAATACTCGCCGCGCCCACAAGCTAATTCAACGATAAGCGGGTATGCGTTTCCAAAATGAAGCGCCCCCCATTGCCCGCGAAGATTCACAGTCCTGCCAAGACCTAACGTCAGCTTTGGGTCTTTTGAATCGTAATTCTCGTACACATTGGGCAATTGAAGGACTTCTGCAAATTTTTGCAACTTATTGCGCTTGCTCATTTCAATAATTTTGACCACAAAAATAACCACCTGTTAAAAAAACAATCGCTCCCGCCACGATTTTACCGGATTTCTTATTTTTTCGCCCACAGGAAGGCCTTTGAGTAAATAAAACAGTTATGACAGGTCGGTATGGTGGGGAAACAGCCATTAGACTTGTTGCGTAAATCGTGATTTTTTGCCTACGGCAGGAAATATTATTTCATGCAGCTATCTCGTCATCAAATTTTCGGGAATTCTGTTATAAATTGCACAAAGAGAAAATATTGCGCTATGAAAAACCTCCTCCTGGCCTCTGTTGCTGTGCTATGGCCATTCTTTGGGATTTCCCAGAAACTGACCATTTCCGACGAAATCACCATGCACAGCGACCTCGTCTATGAAATCATTGGAGAAATCAGGGGAAGGGTACTATTGTTCAACAGGGAATCCGGAAAATATTCCGTGACTGCCCTCGACGAGAATATGCGCCCAAGCTGGGATAAAGAAATTGAACTCGACAGGAAAAATGCTGCCGTGGTAGGCCTGAATGCTACACAGGATGCCTTTACCCTGTTTTACTTCTTCCGCGAAAAAGGAAGTACTTTCCTCAAGGCAGCCAGGTTCGACGCATCTGCCAACCTAAAGGATTCTGTCACATTGGCAGACCTTGGCTTCCAGTTTATCTCCCCTACTTTTCAAATCACCCCCTCCGAAGACAGGTCTAAAGTCCTGCTACACTTCTACGAACGCGATAATGTCTTCAAAACCCTGGTTTTTGATAATAAAAACATGCGCGTATTATGGCAAAAAAATTTTCAATATCCCGAGTATGATGAATCCGAGGATGTCTTACATACCATAGTTAGCAATACGGGGCAAATATTTGCGATTTTTGAAAAAGACCACTACCAACTGCGCAGGGAAAAACACCGCTATGATGTTTTTCTGTTCGATCCCGATATTGCGCAGGAAGTTACCCGCTACAGCGTTCCACTAAAGGGATATATTACCTATGACGTCAAGTTTGCTTTCGATAATATCAACAATAAACTATGTGCTGGTGGGTTTTATTTTGAAAAAAATATCGAACGGGCGGAAGGCTATTTCATATTGTTCATCCCACAGGACCCCACCAAAGCACTACTGCGTTTTTTTCCCTTCGAAAATAGTTTTATTGACCGGCTCTCCGGAAAAGAAGTGCGCAGCAACCGCGGCCTGGAGCAGGTTTCTATCGTTGATCTCGTGTTCCAAAGAGACGGTGGTATGCTACTCATTGGTGAAGAAAGTAAAAATTTCGCACGCAGAATGGCCACTGTCAATAGAACTATGGTACTCGACAATATGAATCGAAGCGTCATTGATTACTATTTCGAAGATGTCTTCGTCTTATCCATACGCCCGAATGGCTCCCTGCTCTGGAGTACCATCCTGCACAAAAAACAATACTCACAGGACGACGATGGGGCATTCTCTTCTTTTTTCCTTTTCAAAACCCCTGCATTCCTGCGCCTCGTCTTCAACGATGAAATCAAATTTGAAAATACGGTGAGCGAATACCTCCTCCATACCAATGGCGATTTCGACCGCAACAGCATCCTTAGTACGGAAACCCTGCAGCTCCGGCTCCGGTTCCGCAATGCAGTACAGGTTAGCGCCAATCGTATGCTCGTACCCAGCGAACGCAGGGGAAAGTTGCGTATTGCCAGAATAGACCTTATCTGATTTATCGCCGAAAAAAATCAAAATGGTCTGTTGATAAAGCCCCGGAGGTATCTGTGCTCAACAGATATCCCTATCTTTGCGCTTCAAAAAATACAACTTATGGAATCCATCCGTGCTATTATCGAACGGGCCTGGGAAGACCGCTCCTTACTCACCTTGTCCGAAACCCGCAAAGCAGTAGAAGACGCCCTTTCCCTGCTGGACAATGGCTCGGTCAGAGTCGCCGAACCCACTGAAAATGGCCAGTGGATTGTAAACGAATGGGTCAAAAAAGCGGTAGTGTTGTATTTTCCTCTACAGCAAATGCAGACCATAGAACTGGGCCCTTTCGAGTTTCACGATAAAATACCCCTAAAGAACGGTTTCTCCCGGCAGGGGGTACGCGTAGTACCGCTTGCACTGGCCCGATATGGCGCTTTTTTGGAAAAAGGCGTCATCCTGATGCCCTCTTATGTAAATATCGGTGCATGGGTAGGTAGCGGGACGATGGTAGATACCTGGGCTACAGTGGGTTCATGTGCCCAAATTGGCCGCAACGTACACCTCAGCGGTGGCGTAGGTATCGGCGGCGTACTGGAACCACCACAGGCCACTCCCACCATTATCGAAGATGAATGCTTTATTGGCTCGCGTTCTATCGTGGTAGAAGGCGCACATATCGGAAGGGAAGCCGTACTCGGAGCCAATGTAGTGATCACCAGCAGTACACAGATTATTGACGTTACTGGTAACGAACCAGTCATTTATCGGGGAAAAGTACCTCCCCGGTCGGTCGTCATACCGGGCAGCTATGCCAAAAATTTTCCGGCCGGAACATATCAAGTCCCCTGTGCCTTGATTATCGGACAACGAAAAGAAAGTACAGACAAAAAGGTATCCCTCAATGATGCCCTTCGGGAATATAATGTTGCGGTTTAATCCTCATCTCCCCGCTTATGAAATATCTGGTAGCCGGATTAGGCAATATTGGAAGCGAATACTCGAATACACGCCACAACATCGGGTTCCTTGTCCTCGATCACATGGCCGCCCAGGCAAATGAATCCTTTGTCACAGATACCCTGGGCGATATTTGCAGGATCCGGCATAAAGGCCGCATCTTTATCCTGCTCAAACCCTCTACATACATGAACCGCAGTGGCAAAGCTGTTAACTACTGGTTGCAGAAAGAGAAAATCCCCAAAGAAAACCTCCTGGTTGTACTCGATGACCTGAATCTCGAATTCGGCAAACAGCGCCTTCGTGGAAAAGGCAGCGATGGCGGGCACAATGGTTTAAAGGATATTGACCAGATGACGGGCGGAAATCAATACGCCCGGCTGCGCATCGGAATCGGCAGGCCCGAGACCAAAGGACGGCAGGTGGATTATGTGCTTGGCCCCTGGACGCGCGAAGAAATGGAAAAACTCCCGGAAATCTTGCTCCACGCCGTCGAAACGATCAAAAGTTTCGGTGTCCTGGGCCTGGAGCTGACGATGAACCAGTTCAATAAAAAATAGAGGCTGTCTCCATGGGGTTGTGTAAAAAGGCCGGAGGCCTTCATTTGGCGGCTAACGCCACCAAATAATATTTTGAAAGAACACTGTTTTCGCCGCCGCAGGCGGCAAAATATTTTTCACATAACCTCATGGAATATTTTTTGGCAGCTTTCGCTGCCGAAAGACTTGTGAGACAGCCTCCGTCCGTGCTTATCCAACCCTTTCAAGAAAAGCGTTTAATGCTGCTTCAAGCAAATGGTTTTCTGCGGTCAATGGAAATCCGGTATATCGTTCTGCACTTTCCAGGTCTTTCGCCAAATCCACCTCTGCCTGGGCCTTATACCAAAAAAACCCTTTTTCCTCCAGATATTCTGCCAGGTATTCCTGCTCGGTCTGGCCTGGCGTAGGAATCAACAACGCGCGCTTCCCACAGGCCGCGAGGTCCAGCAAGGTACTGTATCCGGAGCGACAGATTACAAACCCACTCTTCGCGATGGTCGTTTCTAATTCTTCAGAAGTCAGGTAAGAAACAACACTCAGGTTCCCTTTTGTTTCCATGCGCTTCTCCACATCTGTGCGCCCCTGGACAAGCAGTATCTGATGCGGAAGTTGCCCGGCTTGTTGTCGCAGCCGCTCCTCAAGGCGGGTACGTTGTGGTTCAGGGCCCGAAAGTAAGATCAAATAATCGTACTCCACGGGTATTTCGCGCTTATTCAGCCTCGACAAAGGCCCGATATAACGCGTTGGTGGAGAAAGGAGCGGCGGATGATCCAATTCGCCCCCTAAGCTATTTGCGGAATCCGGATAGTCGGGCACCCAACATTCCTGAAAACGACGTAAAACTGCATAATGGATTTTTCGCACAGCCCATTCGATCACACGGTTTTCGACCCGGAGGTGTAACTGGTGCGCGATAACCACACTTGGGATAGCCGGATGGCTACAGCCCAGACGGTGGTCTGAAATAATCCCATCAATCTTTTTTTCCCTGACCAAATTCCGCATAAGGCGGTTTTCGGTGAATACGGCACTTACAATCTGCGGCAGTTGAATAGAAATATTCCAATAAATATTGCTGGTGGGGTATCGCACATCATAAGGCGGGAGTTCCACCGTCTCTATACCGGGAAATTCTTTTCGCAGCAATGCGAGCGGACGTCCGTTCGAACCAAGAACGACTTCATATCCACGCGCAAGCAGTTCACGGACGACTGGGATACTTCGTGTGGCGTGCCCTAAGCCCCAGTCGAGGGGGGCAACAAGAATTCTTTTTTTTGCCATAACTTTAAGCGCTTAAACTAATAATTACTTTATGCTACGCAAAAACCTCAAAAGTTCCTTGTCCGCCCTCCTGCTCATCGCACTCTTATGTTTGCAAAGCTGCAGGACATGTGGTTGCCCGATGGCTTCGAACCTAATTCGTCAAACGGATTTCATCTTCGTTGTTATCAAAGAAGCGGTACTTTGTCAGGTGGCAGTTGTTATCTGGTTTGATCGCCACCCAATGAAGATGCTTGAAATACCATTTTAGCTGCATATTGGGGAAGCCCTTTTTCAAAAATGATTCGACAAAAGGATGGACTACCAGTTTTATTCTGGATTTTGGCCTGGACTGCAGGATGAAATTCAGGTCGCGTGCGATCTCATCAATAACCAGGATAGGCGCGTTGATTTTTCCTGTACCGCTGCAGGTCGGGCAAATCTCCGTAGTATCTATTTTGACTTCCGGACGTACCCGCTGGCGGGTGATTTGCATTAAGCCAAACTTACTGAGCGGCAGTACCGTATGCTGTGCCCGGTCTTTCTTCATTGCCTGCCGCATTGCCCGGAGTACTTCTTTCTTGTGTTCCGGGTTTTTCATGTCAATGAAATCCACGATAATCAGGCCCCCGATATCCCTTAAACGGAGCTGCCGGGCAATTTCTTCCGTTGCTTCCAGGTTGACCTTTAGAATTGAATCGTCGGCAGCACTACTGCTCCCGATTTTATGCCCGCTATTGACATCAATAACGTGCATTGCTTCCGTATGCTCAATAACCAGATAAGCACTACTGGCCATCGTCGCTGTTTTCCCAAAGGAGGATTTAATCTGTCGGCTCACCCCATGGGCCTCAAAAACTGGTTTGACGCCCTTATACAAGGATACGATATCAACCTGTTCCGGGCTGATGGACGACATAAAGCCCCGGATGTGCTGATAGAGCTCTTTATCGTTAACGACGATCCGGTTGAATGAATCGCTCAGCAGATCCCTAAGGATACTCGAAGTTTTATCCAGCTCGCTCAGCAGCTTAGCCGGAGCTTTTGCGTTTACCGTTTTCAGGAACATATCGTTCCATTTTTCCAGCATCAGGGTCAGCTCCTCATGCAAGTCGGCGACCTTCTTCCCTTCGGCTGCTGTACGCACGATCACGCCGAAGTTTTTAGGGCGGATACTTTCGATAAGATTTTTCAGCCGCTTGCGCTCCTCGGCATTGGCGATTTTCTTTGATACGGCGATGATATCGGTAAAAGGCGTGAGTACCAGGAACCGCCCGGGAATGGTTATCTCACAACTTAGGCGCGGGCCTTTCGTAGAAATCGGTTCCTTTAGGATTTGTACCAGGACTTGTTGCCTTTTCGCGAGTACCTGATCAACTTTTCCTGTTTTCAGGATGTCCGGTTCTACCTGGAATTTATCCAGGCTGGAATTTGGATACTGCCCTGCCACTGCTCCTTCTGTAAACTTAATCAGGGACTTCAACTTTGGGCCTAAGTCAGTGTAATGCAGGAAAGCATCCTTTTTATGCCCGATATTGACGAATGCCGCATTTAGGCCGGGCATGAGCCGGTTAATCTTCCCCAGAAAAATATCCCCTACGGAAAAGTTAGAGTTGGTTTTCTGGTGGTGCAGCTCCACTAACTTACCATCTTCCAGCAGTGCAATTTCTACACCGGAAGCGGTAGCATTAATAATGAGTTCTTTTTCCACAAAAGCGGATTTTAGCACTGGGTATTGCGGCTTAGGGGATATTTGACCTGAACTGTAAAGAGAAGAAAAGTGCTATAGCGCGAAAAAAGAACGACCAACATTTTTTCTCACCCAGGGTTAGCAAGTATGTGAGCAGGGGTGTCCAATTAAAAAAGTGCGTAAGAGAAATTATCGCGAACTTTTCGCTTTTCTATTGAGTTCGGTGGGTCAGTCCCGTACAAAGCAAGGCATTTTGCATGAACATGCACATTCCCTCAGACTTGTACCTGAATTTCAGGGGTATCCAAACCTGTCGGCGACGAAAAAGGAACTATCCCCCTAAACACAATACGGCAGGGTTTTTACCATATAGAGC
>Ga0209985_10000326_pt1 | contig 53333 bp, 50 predicted proteins | sample NOAtaG_FD_187305 | JGI IMG/M metagenome (GOLD analysis project Ga0209985, IMG submission 187305) | Freshwater lake microbial communities from Lake Erie, under a cyanobacterial bloom - NOAA_Erie_Diel6S_1000h metaG (SPAdes) (version 2) | ecosystem: Environmental > Aquatic > Freshwater > Lake ... | reverse complement strand
ACCCTCGATGGAAGGAAAACAATGATCGGAAAGACTCGTAGAAAGCGGACCTGGTTCGTTGCTGCGGTGCTCGCTGCGGGCAGCCTCTTTGCAACGGCGCTTCCAGCCAACGCAGAGACGGGAGTGAGCTCAAGTGAGATCAAGCTTGGAATTACTCTGCCTCTCACCGGAGCTGCATCGCCAGGCTATAACAAGATTGGCAATGCCATGAATGCGTACTTCAAGTACGTCAACGATAACGGAGGCGTTTACGGTCGAAAGATCACACTCGTCCAGAAGAACGATGAGTACTCACCACAGTTGTCGATTGCTAAGACAAATGAATTGATTCTCAAAGACAAAGTATTTGCTCTCGTTGGCCCACTCGGAACCGCTAACTTCACCGCGGTACACAAGTCAGTAGGCATCGCACGACGTGGAGTACCAAGTCTTTTCCTTAATACTGGATTTAGCGGATTCTCAAGCAAGAAGAGCTATCCAACATCCTTCATGATTCTTCCTTCGTATGCGATGGAAGCCAAGATTGTTGCTCAATTCCTCAAGGAAAACTTTGCTGGAAAGAAACTCGGCTTGGTTTACCAGAACGATGAGTTCGGAATTGATGGACTTGGTGCTTTCAGAGCAGCTGGTACTAAGTTTGATGTAACCGTTCCTTACACATCAGGAACCCAGAGCGCCGCTACTGCACAGACCTGGGTCTCCCAGCTCGCTGCTGGCGGAGTTCAAGTTGTGGTCTTCTTCGGCGTCACTTCAGCGACAGCACCTCTCCTTGGGGTAGCAGCTGCAGCGAAGTACGCGCCTCAGTGGATTCTTGGATCCGTTGGCGCTGACCCACTGACGCTACGTGCACTCGGTGTACCTCTAGCAGTTCTTAATGGTGCGTTGACTATGGCTGGTAACCCTTCACCAAATGACACATCTGATGAATACGTGAAGCAATTCCAGGAGATCAATACCAAGTACAACACTGGTACTGCATTTGATGACTATGTACTCCAGGGTATGAACATCGGTCTTATGACTGTTCAAGCTCTCCGTGCAGCAGGAAAGAACCTCACTCGTAAAGGTTTGGTACGAGCAATGGAGTCAAAGGGTTCAACCTTTGCATCTGTTGCTTACTCTCCTCTAGGTTATTCAAAGACCAGCAACGTTGGACATACCGGTTACTACATGGCAGTTATGGATGCCACAGGTGACAGAAAGCCATTTGGTGGATCAGTAACTCTCTACACCACCGATAGCGGATCTGGTCCAGTTGTGAAATCCACATTCAAGCGCCCAGCAATGCCAGCGAAAGGATTGCCAACTAACTCATGAGAAACTTCAAATTCAAGCGTTCTCTAACGCTAGTAGCGGCTTCATCGCTGCTCTCACTCACCGTTGTATCTATTCCAACGGCTGCGCAAGCAACACCTGTCTGTACTACCGCTAACTTTGTAACAACATGCGTTGGTGCAACAAGTGATACCGCTCCATATTCCATGATGGTTCCTGCGAACTTCAACGGAACTGTCTATCTCTACTCACATGGATATCGTCCTAACGTTCCAGTTCCTGCGGGAATTCCTGGATACGGTGGATACACAGTTACAAACACTCCACAACCTGGACCAAACGCAACCGTTATTGGTGCGCTCTTGGCTAAGGGTTATGGCGTTGTTGGCTCCGGATTCGCACGTCAAGGTTGGAATGCAGACTCTGCAATCAAGACCAACGTTGAACTTGTAGGAATCTTCCAGAAGCAATTCACCAAGACAACAAAAGTTGTTGCATGGGGAGAATCTCTTGGCGGTTTCATTACTCAAGCTCTCGCTGAGCAGTATCCAAACCTCTTCAAGGCTGCGGCTCCTCTATGCGCAGCAAGCGATATCACTCCATTGATGACAATGGCTGGCGATGCGCTCTGGGGAATCAAGACCTTCTTTGATCCAACAATCAAGGGCGGTAATTACTCAGCAGGAGCTGCAGGTTATGCCGAAGCGATGGGTGACCTTGTTAAGGTCTTCACGGTAATCGGATCACTTCAAGCAGCATTTGCAGCGAATGCATCAACACCTGCATGGCCAGCAACTTCAAAAGTTCCTGATGCCATCAAGGCAATTCCTTCACGAAGCGCTCTTGTCATGATCGCTTTGATGTCTGGAGTTCCGATGCAGTCGGCAAACTTCGATTCAACATCAGCACCTTCAGTGCTCCCTGTTGCATCACAAACTTCATTCCAGCTAGCAATCAACCCTGCATTCGCAGCTCTCCAGAATGTCGCGAATGCCGCAGCCCTTGCTGTGCTGGCAACACATGACCTCGAGCTACAAGCTGGTGGTGCAGTATTCGATAACACTGCAACCGACTACGCAGCACGCATCGCAGATGAGCAATTCATTTGGAGCTCAGCGCTATCTGGTGCTTCAGGAACCGCTGGATTATTGAGCGTTCTTGCTGCTTCACCTCGCGCAAAGGCTAATCCAGCTGCTGTAGCAAAGATGCAAGCACTTACTACTCACTCTGGAAAAGTTGAAATCCCAACCATTCTTCTTACTGGTGTTGCAGATCCTGTAACTCCTGCTGGAAATCAACAATCCATCGTTGATAAGTACACTGCTTATTGGACAGAGAAGTGGACAGCAGCCAAGAAAGCTGGCGAGCGCAAGCGTCCAGTCAATAATCAGTTGACAATTTGGAACTTCCCTCCAGAGAAGTACACCAAGTACACAGCAGCCGGAGCACCTGACACCACAGCTCCAGCAGCAACTGGTACCAACCACTGTAACTTCACAACTTCTCAGTACATGGCAATAGCAGATCTGCTTGCCTATGCTGCAGATAATGGGAAGAACATGTCAGGTGGTGCATTGCTAACCAAGCTACGTAAGGCAGGCAATATGACTATTGACCGCAATTACACAGCACCACGTTTGAAGTACTACGGAAACTAATCTGTAAAACTTCAACAAGAAGTTAAAAGATGGGGCTCGGGAAACCGGGCCCCTTCTTATTTCTCGGCAATTCTCACGGCAATTCTCTCGGCAATTGTTCACAATTCGTTAGTCAATAGTTATTGGATTAATCATGCTGTAGAGATAGCCTCGCTAATGTGGCCACGTATGCAGAGCGTCGAAGAATCGCACGACTAGTCCACCGTTTTGGTTTTGGCCCTCGTCCTGGTGAATTCTCCAATCTTGTTTCTCAAGGCTTTCAAAGTGCTGCAAGCAAATATCTGACATCACCGGCGATAGATTCCTTCGCTGATAATCAACCGGCTCCTCAGGTCAAAGATCAAGGTCCGCGTCCAGCACCGAATAGCTCTGGTGTCGTTTCCTATGCAACTGAAAAACGTGCTCAACTCTCATCACTGACGTCATGGTGGCTAGATCGCATGGTTCTTTCCGAGCACTCTTTGCGAGAGCGTATGACGTGGTTTTGGCATGGACATTGGGCAACGTCATATCAAAAAGTTGATGATGCGCTTCCCATGTTTATACAGAATCAAACTCTAAGAAAGCATGCGCTAGGAAATTTCAGAGATATGTCTCGTGCGATGGTGAATGATGGGGCGCTGATTTTCTGGCTCGATGGACAGACCAACACTATTAAAGCGCCTAACGAGAATCTCTCACGAGAGTTGATGGAGCTTTTCACTCTCGGGGTTAACAGATATTCCGAGAGTGATGTTCGCGAAACAGCAAAAGCACTCACTGGTTATCGTGTCAATAAAACGAGTGGTGCGGTCACGTTTTTACCTCGCCAGCACTATTCAGGAACTATCAACTTCCTTGGAACTGTTGGTACTTTCGACGGAAATTCACTGAGTGATTACCTAGTAAGTCGAAATGATTGTGCGCTCTTTATCGCAGAACGCATGTGGTATCGATTTGTCTCTAGTTCAAATCCACTCTCCGATGTAAAGATTCCTCAATCTTTTGCAGATCGTGATATCTCCAAACTAGTGCAATTCATGGGGCTCCATCCTGCCCTTGATGATGCAGCGCATTCAATGGTGAAAAGCCCAGTGGATTGGTTTGTTTCGGTATGCCGAGCGCTGGAAATCACACCTTCGAAGTTCACTAATGCTGGATTGATTCGTCGCTTTTTAGACAATCTCGGACAAGTTCCATTCTTTCCACCAAATGTAGGTGGTTGGCCAACCGACCAAGCATGGCTCTCATCTTCCGCAGCGCAATATCGCATCCAATTTGCTACCGCTTTAGTTAAAGAAGGTAATCTCAATCCAATCTCAGAGCTGCCGACTTCACAGAGAATCTCTGCACTTGCGGATTGGTTAGGTGTCGCAAGTTGGAGCCAGAGAACAGAGTTAGCGCTGAGAGGCGCATTAAGAGATCCCGCTCGATTGACTCTTTTAGCTATTTGTTCGCCCGAATATGTCGTGAGTGCATAGGAGATTTCCATGGACACAATTACGCGGAGACAATTCTTGAAGGCGACTGGCGCTGGAGCACTTGGCGCAGCGGCAACATCATTAACTATGGAAGATATTGCGAATGCAGCAATCACAAGGCCTCTACCACTCGGCACGCCAATCCTTGTTGTTGTTACGTTATATGGCGGTAATGACGGACTTAACACAGTAGTGCCAGCTACAGATCCGATGTATCGCTCACTTCGACCAGGTATTGCATATAGTGAAAATGAAGTACTTCCTCTTGCCGATGGGCTTTTCCTCAATGGATCCATGACAGGAATGCATTCACTGTGGAATAAGAATCAAGTAGCTATTGTGCGTGGTGTTGGTTATCCCAATTCCGATCGTTCACATTTCACTTCGATGGCAATATGGCAATCAGGAATACTTGGCGCTGCAAAAACTGGCTGGCTCGGCCGTTGGGTCGAAACTCAACCTCAAGACCCATTGCTGGCAATTAGTCTTGGTTCAGTACTTCCCCCACTACTTGCGGGAACAAAAAGATCTGGTTCAGTTTTGCCGCTCGGTGGATTAAAAGTTCCAAGCGGATCCTTAGCTAGTGATTGCATGAAATTATCGATTGAAAGTAAGAACGATAATCTTCTGCAGTCGATGGCAGCTCAGAGCATGCGTGATCTCTTTACTGTCTCCGGTGATATCACTCCTATTCTCAAAGCGCCGGCGCCCGCTGCTCCCGATTTGCCAACTGCGATTGGTGGAAATGCAGGCGGAGATACAAACCTCACTCAACAACTCGATATTGTGGCAAAACTTGTATCAGCTGGTGCGCCCACTCGAGTATGGTCAGTATCGCTAGGTGGATTTGATACTCATGCTAACGAAAAAGGCGCACAATCGATTCTGTTGGGCGTTGTCTCACAAGGAATTTCCAAGTTCATGTCACAAATGCGTGCCACAAATCGCGGCAATGATGTGGTCGTACTTGTCTATAGCGAGTTCGGAAGACGCGTGAAGGCAAATGCGTCTGAAGGAACTGATCATGGAACATCAGGTCCAGTCTTTGTGTTGGGCTCGAGGATTAAAGGTGGACTCTATGGCGAGCAGCCATCGCTCTCTAATTTGAAGAATGATGATTTGGCAGTCACGACTGACTTCAGAGATATTTATGCGAGCCTTCTTGAAAAAGTTCTAGGTACGCCTGCGGAAAGAATTCTTGGCAATTGGAAGGGTCGCACGCCTTTTTTCAATTAAGGTGTGGTCAATTAAGGCGTAGTCAATTAAGGCGTAGTCAATTAAGAATTAGATAGTCGGTACGATTACCAGGTGTTAATCGAGTCGGTTGAGGCAATGCGCGATGTGGGAGCAAAACTTGCAACTCATCTTCAACCAGGCGACATCGTGGTGTTGCGAGGAAACCTTGGTGTGGGAAAGACAGCTCTTACTCAGGGCATAGGGCGTCACCTTGGAGTCAATGACGTTACATCTCCGACCTTTGTCATCTCGCGAACCCATAAAGCGAAGATTCCACTTATCCATGTCGATGCGTATCGTTTGCTGGGAAGCGCTTCTCAGGGATTTGAGATTGATGATTTGGACCTACAGACGGCTCGAGAGAACGCCATCACGGTGATCGAATGGGGCGAAGAAGTTGCAACGCGCCTTCATGAGGATTACTTGCTTGTTGATATTGCATTTGGAGATAAAGAAGATGAGCGAATCGTTGAGTTCGTAGGTAAAGGAAAGCGTTGGGAGAGTTTCCAGTTATGAATTCTCTCGTGATTGATACTGCTACCAACCGCACATCTGTGGGGCTCTTTGCTGGAAATGATCTGATGTATAGCGGTTTTCATGATGGAGCTACGGCGCATGCTGAAGCCCTGCCTAAGTTAGTTGCCGCGGCTCTAAAAGTGAATAACGAGGTGGACCAAGTAATTGTTGGAATGGGTCCTGGGCCATTTACTGGCCTTCGAGTTGGAATTGTCTTTGCCCAAACTTTTGCTACCGCACGCAATATTCCGTGGCGTGGTGCATGTTCACTCGATGCCATCGATGTTGATTCTGATTTATACATTGTTACAACAGATGCGCGACGTAAAGAAGTGTATTGGGCTAAGTATGCAAGTGGCATCCGCATCAAAGGTCCAGAAGTTGATGCACCGAGCAGCGTTGAAAGGCTTCCTGAAAAGAAATTTGGTTTTGGATTTACTGAAGATTTATATCCATCGCTGGCGCTATTGCTAGCAAAATCAATCACATCTCCGATCATGGAGCCCATGTACTTAAGGCGTCCTGATGCAGTACCAACGAGCGAGCGCTCATGATCAGCTACCGCGAGATGATTGCCCTCGACATTCCAGTCTTGGTTGGCATGGAGAAAGAGATCTATCCAGAAAGTCCTTGGAGCGCTGCACAATTTCGAGAAGAGCTTGCGGGAGTACCTAGCAGCCGTAAATATCTTGTTGCAACAGAAGATAATGAAATCATCGGTTACGGTGGAATCGCACTCGCTGGAGATGTCGCTGATATTCACACACTTACTGTCATTCCATCGTATCGACGTCGAGGAATTGCAACGGAGATACTTCACCAATTAGAAGCGTGGGCTACTTCAAAAGGAATCACGGCTTTCATGCTCGAAATGCGGGAAGGAAATTTGCAAGCCCAGCCGCTATATGAAAAGCACGGCTACTCCGTGATCTCGCGCCGCGATAACTATTACTCACCAGGTATTCACGCTCTAATCATGCGGAAAGAGGCTGGAAAATGAGCCAGCCACTCGTTCTCGGCATTGAGACTTCATGCGATGAAACCGCGGTCGGAATTGTTCAGGGACGAAAACTACTCGCCAATGTCATCGCATCTAGCGTTGAAGAGCATGCCCGATTCGGTGGTGTGGTTCCAGAAGTAGCTTCGCGCGCACACCTTGAGGCGATGCAACCCGCTCTTGCGCGGGCGCTGAAAGAAAGTGGAGTGGAACTTAATGACCTTGATGCAATTGCGGTCACTGCAGGTCCTGGCTTAGTTGGAGCGCTTTTAGTTGGAGTATCAGCTGCCAATGCTTTAGCGCTGGCACTTAATAAACCTTTATTTGGAGTCAACCACTTAGCGTCACATGTCGCTGTTGATTTATTGACTCATGAGCAAGAAATTCGTCCCACTATTGCTTTATTAGTCAGTGGAGGACATTCATCAATTCTGCGGGTCAATGACATCACAAGTGATATCACCTCATTAGGCCAAACCGTTGATGATGCAGCGGGCGAAGCCTTCGACAAGATTGCGCGATTATTGAATCTAGGTTTTCCCGGTGGACCGCTGGTTGATAAAGATGCGAAAAATGGAAATCAATTAGCGATTAACTTTCCACGCGGATTGACCCAAGCTAAAGATATGGCAGAACACGAATTTGATTTTTCATTTTCTGGCTTGAAGACTGCTGTTTCGCGATACTTACAGGCGACCCCTGATTATGTCCGCGCTGATGTTTCTGCATCTTTTCAAGAAGCCGTCGTTGATGTGTTACTTCAGAAATCTATTAAGGCCTGTAAAGAAACAGGAATTGATTCGCTGGTGATTGCTGGGGGAGTTGCCGCAAACTCTCGCCTTCGCGCGGTCGCCCAAGAGCGCTGTGCTGCAGCAATGATTGAACTTCGCACCCCGCCCCCAGCTCTCTGTACCGATAACGGCGCCATGGTCGCGGCGCTCGGCTCTCTTGCGATCTCGGCGGGACATCCCGCCTCCGCCCTCGGCATCGAGGCCGCCTCCGCCATCAGCCCATCCATCCCCATCTGGAGCTAGCCCAAGCTCGGATTTGAGAACGGGAATACTCGCCCCTAGGCTAGGCGTTAGCACTCGCCAGACGAGAGTGATAAATCGTCTGAACCCCTAGTTCGCAAGTAATCAATGAAGAAGGAGCTACAACGATGGCCATTGCCATTAAGCCACTTGAAGACCGCATCGTTATCAAAATCAACGAAGCTGAAGAGAAGACCGCATCTGGTCTTGTCATTCCAGATACTGCTAAAGAGAAGCCACAAGAAGGCACCGTTGTTGCCGTAGGCCCAGGACGTTTCGATGATGGAGTTCGCGTGCCAATGGATATCAAAGTTGGCGATGTCGTTCTCTATAGCAAGTACGGCGGAACTGAAATCAAGCACGGTGGCGAGGAATATCTAGTTCTCTCTGCTCGTGACATCCTTGCAGTTATCGCGAAGTAATAAGAGACGATAACTCAACATGGGTAAATCACTTCAATTCGACGAGAGCGCTCGTCGCGGTATGGAGCGTGGCGTAAATATCCTCGCTGATACCGTCAAGGTAACTCTCGGCCCTAAGGGTCGTAACGTTGTTATTGGAAAATCTTTTGGCGCACCGCTCATCACAAATGATGGCGTCACAATCGCAAAAGAAATCGAACTTTCAGATCCTGCTGAAAACATGGGCGCACAACTTGTAAAGCAAGTTGCAGAGAAGACCAACGATGTTGCCGGTGATGGAACCACCACCGCAACAGTTCTCGCACAAGCAATGGTCAAGGAAGGTCTTCGTAACCTTGCTGCTGGCGCACAACCAATGGGAATCAAAGCTGGAATTGAAGCTGCGGTTGCCTCTGTTGTCGACAAGCTTCGCGCTAACTCCACAAAGATCTCTGGCAAAGAGCAGATTGCAGATGTTGCAACCATCTCTGCCCAAGATCGCGTGATCGGCGACCTCATTGCAGAAGCGATGGATAAGGTCGGCAAAGATGGCGTCATCACTGTTGAAGAATCTTCAACAACTGGCCTCGAACTCGAATTCACTGAAGGTATGCAGTTCGATAAGGGATATATCTCCCCTTATTTCGTCACAGATCAAGATCGCATGGAAGCCATCCTTGAGGATGCTTTTGTCTTGATTTCAGCTGGAAAAATCTCAGCTTTGGCGGATCTCCTACCAATTCTCGAGCAGGTCGCTAAGGCAGGAAAGCCACTTCTGATCATCGCTGAAGATGTCGAAGGCGAAGCCCTTTCAACCCTCGTTGTAAACCGTATGCGCGGAGTATTCACATCAGCTGCTGTTAAGGCCCCAGGTTTTGGCGATCGTCGCAAGGCGATGCTCCAAGACATGGCAGTTCTCACCGGTGGCCAAGTTATCTCCAGCGAAGTTGGTCTCAAGCTCGACCAAATCTCTATCGATATGTTGGGTCGCGCACGTCGCATTGTGATCACCAAAGATCACACCACCATCGTCGATGGCGCTGGCAATAAGAAAGATGTGGAAGGTCGCATCGGAGAACTGCGTCGCGAAATCGAAGCCGCAGATTCAGATTGGGATCGTGAAAAGCTCCAAGAGCGTCTTGCAAAGCTCTCTGGTGGAGTTTGCGTCATCAAAGTTGGCGCCCACACCGAAGTTGAATTGAAAGAGAAGAAGCACCGCCTTGAAGATGCAATCTCTGCAACTCGTGCAGCTGTTGAAGAAGGCATCGTCGTTGGTGGTGGAGCCGCTCTCGTACATGCTGCAACAGTTCTTGATAACGATCTTGGTTATGAAGGCGATGCCGCAGTCGGTGTACGCCTTGTTGCAAAGGCTTGCCAAGAACCACTTCGTTGGATCGCTGAAAATGCGGGCCAAGAAGGCTATGTCGTTGTCTCCAAGGTTCGCACTTTGAAGCCAAATGAAGGTTTCAACGCGGCGACCGATGAGTACGGCGACTTAGTAAAAGCTGGCGTAATCGATCCAGTAAAAGTAACTCGTTCCGCACTTGCTAACGCAGCCTCAATCGCAGCGATGTTCATTACAACCGAAGCGCTTGTCTTTGAGACGCCAGAAGCAAAGAAAGACGAAGCTGCAGGACATGGCCATAGCCATGGACCAGGTGGCCATAGCCACTAGCTAGTTACTATCTAGAAAACTCTTCTAGAGAGGCCCCTGTCAGGTGATCTGATGGGGGCCTTTTCTCATTACACTCGCCCGATGAATTCTGAAACGGTAAATATCTCTGCAACAGTCTGGCTCGTTACGCTGTCAATCGTCTTCGTCGTCACCTTGGCCGATCTCGCCTGGGCCTGGTTCCGTCGTAACTCGGTGACCTCCCTTCGTGAAGCAGCTACCTGGACCGCGATCTATGTCTCTGCCGCAATCGCCTTCGGAATTTCGATGCGGAGCTGGAATGGACCAACCGCCTCTGCAGAATTCTTTGCTGGTTGGATTACCGAGTACTCGCTATCTATCGATAACCTCTTTGTTTTCTTGATTATTCTGACTCGTCTTAAGATTGAAAAAGAGAAAGAGCAGCTAGTCCTTTTATTGGGCATATTGATGGCCCTAGTTATGCGCGGCATATTCATCGTTATTGGCGCAGCCGTGGTCGAAAGATTCGTTGCAATCTTCTTCTTCTTTGGCGCAATCCTGCTTTGGACCGCCTACAAACTCATCACCGAAGATCCTGAAGAAGATGAGTGGCAGGAAAATCGCATCATCACCGCCTTAAGAAAGAGAGGTTGGTCAACCTTCACTCTCGCTCTCGTTGCATTGGGCACAACAGATCTTCTCTTTGCACTTGATTCAATCCCGGCAATCTTTGGTCTCACCCGCGACCCTTACATTGTTTTCATGGCTAACGCATTTGCTTTGATGGGTCTACGTCAACTCTATTTCTTAGTTGGAATTCTTTTGAAGCGATTGGTGTACCTATCCAAGGGACTTTCCATTGTCCTTGGCTTTATTGGAGTTAAGCTCATTATCGAAGCGCTTCATGGAATTGGAATCCACGACATTGCAGGCTTTAAGATTCCACATGTATCGCTCTCGGTTTCTTTAGGAGTGATTATTTCTGCTCTTGCTGTCACAACAGTCATTAGCTTGCGCAAGAATCCAGATCGCCAACCTGATCCACTCCAGAATTAAACTCATGGATTAAAAAACATAGTACAAACGAAAAAACCCCCGAGTCCGTGACATCGGGGGTTTTTCTTGTCGAAAGAAGTGTTACGCAGTAAAGAATCTCTGCTGACGCTGAGCCTTACTGATAATGTCCAAACGCTCTTCCTCAGTTAATCCACCCCAGATGCCATATGGCTCTTGAGCAGCGAGAGCATGTGCGCGGCATGCTGCGATTACCGGGCAGGATGCGCAGACCGCTTTTGCAGCGTTCTCACGAGCCTTGCGGCGGGGGCCGCGTTCACCATCTGGATGGAAGAACATCTCAGTTGGAAGGGATCGGCAAGCACCCTCATACTGCCATTCCCAATTTGTGGCTACCGGCTTCGGTAAGCGAGAGGTTTCGGACATGGGTGAACCATACAATCGCGCCATAGGTTGTTCAAGTACCTTGACCGTATATATCCATTTCAAGTCGCGGACCTCACATCATGCCCCCACTATTGGCTCGTGGCTGAGAACTCCCTGCGGAAAGAAGCCCTTGATGGCTCTGAAGCGCTCACTGTCGCGGCCGTTGCCCGTCGACTCGGAGTAGCCCCTGCAACGCTTCGAACCTGGGATCGCCGTTATGGGCTCGGTCCAACGGAACACAGCACGGGTGAACATCGACGTTACAACAATCAAGATTTAGCTCGACTCACGCTGATGCGCAAACTTGTGATCGCAGGCGTTTCACCGGCCGAGGCTGCACAACGCGCCCTGGCATTTGATGGAGAAGTTTCACCCGATGTAATTGCAAACTCCATCACTAACGATGTGGCAGTCCGTGAGGAATTAGTCGAAACTCTTATTCGCGCCGCTCGCGCTTATGACCGAAACTTCATCGAAGAGCTCCTTCGCTCTGAGCTCTCCGCTCGTGGCATCACCAATACATGGAATGAAGTAATTGTTCCGCTGCTCATCCTGATTGGCGATGAATGGGCAGAATCTGGCACCGGTATCGAAACCGAACACTTGGTTAGTGAAATCATCAAGCGTTTGTTGCAAGAAGCTAATTCATCAATTCATAATCCCATCAATGCTCGCCCTGTTTTGTTGGCATGCATCGGCGAAGAGATGCATTCACTTGCGTTATACGCATTAGGGGCTGCGCTATCTGAGAGAAAGATTGCAACACAATTTCTCGGCGCCCGTACGCCAATCGAAGCGATTAGCGCTGTTGTAAAGCGTTCTGCACCTCCTGCAATTTTCTTGTGGGCACAATTAGATAAGAATGGAAAGCCTGAAGTTCTTGGCGAGATACCAAGTATCCGTCCTGCACCACGCGTTGTCTTAGGTGGACCGGGTTGGAATCGCAAGGAAGTTAAGTCAGCAGTTCTCGTCGATGATCTCCTAGATGCATGTGAAGAAATCATGCGGGCAGTTGGAGCTTAATAACCTCCTCCATTAAGGTGGCGTGGTGAACGAGAACGTCAACGAAAAGGTCGCAATGTTGGGCCTCACCTACGACGATGTCCTTCTCTTGCCCGACGCCTCTGACGTTGTTCCTTCCGAGGTCGATACTCGAACCCAGCTCACTCGCGATATCTACCTCGATATTCCGCTGATTTCATCTGCGATGGATACCGTCACAGAATCAGCGATGGCAATCGCGATGGCGCGCGCTGGTGGGATCGGAATCATCCATCGCAACCTAGCAATCGACGAACAAGTCACCCACGTCAAACTCGTAAAGGGCGCTGGACTTCGCGTCGGCGCTGCAGTCGGTGTCGGCGATGATGGATTCGAAAGAGCTGAAGCGCTCATCGAAGTCGGAGTTGATGTCGTTGTTGTCGATACTGCTCACGGCCATCATCGCGCCGTCCTTGATGCGATTGCGAGAATAAAGAAGAGTTTTCCCAAACAAGAGATTATCGGTGGCAACGTCGCTACGCGTGCTGGCGCGCAGGCGCTCATCAATGCCGGAGTAGATGCAGTAAAAGTTGGAGTTGGCCCGGGATCAATTTGTACTACTCGCGTTGTCGCTGGAGTCGGTGTCCCACAAATCACTGCAATTATGGAAGCAGCTAAAGCATGTAAGAAAGCTGATATTCCTCTTATCGCTGATGGTGGATTGCAATATTCAGGAGATATCGCAAAGGCAATCGTCTCAGGTGCAGACACAGTTATGTTGGGATCACTTCTAGCTGGTTGCGATGAATCACCTGGTGAATTAGTGGATATTGATGGCAAGAAATTTAAGACTTACCGCGGCATGGGTTCGCTCGGCGCGATGCAAACTCGCGGTGCAAAGAAATCATTCTCTAAGGATCGCTATATGCAAGACGATGTTCTTGCTGAAGACAAATTAGTTCCCGAAGGAATTGAAGGAAAAGTTACCTATCGCGGACCAGTTGCCGACGTCGTTCACCAACTCGTCGGAGGACTGCGCTCTGGTATGGGATATGCGGGCGCCGAGGATATTGCCGCGCTCCAGAAGCGTGGTCGCCTCATCCAAATTACCGCAGCCGGGCTGCAGGAAAGCCATCCCCATGATGTGCACGATGTAGCTGATGCCCCTAATTACTATCGGAGCCGCTAATGGTTGATATCGAGATTTCGCCCGGCAAAAGAGCGCGTACCGCTTACTCTTTTGATGATATTTCCATTGTTCCCTCACGTCGTACTCGCGAACCAAATGAAGTTTCAATCTCATGGCAGATCGATGCCTATAAATTTGATCTTCCTTTACTGGCCGCTCCCATGGATTCAGTCGTTTCACCAGAAACTGCGATTGCTATCGGAAAGCTTGGGGGATTAGGCGTTCTCAATCTCGAAGGTCTATGGACGCGTTATGAAAATCCAAAGATTCAACTAGGTGAGATTTCCTCGATTCCTGCTGATCAAGCTACTCGACGTATGCAAGAACTTTACAAAGCACCCATTCGCCCGGAACTTATCAAAGAACGTATCGCTGAAATTCGAGCCGCTGGTGTGACCGTCGCGGGAGCACTCTCTCCTCAACGCACTGCAGAATTTCATAAAGCAGTGATTGATGCTGGCGTTGATATCTTCGTTATTCGTGGAACCACTGTTAGCGCAGAACATGTTTCTAAAGAAAAAGAACCGCTAAACCTAAAGAAGTTCATTTATGAATTGGATGTTCCCGTGATTGTTGGAGGATCTGCTACCTCACAGAGCGCACTTCACTTGATGCGCGCTGGCGCTGCTGGAGTACTCGTTGGATTTGGTGGAGGCGCTGCGCACACTACGCGCCAAGTTCTGGGCGTATCAGTTCCGATGGCCACCGCAGTTGCCGATGTTGCAGCGGCACGACGTGAGTATCTTGATGAATCTGGCGGGCGATATGTTCACGTCATCGCAGATGGTTCGGTTGGAAAGAGCGGAGATATTGCCAAAGCAATTGCATGTGGCGCTGATGCAGTCATGCTTGGTTCACCACTAGCGCGTGCCGAAGAAGCTCCAGGACGTGGTTGGCATTGGGGTACAGAAGCTCACCATCCTGAGGTTCCGCGTGGGACCCGAGTCCATGTTTCTACTGCTGGAACTCTTCAAGAAATTCTCCTCGGCCCATCACATTCTGCAGATGGATCGATGAATCTCTTTGGTGCGCTGCGCCGAGCGATGGCGACTTGTGGTTACTCAGAACTCAAGGAATTTCAACGCGTCGAAGTCGTTCTCAATAGAGCATAAAGAACTTCTGTTATGCAGCGCAGTAATCACGTTCTTGTTATTGATTTTGGTGCGCAATATGCCCAACTCATCGCACGACGCGTCCGCCAAGCAAATGTCTATAGCGAGATCGTTCCCTCAACGCTATCTGTAGATGAGATTTTGGCTCGAAATCCGCGCGCCATCATTCTCTCTGGCGGACCATCATCGGTTTACGAACCAGGAGCGCCAAAGATCGATCCACAATTATTCGAACATAACATTCCGATTTTTGGAATTTGTTATGGATTTCAAGCGATGGCTCAAGCTCTTGGTGGTGAAGTGCAAAAAACCGGAACCTCTGAGTTCGGTCGCGCCCACTTCACTGCGGACACCACCTCACATCTATTCACCGGTTTGGAACCACAATTTGATGTGTGGATGAGCCACGGCGATAGCGTCTCTCAGGCACCAACTAATTTTCATGTTATTGGAAACACCGCACACACTCCAGTCGCAGCATTTGAAAATGAAAGTGGGCTTTTATCTGGAGTTCAATTCCATCCAGAAGTTCTCCATACTTCTTACGGACAAGAAATTCTGCGCCGATGGTTAATCGATATCGTAAAGTGCAAGCCAACCTGGACTTCGGATAACATCATCGAAAACGAGATCATCAACATCAAGTCCCAAGTTGAGAATAAATCGATTATTTGTGGACTTTCCGGTGGTGTCGATTCCGCAGTCGCTGCAGCACTTGTTCAGAAAGCCGTTAGTTCCCAACTTACCTGTGTCTTTGTTGATCATGGATTGTTACGCGAGGGAGAGGCAGAGCAGGTAGAGCGTGACTTCGTAGCTGCTACCGGTGTAAATCTCATGGTTGTCGATGCGCGACAGAAATTCTTAGCCGCTCTGAAAGGAGTCACAGATCCAGAAGAGAAGCGCAAAATTATTGGTCGGGAATTTATTCGGACTTTTGAAGAAGCTGCCGCAAAAATTTCAGCGGAAAAGAAAGTTGAATTCTTAGTACAAGGAACGTTATACCCAGATGTTGTTGAATCAGGTGGTGGTACAGGAACGGCAAACATAAAGTCACACCACAATGTCGGCGGCCTACCAGATGACTTAGATTTCACTTTGATTGAACCTCTTCGTTCATTGTTCAAGGACGAAGTACGTGACGTGGGTAAAGCGCTCGGATTGCCAGAGGCGATTGTGTGGCGCCAGCCATTCCCAGGTCCGGGCCTAGCAATTCGAATCATCGGTGAAGTTACTGAAGAAAGACTTAAAGTTCTTCGCCGAGCCGATTTCATCGCGCGCGAAGAATTACACTTAGCAGGCCTAGATCGCGAGATCTGGCAATGCCCGGTTGTATTACTTGCTGAAGTACGAAGTGTTGGAGTGCAAGGTGATGGTCGAACTTATGGCCATCCAATAGTTCTCCGCCCAGTATCTAGTGAGGATGCGATGACAGCAGATTGGTCGCGAGTTCCGTATGAGGTTCTTGCAAAAATCTCAAATCGCATCACAAATGAGGTACGCGAAGTTAATCGAGTTATTCTCGATATAACGTCGAAGCCACCGGCCACAATCGAATGGGAATAGTGAAAGGGAGCGCGAGGTGAAGAGCGATATGAAAACGAAGTCAGCGGTCGTAACAACGCTGCTCTTTCTATCTTTCTTGGCCTTACCTACACCAGCTTCTGCGGAAACCAAAAAGAGTAAACCCACGACCTTAAGCACCTCTTCACCCTCTGCGAAGAAAGATAAGTTAGATAAAGTTAAATGCAAAGCAACTCGAGCTACTGCACAATCTCCAGCTCGTATTGCTCCACCAAGTGCAATTCTGAAGAAATTCCCTCGCACCATCACTCTTCAAACAAATTGCGGAGATATCGTCATCCAGACATTAGCTAGACAAGCTCCAATTACGATTACTGTGATGTCAGCCTTGGCAAATGGTGGTTATTTCAACCGCACGCTTTGTCACCGCTTAACCACTGAAGGAATTTTCGTCTTGCAATGCGGCGATCCAACTGCCACTGGAAGTGGTGGACCAGAGTTCCGTTACCGTGACGAGAATCTTCCCGCAGCAGGAAATTCGAATTACCCTGAAGGTGTAGTTGCGATGGCTAATTCAGGCCCCAATACCAATGGCAGCCAATTCTTCTTGGTCTATAAAGACACCACGCTTGGACCTAATTACACAATATGGGGTCGAATAGTGTCAGGGTTAGAGATTGTTAAATATATTGCCGAGGGCGGCGTAAAGGATGGCTCGACTGATGGGACTCCACTACGCACAATCTCTATCGATAAAGCCTCTGCCGCTAGTCGCGATTAATCAGTACTGATAACTTTAAAGATTTCTGCCACTCGACCTTGAGCTAAACCGTTTGCTTCGGCATTTCGCTCGCCCCAGCTTCTGACCATATTCTCTAGCTCTTTATTGTGAGCAGTCTGGCTGACGTGAGCATGTAAAGCAGCCATCTTCTTGGAGAAAGTTTCAGAGATATCAACGAAGTGATTGGGTGTTGGAGAGCCCGTTATCCAAACTTCCCGCACTCGCCAAGGTTCTAATCCGGCAGCTTTTAGTTCAGGAAACGCAAAAGGATTTCTGGCATCGGGGTACACGGCTTGGATTGCAGTTTCACCTGCGGCGAGGTGGTCTGGGTGGCTGGAATAAATCCGCTCCCAATTTCGCTCTGGAGATTGCACAACCATACGATCAGGTTTTGCAATACGAATTGCTTTCACAATCTCTTTTCTTAGTTCAATGGAGGGCATAAGCCAGCCATCGCGATAATTCAAGTAAGTAATCTCAGTTACGCCAAGTGCTCTACCTGCATCGCGTTGTTCCTGTTGGCGAACTTTTGCCATCTCTTCGACAGGAATCCCAGACTCTTCGCCACCTTGATCGCCATTAGTGATGATGCAATAGGAGACTTCAATTCCTTGTGATGTCCATTGTGCAATAGTTCCACCAGCGCCAAAATCACAATCATCAGGATGGGCCATAACAACTAATACGCGCTTAATTTCTGAATCGGGGAGCGGAGTCACCTGCCTATCCTAGACTTCTCGCCATGTCGGCGCGCTCAAACAAATCTTTACTTGATGGGTTAAACCCCCAACAAAGCGCTGCTGTCTCACATAGCGGTGGCCCACTCCTTGTTGTTGCAGGAGCTGGATCAGGTAAGACGCGAGTATTAACGCGACGGATTGCGTATCTCATGGCAGAACGCGGAGTCCAGCCCTTTGAGATTCTTGCGATTACTTTTACAAATAAAGCCGCTGGTGAAATGAAAGAGCGCGTTGCGAGTCTGGTTGGAAATCGTGCCAAGATTATGTGGGTCTCCACATTCCACTCAGCATGCGTCCGCATTCTTCGACAAGAAGCGGTCCGCTTGGGTTTCTCAACTACCTTTTCCATCTACGACCAAGCCGATAGTTTGCGACTTGTAACTCTTGTCATGAGAGACCTCAATCTTGATCCCAAGCGCTACAACCCACGCGGCATTGCATCAGTCATTTCAAATGCTAAAAACGAATTATTAGGTCCCGCTGACTATCGCAACGCCACCCAGAATAGTTTTGAGGAGGTTGTAGCCGAGGTGTATGCGATCTACCAACAGCGTTTAACGTCTGCCAATGCGATGGATTTCGATGATTTGATTATGAAAACCGTCGAAGTGTTACAGAAATACCCAGAAGCTCGGGCGCGTTATCGTCATCGCTTTAAACATATTTTGGTGGATGAATATCAGGACACTAACCATGCCCAATACATATTGATTCGCGAGCTCGTCGGAACCGATCGTGAAGGAGTTCCTGCGGCGGAATTATGTGTTGTGGGTGATGCTGACCAATCCATCTATGGCTTTCGTGGAGCCACAATCCGAAACATCATGCAATTTGAAGAGGATTATCCCGACGCCACCACAATTCTCCTCGAACAGAACTATCGCTCCACTCAGAACATTCTGAGCGCTGCGAATGCGGTCATCTCCCTTAATGAAGATCGCAAAGAGAAGAATCTCTGGTCAGAAGCCGGCAGCGGCCCAAAGATCATCGGATTCGTTGCAGAGAATGAACATCACGAAGCCGAATTCGTCCGCGATGAACTTTTCCGCCTGCAACGTGAAGGTCTCTCTAATTTCGGCGACACTGCGATTTTCTATCGCACCAACGCCCAATCTCGCGTCTTTGAAGAAGTCTTTATGCGCGCCACCATTCCCTACAAAGTTGTCGGTGGAGTGCGTTTCTACGAACGGAAAGAAGTGAAGGATTTGCTCGCCTACCTTCGCGTGATTGTTAACCCTGACGATGAAGTGTCGATGCGTCGCATCATCAATACCCCAAAACGTGGGATCGGAGATCGTGCGCTCGACAATATTGATGATCTCGCAAAGAGCGAAGGACTCTCTTTCTGGCAAGCCCTGAATCGTGCGAGCGAAGCGGGCCTCACTCCCAAGACCGCTACTTCAATATCTCAATTTGTTTCGATGATTAGCGCGTTACGTGTTCTGGTGGAAGCAAAACGTCCACCTTCAACAATCGCTGCTGCAGCCCTTGAACAATCTGGACTCCTTGATGAACTCCGCGATAGCCATGATCCCCAAGATGAAGTGCGCGTTGAAAACTTAGAAGAACTTGTCGCTGTCGCAGAGGAATATGAAGAACGTGAAGTCGATGAAGGCGAAGAGATCTCACTCTCGGGATTTCTCGAAGATGTTGCGCTCGTTGCCGACGCTGATGAGATTCCTGAAGGCGAAGATCACGGTGGTGTTGTAACTCTTATGACGCTTCACACCGCAAAAGGTTTGGAGTTTCCTACAGTATTTCTCTCTGGAATGGAGGAAGGCGTTTTTCCTCACTCACGAACTCTTGGCGAAAAGAAAGAATTAGAAGAGGAGCGACGATTGGCGTATGTAGGACTTACGCGCGCCCAACAACGACTCTTCTTATCACGCGCTGAGTATCGATCGTCATGGGGTGCGCCCAATTACAACCCGCCATCTCGATTTTTAGATGAAATTCCAGAAACTCTTATTGATTGGAATAAGAGCGAAAGTGGATTTGCTACGCCGCCAATCACGCGGAAGAGATTTGCTCCACCACCGCTACCGAAAGCGACCGGTAAGCAAACACATACTCTTGCACTTGAGATTGGTGATCGTGTCTCACATGACACCTTTGGCCTTGGTACTGTGATTGCAGTCTCAGGATCAGGGGATAAAGCAGAAGCCACAATTAACTTCGGTAGCTATGGAGATAAGCGATTGTTGCTCCGTTATGCGCCAGTAGATAAGTTATGACCCATGGACCTTTTTGAATATCAAGCTCGCGATCTATTCGAAGCACATGGGGTCCCAGTCCTCGCGGGTGCTGTTGCCACAACACCTGAAGAAGCTCAAAGAGCAGCTGAGAAAATTGGTGGCAAGGTAGTTGTAAAAGCTCAAGTAAAAATTGGTGGCCGCGGTAAAGCTGGTGGCGTGAAACTGGCAGAAAATCCCGCCGATACTTTTGAGAAAGCCAAAGCAATTCTTGGCATGGATATCAAAGGCCACACAGTTCACAAAGTCATGATTGCTGCAGCAGCGCCTATTGAAAGTGAGTATTACTTAGCAATTCTCCTTGATCGCGCTGCTAGATCATTTCTTGTCATGGCCTCAGTTTCTGGTGGAATGGATATTGAAGAAGTAGCCCATAAGACTCCTGAGAAACTAGCAAAAGTGCATATTGATCCTAATGATGGAATCTCTCAAGAAAAAGCGCTCGACATTGTTCGCAAAGGTGGCTTTCCATCTGATGTCGAAAAAGGCGTTGCTGATGTTTTAGTAACGCTCTGGAAAACTTTCCAGAGTTCTGATGCCACTCTCGTTGAAGTAAATCCACTAGTAAAGACCGCTGATGGTCGCATCATTGCCCTTGATGGAAAAGTTACTCTGGACGATAACGCTGCTTTCCGTCACCCAGACCATGAAGCACTCATTGATCATGCTGCTACGAATCCTTTAGAAGCACTCGCCAAAGAAAAAGACTTGAATTACGTAAAACTTGATGGCGAAGTCGGCGTCATTGGAAATGGTGCCGGACTTGTCATGAGCACTCTTGATGTCGTTGCTTATGCAGGCGAGAAGTTTGGTGGGGTAAAACCAGCTAACTTCCTTGATATTGGTGGTGGCGCATCCGCTCAAGTTATGGCCGATGGCCTTTCTATCATTCTTGGTGATCCTGCTGTGAAGTCAGTCTTTGTAAATGTCTTTGGTGGAATCACTGCATGTGATGCGGTTGCAAATGGAATCGTCCAAGCGCTCACCATGCTCGGAGACAAAGCAACCAAGCCGATTGTGGTTCGCCTTGATGGAAATAACGTTCTTGAAGGGCGAAGAATTCTTAATGAAGCAAACCATCCACTAGTTCAACAACTCGACACCATGGATGGAGCAGCCGCAAAAGCTGCAGAATTGGCGGCGAAATAACATGGCGATCTTCCTTAACGAAAATACAAAAGTCATTGTTCAAGGAATGACAGGATCTGAAGGCACCAAGCACACCCGTCGCATGATCGCTAGCGGTACAAAGATTGTTGGCGGTGTAACCCCAGGTAAAGGGGGACAGGTTGTAGAGATTGAAGGTACATCTCTCCCCGTCTTTAACACTGTTGCCGAAGCTGTTGCTGCCACTGGCGCAAATGCATCGGTTATCTTCGTTCCACCGAAATTCGCAAAGAGCGCTGTCATAGATGCGATTGATGCCCACGTTCCTTTGATTGTTGTGATCACTGAAGGAATTCCAGTTCATGACACCGCAAGCTTCTTTGCTTACGCCCAAAAAATTGGTAAGTCCCGCATCATTGGCCCAAACTGCCCAGGTCTTATTAGCCCAGGCAAATCAAATATTGGAATTACACCGGCCGATATCACTGGTCCAGGAAAGATTGGTCTAGTCTCTAAATCAGGAACATTGACCTACCAGATGATGTACGAACTACGCGATATCGGATTTACTACCGCAGTCGGAATTGGTGGCGATCCAGTCATCGGAACCACACATATTGATTGCCTCAAAGCTTTTCAAGATGATCCAGAAACTGAAGCGATCGTCATGATTGGTGAAATTGGTGGAGATGCTGAAGAGCGCGCCGCAGCTTTTATCAAGGAATATGTCACCAAACCTGTTGTTGGTTATGTTGCTGGCTTCACCGCTCCCGAAGGCAAAACCATGGGACATGCGGGTGCGATTGTTTCGGGATCATCAGGAACTGCAGAAGCAAAGAAAGTTGCCCTTGAAGCCGCCGGAGTGAGAGTTGGTAAGACTCCAAGCGAAACTGCAACGTTGCTACGTTCGATTCTTAAAGGCTAAGAGAGCTCAATGTCTGGAGTGCTGCTTGTTAGTTTTAAACAAGCAGTTCGTAGCATCACTCTCATACTTCTTCCTCTTGCATTTATTTCACTCGTTGCCTGGGCAACTGCAGGCAGCTCCACAGGAAATACCGCAGATCCACTTCGTGCAGCGCTCTGGTTCTTTCTGATTGCACATCACATTCCACTAGATCTCTCTCTTTCCAATAGCGCTGTTTCAGGCACATTTACTTATTTCCCTATTGGCGCATTACTCATTCCATTTTTGGCAATTCGAAGTGGCTATCGCAAAATTGTGGAGGAGCATGGTGAATTTAATCCACGAGGAAAAAGAAATTTAATTCTTGCCCTTTCACTGAGTTATGCGTTGCTTGGAACGATTCTCTCTTTATTTGCAACCGGCAGCACTGTGACTGCTCCCTCGTATCTAGTTTTTCCAATCCTCTTCATCGTCTCTGCTATTTCTGCCTTTCTTTCCAGCAATCTACTTCCAGACCATGGCTTGAAATTTCCGTGGCAGCGCGCCTTAAAAGTTTCTTGGATAGTTCTTGCTGCGCTCATTGGAGTTGGTGGACTGCTCTTCTCCATATCGTTAACGTGGCATTTCACAACAGTTCTCCAGCTCACACAAGTTATCGAGCCCGGAATTTTTGGCGGCCTGGCATTTCTCGCAGTTCAAATTCTGTATCTACCCAATTTCGCAATTGCAGCTCTGAGTTATCTAGCTGGAAGTGGAGTGGTGATTGGCCAGGGTTCATGGCTATCGCCCTTTGTACATCGCATCGATGAAATCCCAGCAATTCCATTATTGGGCGGACTGCCGATTCAAGCTCATCCATATTTGATTCTTGTTGCTGGTCTTTTTATTGCATGTGGAGTTGTCATTGCTCGATATAGCGAGAGCATTTACTCCGACCCGGTTGAACAGCGTCGTTTTTATCTGGCTACCTTAATTTTTATTGCGCTCCTGACACTGGTTATAGCGCGGGCATCGAGTGGAGAGTTACTTTCATCGAACCTCCCTTCAGTGGGACCACAGTGGTGGTTGATGCCACTTCTGCTTACCTTTGAGGTAGCGCTTGGAATTGCACTGAAAATCTCCTGGCCGATTGTCATAAAGAAGATTCAAGAGTCACGAAGCTCAGTCAAGGAAAGTAGCTAGGACTCTTGCATTTAGACTTAGCGCTATGACCCCAGCGCTGATTCTCGATGGCACAGCAGCAGCTGCTTCCATCAAATCTGAGATTGCCCAGCGTGTAAAGAAGTTATCTCGCACTCCAGGCCTTGGAACGATTCTCGTTGGCGATGATGCAGGCTCGCACTCGTATGTTTCAGGAAAACATCGTGATTGCGCAGAAGTGGGAATCAACTCAATCCGAATTGATTTACCTGCAGATGCTAAGCAAGCGGATGTCATGGCGGCTATTTCTCAACTCAATAGCGCCGAAGAATGCACGGGTTATATCGTGCAACTTCCGCTTCCTTCACAGATAGATTCTGCTGCGGTTATCAATGCTATTGATCCCGAAAAAGATGCAGATGGGCTACATCCCATCAACTTAGGTAAGTTGGTGTTAGGTCACTCAGCTCCACGCCCATGTACTCCACGTGCGATCGTTGAATTGCTCTCAAGGAATCAGATTTCACTCAGCGGTAAGAATGTCACAATCATTGGCCGCGGAATTACGGTTGGACGCCCGCTATCACTTCTTCTATCTAGTAAAGAAGTTAATGCAACGGTAACGACTGTCCACACTGGCACAGCGGATATTGCTGCACATACACGTAACGCTGACGTTGTCGTAGCAGCAATTGGGAGACCACATTTTCTTCGTGCCGATATGGTGAAGAACGGTGTTGTGGCTATTGATGTCGGAATTACGAGAACCACAAGCGGCTTACAAGGAGATATACATCCGGAAGTTTCAACAGTAGCTGTGGCGCTCTCGCCAATGCCTGGGGGAGTTGGCCCTATGACTCGCGCTATGTTGCTCTCTAATCTTATTGAGATTGCAGAGCGGTAAATCGGAGATGAAAAAACTTGCATATGCATGTGCACTCATTGGATTTCTCCTTGGAATCGTGCTCTCAGTTCGCTTCGGCGCCCTGGCAATAGCGGCGGCTACAGCGCTATTCGTTGCACCGGACTTCAAGGCGATGCGCACCATTGAAAAAGTTATCCCGGTCGCTCTTATTGTGTCGCTGATAACAGTCGCATTGGCGCTTCCACGGCGTTAACAGGTAGGTTTCGCGCCATGAGTAGATCTGGAAAAGTAACCGTTGTTGGCGCTGGTTTCTATGGATCAACCACAGCGCTCCGCTTAGCTGAATACGACATCTTCGAAACAGTAGTTCTCACCGATATTGTTGAAGGTAAACCAGAAGGCTTGGCGCTCGATATCAACCAATCACGTTCTATTGAAGGTTTTGAAACAAAAGTTGTCGGAGCCACAACTACTGCCGACGGCAAAGGTTATGAAGCAACAGCAAACTCTGACGTTGTTGTCATCACGGCCGGTCTCCCACGTAAACCTGGAATGAGCCGCATGGATCTCATTGGAGTCAATGCTGGAATTGTTCGTGGCGTTGCTGAAAATATTGCAAAACATTCGCCAAACGCAGTCTTGATTGTAGTTTCTAATCCACTTGATGAAATGACTGCACTCGCTCAAATTGCTTCTAAGTTTCCACATAATCGCGTGATGGGCCAGGCTGGAATGCTCGATACTGCTCGCTTCACGCACTTTGTTGCCGAAAAGCTCAACGTTCCAGTTGCTTCAGTAAAGACGCTCACACTTGGAAGCCATGGCGACACTATGGTTCCGGTACCAAGTCGTTGTACCGTCGATGGAAAACCACTCTCTGAAAAGTTAAGCGCTCCAGAAATTGAGGAACTCGTAACTCGCACTCGTAATGGTGGCGCTGAAGTTGTTGCTTTACTTAAAACAGGATCTGCGTATTACGCGCCATCTGCTGCTGCAGCCCGTATGGCTCGCGCCGTCATGAAAGACACAGGCGAAGTAATGCCGGTGTGTGCTTGGGTAGAAGGCGAATATGGAATCTCTGGCGTATATCTCGGCGTTGAAGCCGAACTCGGACGGAGCGGCATCAAGAAAGTGGTCGAAGGAAATCTCACGCCTTCGGAACTTGCCGAACTTAAAGTGGCTGCTGAAGCTGTTCGCTCGAAGCAAGCGGATGTCAAAGACCTTTAAACGAATCTCGACAACAAAAATCAAGAGCCCGAAAGGTAGATAGATGAGCAAGATCAAAGTACAAGGAACCGTCGTTGAGCTCGATGGCGATGAAATGACCCGCATCATCTGGGACTTCATCAAGAAGCAGTTGATCCTTCCTTATCTTGATATCAATCTTGAGTACTACGACCTCGGAATTGAGTACCGAGATGCGACTAACGACCAGGTCACCATCGATAGCGCCCGTGCGATTCAGAAGCATGGCGTCGGCGTTAAGTGCGCAACCATCACTCCTGACGAAGCTCGCGTTAAAGAATTCAATTTGAAGCAGATGTGGAAGTCTCCTAACGGAACTATCCGTAACATCTTGGGTGGAGTTATTTTCCGTGAACCAATCATCATCAAGAACGTTCCACGGTTGATTCCACATTGGAGCAAACCAATCGTGATCGGCCGTCATGCCTTTGGCGACCAATACCGTGCGACTGATTTCAAAGTTCCTGGTCCAGGAAAGCTCACCGTCACATTTACCCCAACCGATGGCTCTAAGCCAATGGAATTTAATGTCTTTGATTTCCCATCCTCTGGCGTTGCGATGGCGATGTACAACCTCGATGATTCAATCAGAGATTTTGCACGCGCTTCATTTAATTATGGAATCGCACGCAAGTATCCGGTCTATCTCTCAACCAAGAACACAATTTTGAAGGCATACGATGGTCGCTTTAAAGATATCTTTGCTGAGATTTTTGAAAAAGAATTCAAATCTGAATTCGAGAAACTTGGTTTGGAATATGACCATCGCCTTATCGACGACATGGTCGCCACATCACTTCGCTGGGAGGGTGGCTATATCTGGGCCTGTAAGAATTACGATGGCGATGTTCAATCAGATACCGTCGCACAAGGATATGGCTCACTTGGATTGATGACGTCGGTTCTTATGTCACCAGATGGCCGCACCGTCGAAGCAGAAGCAGCGCATGGCACCGTTACTCGTCACTATCGCGATCACCAAGCTGGCAAAGCGACTTCTACAAATCCCATCGCATCCATCTTTGCGTGGACTCAAGGGCTCCAGCATCGCGCCAAACTCGATAACACTCCTGATGTTGGCAAATTTGCCAGCGCTCTTGAGCGCGTCTGTATCGAAACGGTTGAGAGTGGAAAGATGACTAAAGATCTTGCACTTCTCATCAGTAACGATGCGCCATGGCTTAATACCCAAGAGTTCTTGGCAGCAATCGATGAGAATCTTCAGAAAGCGATGAAGTAAGAAAAAACCCAATAAAAAAGCCCCCGAAACCGGGGGCTTTTTTAATATCAGTATTACTTGATGCGCTTGCCGTCTGCGACGTTAAAGAGGTGAACTGAATCGCCCTTTGCCGAGACGGTAACAACCTGGCCAGATTTTGGAGGGTTCTTTGGATCCCAACGAATGATGACCTGTGCGCCTTCATCGCTTGCATTAGCGAACTTGAGCGCTGAATCAACTGGCTTGCCATAAACAAATGCATCTGCGCCAAGTTCTTCAACAACTTCAACTTGGACATCAAAGCCCTTGCTGGAAGGTGTGAAACCTTCAGGGCGAACACCGACGATGACCGAAGAACCAGCTGAGGCTGGAACATCGACATCAAGACCGCCAAGCTTTGCTTTACCCCCGGAGACTGGAGCAACGAGAAGGTTCATCGCTGGCGAGCCAATAAATCCAGCAACGAAAGCATTTGCAGGATTGTCATAAAGATTGCGAGGAGTATCGACTTGTTGCAATAAACCATCTTTCAGAACTGCAACGCGATCGCCCATGGTCATAGCTTCAACCTGGTCGTGAGTAACGTAGACAGTTGTAATTCCAAGGCGACGTTGGAGCGCAGCGATCTGAGTGCGGGTTGCCACGCGGAGTTTTGCATCGAGGTTTGAAAGTGGTTCATCCATCAAGAAGACTTGTGGTTCGCGAACAATTGCACGACCCATTGCAACGCGCTGACGTTGACCACCAGAGAGCGCCTTTGGCTTTCTCTCTAGATATGGTTCAAGGTCCAAAAGTTTTGCAGCTTCGAGGACGCGGCGATCACGTTCTTCTTTTGCAACGCCAGCAATCTTCAGTGCGAAGCCCATGTTTTCAGCAACAGTCATGTGCGGATAGAGCGCGTAAGACTGGAAGACCATCGCGATATCGCGATCTTTAGGAGCAACATTTGTGACGTCGCGATCGCCAATCATGATTGCACCGGTATCAATTTCTTCTAGACCAGCAAGCATGCGAAGCGATGTTGATTTACCGCAACCTGATGGTCCGACTAAAACAAGAAATTCACCATCGTTAACGGTGAGATTGAGTTTGTCGACTGCAGGAGTTGTGGTTCCTGGATAGATGCGTGATGCATCTTTAAATACGACTGATGCCATTTTTTCTCTTCCTTCTCCGGGCAGGTACGTGCCCGACGGTCCGTTGGATGAAGCAAGCCCACGTCGTCGTGGATGCGCGAAGGTTACGCGTGAGGTGAGCGTGAGGGAAGAGGCCCGCCTCATATTTTTGGCGTGGCTAGGCGGGGGTCTTATACCCTGAGCACCCTATGGACCCTGGCGGTGCGCAAGCGTTCAGCGTCGGAGGCTTCGCCTTCGACCTCGGAGTCGTAATCCTTTTCATCCTTCTGGGATCAATCTTTGTCGCGGCCGAAATCGCTCTTATCTCACTACGAGAAGGTCAACTCAAAACCCTCTCGGAGCGGAGCAAGCGCGGAGCAAGGGTCGCCAATCTTGCTTCACATCCCAATAAATTCTTAGCTGCGGTTCAGGTCGGCGTTACCTTAAGCGGATTTCTCTCAGCCGCATTTGGCGCTGAACGATTAGGTAACTATGTAATTCCACGACTCATCGAAGCGGGCCTTAGTGAAGGTGTGAGCGAAACTCTTTCGCTCATTGGCCTGACCCTAGTTATTGCATATTTTTCATTGGTCTTTGGCGAGCTAGTTCCTAAACGCATGGCTCTCCATTCCACTGAGAAGATTGCGCTCTTTGTTGCTACTCCGGTGGCGGTCATTTCTCGACTCTTCCGACCTTTGATTTGGCTGCTTTCGCATTCATCCGATCTGATTCTGAAAGCTTTTGGCATTGATCCAAAGGCTTCGCGCGAAGATATCTCGGAAGAAGAGCTTGTCGATCTTGTGACGGGCCATAAAGCGCTGACCGAAGAAGAGCGCGATATCGTCGAAGAAGTATTTAATGCAAGTGAACGTCAAGTTCACGAAGTCATGGTGCCGCGTACCGAAGTTGATTTCTTGGATGCAAATTTGCCGGTCCAGGATGCCATTCGCATCGCGGTCGAAAAATCGCACTCTCGTTATCCCGTCGTTCGCGGAAGTAGCGATGAAGTAATTGGCTTTATTCACGTCCGCGATTTGATGGAGCCAGAATATTCTGGCAAGAGCGTTCCAATCATGAAACTCGTTCGTAGCATCATGTTTCTACCTGGCACCAAGGGTGTACTTCCTGCGCTCTCTGAGATGCGAGCACAACGCCAACAAATCGCCATTGTGCTTGATGAGTACGGTGGAACTGATGGAATTGTGACGCTCGAAGACCTCGTTGAAACCCTCATTGGCGATATTCACGATGAATACGACGAACAGACCTCAGAAGTTTCTAATCAATCTCGAACCGGAGATTATGAAATTGACGGTTTGATATCGCTCGAGGATCTAGCAGAGCAGACGGGCGTGGAAATCCCAGAAGGTCCCTATGAAACTTTGAGTGGATATGTCATGCACTCTCTCGGGCGTATCCCTGAGTTAAACGATGTTGTTCATATCAACGGGACTCGCCTTACCGTGTTGAGCATGGAAGGAAAGCGTGTCGGCACGCTATTACTCTCTCAAGCTCATGCAACGGGCGAATCTAAGACCAGAAATTGAGAAGATACGCCAATGAAGCGCGTGCTCTCGGGGATCCAACCCACAGCGGACTCTTTCCATCTCGGTAATTACCTCGGTGCAGTTAAGCAATGGGTAGATCTACAGAAAGATCATGATGCTTTTTATTGTGTCGTAGATTTACATGCGCTCACCGTGGAAACTGAACCGGCCCTATTGCGACGTCGCACTCTTGTTGCTGCTGCACAGCTCATTGCCCTTGGTCTAGATCCGGCAAAGTGCACGCTCTTTATTCAATCTCATGTTCCTGAGCACAACCAACTGGGGTGGGTTTTGGAATGCCTAGCCGGATTTGGTGAAGCAAGTCGCATGACACAGTTCAAAGATAAATCGCAGAAATCAGGTGCTGATAGAACTGTGGTGGGCCTATTCACTTATCCAATTCTTCAAGCTGCTGACATCATGCTTTATCAAGCACATCACGTTCCTGTTGGTGAAGATCAACGTCAACATATTGAGTTAACACGTGATCTTGGTCAACGTTTCAATTCTCGCTACGGCGAAACCTTTGTAATCCCGGAAGCGCACATTATGAAGAGCGCTGCGAAGATAAATGATCTTCAAGATCCCACCGCAAAGATGAGTAAATCTGCAGCCTCAAACGCAGGAGTTATCGACATCCTTGATACCACCGATATCAATGTGAAGAAAATCAAGAGCGCTGTCACAGATACTGGCAAAGAAGTTAGATTTGATGAGAAGAGTAAGCCTGGAATCTCAAATCTTTTGTCGATTCACTCTGCACTCAGCGGCCGCTCAATTTCCGAGCTCGAGAATGAGTTTGCAGGCAAAGGGTATGGCGACTTCAAAGGCGCTGTAGCCGAGGTCGTTACTGCCTACTTTGCACCAGTTCGGGAGAAGACAAATGCACTATTGGCTGATGAAGCAGCGCTGTTAAAGATTCTTAATGAGGGAAGCCAGAAAGCGCGAGCAGTTGCCTCAGAAACGTTAACGAAAGTGTATTCAGCGCTCGGATTAGTTCCGAATAGTAAGTAAGGCAGCTACACCATGAGAATGAAAGCGCTAGTTCTAGCGCTGACCTTGATATTTCTCTCGCCACATCTGAGCCACGCAGAAGAATTGCCGCCTAAGGTTGCGGTCGCATATGACATTGGCTTTCTGGGCGATAACTCATTTAACGATGCGGTAAGTAGCGCTCTGATTCTTGCAAAGAAGAAATACCGATTAGTGGAACCCTTCGTTCGCGAAGTTCCCACCAACGGAACCGCTGTAGATCGTCTGACCCGTTTACGCTTTTTGGCTAAAAATGGCTATACCTTGATCATTACCGTCGGTCCTAGTTATCGAGAGACTGTGCGTCGAGTTTCCATGGAATATCCAGAAATCCAATTTGCCATGATCAATGATCGAACTCTCGGTCAGCTCAACATTTCGAATATTTACTTTAACGAAAATGATGGTGCGTATTTAGCGGGGGTTTTAGCTGCTTCGACAACCAAGCGGAGATCAGTAGGTTTTGTCGGAAGTGAGCCGGAGTTGTTTGCTAGCTTTAACAAAGGTGTGAAAGACACTTCTGCGAGGGTGAAGGTGCTCAATATTCTTTTTCCTGACGAAGTAAGCGCTCTTAAGAAATCGTTAGCAAAAGTAGATATTGCCTATTCCACCTGGGATGGAGATGCGACAGTGCTCACCACCATCATTGATAACTTCACTGGAAAAGTTCGACTCATTAGTGAAGCCCCAGACCAATTCTTTGCAGCCTTGCCAGGCGCGCAGAAAGTAATGATCGCTCGCGTTGAGAAGAATCTTGTGAAGCCGATTGATCAACTTGTTGGCGCTGCTCTTGAAGGTCGGTCAATCATCGATGTGATTGATGAAACGAGCGGAATATATGGTCGTGAGTACTCGGTGAAAAATGATGGAATCTCACTGAAAATTCTGACAAGGGTGGCGGGAGCCACAGCGGTGCGTAGCGCGATCTCCAAGATAAAGGCAGGAAAAGTTTCAACAAGACCTTGAGGGTTGCCTCTCAGATAGCGAGAAATCCTGGGTTTTCAACGATTTTGTAGAGAAAGTTGTTCAATTCGTTATAAGCCACGCACGGAAAAGGTGAGTTTCGGTAGATAGGGTGCGCTTACAACGTTACCCATGGAATCCCCATGGGCCCCTCGGGAGGAAATACTTTGAAAAAGACAATTCGAATCGTCGCAGTACTTGCCGCTGCATCCCTCGCAGCAGCAGGCGCTATCGCTCCAGCTTCTGCAGCGAAGACAACAAAGGCTTGCCTTGCTCTAGATACTGGTGGTGTTGATGACAAGTCATTCAACGCATCAGCATGGTCAGGCGCACAAGCAGCACAGGGACCAACAACTTCAGTGAAGTACTTGGTTGCACAATCTGATGCTGACTACGCACCAAATATTAAGAAGCTTGTCGATGAAGGCTGCAACATCGTTATCGGTGTTGGCTTCCTTATCGCAGGCGCAGTAGAAGAAGCAGCGAAGAAGTATCCAAAGACAAACTTCGCAATCGTGGATAGCGGCCCAGCTGGCGTTGCAAACCACAAAGCACTTCTATTCGCAACAAACCAATCTTCATTCCTCGCTGGTTACTTGGCTGCTTCGTACACCAAGACTGGCGTGGTAGCTACATACGGTGGAATGAACTTCGGCGCTGTAACTGACTTCATGGATGGTTACGCAAAGGGAGTTGCTCACTACAACAAAGTTAAGAAGGCAAGCGTCAAGGTTCTCGGTTGGGATCCAGCCAAGAAAGATGGAACATTCGTAGGTAACTTCTCTGATTCAGCGAAGGCTCTACAAATCTCCAAGAACTTCGAACTCCAGAACGCGGATGTAATTTTCCCTGTTGCTGGTGGTCTTGGCGGTGCAACCGCTCAGAACGCAATGTCTTCGAAGAAGTCAGTAGTTATCTGGGTTGACTCAGACGGCGTTATCGCTGCTCCGCAGTACAAGTCAGTACTCATCACTTCTGTACTTAAGGGCGTTGGAACCTCTGTAACTCAGGTCATCCGTGATCAGAGAAGCGGCAAGTTCTCCAGCACTCCATATCTTGGAACCATCAAGAACAAGGGAACCGGACTTGCTCCGTTCTATGACTATGACTCCAAGATCTCTCAGAAGACTAAAGATGAACTCAAGCGACTCTCACTTGCGATCGCTTCAGGTTCATTGAAGATCTAACTTCTGGTTAGACTTCTGATTAGATTAAGTACGAATTAATTCGTATCAGAACGGGCTGGATGGGAAACCATCTGGCCCGTTCTACAATTAACACCAGCAGCTTTAAAGCAGCTTGAAAAGCATTCACATAAGTATCTGATTACCTAGCCAAAGGGGGCGCAGTGTCCGTTGAATTACGCGGGATCACAAAGACCTTTGGTTCACTTGTTGCAAATGACCATATAGATTTAAAAGTAAGCGACGGCCAAATCCATGCCATCCTCGGCGAAAATGGCGCTGGTAAATCAACCTTAATGAACATTCTCTACGGATTATTGGCTCCTGATTCCGGTGAGATATATGTAGATGGAAAAGCCGTCACGATTCACGAACCGAGCGATGCCCTTGATGTTGGTATTGGCATGGTCCACCAGCACTTCATGTTGATTCCAGTTTTTACCGTCGCAGAAAATATCGTTCTAGGGCACGAGAAGATCAAAGGCGTTGGAACGCTTGATCTTGAAGAAGCTCGCAAGTCAATTGTTGAAATTGCCCAGAGATTTAATTTTGAAATTGATCCAGATGCACTGGTCGAGACTCTTCCCGTCGGAGTACAGCAGCGTGTAGAAATCATCCGCGCCCTAATTTACAACGCTAAGGTCATCATTCTCGATGAGCCATCTGCGGTATTGACGCCGCAAGAAACTGATGAGTTGTTGCGAGTAATGAAAGAGCTCCGCGAACAAGGCAAAGCCATCATCTTCATCACCCACAAACTCCGTGAAGTCCAGGAAGCTGCTGATGAAATCACCATCATTCGTCGCGGTAAGGTCGTTGGCCAAGCAAAACCAACGGCTTCTCAAGAGGAATTAGCGTCGTTAATGGTGGGCCGCCCGGTAGATCTTGATGTAAATAAGAAGAAGTTTGCGCCCGGAAAAGAAGTTCTCGCTATTAAGAACTTGAAAGTTTCTGACGTCACAGGTCGTTCTCTCGTCAGTGACATCAACTTTGAAATCCGTGAGGGAGAGGTCCTGGCGATTGCGGGAGTGCAAGGAAATGGCCAGACTGAATTAGCCCGCGCCATCATGAACCTTGAAGAGTTTGTTACGGGCTCAATTACCTTAGAAGGCCATGAATTAGTCGGAAAGACAGTGCGAGATTCTCTCCATAGAGGTATCGCATATGTGCCTGAATCCCGCGAACTAGATGGACTTATCTCGAGCTTCACTATCGCGGAAAATCTCATCTTGGATGTATTTGATATTTCACCGAATGCAAAAGGGCCGATGTTGGATTTGAATTACATATCGGAGAATGCTGCGAAACAAGTTAAAGAGTTTGATGTACGTATTCAGAGCGTGACCGACGCAGTCTCCTCTCTTTCGGGAGGAAATAAGCAGAAAGTAGTTCTTGCCCGCGAGCTATCTCGTCCAGTCCGTTTACTAGTTGCTGCACAACCCACTCGTGGACTTGATGTCGGCTCTATTGAATTTGTTCACGAAAGAATTTTGGCGGAACGTGATGCGGGTCGCGCAGTTTTACTATTTAGTACTGAACTTGATGAAGTTATGGCATTAGCTGACCGAATCGCGGTTATGTACAAAGGTTCCATTATCGATATCGTCTCTCCGGATATCTCTCGCAGTGAGTTGGGATTGCTCATGGCTGGCGTCAAAGGAAAGAGCGCATGAAGAAACTTAACTTGAGAAGTTTCATCCTTCCTCTTCTATCTTTCTTCCTCGCAATATTTATCGGTGGTCTACTCATTGCGTTCTCTGATCCGAATGTTTTGAAGCTGCGCGGAGACTTCATGGAAATGCTCCGAGTCGGAGCAAATACCGCTTGGAGCGCTTATGTAGCGCTCTTCCAAGGCGCGATTTACGATCCAAATTTGGCTGCACAAGGCGGCGGTCAGGGCTTCTATCCACTCTCTGAAACCCTTGTAGTTTCTGGCCCCCTCATACTTGCTGGCTTGGCTGTAGCACTCGCATTCAGAGCGGGTCTATTCAATATTGGTGCCCAAGGTCAATTTATTTTTGGTGCGATTGGTGCTTCCTACGTTGGTTTTACCTTTGATCTACCACCCGTTCTCCATGTGATTGTTGCAATTGCTTTTGGAGTCTTCCTTGGCGGGCTTTGGGGTGGAATCGCAGGACTTCTTAAAGCAAAAACTGGTGCGCATGAAGTCATCGTCACCATCATGCTCAACTATGTCGCTGCAAATTTCATTCTTTGGTTACTCAAGACCGATGCTTTCTTACGAGAAGGGCGCACCGATCCGATTGCGCCAGAAGTGCTACCTAATTCCCGTTTGCCACGTTTCTTTGGCGAAGAATTTAGAGTTAGCGCTGCAATTTTGGTGGCGTTACTTGTTGCGTGGTCAGTAAGCGTCTTACTTGATCGCACAACCTGGGGTTATCAATTTAAAGCTGTAGGCGCTAATTCCACTGCGGCTAAGACTGCAGGCATGTCTGTTCCATTTGTGATGACATCAGTCATGGTTGTGTGCGGTGCTTTAGCCGGACTTGGTGGAGCAGTTAACGTACTTGGTGCGGAATACGCACTCACCACAGGTATCGCTGGCTCATTTGGTTTTGATGCAATTACAGTTGCGCTCCTTGGGCGAGCCAAACCTCTCGGAGTTGTTTTATCTGCATTCCTCTTTGCTGGACTTCGAGTTGGTGGCCAGATGATGCAAGCACGCACCGATACTCCACTTGACCTGATTCTTATTGTTCAAGCGCTCATCATTCTCTTCATTGCAGCTCCAGCGTTGGTTAAGGGAATCTTCCGTTTGAAGAATGTCTCTGCCTCCACCGGAATGGCTGCTAAAGGTTGGAATGGATAATGAAGAAAACTTCGACTCTCTCAGCCGCACAGATCCGCACCCGACGCGGAATTATTACTCTGGGCGTTGCTACATTGCTCAGCGCATTAGTTTTCGTGGTTTTGCCGAAGGACCCTCAGAACACATCTTTTGGATTCTTACTCGGTGGAGAGTGGGAGTTATTTAGACAGTGGGATGTTAACTCTCGTGTTGGCGCTGCAATCTTTGTGTTGATTGCTCTGGCCTGCACCGCCTACGGATATCTACGGTTTATCAAAGATAAGAAATCTCTAGCCTTCACTCTTGTCGGTGGATTTAGTTTGTTGATGGCATTTCTCTGTTGGGCCGGTAATGGAAAGTTCATTCCATTTACAGGAATAGTTGCTGGTGGACTTGTTCTTGCGGTGCCACTGATTTTTGGAGCTATGGCAGGCGTTATCTGTGAAAGATCAGGCGTCATTAATATTGCAATTGAGGGCCAACTCCTTGCCGCTGCATTTGCTGCCGGCGTTGTTGCTAGCCTAACTAAGAACACATTGTGGGGACTTCTCATTGCTCCAGTCGCTGGCGCACTGATATCTGTGTTGCTTGCAACTTTCGCCATCAAATATCAGATCGATCAAGTCATTCTTGGATTCGTCATCAACGTACTTGTTATTGGAATTACGGGCTTCTTCTATAAGAAGCTTCTTATTCCTTATCAAGAGACATGGAATACCGGACCAATTCTTCAACCTATAAGAATTCCGCTACTCTCCAAGATTCCGATTATTGGTCCGATTCTCTTCCACCAAACCATCATCGTGTATTTGATGTATGCCGCAGTGGCTCTGACTCATTACTATCTATTTAAGACGCGTTGGGGACTCCGTACTCGCGCTGTCGGAGAACACCCCACAGCGGCAGATTCAGTGGGCATCAAAGTAAATGCACTCCGCTTCAGAAATGTCATTATTGCGGGAGCAGTTGCCGGTCTTGGCGGCGCTTATTTCACTGTTGGCGCTGTCGGTGCATTCAGCAAAGAGATGACCGCTGGTAAAGGATTTATCGCCCTAGCAGCGCTTATTTTCGGTCGTTGGAGTCCACTTGGTGCGGTAGCTGCGGCGCTTCTCTTTGGCTTTGCCGATAACCTTCAAGTGGTTCTCTCCATTATTGGAACCGGAATTCCAAGTGAGTTCTTGTTGATGGTTCCTTACATCGCAACCATCATCGCAGTCTCTGGTTTTGTAGGACGCGTGAGGGCTCCCGCAGCAGATGGAATTCCATATTCTCGAGGCGGCTCACATTGATTGATTGGGAATTGCTTCGCCGCGAAGCAATTGCGGCGATGAAGAAGTCGTATTCGCCGTATTCAAAGTTTCCTGTGGGGGTAGCCGGTTTAGTAAGTGATGGACGCATTGTTAGTGGTTGCAATGTCGAAAATGCCAGCTATGGACTTACCTTGTGCGCTGAGTGCTCGATGATTTCAAATCTTGCAATGACAGGCGGCGGAAGAATTCTTGCAGTGGTCTGCGTTGATCAACATGGTGAATTACTCTCGCCGTGTGGACGTTGCAGACAACTTCTCTTCGAACATGGCGGACGAGAACTGCAATTACTTACTCCAGATGGCCCTCAACCGATGTCGGTAATTTTGCCTTGGGGTTTTGGTCCCGAAGATCTTCCAAAGTAGTGTGAACATTGGCTGAAGCATTCGCCGCTGTTGAAATCATCGCAGCAAAACGTGATCGCCACGAACTCAGTGATGCCCAAATCGATTGGGTTGTCGATGCTTACACTCGTGGGGTTGTTGCTGATGAACAGATGTCAGCCCTTCTCATGGCAATTCTTCTCAATGGTATGAACGCGCGGGAAATCTCGCGCTGGACCGATGCGATGATCAACAGTGGTGAACGCATGTCATGGTCTGCGCTCACGATTCCCACCGTAGATAAGCACTCCACTGGTGGAGTTGGCGACAAAATTACTCTTCCACTCGCTCCTCTTGTTGCGGCGTGTGGCGCCGCAGTTCCACAACTTTCAGGTCGTGGACTCGGTCATACTGGTGGAACTCTCGATAAATTAGAAGCCATACCTGGCTGGCGAGCATCGTTATCGAATGCGGAAATGCTCAAAGTCCTGCAAGATGTTGGAGCAGTTATCTGCGCCGCAGGCGCGGGATTAGCCCCCGCCGATAAGAAACTCTATGCGCTCCGTGATGTCACAGCTACGGTTGAAGCGATTCCACTTATCGCATCATCAATCATGTCGAAAAAGATTGCTGAAGGCACAAGCGCATTGGTTCTTGATGTGAAAACTGGCAGTGGTGCATTCATGTCAGATCCTAAGCGCGCCGAGGAATTAGCTCGCACAATGGTCTCACTCGGCACTCGAGCCGGTGTTAAAACCCGCGCGCTCGTAACCGCAATGGATGTTCCACTCGGACTTACTGCGGGTAATGCACTCGAAGTACGTGAATCTGTTGAAGTACTAGCTGGAGGCGGACCTTCTGATGTTGTTGAACTAACTGTTCTGTTGGCGCGCGAAATGCTCGATGCCTCGGGTGTAAAGAACGCAAAAGATCCTGCTGTTGCATTGAAAGATGGCAGTGCAATGGATAAGTGGCGCGCCATGATTGCTGCGCAAGGCGGAAATCCCGACGCACCACTGCCTGTTGCTCGCGAGAAGCACGTTGTTACAGCGGAGAAGTCCGGAACTATCTCATCGATGGATGCCCTTAAAGTTGGCGTGAGCGCGTGGCGTCTGGGAGCAGGTCGCGAGCGACAAGGTGAAAAAGTCCAAGCAGGTGCAGGAATTGAGATACATGCCAAACCAGGGGAGAAGATTGAAGCAGGAGCGCCTCTTTTCACGCTACACACGGATGAACCAGAACGATTTGCTCGAGCTCATGAAGCGCTCAACGGCGCAGTAGTGATCTCCACAGATGGATTCGTTGCTCCGCGCTTACCACTTGTTGTGACACGTATTGATTCCCATGACCTCACTTGATTTCACTCCGACTCTCGATCAGATAAAGGCGCTTCCCAAAGCCTTACTTCATGACCATTTAGATGGTGGCTTACGTCCAGAAACCATCATCGAGATTGCTAACGAGATTGGTTATGACAAATTACCAACGAAGGACCCGAAAAAACTAGCGGCCTGGTTTGAGGAATCCTGTAATTCTGGCTCTTTGGTGCGTTACCTCGAGACTTTTGACCACACCATTGCTGTGATGCAGCGCCGTGAAGATTTGATTCGAGTAGCACGTGAATGCGTTATCGATTTGGCTCGCGATGGCGTGGTCTATGCCGAGGTGCGCGGTGCTCCTGAACTTTTTACCACCCAAGGTTTGAGTATCGACAAAGTTGTTGAAGCAACACTTGAAGGCTATCGACAAGGTATGGAACTTGCTCGAAGTGAAGGCCATCAGATTCGGGTTGAATCAATTCTCTGTGCGCTTCGGCAAAATCATCGCGATCGTGAAGCGGCAAAAGCAGTCGTGAAGTATCGCGATAAAGGCGTCGTGGGATTTGATATCGCAGGACCTGAAGATGGTTTCCCTCCGACTAATCAATTACAGACTTTTGAATACTTACGTCGTGAGAATGCGCATTTCACAATCCATGCTGGTGAAGCATATGGACTTCCTTCGATTTGGGAGGCGATTCAATATTGCGGAGCTGAGCGTCTAGGACATGGAGTGCGCATCATTGATGACATCGATTTCTCTACCGATAAACCATTACTAGGAAGGCTCGCTGCCTACGTCCGAGATCGCAGAATTCCATTGGAAATCTGTCCGACTTCTAATCTACAAACGGGGGCCGCTAAGACAATTGCAGAACACCCCATCGGAAAACTCTCTGAACTCCGTTTCCGTGTCACCGTGAATACTGATAATCGACTGATGTCGCGTACATCTATGACAAATGAGATGTATCAATTAGTGAAAGCCTTCAATTGGACGCTTGTAGATTTACAACGAGTAACAGTCAATGCGATGAAGAGCGCATTCATACCCTTCGAAGAGAGACTTCACATCATCGAAGAGGTTGTAAAACCAGGTTTTGCAAAAGTAGCGGGCTAGATTCCGATTGGGTGCCAGACCGTCTTATATTCCATAAACGAGAGAATACGAGAAGGGGATTTTTCAGCTCCAAAACGATGAATTCTCTTGAGATTTTCAGTTCCAGCGATACGAAGATCTGATTCAGATTTTGTATCAACGCCGCTGAGATCGAGTCCATCTACTTCCATATGAGATGCAAGCCAGGGTGTGAGTTCGGAAGTAAGACCGGTAAGGATATTTACAACTCCAGCGGGAACATCAGAGGTGGCAAAACACTCAGCCAGAGTGATTCCAGGCAGTGGTCGTTTCTCACTTGTAATGAGAAGCGCAGTATTGCCGCCTGCAAGAACAGGAGCAAGGCCGCGAACCACGCCGAGCAGCGAAGATTTCTGGTCAGCAACAATTCCAACAACTCCAAGCGATTCAGGAATCGTAAAGTTGTAGTAAGGACCAGCGATCGGATTTGTGCTTCCCGCTGTGCTTGAAATCTTATCGGTCCAACCTGCGTACCAAACCCAGGTATCAATCGCTTCTTGTACTTGAGATAACGCAGCTTTTGGCGTTACACCCTCAAGAGCAACAATTTCAGCCACAAATTGTTCAGTACGACCTTCCATGATTTCTGCGATGCGATAGAGGATCTGTCCTCGGTTATATGCCGTTGCACTACTCCATTGCGGATGAGCGTTCTTTGCAGCAACAACAGCATCACGGAGATCTTTACGAGAAGCTTGGGAAGGATTTGCAACAAAATTTCCTTTTGAATCATTCACAACATAAGAGCGTCCCGATTCGCTACGAGGAAATGCTCCACCAATAAACAATTTATATGTCTTCTTCACATCAAGGCGCATTAGTGGGCTCCTTTAATGTATGCCGCAAGTCCATGGCGCCCACCCTCGCGGCCCCATCCTGATTCTTTGTAACCACCAAAGGGGCTTGCTGGATCAAACTTGTTAAATGTATTGGCCCAGATAACGCCGGCTTTAAGTTGGTTACTCGCCCAGAGAATGCGCGAACCTTTATCGGTCCACACGCCCGCAGATAGTCCAAAGGGAGTGTTATTCGCCTTTTCCATCGCTTCTTGAGGAGTTCGGAATGTGAGAACGGAGAGTACTGGCCCAAAAATCTCTTCTCGAGCGATGCGATGCGCCTGAGTTACGCCGGTAAATACTGTGGGCGCAAACCAGAAACCTTTAGATGGAAGTTCACATGGAGCAGACCAGATCTGGGCGCCTTCAGATTCACCTGATTGCGAGAGCTCTCGAATCTTTGCAAGTTGGGCAGCAGAGTTGATAGCGCCTAAATCAGTGTTCTTATCGAGCGGATCTCCAACTCTAATCTTTGACATTCGCACTTGTAACTTATGGAGAAACTCATCATGAATGTTCTCTTGCAATAAGAGCCTTGAACCTGCACAGCAGACATGGCCTTGGTTAAAGAAGATGCCGTTAACGATTCCTTCGACAGCTTGGTCAATCGGCGAATCTTCAAAGACGATATTTGCGCCCTTGCCACCGAGTTCAAGAGTGACCGATTTGCCGGTAGTCGCAACGCTTTGTGCGATGAGCTTTCCCACTTCAGTAGATCCTGTAAATGCAATCTTGTCTATGCCAGGATGTTTGATGAGCGCGCTTCCAGTTCGTCCATCACCAGTGATGATATTTACAACACCAGCTGGTAATTCTGCTTGCTGACAGATTTCTGCAAAGAGTAGCGCTGTGAGTGGCGTAGTTTCAGCAGGTTTGAGAACAACTGTGTTACCAGTAGCGAGTGCAGGCGCTACTTTCCATGCCAGCATCAAGAGTGGGAAGTTCCATGGAATAACTTGGCCAACAACACCATGGGGCTTTGGTTGCGATCCATAACCAGCATGCTCCAACTTGTCAGCCCAGCCTGCGTGATAGAAAAAGTGAGCAGCAGCGAGAGGAACATCAACATCGCGCGTTTCGCGGATGGGTTTGCCGTTATCGAGCGATTCAACGACGGCAAATTCGCGGGCTCGTTCTTGTAAGAGGCGAGCGATACGGAATAAGTATTTGGCACGTTCTTTTCCGCTGAGTTTTGACCATACTTTCGTGTACGCAGCGCGAGCAGCTTTTACGGCCTTATCGACATCCGCCTCATCGGCAAAAGAGACTTTAGAGAGGACTTCTTCTGTTGCGGGGTTGATTGTTTCAAAGCGTTTCTTGCTGTGGGGGGCCTGGAATTTCCCATTGATGAAAAGTCCATAGTCCTTTTCAATTTTGGCGATGGCACGAGATTCAGGCGCTGGTGCATACTCGAAATTACTCATGACTAATCCACCGTAACATAATTTGCGCTGGAATATCGACCATTTGCCATCTTCATCCGCTGCATTAAAAGATCGTTGAGTAAAGCACTGGCCCCGATTCTAAAGAGCGCAGGATCCAACCATTCAGGGCCAGCAGTCTCATTGACGAGAACTAATTGCTTAATGGCATCTTTGGTGGTGCGAATTCCGCCCGCGGGCTTTACTCCAATCCGTGTTCCAGTAAGTTGGAAATAATCTCTCACAGCTTCCAGCATCACCATCACAACGGGTGCGGTGGCAGCAGGAGTAACTTTTCCAGTAGAGGTCTTAATGAAATCTGCACCTGCCAACATTGCAAGATATGAAGCTTTTCGAACATTATCAAGAGTTACCAACTCACCAGTTTCTAAGATAACTTTTAAGTGAGCTTTATCGCCACAAATCTCCTTGATTGCCACAATTTCCTCGAAAACTTCGCCAAGTCTTCCGGATAAGAATGCGCCACGGTCAATGACCATATCAATTTCACTTGCGCCAAGCGCAATCGCATCACGCGTATCTTGAATCTTTACCGTCCGCGATGCTCTTCCGGAAGGAAACGCTGTTGAGACCGCAGCAACAGGAACTTCTTCTCCACCAATGGAATCTAAATGTTGACGCGCAATTCCCACCATGTCGTTGTAGACGCAGACCGCACCAACATGGGGAACTGTAAGGTCACGTGGATCTGGACGTACTGCTTTGGAACATAGCGCTCGAACTTTCCCTGGTGTATCAGCGCCTTCTAGCGTTGTTAAATCAACCATGCTGATAGCCATATCAATGGCCCACTTTTTACTTGAAGTCTTGATGCTCCGAGTTCCCAACATAGCGGCGCGTTCTTGGGCGCCGATCTGATCGACCGGAGAGAGCGTTTGAAGGAAGCGACGCAGCGATGATTCCGACCCATCGATAAGGCGCTCGGATTGCCGGTCGGAATACATGGCTTGGAGTCTACCGAGTATTAAGAGAGAAAGGTATGGAGCTCTTTCTCTAGTTCAGCGATGATTTTCTCCGATGTAGCGCGATCTTTAGTGATGACTTCGATGTAGCACTTAATCTTCGGCTCAGTTCCACTTGGCCTGACGATAATTCGAATGTTATCCATCAATCGGATACGTACTCCATTTGTGGGAGGAAGACCATCCTGTGGTTTCTCTAAATCATCAAAAGCGGTAAGTGAAAATCGTCCAATAGTTGCGGGAGTTGCATCGCGGAATTTGGAGAGGATTGCATCAATCTGTGCCACGCTCGTTGTGCGCACTGAGATTTGTTTGGTGCCATGATAACCATGACGTTCCCAAATTTCATCAAGGAGGTCAACCAGAGTTTTACCTTCTGCCTTAAGGTCTGTGGCAAGTTGTGCAAGAACCAAAGCAGCGCTAATTCCATCTTTGTCATTTACAGATTTAGAATCAACGGCATAACCCAATGCTTCTTCATAACCAAACCAGAGGTTTGGAATCTTTGCTAGCCACTTAAATCCAGTCAGGGTTTCTTTAAAGGGTAATCCGTAATGTTGAGCAATCTTTGACAATATAGAAGATGAAACAATCGAGTTTGCCAGCATTACTTCCTTATTTGGCGCTTTGCGCGCCATGTACTCGCCTAACAAAGCACCTACTTCATCACCACGTAACATTCGCCATTGCCCATCGCGGTCCTTGATTGCAGCCGCGCATCGATCAGCGTCGGGATCATTTGCAATAACAAGATCTGCAGAAACTTCTCTGGCTTTCACTAGTGAGAGGTCGATGGCGCCAGGTTCTTCGGGGTTAGGAAACTTCACTGTGGGGAAATCTGGATCTGGTTGGGCTTGTTCCGAGACCAGAGTAGGTGCAGGGAATCCTGCGGCTTTAAAGACTTTTTCCAGCGTCTCTGTTCCAACGCCATGCATAGCGGTATAGACAATTGTGAGCGTTCCAGGCTTTGTTGCAAGTCGTGAAGTCGCAGATACATAAGCATCGATATGTGATTCATCGAGGATGGTCCAGCCCTGTGATCTAACCAAGGTATTCAGCGCAGGAACAGCAGCGATATCTGCAGAAATTTCCGAATCAGCTGGCGAAATAATTTGTGAACCTTCGTATCTCACACCGCCGACGGTCCCCCCAAGGTAAACCTTGTAACCATTGTCTTGTGGGGGATTATGGCTTGCAGTCACCATGATTCCGACATCACATTTCAAATTGCGAACTGCATACGCAAGCACTGGAGTCGGTAGCGGGCGAGGAAGTACAAATACTTCAAATCCTGCGCCGTGCATAATTTCTGCAGTATCACGAGTGAAATCTTCTGATCCGTAGCGCGCATCACGGCCAATCACAACTGATTTCAATCCATTACGTTTCATATAGATTGCAAGTCCGGCAGCCGTCTTGGTGACAACGGCGCGATTCATTCGAGAAGGGCCAGGTCCGAGTGGTCCTCGTAGGCCAGCAGTACCAAACTCTAGAAATCCTGCAAAGCAGGAACGGAGAGATGTTTCATCACCGGAGTCCAACATCTCTTGTAATTGTGAGCGAGTGGCTGCATCGGGATCTTCTGTAATCCACTTCTCTACTTCTGCGCGTAGCGCTGTATCAATGGTCATAGCTCAGTTATCAATCTTGAAAGCAGTGTTCCCATTTTTGCCGCAGAAGCTTTGCCTGCCGCAATAACCTCATCATGACTCAACTTCTCGCCAGTCATTCCGGCCGCCGCATTTGTAACGAGAGATATTCCAACGACTTCAGCCCCCAGTGCATGAGCAGCGATGGCTTCAGGCACAGTAGACATTCCAACAAGATCTGCACCTAATGTTCTAATCATTCTAATTTCAGCAGGAGTTTCGTAGGTGGGCCCATACCAATGGGCATAAACGCCTTCAGCTAATGTGGAATCAGCTGATTTAAGAATGGCACGAATTCGAGCGCTATAAAGATCTGTGAGATCAACAAAATTAGCTCCACGAATCGGACTGACTCCAGTAAGGGAAATGTGATCTTTAATGATGACAGGTTGGCCAACAGAGTATTCAGGATTTATTCCACCACACGCATTGGTGAGTACAACAATTGATGCACCAGCTTTCACCGCGGTGCGAACTCCGTGAACGACGGGCTCTATGCCCTTACCTTCATAAAGATGCGTGCGTCCAAGAAAGACTAAAACGTCAAGATTCTCTTTTCCATTACGCGCGATGGAATAGGAGCGAAGCGCAGAACCGTGACCTTGTACGGTTGATTTCTCAAAGCCCGGCAATGAATGAAGTGGAATCTCGTGAGTCGGAGTTCCAAATTTTTCCGCCGCATCGATCCAGCCGGAACCCATAACGAAAGCGATGGAATGGCGAGGCTTGCCTGTTAACGTCGCAATTACAGATGCTGCCTCCTCGGCAGCTCTGATTGGGTCCACGTAAAGATCAACCATGGCGCAAATCTATCTCGTAGGTCTCTTAAGTAGAGAATCAATGTAATCATCAGGAGCTCCTGCTTCACGAGCAGCGTTCACCATGATTTCTAGATAGCGCGGCGACGGCAATCCACCTTCAAATGAATTAAGAACATAGACGTAACACAATGGAGAACCATCAAGCGTTTCAACCCTTACTCGAATTTTGCGATAAAGATCGGTAGTGACGCCCTCCCATTGATCAAGTGCATTTTCATCAGCTTGGGTAAGGTCGTAAATCGATACAAAGACGCTATGTCCATAATCTTCCGCAAGCGTTGCAACAGCGCCTTCCCAACCAATCTCTTCGCCGCCAAAAGTTAATCGCCAACCTCTTAACCATCCCGTACCGCGATGTGGTGAATGCGGTGCGCGAAGCAACATCTGACGTGGATCAAGATTTGAGCCATATGCAGCATATAGAGTCATGAAATCAACTCAAACCACTTGTATCCCAATTTATTGACAGCGCTGCGAAGCAAAGGCAGAGAAAGCCCGATGACATTAGAAGTTTCGCCTTCAATCTTTGTGATGAATGGTGCGCTTAATCCATCGAGGGTAAACCCACCAGCAACGTTGAGCGGCTCACCTGTTGCAACATACCCTTCAATCTCTTCGTCGGTCATATCTGCAAAGTGAACTCTTGTCGTTGCCACATCGCTGATTTCAACTTCCTTTTCTGTATCAATGATGCAATGTCCGGTGTGAAGTAGCCCGGATTTACCGCGAAGTCTTTTGGCACGTGCGATTGCATTGGCGGCCGTTCCTGGTTTTCCTAAAGATTCGCCCTCAAATTCAAAGGTAGAGTCACAACCAACAATGAGTGCGGGATAGTCAATAAGTGTTTTTACGGTATGTGCTTTGACGATGGCAAGCGCAATTACTAACTCACGGGGTGAGAGTTGGGAGTAAGCCGAATCTTCTTCATCGACTCCACTAACAACAACAGTTGGATTGATCCCCGCACTTGTGAGGAGTCGAAGTCGTGAGGGAGATGCAGATGCAAGAACAATCTTCGGGGGCATATCTAACTTCGTCCCAGTGCTCTAAATTTCCATCCTGCCTTGAGCCACTGCTCTCGATCGAGAGCGTTACGACCATCAATCATGATTGCACTCCGCACCTTACTTTTCAGTGCTGCAGGATCAATCTCTCGATACATCTTCCATTCCGTTAGATGAAGGATGGCATCAGATTGAGTGACGCATTCGTCAATTGATGCGACATAGGTGAGTTGGGGGAATCGTAAGCGCGCCGGCTCAATCGCCTTGGGATCATGAACTCGAACATCTGCGCCTTCGGCAGCAAGTTGAACCGATATATCTAGAGCGGGTGAATCGCGTACATCATCACTATCTGGCTTAAAAGCAGCGCCCAGCACTGCAATGCGCTTACCTTTAAGGTCAATACCAATATCCATACGGACAAGATCGACCATGCGCTGACGAGCACGCTGATTGATGGAATCAATTTCTCTTAAAAACTCCAGTGATTGACGTGCGCCAAGCTCTTCAGAGCGCGCCATAAAGGCTCGGATATCTTTAGGCAGACAACCACCGCCAAATCCAATCCCCGCTTGTAGGAATCTCGAACCAATGCGCGGGTCATAGCCAATTGCTTTGGCAAGAACAGTGACATCACCACCCGCAGCTTCACAAATTTCTGCCATGGCATTGATAAAGGAAATTTTGGTTGCAAGGAAAGAGTTGGCAGCAACTTTGACAAGTTCGGCGGTAGGCAAATCAGATCGAATCCATGGCACATTATTTGCTAGCAGAGGCGCATACACTTCTTTGAGAATATTTTCAGCGCGATCTGACGTAACTCCTACCACCAGACGATTTGGTCGCAAGGTATCTTCGACTGCAAATCCTTCACGGAGAAATTCTGGATTCCACGCTAGCTCGATATCTGGATTGATCTCTTTTATGATTCTGGAGAGGCGATCTGCTGTACCTACAGGAACAGTAGATTTTCCTACAATGAGTGAGCCAGCTTTCGCGTGGGATGCAACAGCTTTCATAGAGGCATCCACATACGTTAGATCTGCGGCGAGACTATCTTTTTTCTGAGGCGTTCCGACGCATACGAAGTGCACATCGCTATCTGAAATAGCCGAGAAATCAGTTGTGAATGTTAATCGACTAGATCCCACTTCAGCGTGGAGGAGTTCTTCCAAATCTGGTTCAAAGAAAGGTACTTTTCCCTCACGCAACATGGCAATTTTCTCTTCATCAACATCAACGCCAACAACCTGAAATCCGAGAGAGGACATCGCAGCAGCGTGTGTCGCACCGAGATAGCCCGTACCAATGACCGAGAGTTTCACCATGGTGCCGAAAGCCTATCCATTAGCTGGGTTAGCCCTTACAAGGATTGTCCGCGGCGCTACCTGTCTTGAATTTATCGACGATAGAGGGAGATGCTGAGGGATCCGCCTTCACCTTATCAATGAGGGCATCATCATTCTTGATGCGTTCAAAGAGCTCGGGGGCAAGCACTGGATCCCACAGAACTGCCGCGCTCACGCCATTCTTACTGTAGTTGTAGTACTTCAATGGGATAGTAAGTGTTCGAACGCTCGACGCAGAGAGATTTCTTAATTGCTTGCCAAGAGTTAGCAAATCTCCTTGATTAAGACCTTTATCAGTAACCACGCTATCCAGTGCTGAGTTAATGAAATCAACCATCTTTACTGGATTAAGCAGCACTCCAGCACTCGTTGCTTTTCGTAACATCGCGCCGGCAAATTCTTGCTGTCGCTTCATACGTCCTAAGTCACCGAGACCATCAAATTGGCGAGTACGTACATACTTTAATGAATCAACACCATCAAGATTATGTCGACCAGCAGGAAGGACTAAGTGGCTCTTGGGATCGTCAATATCTTTCTTGGTACAGATCTCTACTCCACCCAGAGCATCCACCATTCGTACAAATCCAACGAAATTAACTTCGATGTAGTGATCAATTCTTAATCCAGACATCTCTTCAAAAGTCTGAATGAGGAGGGGAGCGCCACCCCAATTAAATGCAGAGTTGATTTTCGAGTGCGTTGCAGCGATGACTTTTCCTTGTGAATTGGTGTGTTCAGGAATCAGTGCGTAACTATCTCGGGGAATGGAAATAATTGCCGCTTTATCGCGCTTCTTTGAGATGTGAACGAGGAGCATGGTGTCTGAACGTTTTCCAGCTGCAACCTCAGTTCCGCCCACTTTCAACCTTTTGATTTCCGCTCGCGAAAGTCCCTCACGCGTATCTGAACCGACAATTAAGTAATTGACTGCCGACGATTCTTTCTTAGGTCGATCATCAAGTCCGTTGAAGGCATCAATCTTGGGAATTGCTGCTGTGATTCGACCTAAACCTGCCCATGAAATAGCCGAAATCGCCACTATAGATATGGAGAGAATCGTGAAGAAACGAATTGCCCGTGGTGATTTCACAGAGCCAAGAGTAATTGGGCGATACGGTTTGAACGTTATGGCGAGCCAGAATCAAAGCGGTGATACATCCCACCCAGGGGCATTGCCCCCTGTCTCAGTAATTCTCACGGTTATGAATGAAGAGGCGCACTTACGCGCTTCTGTGTATGCAGCTCTGAACTCTGACTATGCAGGTGAACTTGAAGTTGTTATTGCTGTTGGCCCTTCGCATGATCGAACCCTTGAGATCGCAGAACAATTGGCGAAAGATGATGCGAGAGTTTCTGTTATTTCAAATCCAACCGGCAGAACGCCAAATGGACTCAATGCTGCACTCAAAGCTTCACGATATGAGATTGTCGTTCGAATCGATGGACACTCCGAAATTGAGAATGAATATATAAAGAAGGCAGTCGCTACTCTCAAGGAAACGAACGCCGTAAATGTCGGTGGGATTATGGCTGCTGAAGGAATTTCTACATTTCAAAGTGCGGTAGCTCGTGCGATGCGATCACCAATTGGAGTGGGAGCCTCACGATTTCATGTGGGCGGAAAAGCAGGCCCTACAGACACCGTATACCTCGGTGTCTTCCGTCGTAGCGCACTTCAAGAGATCAATGGTTATGACGAGCGTTTTGTCCGCGCTCAAGATTGGGAGATGAATCATCGACTACGGCTCAATGGTGGGACCATCTGGTTTAACCCGGAGTTAAAAGTGACCTACCGACCACGAAATTCAATTCGTGCATTGGCACGACAATATTTCGAGTATGGGCGTTGGCGCAGAGCTGTCTCACGCCATCACAAAGGAACCATAAATTTGCGCTATCTCGCACCTCCAGTAAATCTCATCATCAATTCACTCTCCTTGATATTGGGAGTTCTCATTTCCCCAATTTTTGCAACTGCAAGCGCAATTTATTTGAGTGCGATATGCCTTGCCTCAATGTGGATTGGAAAGAGCTTCGGTGAGCGAATCCGATTACCGCTTATTTTGATTACCATGCATTTTTGCTGGGGATTTGGTTTCATTTCATCGCCGACTTCACTTTTACCGCGTTAATAACAAAACGCTGCGGTACCCTAAGAAATATGATGAAAAGAGCTGCCTTCCTCAGCTTGCTTGCGATGATCTTGTCCATCCCGAGCACGCTCATCTCCTCGAGCGCAGATCCTTTGCCGAAAGCTGTCGTACCTGTTGACTTTCGTTTCTTTGGTTCTGGATATGGACATGGAGTTGGGATGAGCCAAATTGGCGCACGTGGCCAGGCTCTCGAAGGTAAATCGGCAACTGAGATCTTAAATTATTACTACCCTGGAACGTCAGTCACGCCCTATCCGGATAACGAAATCATTCGGGTGAATATCGCAAACCTCGTCAGTGCTGTTTCCATGAATTTAGTTGGTTCCCAAGGTGAAATTCGTTTGTATCAAGGCGAAATACCGATTGAGGAAAATCCAGAACCCTTTGGAACATATAGTGGCGATATCACAGCACTTTTCTCGAATTTCGCTGGTTCTGTTGTTCCTCTTCTCTCTTCTCCCACAACTAAATTTGCTCCCATAAATCCTGCCCCAGCATGGACTGTGCGGTGGGACTCAGCAACAACGACTATTGCACTGACTAATGGAACTTCAACCAATCAATATAAATATGGTCAAATAGTTTTTAAGAGTATTACCAATTTAGTCACTTCGTATTTGGCGGTCACAAACACTTTGCGTCTTCATGATGAATATCTCTGGGGATTGGGCGAAGTTCCATCTTCGTGGCCTCCGGCTGCTTTGGAAGCCCAAGCAATCGCAGCGCGAACTTATGCGCTAAACAAGCTTTCACGGTTGAGACCTGAGTGTAATTGCAATATTTACAGTACAACTGTTGATCAGAATTTTGTGGGCTATGCCAAAGAGACTGAACCCATCTATGGAATACGATGGAAAGAAGCCGTAAATCGCACTTTTATCGATGAGGATAACGCTCTTGCCGTGACCCTTGATGGGAAAATCATAAATGCCTTCTATTTTTCATCTAGTGGTGGATTCACTCAGAACATCAAAGATGTGTGGGGTACGTCCTTTAGTTATCTAGAAGGGGTTCCAGATCCTTGGAGTTTGGATCCGCTCATCAACAGACGATATGCCCTGTGGTCTCGTTACATCACTCAAGAAGTAATGGCACAGACATTTATGTTGCCAAATGTGGTGTCATTTACCATCAATAGCAGAACCGCCACAGGAAGCATTACCTCAATTACGGCAATCTCAAGTTCTGGAACAGCTGCAACGCTGACAGGAGAAATCTTCCGGGCTCGCGTGAAGTTACCGTCGACATGGATTATCAATAAAGGACCCATCGTGAGAATGCCGAGTGTCGCCACAGAATGCGCTGCGGTATTACCTGCACGATTCAAGAAATGCTTCTACTAGAAGCAAAAATTTAAATATATTGATACAGAGAAAATTAAACGTTAATTAACGTGGAGAACAGCATTTAATCCACCCCAAGAACCAGTTTTGGGGAGTGCTTCTAGGGCTCCAGTTTGGGAGTTTCTACGGATTAAAATCCCATTTGCTCCAGAGAGTTCCCGAGCCTTCACAGTTTTTCCATCAGGTAATGTGACTTTAGATCCAGCAGTGAGATAAACGCCCGCTTCAAGGACACAGTCATCTCCAAGAGAAATACCTAAGCCGGAGTTTGCTCCAAGAAGAGTTTTCTTACCTATTGAAATTACTTCTTTTCCTCCGCCGCTGAGCGTTCCCATGATTGAAGCGCCACCACCAATATCGGAACCATCGCCAACGACGACGCCTGCAGAGATACGTCCTTCGACCATCGAAGCTCCAAGAGTTCCAGCATTGAAATTTACAAAACCTTCATGCATCACAGTTGTACCTGAAGAGAGATGTGCGCCGAGTCGAACTCGATCACCATCTGCAATGCGTACGCCTTCGGGAACCACGTAATCCACCATGCGTGGGAATTTATCTACGCCATAAACTGCGACAAATCCATAAGTAGCGCGAAGTTCAGCGCGGACCTTTTCAAATCCAGCAACAGCGCAAGGACCATGTGAAGTCCAGACGACATTATTGAGAATCCCAAATATTCCATCGAGTGAAAGGCCATGTGGTTTAACGAGGCGATGTGAGAGAAGATGTAAGCGTAGATAAGCATCCGAAACAGATGTTGGAGCTTTAGTTAAATCGATTTCAATAGCAACTGATTTTCGGGAAACCTTTCGAATGTCATCGTTACCTTCAAAGCGCGAGAGATTAACGATAGACGAGCCCTGAAGTGTTCCTAGACCGAGGTTGTGAAAATAAGTATCAAGCACAGCGCCATCATTTGTGACGGTGGCGATGCCATAACCATACGCATGCGATCCCGATACTTTTGAATCAGCGCTCATAGGCAAACGCTACCAATATCGCGTCAACGAGGCGGTCATTACCCTTTAGAGTGCGCACATGAAAATTGCTGTCTATTGCGCATCGTCAACTGCAGTCTCACCCGAGAATCTGACTCTTGGTTTTAATCTTGGGGCAGCAATTGCACAACGTGGCCACGAACTGGTCTGGGGCGGTGGAGCGATTTCAGTAATGGGTGAAGTCGCAAAAGGTGCGCGCGCTCACGGTGGGCGAACCATCGGAGTAATTCCTGAACGTCTGATGAATGTCGAATTTATTGATCATGATTCCTCTGAACTTCATGTTGTCGCGGATATGCGAGAAAGAAAAGGCTTAATTGAGAAACTCTCTGACTCATTTATTGCGCTACCTGGAGGAATCGGGACGTTAGAAGAGTTCTTCGAAATTTGGGTGGGACGCTATCTTGGATTTCATAGTAAGCCCATCGCAGTCTTAGATCCAGATAACGTCTACCGCTCATTACGTGATGCTCTCGATGACCTCACTGCAAAGAACTTTATGAAGCCAGGTCAGCATGAGCTGGTCTCTTGGTGCACTCGTGTTGATGACGCCTTACAGCATGTGTCGCAATCTCAAGAAAGTGCACGTTAAATAAATGGCCATGCTAAATGAATTTAGAGTATCGGTCACAGTTCCGGCATCCGTTGATGACGTATGGGCGAAGTTAGTAGATTGGAAATCTCAAGGGGAATGGATGGCGCTAACAGAGGTATGGTCTAGCGCAGATGACGATGGAAATTCTGGACTAGGCACCGTCATTGAAGCATTCACTGGAATTGGTAAATTTGGAATTCTTGATCAGATGAAAGTCATAACATGGCAACCGCCAACTTTCTGCGCCGTTGATCATTATGGAAAATACATCAAAGGATTGGGCGAATTTAGGTTAATCGCGCTCTCACCCGATAAAACTCGCTTTGATTGGTATGAAAAAATTGATGCACCTTCATGGCTTCTCGCACTGATTAAACCGGGCATACTTATCACGGTGCGCTACTCCTTGTGGAAGTTTGCACGCACTGTGCGCGCCTAACGCGAAGCTCCCGAGTAACCTTCTCTATGTGGCGCCCAAGAAAAACCTGACTCTCACCGAGTTCATCGACTCTCTTCCAGAAGAAGAGCGGGTTGTCTTGACCCTGTACTTCGTAAAACGGTGCACAGTGGCAGAAATTGCAACCACGATTGGGGTCCCTGAGCGTGCTATCAGCGCAGTACTTGCCTCGGGTCGCGCTCGTATGAGCGCAGTTTTCAATTTCCCCTCAGGTAGCTAGATACGAGATAATTCTCCTTCCCAGCCAACGCTGTGGGCGAAGATTGAATGAAAGAGGA
>Ga0209985_10000325_pt1 | contig 53549 bp, 50 predicted proteins | sample NOAtaG_FD_187305 | JGI IMG/M metagenome (GOLD analysis project Ga0209985, IMG submission 187305) | Freshwater lake microbial communities from Lake Erie, under a cyanobacterial bloom - NOAA_Erie_Diel6S_1000h metaG (SPAdes) (version 2) | ecosystem: Environmental > Aquatic > Freshwater > Lake ... | reverse complement strand
TCGAGGGCCCAACTGTGGATCTGGTGGCGGAGGAGTTGCGACTGGCGCACCGCAGCCTGGAGGCTGTGGGTGGTCGCATGAGTGCCGATGCGTTGCTAGGAGAAATCTTTTCGCGGTTCTGCATCGGGAAGTAGGTGGGGGTCCGGAGGGTTCCAGGGGCTTCCGAGTTTAGTATTTAAATTATTGATTAATATAAGATTGTAGTCTCAAGCGTACCGCCAGCTTCCGGCGAGAGCCGAATGGTTTCGTGTACACGCATGAGTACACATCCGGCGTATCATGGCGAAACCCTGTCATGTGTACACGGAAGCCCGCCCATGCCGCTCACCGACACCGCCATCCGCGCCCTCAAGCCCGAGGCCAGGCGCTACAGCCGCACCGACGAGCGTGGCCTGGTGATCGAGGTATTCCCCACCGGCGGCATGCTCTGGCACTACCGCTACCGGGTGAACGGCAAGCCCGAGCGGGTTACGCTGGGGCGCTACCCGGCGCTGTCGCTGCGCCAGGCGCGGCTGGAGCGTGATCGGCGCGAGGCGCTGGTGGCGCAGGGCCAGTCGCCGGCGGCGCAGAAACGCCTGACGCGGCAGGGGCTGGGACCCGAGGTGACGGTCGCCGAGTTCGGCGAGCGGTTCTTCCGCGAGATCGTCAACCGCGACCGGAAGGACACCACCATCCCTCGGCGCTACTTCGACAAGTCGATCGTGCCGGCCATCGGCAGCAAGCCGGTGGGCGAGGTGACCACCGAGGATGTGCGCGGCATCATCTGGCGCAAGAAGGACGAGGGCTTCGACGCGGCCGCCGGCGTGATCCGCGGCCTGCTCAAGCGGCTGTTCGACTACGCGATGACCGCCGGCCTGACCGCGACCAATCCAGTGATGGCCCTGCCGATGCGGCATGTGCACCGCGCGCGCTCACGCGACCGGGCGCTGGCGCCGCAGGAGATCCGCGTGTTCCTGAAGGCGGTGATGGACTCGAATGTGCGCCGGCAGTTCAAGGTGGCGCTGCGACTGATCCTGCTCACCTTGGTGCGCAAGTCGGAGCTGATGCTCGCGCGCTGGGAGCATGTGGATGTCGAGAAGGGCGAATGGCACATCCCGGCCGAGAACTCCAAGACCGGCAAGCCGCACATCGTGTACCTGTCGCCGCAGGCGCTGGCCCTGTTCGCGGAGCTGCGCTCACTGGCCGGCGGCAGCGAGCTGGTGCTGCCCGGCCGCGGGTCGCTCGACAAGCCTTTCGCGCACAACGCGATGAACAATGCGCTGAAGGTGGCGCTGCGCGGCCAGGACATTCCGGCGTTCACGATTCATGATCTGCGGAGGACGGCGTCGACCTTGCTGCATGAGCATGGTTGGCCGGCGGATGTGGTCGAGAAAGCGCTGAACCATACGATTGGCGGGGTGCGCGGGGTGTATAACCGGGCGGAGTATGCGGGGCAGCGGCGGGAGATGCTGGGGTTCTGGGGGGAGTATGTGGAGGGGTTGGGGGAGGGGCTTTATCGGGGGTGGCGTGTTTGTGGCGACTGACTGAGTACAGAAGTTCGGACTCAGCGGGTGAACGTTTGCAGTTTCCGATACCCTTCGCTCGACATCGGATCTGGCGAATGCTGGCAGCACTTCGCCGGACTAAACCGCTCGCGCGATAGGCGCTCCGGCGAGGTTGGTGGTTGTTAGTTGCATCCGTGATTTTTTGATGTTGGCGATCGAGGCAATTCCGCCTCGGTCACCGACAGGAGCAGGATCATTGACGTCACCAGCGCGACCGCATCTTCGGTCACCATATAGTTGGCAAGCAATCTCCGTACCTACCGTGACCGCTCTACCACCTTCGATCGGGCCTGCGGTGTCCGGGCGAAAAAGCCAGAGTGTGCGAGGACGTCGCGCCCGTCACAACAGCGGCAGCTCCGGCTGGCTCTGGGTCATTTGGGTTCAAGACACAGGATCATTTCATCGGCGCTCAGCCGCGCAAGCCGTGGGCCGTGCCTTTTTGATGCGGGACCACCCAGAGTGCTGAACACACTGGTCACGCTCTGCGTCTTGACCCTAAACAGCTTGGACGCGGCGCATTTGATCATGCTGGCGTCAATGCCGTTTGAGCATTCATGGTCCGGAAAAGTGATGATTGCTGACACTTCGCGCTGAGCCAGCGATACCAGCAGCTCTTTGATCGCGGGTAGAGATGTGGTCTTCTGGCTGTATTGCGAACTAGGCCGTTCATTCAGTGGTGGGTAGCGGCCAACGCCGAATACTGGGCTTGTGACCCCTGCTGCGATTGCTTCGAGTACATGGTAGAAGCGGCTGTACTGGACGGCGGAGTACGGAGGGTCGATGAAGACTAGATCGCCGTGCATAAGCTGTGAGGCGATCTGGTTGGCATCGCCAACATGAGCCTCGCCGACCACCTGCGCATGGATAGGGGTGATCTGATCAAGTGCCGCCTGAACGTCGGCGCACAGATCGCGGTGCCAACTAATCTGCAGGTACTTGAGTGCCGTATCTGTCGGCTGAAATGGCTGTGCTGTATGACCAGGGGATGCTGCGCATTTGCTGGCTGCTACTACAAGCGCGGCAAGGCATATTTCGCGGTTGGGAGAACTTGTGGGAATGGTGTCGCGAAGGGCTTGAATCCATGCCGCTTGGACGGGGCTGTAGTAGTGGCCAGCATAGGCATTGACCAAGGTGCTCTTGTCAAACTGGCTTGACCAGCTTCGAGCCTCTTTGACGAATGACGCGTCTATGTCGCTCGGCACGAGCACACCGAAGGTGTCGAAACGCGATGTCGCCCGCCGCAGCCAGTCGTTCCAGAGTTCGATGGGATCTGCAGCGCTGTCTCGCTGGATTACGGACCCAGCAAGAACTGCGCTGTAGCGTTGCAGATCAAACGCCCAAGTCTCAATCCGATATCGCTCGGCCACGTGCCAGGCGACTGAAGCAGAGCCCGCGAAGAGGTCAATGAATCGCTTGTGTCGACCAACCATCCTTTCCAAAATTTCACCAAGACCGTTGCCGAGCATTGCTCGCTTCGAGCCCATGTATTTCAAAGACTGGTGCTCCAAGCAAGTAGCGCGTCAGCTCTTGATAGCAGGTGGGTATCCGTGCTGCGCGCGGAGGTCGAATGCAGTTGAGACGGCAATGGCATTGGCGGACGTTCTAGCTGTCTCAGGTGCTCGAAGTCCATCCATTTCTCGTCCGGTTGTGTCCCGGAGTTGGGGTCGAAGAGCCCGGCGTGTGCGAGCCAGTCCTTGAGCCACTCTTTTGCAGGGGTCGCCGGGTGGCTCGCCAGCGCACTGTTGGGCATCAGTGTCGCCAAACGAAGCAAGAAGAACGCGCGGGCGATCATGTTTGCCGGCTCTACATCGCTGTCGAACGCAAGCTGAAAAATCGGAGAAGGTAATGGACCCTCGTCGAAGAAGGCAATCAGTGTTGTTCGCGGCGTGCCCGTGGTCCTTTCTAGGTCGCCTATGAGGCGTTGTCGCCAAGCGGCTCGGGCAGCCTCGTCAACTGAAAAAGCGTCGTCTTTCAGCTCCGCATCAACGAGGTACCTGACAAGCTCTTGCTCGAACCGTAGGCCAAAGCCTGTTGGCTCTGCCAGGACCCACAGATCACGCACGAACTCGAAATCCGAAATCTGCATTTGATGAAGCGGGGTCCTTGCCATCGGTGTCTCGTAGCTCGCTCGATTTCTTGCCGTGTGCTCGTTCCCCATCGCAAGATCAAGCGCCCAGCGAGTCAACGTCGTGTTCGCCGCGATTCGACCAACGGATGCCTTGAGATCGCCAATCGTTACCGAAGGAAGGATCTTCAATTGTCCGAGCAAGAGGCCTTCAGCGGCCGGCGTCTTGGCCCAAGCTTCCCAAAGTTTCCAAACCACCTTGTGCGTCGGCATGGTTCGCCAATTCGGAATTTTTGACGTCCCTCCACGCTCCAAATAGCTGTTGTCGCTATTGCTGACGCGCATGCCATGAGAGGAGAGGAGCGATATGGCTGCTCTCAACTCGCCGTAGTAGGCGAAATGAATCGCTTGAGCCGGGGCGTTACTGAGCATCGACGCAAGCGCAGCAGACAGAAAGCGCCATCCCTCAGTCAAATGCACGAGCGCATCTACGGCGAGAGCCGCTGGCGTGGTTGGCGGCTCGGTTGCTGGCAGCAGAGGAGCTCCAAAGGGCTGCGCGGCTCGGCTAAAGCTGGCGTAGCTGCTCTGTATCAGGCTGGGGGCGCACAGGTCGAATGGGATCAGGCTTGCTGGCACCGCTGGCGCAGGCGGAGGCGTGTTGCGATGCTGGCGGTTATGAGGCTGGTTTCGTTGCGCTTGGCTGCGGCGATGGCGGTTATTCATTGCCCCAGCCCAGAATATCCAGTGCCCGTTCAGCGGCCTCTCTAACGTGCTCGTTATTGGACTTCAAGGCTGCAGTCAAGGCAGCTTTGTTTAGCGCCTTGTAGCCACTGCTGCCACGATACTGACCCTGTACGACCTTGTCTTGCTCGACCATGCCGGGAGCGGCGCTGGTTCTCCAGTCGACGTCGTCGACCAGCGCGGTTGCCACCGCATGAACAAAAGTTGTCAGACTCCGATTCGATTCCAACTGCTTCAGAGCTTTTGCAACGAGTTCATTATTGGGCTCAGATTCATTCTCGGATCCTTCGATCTCTAGTAGCCCTACCTTGTCGTAAACCAACTGAGTCAAGGAGTTGTACGCAAAGCTGACCGCGCGGAAGCCCTGGTCGGTAGCGAGCAGAGTAAAGGGGCCTGCAAATGCGTAAGTTGCCGCATCGTCACCTGACTTGCCTGCGCTTTCGGCAAGCGCAAGCTTCCAAGGCGCCTTTGAAGCGGCCGTAGCTGTACGCACTGCGTTCCAGCACAATATCAAAAACGCCGCTTGCTCCGGACGTCGCCAGCGGATGATGTAGCGGGTTCCGTTCTTGTCGATTGAGCCAAATAGCCCTCCCAACTTAGTGATGTCTTCCGGGTTGGCCCCTGCATCATTGCCCTTTGCCCAAGTCCGCACGAACGTCGCCATCAGCGAGCGGATCGCTGCAGCATTTGAAACGTGTCCATCGACCCGCTTGCCAAAGAGCTCAATGCGCTCTTTCCACGGGCTGGACGGATTGCGCCACAGGACTTCGGCCAGCTCTTGCGATCTATGCTCTTGGTAGATCCTGATCGACTCGCCTCGCTTAAGCCACTCTTGATCCCGCAATTCGGGGTACAGATCGAATGCCAAGCTCGTATTGATGCGCTTCGGCTCAACGTTGATGACCCAGAAAAGGTACGCCTGCCAAGTCAATGGCAAGTCGTCGAATATGACGACCGGAACTTCGTAGTCATCGGGCAACGAAATAAGGTCCGTCGCGAGCAGCCGATGCTGCCCATCCACAATTTCCAAAGGTGGCAGTGCTTGGGTCGGATCGACATCGCCGACTGGGAAGTTCAGCTCGTAATGCTGATCGTTGATGGAGATCTTTACGATATCGTTGGGAGCGACCGTGCGCTCCTTGCCCTTCCTTGTGCGGATCTCGTTAGGGCCGAGCACGTTGACCAAGATGCTCGTGGGGAGCCACCCGGGATTGACCAACTCGGTGTGGGCCTCGGGGTCCAGGCCCCCTTCGGTAGAGAGAGGAAATCCGTACTCAAGGTAGCGGCCAATTTTTGAGAGCCGGTCCTCGTCGTGAGTGCGCTGATAGCCAGCGGTCTTGCTTGCTCGGCGATCTTCGACGGTTCTTGGCTGAACGCCGCTTAGGGCGCGTAGGGTCTTAAGCGGAAGCGAGCCGACGTAAAAATGCGTCGGGGGCTTCGGACGACTACCTCCCCAGGTCGCTACGTCCCACGTTTGTAGCCATTGGTTCACCCGAAGTAATGGCTTGCTTTCTCTAGTCATTGGCACTCCCTCTACCTTCTTGCGTCAACTCAACTTCCCAAGGTGGCACCTAGGGACGCACCGCCAGTTTAAGGTAAGCGGCCAACGATCACATGTTGACGGAGCAGCCCGTGTCAGCAGACCGCCGCATTGCTGCCGCCCGTAGCGGTGCCAGCCGCGAGACCGAATGTCGGCTTGATGGCGCTCCGCGTGAGTTGGCCCTTTGGCTGCCACTGGCTGCTTACGCTGCAGACATGTCGTTGCGGATCGTAGGTCGTCGCAGCTGGTGCCCTCAGGCGTCAAGTCGTTCCCGGCCTACAGAGGTTGACTCGAACCCTTCCCACCCTTGCTATTGCTGCTATTCCTGCTAGCGATCTGTAGCCTTCGGGCGTGGGTCAGCAGCAGGAATAGCAGCAATAGCAAGGCCCCCGGGCCTGCAGTGATGGCCCGAACCCGGGGTCACCACTCAATCGGTCACCCGCTCACAAGCGCAGGGTTCACCACCACGAACCTTCGCTTGCCATCCTCCTCCATCCGGGCTCGCCCGCGCTCAGCCAGCAGCGCGAGTGCCGTCTTCATGGCCTTCGCATCCCGCACGCAGCTTGGCCCGAGCTGGTAGACGCGCGAGGTGGGGATACGGTGGTCGCTGCTGCGGCGGGCCTCGGCAATCAGCCAGGCGTCGAGCCGGATAGCTGCGGAGAGGTCGGTCGGGGTGTCGAGGTCCGAGAGCAGGCGGCGTGCTTCGTGCAGGTGCCAGCCAATGATGGTCGCGGCGGCATGGATTGTCTCCGCGTTGACCACTCCGCCAGGTCCGTGCGTCAGCACATGGAATAGCGCCGCCAGGCGCGCGACATTCTCCGCCGCCTTGGCGGCCACATCCCGGATGTCGGCGAAGTCCCCGCCTGCGGCCAGCGCGCGCTCGATGCGGTCATGCGCCTGCACCCACGCAGCATGCGCGGGTGGCGACAGCGCCAGTTCGATCGGCTGCAGTCCACCATCCGCGTGCGTGGTCAGTGGCGTGTCCAGCAGCTCCCGGATTCGCAGGCCGAACCGCTCCACTGCCGGCATCGACTCCGGCGCCCCCCGGTAGCTGCGCGTGCCCTGCGTGCTCGCCGGCCACGCGATCAGGAACCGCGCGATGAAGCCGCTTCCTCGGGGCAGCGTGCCCGCGCGCTCCAGAAAGCCGCGCAGCGCTTCGGGCTGCACCATCAGCCCGAAGGTAAGGCGGCGGTCGCGCAGGCGGAACGACGGTTTGCTGCGGCGGTCGATCGCGATCTCGCCGCCGTCCCACAGCACGTTGAGCAGCGCGAGGTTGCGCATGATGGTCTCGTAGCCCATGCCGTGGGCGCCGAAGACAGCGCCGGCCTCGGCCGACATCACCGCGCCGCTGGGCCAGCCGCTGGCCAGGGCGTGCGAGAGGGCTTCGGGGGTGGCGTCGGCGTACAGCAGCCGGGGCACCGGCGCGGCCTGCGGGGTGTCGGCTGCGAGTTCGTTCAGGGCGGCCTCGTCCTCGGCGGTGTCCTGCCCGTCGCGCCGCTTGCGGCGGATGGCTTCGAGCAGGCCGTCGTGCTTCGCCTGCAGCACGGCGGTGGCCGATGCGTGCGCGGCCTGTTCCGGGGCGGCCGCTCGGGTGCGGTCGCGCTCCCACTCGCGGAGGGCTGCGCCGAGGATGCGGTCGCAGGTGGTCTTGCGTTCGCCGGACTCGGCCACCGCCAATACATATAGCGACACCGGGCCGACCAGCTGTGCGTCGCGCCGCACGTTGACCAGCCCCTGCGCGGCGACCGACAGCGTGGACAGGGCTGAGCATGCGACCAGTGCGGCCGGGGCCTGGACGAAGGCCTGCACCTCGAGCACCGCCTCGCGCAGCGTTGGCGGCAGCGCGTCGACCGGATACGGCAAGGGGTCGAGCGGCGTGGTGAGCGGTTCGGGCTCGGGCCAGTCGTCAGGCGACGAGGGTGCAGCATTTTCCGGGGCGACGACCTCGTCGGGTGCGGGCGGTGCAGCATTGGCGAGGGATGTCAGCACTGCGGACACCCCTCGCACCTGGTGCAGGTCGTTGAAGTCGGTGGCGTCCGGTGGGCGGGCGTCGCCGAAGTCGGGTACGGCCAGTCGGCCGGCGATGACCCGCGCGGCGGCACGGGTATGGGTGAGCCCCGGGTTGCCGGCGGTGTGGTGGTCGTCGTCGGCGCAGACGATGATCGGCGTGCTGCGCCACCGGTCGCGCACGGCGCGGGCCAGGGGTTCGAGGTTGCCGGCGTTGAAGGCCACGGCCACCGCGTGGCCGCAGGCTTCGTGCAGGCTGGCAGCGGTGGCGAAGCCCTCGGCGATGAGGATAGGCGACTGCGGGTCGTCCGTCTCGGGTGGTGAGCCGACCCAGCACCCCAGCCCCTGAACCCGGCCGGCGCGCAGGAACCGCTTGCCGCCGTCGGCGCCGATGAACTGCAGGCTGTGCAGCCCGCCGGCCAGGTCGCGCACCGGGACGAGCAGCACGCCGCGCCAGACTCGCAGCCCGAAGGGCTGCACTCCCTTGCGGGTGAGGTAGGGGTGGCCCGACGTAGCGGGTGCGGCCGCGGCCCACAAACGGGCTGCGGTTGCTCGGGCGGCGGCGTGGCGGGCCTCCGTGTCGCGGTCTCTTTCGGCCCGCGCCGCTTGGGTACGCTCACGCAGCACGTGGCGTTCCGCGTCAGTGAGCGCTCGCGAAAGCTCGCATCGCCAGGTCTGCCAGCCGAGCTCGTCACGCCAGTTTTCCAGCCCGCCAGCCGGGATGCCGTCCAGGTGCAGCAGGTAGGCCGCGTCGCCCCGGCCGTGCCGGCCAGCGGCATGGCAGCGGTGCAGGCGACCGTCGGCCACGATCGGCTCGGGCGGTACGATGTCCCGGGCGCGCAGTGCGGCGCGGAACTGGTCGAGCACCCGGGCGACGTCGGGCACCGATGAGGGCAGGCCGCGCTGCGGCGGCAATGGGGTGGCCATGGCGCCACCTCAACGGCCCGGGGCCGCGCCGGGCCGCACGGCCTTGGCCCGCGCGGCGATCCAGGCGTTCACCTCGGAATCCAGCCAGCCCACTGCCCGCGCGCCCAGCGACACCGGCCGCGGAAAGAGGCCGTCCTGGATGTACTGGTACAGCGTGCTGCGCGACAGGCCGGTGCGCGCTTCGACCTGCGGCCGGCGGAGGATGACGGGGGTGCTCGTGCTTCCGTGTTTCATGGGTGTGTGCTCCCGTAGTGGAGGGAGGCCCGCCGTGACGGTTGCCGTCGAAAAGCGGCGGACCTCCATAGGCATACGGATTTCGGCGCGAAAGTGTCGGGACTCCGTGCAACTTTTCGGGAGCCGATCGCACAAGGCGGTGCCCATCGGCAGATGTCGGAAGGGGCGGGTCATCTCGCAGACCAGCGGGCGGCGGCGATGTCCGCACTGCGGATGCGCGCGGTCGGCGAGGGCGGTAGCCTCTGCAGCAATTCCCGTTGGCTGAGTCAGCCCGCTTGATGCCCGTCACGCATTGCCCGCCCGAAGTTCGGGCACCTGAGCCGGCAAGTCTCCCGAGAGCCGGCCGCCGCAAGGCAGGAGAACGCGTCGACCTCTGCGCCAGCTGCCGAGCCCATCGGCAGGCTGCGGCAACCCTTCAGCGGCTGGCCGCTGCGCCAGCGATGTGCGCCGTCACTACGCGGCGCGCCGGTAGTGACGGCGCGCCAAAAACTGCGCCCAGCAAGCGATTGCCGAGTGCAGGCGCAAGTGACAGAGCCAAGTGACGGGCTCCCTGCCGCAGCCGGCATCCCCGGCAAGCCGTTCCTGATGACCCCGCCACAAGCGGGATTCGTCGTGCAAGCGTCCAACGGTCTGATCGACCTGGCGCAACCCCCCGAGCCCCGGGGCGCCGCTCACGCGGCAGAGGCTCGATCGGTGGGCCGACTCGCCGCAGCGAGCGTCACCGAGGCCAAGGCCGTGCCGGGCAGGCCAGGAAGAAGGAAGTCGGCACAGGAGCGGGAGTGGTGTCCCGCGTCCGCATCAGTTCCCGATTCGCTCAGGCGATCGGGACGGACAGAAACACTTACCTGAATGAATGACACCAACGAGGCTGCGGCGGCAGGCCGGCCGGGGCAGGGCTGACCGGCCATGGGATGCTTTCCGTGAGAATGACCGTTACCCTTCGGCGTTCGGCGGCACCATGCCTGCTGTCGGCGCCGGATAGGCAGTTACCCAGGAAACGGACAACACGTGTTCGAACAGACCTTCAAGAACATTGACGACATCCTGCACAAGGATGCCGGTTGCACCAGCGAGCTGGACTACACCGAGCAGTCGTCCTGGTTACTGTTCCTCAAGTACCTCGACGCGCTGGAGGCTGACCGGGCTGCCGAAGCCGAGCTGGAAGGCCGGCGCTACGGCTACATCCTGGCCGAGGCCTACCGGTGGGAGCGCTGGGCCGCGCCGAAGAATGCTAACGGCCGACTGGACCACAATGCCGCCGTCACCGGTGATGACCTGCGTGACTTCGTTGATGGTCAGCTCTTCCCGTACCTGGCGGGCTTCAAGCAGCGCGCCAGCGGCCCCAACACCATCGAGTACAAGATCGGCGAGGTCTTCGGCGAGATCAAGAACAAGATCCAGAGCGGATACAACCTGCGCGATGTGATCGATCTGGTGGACGAGCTGCGCTTTCGCTCGCAGACCGAGAAGCATGAGCTCTCGCACCTGTACGAAGCCAAGATCAAGAACATGGGTAACGCCGGGCGCAACGGCGGCGAGTACTACACGCCGCGCCCGCTTATCCGCGCCATGATCCGCGTGCTGGACCCGAAGATCGGCGAGCGCATCTACGACGGCGCCTGCGGCTCCGCCGGCTTCCTGTGCGAGGCCTTCGAGTACCTGAGCCAGAAGGCCGCCAGTACCGACGACCTGGCCACGCTGCAGACGCGCACTTTCTACGGACGCGAGAAGAAGAGCCTGGCCTATGTGATCGGCGTGATGAACATGATCCTGCACGGGATCGAGGCGCCGAACATCGGCCACACCAACACGTTGGGCGAGAACCTCAACGACATCCAGGACCGCGACCGCTACGAGGTGATCCTCGCCAACCCGCCCTTCGGCGGCAAGGAGCGCAAGGAGGTCCAGCAGAACTTCCCCATCAAGACGGGCGAGACGGCCTTCCTGTTCCTGCAGCACTTCATCAAGGCGCTGAAGGCTGGTGGGCGCGCGGCCATCGTCATCAAAAACACCTTCCTATCGAACACCGACAACGCCAGCACCATCCTGCGCAAGCTCTTGCTGGAAAGCTGCAACCTGCACACCGTTCTGGACTGCCCGAGCGGCACCTTCCAGGGCGCGGGCGTGAAGACGGTGGTGCTGTTCTTCGAGAAGGGCGCGCCCACCCGCCGCGTGTGGTTCTACCAGCTCGACCCCGGCCGCAGCCTGGGCAAGACCAACCCGCTGAACGACGACGATCTGGCGGACTTCCTCGCCCTGCAGAAGACCTTTGCGGACTCGAAGCAGAGTTGGTCGGTGGATGTGGCCGCCATCGACACCACCACCTGGGACCTGTCTGTGAAGAACCCGAACGGCGGCGGCGAGGTGGTGATGCGCACGCCGCAGGAGATCCTGGGTGAGATCGAGGCGCTGGATGCCGAGGCGGCGGAGGTGTTAAGCGAGATTCGGGGGTTGTTGGCGTGAGGCCGTCAGTTCCTCTCGGCGGTGTATGCCTTGTCATCGCTGGACAGTCGCCCGACGGCAGCTTCTATAACGCTCACGGCCAAGGCCTACCGTTCTACCAAGGCAAGAAGGAGTTCGGAGAACGATACATAGGAGCACCGACAACGTGGACTACAGAGGTAACGAAGGAGGCTCAGGAAGGTGACATCCTGATCTCCGTTCGCGCACCTGTAGGCCCGATCAACTTTGCAACGCAGAGGATGTGCATCGGCCGTGGGCTTGCGGCCATTCGATGTGACGGTTCAAAGCTACACAGAGACTTTCTCTTCTATCAATTGCTCTTCAAGCGCCCCGAGATATCGGGCAAGCAAGGAGCGGTGTTTGCGTCCATCAACAAGGCGGACATAGAGGCGATTCAGATCTGGTTACCTCACGCTGACGAGCAGCGCCGCATCGTCGCCATCCTCGACGAAGCTTTCGAGGGCATCGCGACCGCCAAGGCCCATGCCGAGAAGAATCTGCGGAATGCGCGGGAGTTGTTCAGTAGCGAAGCGAAGAGCATCTTCATGCGCGGCGCAGCACGCTGGCCGACCAAGACAGTCGACCAACTATCGACGAATCTTGACAGCAAGCGCGTGCCGATCACCAAGAGCGACAGAAAGGCCGGTGAGTTCCCGTACTACGGAGCGTCAGGCATCGTGGACTACGTGGCTGACTACATCTTTGACGGTGACACCTTGCTGGTGTCCGAGGACGGAGCAAACCTGCTTGCACGATCGACGCCCATCGCTTTCTCGGTCAGTGGTCGCTACTGGGTCAATAACCACGCCCACATTCTCAAGTTCGGGAGCATGGCGACACAGAAGTTCGTCGAGTTCTATCTGGAGAGCATCCCGCTTGATGAATACATCACTGGCGCTGCCCAGCCGAAGCTGAACCAGAAAGCGCTGAACTCCATTCCGATCCCGATCCCGGCCACCTTGGACGAACAAGCAGAAGTCGTGGATCGACTGGAAAGAGGCATGGAGCAGAGCGAACAGCTCCACGGGGTGTACAAGCGAAAGCTCGCCACCCTCGACGAACTCAAGCAATCCCTCCTCCATCAAGCCTTCAGCGGCGCGCTCTGATCGGCCCCGTGCAGCCGCTCCAGCGCCTTGCATTTGTGTACACAAATCGGCGAGAATCCCGGTACTGTCCACGTCAAGCCAGGAGCCCGATCATGGAAACGCCTTCCGTCGGCATACGCGAGTTCCGCGCATCGCTGGCCGAGTACATCGAGACCAACGCGCCCGTCACCATCACCCGGCACGGGCAGGTGGTTGGGTTGTTCGTGCCCTTGCGCCAGCCCTCGACGGCCGACATCGAGCGTCTGCGCGCTGCGTCGGAGCAGGCGAGGGCCGCACTCCCGCTCGATGATGCTGAACTTGAGCAGGTGGTCGCGGAATTCGATGCGCTGCGGCGTGGCAAGTCGGCCCGTGGCCGCAAGACTCCTGCGAGATGACCACGCGGGCCATCGTCCTCGATGCGAACATCCTGATCCGCGCGGTGTTGGGTGTTAAGGTCTCGGCGCTGATCGCCGATCACGCCGCCGGCGTGAACTTCCTCGCCCCGGACACCGCGTTTCAAGAGGTGCAGGAGCACCTGCCTGCCATCCTGAGCGCCCGCGGTGCGGCGGCTGAAGATCTGGCTGCAGCGCTGCGGGCGCTTGACGCGTTGGCATTGGTGGTCACAGCGGTCCCCGCACAGAGCTACGACCCGTCCCGGGTGGCTGCCCTGGCGCGTATCGGGCGGCGCGACCCCCTCGACTGGTCGGTACTGGCGTGTGCGCTGCAGTTGGGCTGTCCGATCTGGACCGAAGACCGTGACTTCTTCGGCGTCGGCGTATCCGTCTGGACGACAGCCACGGTGGGTCTCTACCTGTCGGGTGAGGCGCTTGATCCGGTTCGGCCTGCCGACTGACGGGTCCCATGACTGCTCAACGCCCGATCGGCATGTCCGCTACCAGACGTTCTGGGCGTGACGACATGAGACCACTCAAGCGGCCGCGCAACCCCTGCAGCCTTGCTTTAGGGCAGCTCCGACGGGATGCCAGGCGATGTGCAAAGATCGTTCCAGATCAACAGCTTGCCCATTTAATCGCTAACCGATACCACGGCCGGTTTCTTGATCGGGTCTTGATCCTGGGCGGTCTACAGCGAGCCGAGCGAAGGCAAAGATCAGGAAACTCAACGACTTGGAAGCGTCTTGGACCGTGGAAATTTCTTGATCCGGTTTTGATCGCAGCACCCTTGAGCGGCTCCAGAAAGCGAAAAGCCCCGGTGACCCTCACCGAGGCTGTAACGCCGACCTGGCACTCCCGATCCACTTTCCACGCAGCCTACGGCAATCCGTCCCGCCCATGAACGAAGCCGAAACCCGCGCCGAGCACATCGACCCCGCGCTGAAGGCCGCCGGCTGGGGCGTGGTCGAGGGCAGCCGGGTACTGCGTGAGCACGGGATCACGCTCGGGCGCTTGCAGCCCGGATCGGCTGGTGCGGGCCAGGGCCGGCGCGCGCGGGCCGAGATCGCCGACTACGTGCTGGTCTTCCGAAACACCAAGCTGGCGGTGGTGGAGGCCAAGGCCTGGGCACAGGCGCACACCGAGGGCGTGGCGCAGGCCAAGAGCTACGCGGCCAAGCTGGCGGTGCGCTTCACCTACAGCACCAATGGGCAGGCCATCTACGGCGTCGACATGGCCACCGGCGCCGAAGGCGACGTGGTGGGCTTCCCCAGCCCCGAGGCGCTCTGGGCGCAGACCTTCGGGCAGGCCGAGGCTGCGGCCGCAGCGTGGCGCGAGCGCTTTGCCACCATCCCGTTCGAGGACAAGGGCGGCACCTGGCAGGGGCGCTACTACCAGGAGATCGCGATTGCCCGCGTGCTCGAGGCCATCGGCGCCGGGCGCGACCGCATCCTGCTCACGCTGGCCACCGGCACCGGCAAGACCTTCATCGCCTTCCAACTCGCCTGGAAGCTGTTCCACAGCCGCTGGAACCTGAACGACTGGCGCGTTGGCACAGAGCCTTCGCGCCGGCCGCGCATCCTGTTCCTGGCCGATCGCAACATCCTGGCGGACCAGGCCTACAACGCCTTCTCGGCGTTTGCCGACGATGCGCTGGTACGTATCGACCCCGCCGACATTCGCCGCAAGGGCCGCGTGCCGAAGAACGGCAGCATCTTCTTCACGATCTTCCAGACCTTCATGAGTGGGCCCGGCGGGTCGCCCTATTTCGGCGAGTACCCGCCGGACTTCTTCGACTTCATCGTCATCGACGAGTGCCACCGTGGCGGGGCCAACGACGAGGGCAGCTGGCGCGCCATCCTCGACTACTTCAGCGCCGCGGTGCAGCTGGGCCTGACGGCTACGCCCAAGCGCACGGTGAATGCCGATACCTACGCCTACTTCGGCGAGCCGGTGTACCAGTACTCACTGAAGGAGGGCATCAACGACGGCTTCCTCACGCCCTTCAAGGTGCGGCAGATCGCCACCACGCTCGACGAGTACGTCTACACGCCCGACGACGAGATCGTGGAGGGCGACATCGAGGCCGGCCGCCGTTACGAGGAGAAGGACTTCAATCGGCTCATCGAGATTCGTTCGCGCGAGGCCTACCGCGTGAAGATCTTCATGGATTCCATCGACCCGCGCGAGAAGACGCTGGTTTTCTGCGCGACGCAGCTGCACGCGCTGGCGGTGCGAGACCTGATCAATCAGCGCAAGACGGTGGCTGACCCGAACTACTGCGTGCGCGTCACCGCCAACGATGGTGCGCTGGGCGAGCAGCATCTGCGCGACTTCCAGGACAACGAGAAGACCATCCCGACCGTGCTCACCACCTCGCAGAAGCTCTCGACCGGTGTGGATGCGCGCAACGTCCGGCACATCGTCCTGATGCGGCCGATCAACTCGATGATCGAGTTCAAGCAGATCATCGGGCGCGGCACACGGCTCTACGATGGGAAGGACTACTTCACCATCCACGACTTCGTGAAGGCTCACCACCTGTTCAGCGATCCCGAGTGGGACGGCGAGCCGGTGGAGCCCGAGCCGCGAGTGGTGACGACGGACGGCAAGTCGCCACCCGGAGAGGTGAAGGAGCCCCCGCCTACCGAGACCGAGGAGAAGCCGCCCGCCAAGATCAAGGTGCGGCTGGCCGATGGCAAGGAGCGCCAGCTCCAGCACATGACGGCCACCTCTTTCTGGAGTGCTGATGGGCGGCCTATGTCGGCCGCGCAGTTCCTGGAGTCTCTGTTCGGAGCGCTGCCCGAGTTCTTCAAGGACGAGGACGAGCTGCGCCGCCTGTGGAGCGACCCGGACACGCGACGCAAGCTGCTGGCCGGGCTGGCCGACAAGGGCTTTGGGCGCGAGCCTTTGGCCGAGATGCAGAAGGTGATCGAGGCCGACAACAGCGACCTGTTCGATGTACTGGCCTATGTGTCCTTTGCCGCTCCGCCGGTATCGCGTGCAGACCGGGCCGCTGCGGCGAAGGCGGCCACCGGCGCCGAGTTCACCGACAAGCAGCGCGCCTTCATCGACTTCGTGCTCGCGCAGTATGTGGCGCAGGGCGTGGACGAGCTCGATGCCGAGAAGCTCTCACCGCTGCTGAAGCTCAAGTACCGCAACGCGATCGCCGACGCCTTCGCGGACCTTGGCCGGCCGGATCAGGTGCGGCGGGTGTTCGTGGGGTTTCAGCGGCATTTGTATTCGGCGTAGGGGCTGCGCGAGTGATTGCGCTGCTCTGGCCGTCGGCCCGTTGATCATGAGCATCGAGATCGTCAGGCAGGCGGATGGACGAGTGCTGTTGCGGCAGCGGCTCGCACGCCCGGCTGTCTTCTTGGATCACTGGGCGGTACGACTCTTCTCGGAAGACATGTCGCTGCAGGATCGCTTCGTCGGCGCTCTTCGGCAGTCTCGTGGCACTTGGCTGTTTACGTGCGCAAACCTGATGGAGTTCGCTGCGATGACCGACCTGGATCAGGCGGTCGCGGTCGAGGAGCTTCTCCGCCGAGCGATGCCCTCGGTCTATGTGGCGGATCTGTACTCGGATCCCGGCTTCGCGCTGTCGAAGAAGGCCGTCCCGTCGGACGATCCGCCGGACGAACATTGGATGCTCAAAGATCTCGCCGCGCGTGCACATATCGCAGGTGGTACCTTGAACACGACCCAGTTTGTTCAAGAAGCCGTGCGCCAGCGAGCCTTTCTGCTGCCGCTATTCGACGAGTTCAAGAAGCAGGTGGTCAACGCCATCAGGGCTTCAGCCGCCGATCAGGAAAAGCAGCGCTTTGCGTCGAAGTTCAGGTCGGTCGCCGCGATGGACGTTGGCGACGCCCTGCTCGCTGAACTTCTGCGCGAGCCCCACATCAACCAGGCCTGCCGCATAGATGATCACGACGCGATGGACCTGGTGCATACCGTGCCCGCAGCGACGGTATGTGACTACCTGCTGCTGGATCGCCGCTGGACTGCATGCCTGAACAGCGCCGCAGATCGGATGCAGCGCGCGGGCGTGCGGGGCAAGGTAGGTCGCGCCTTCGCGCAGCCCCATCTGCAGGAGTTCTTCGACCACTTGGTGCGCGACCAGAGCTCTCGATCGAGCCACTGACGATGGTATGGCCGAAGGAGAAGGGCTGTAATTTGTGCCACAGGCTGTGGCACTCGGACACGGACGCCTGGGCGATCGTTTTGTCCAACAGGTTGTTGGACGAATTACGGTGGTTGTGGCCAAGCCGCCGCCCGGTCATGTCGACGGCACTCTGAGTAATCCTCACCACCCCACCCCGTATACACACCAGGCGCTGTCGGATACGCACCAGCTGGAGGGCGGATACACACCAGCTGCTCGCCGGCGCCGGAAGCGCTTGTCCTATTCGGCACGGCATGGCGAGATCTTTTCATGTACACACGCATGTACACATCAGCCCCCTGCGTGCTGACCCTCAGCAACCACGCGCCTTCCAGCCCATGATGCAGTTCTGCATCGGCAAATAGCGTGCTGGAATCCTTGCCGGGATTGGTTTTTCTGTTTATCGCAGGCGTGTTGGCCGGGTGGATTGACGCCATCGGCGGCGGTGGGGGGCTGGTGCAGGTACCGGCGTTGTTGGCCGGCTTTCCAGGCGTACCGGTTCAGGCGCTGCTGGGGGCCAACAAACTCTCGTCTATGGGTGGCACGGTGACGGCGCTCTGGCGCTATCGGGCATCGGGTTTTGTGCGTCTGCGTCGTTGGTGGCCTATGGCGAGCTGGGGCGCCGCCGGTGGTGCATTTGGAGCAGCTGCGGCCATGCAGATACCGGCTACGTTCCTGAGGCCGCTGATACTGGCGTTGGTGATCGTCGTGCTCGTGTGGATGCTGGTTTCCAGTGAATTGGTTCGGTCACTGCCGCAGCGCCGTGAGCGGGTGGGCGGGCACGGCCAGTGGTTGCTCGGTGGGGGAGTGGGGCTCTACGACGGGTTTTTTGGTCCTGGAACGGGCAGTCTTCTGGTTCTGGCGTTGCAACGCTGGCTAGGTCTCGATCCGGTGGCGGCGAGTGCGGCGGCGAAGGTCGTGAACCTGGCAACCAATGCCGGGGCGCTGGTGGTTTTCGCCGCCTCGGGCTCGGTACTGTGGCTGGCAGCCCTGCCTTTGGCGGTGGGCAACGTTTGCGGCGGTTGGCTGGGTGCCACCATGGCGGTCCGGCTCGGGGGGCGACTGGTCCGCGGGGTACTGGTGTGCGTCGTGCTGCTGCTGGCAGTAAAGGCAGGCTTGGAGTCTTTCCCGTAGCAAGAGCGTATGGGAGAGCGTTGTTTCACGTGAAACAACGCCCCGTCGGCCGGGGCTTGAAGCGACACCGAACCCCTGTGCCTGTTTCACGTGAAACATTACGCCGCGGCGGTCGGCTCCGACGAGGGAAAGCCGTTGATTTGCGGTATCATCGCGCGCTGTTTTTTTTGCCGCCGGCCTTTCACGTCGATCCCATGCTGTACCCCGAGCGTTTCGAAGTCATCGTGGTTGGCGGAGGTCACGCCGGTACCGAGGCCGCCCTGGCGGCGGCCCGTATGGGGAGCCGCACTTTGCTGCTCACCCACAATATCGAGACCCTCGGACAGATGTCGTGCAATCCCTCCATCGGGGGGATCGGCAAGGGACACCTGGTGCGCGAAGTGGACGCGCTCGGGGGTGCCATGGCCCTCGCCACCGACGAGGCGGGCATCCAGTTCCGGACGCTCAACGGTAGCAAGGGACCAGCGGTGCGCGCCACGCGGGCCCAGGCAGACCGATCGCTTTACAAAGCCGCAATCCGGCGTCGCCTGGAAACGCAGCAGAACCTCACGCTGTTTCAGCAGGCGGTGGAAGACCTCACCCTGGCAGGCGACCGCGTGACAGGCGTGGTCACCCAACTGGGCATTCGTTTTGAAGCGGATGCTGTGGTGCTGACCACGGGGACTTTCCTCTCCGGCCTGGTTCACGTAGGACTCACCAACCACCCAGCCGGACGGGCCGGCGATCCCGCTTGTGTTGGTCTTGCAGCCCGGTTGAGGGAACTGAAGCTGCCGGTGGGCAGGCTCAAGACTGGAACGCCGCCCCGCCTGGATGGCCGCAGCATCGATTTTTCGGTGATGGAAGAGCAACCCGGAGACGATCCGGTTCCGGTGTTCTCCTTCATGGGCACGGTCGCCATGCATCCGCGCCAGCTGCCCTGCTGGATCACCCACACCAATGCCGGAACCCATGAACTGATCCGCAATTCCCTGGACCGCTCCCCCATGTTTTCCGGGGTGATCGAAGGCGTTGGGCCCCGTTACTGTCCCTCCATCGAAGACAAGGTGGTACGTTTCTCCGCCAAGGACTCCCACCAGGTTTTTCTGGAGCCAGAGGGTCTCGACACCCCCGAGATCTATCCCAACGGGATCTCTACCAGCCTGCCTTTCGATGTACAACTGGCGGTGGTGCGCAGCATCCGGGGGCTGCAAAATGCCCACATCCTGCGTCCTGGCTATGCCATTGAATACGATTACTTCGACCCTCGAGGCCTTCATGCCTCCCTGGAAACGCGCGCCATCGGGGGATTGTTCTTCGCGGGCCAGATAAATGGCACCACCGGGTACGAGGAAGCGGCCGCCCAGGGTTTGCTGGCTGGCGTGAATGCCGCGCGGGCTGCCCGCAACGATGCGCCCTGGATACCTGGGCGCGATCAGGCGTATCTCGGCGTTCTCGTGGATGATCTGGTTACCCAGGGCGTCACTGAACCCTACCGCATGTTCACCAGCCGGGCCGAGTACCGGCTAAGTCTGCGGGAAGACAACGCCGACCTGCGCCTCACGGAAGCCGGCCGCGCCCTCGGGCTCGTGGATGATGTTCGCTGGGCGCGCTTTGAAGCCAAGCGTGAAGCGGTTTCGCGAGAGCGAGAGCGCTTGCGAAATACCTGGGTCAATCCGCGGTTGACGGGAGCAGCGGCGCTCGAATCGCTGCTAGGGAAAGTGCCCGCCGAGGCGCACCGGCTTGACGAGCTGCTGCGGCGCCCGGGTGTGGACTACGCTGGGCTGATGGGTCTCGAAGGCGTGGGTCCAGCCGTAGCGGATGCGGAGGTGGCTTTCCAGGTGGAGGTGCAGGTCAAGTATCAGGGTTACATCGAGCGGCAGAAGGACGAAGTGATCCGCCGCGAACAGCTCGAATCGCTGTGGTTGCCGGCGGATCTGGATTACCAGGCGGTGCGGGGTTTGTCGGTGGAAGTGCGGCAGAAACTCGAGCGGCATCGCCCGGAAACCCTCGGGCAGGCTTCCCGGATCGATGGCATGACACCGGCTGCCATCTCGCTTTTATTGGTGCACCTCAAGCGGGGAGGCGGCCTGGCAGGGAATGCCCGCCTTGCCGGCGGCACGCGTTGAAGCCGCCGGCCCAAACTCTGGCGGAAGGCTGTGAGTCCCTGGGCCTCGAGCTCACGGCCGACCAGCAGGACAGATTGCTGCGCTACCTGGCCTTGCTCTACAAATGGAACCGCGTATACAACCTCACGGCCATTCGTGACGAAACCAGGTCGGTCAGCCACCACTTGCTGGACAGCCTCGCGGTTGTTCCCCATCTCCGCGGGCAGCGTGTTCTGGATGTGGGCACCGGCGCCGGTTTGCCAGGCATCCCCATCGCCATCGCCCGACCTGATATATCGGTGGTGATGCTGGACAGCAACCACAAGAAACTAGCCTTCGTTACCCAGGCCATCGGGGAGCTCGGGCTGGCCAATGCCAGCGTGGAGCGGACCCGAGTGGAGCAGTGGGAATCGGCAGGGCAGTTCGACACCGTGATTTCGCGCGCTTTCGCGGAGTTGCCCGATTTTCTGCGTCTGGCTGGCCATCTGGTGGCGCCGGGAGGTTGTCTTCTCGCCATGAAGGGCCTTCACCCCCATGAGGAGATTGCTGCCATGCCACAAGGATTTTCCTGTGAGCGAGTGCTCGCGCTTAACGTTCCGGGCGTGGAACCCCGTCACCTCGTGGTGGTTCGCGCCGCCACGGAAACAGGCTGATCGTCTGTGGCACGCATCCTCGCCATCACCAATCAGAAGGGAGGGGTGGGAAAGACCACCACCACCGTCAATCTTGCCGCTGGTCTGGCGCTGGCAGGTCGCCGGGTGTTGCTGGTCGACCTAGACCCCCAGGGCAATGCCACCATGGGCAGTGGCATTGATAAGCGGGCGCTCACAGCCACCGTTTATCATGTTCTTCTTGGAGAAAAAGCTATTGATGCGGTACGGGTTCGCTCCCAGGCGGGCAACTACGACGTCATCCCGGCCAACCGCGAACTCGCCGGCGCGGAGGTGGAGCTGGTGGACCTGGAGCGTCGCGAGGTGCGGTTGAAGGAGGGTTTGGCGGCGCTGGGTGACCAATATGACTTCGTGCTGATCGATTGCCCGCCCGCCCTCAACTTGCTCACCGTGAATGCCCTGGTCGCCGCCCAGGCCGTGATGATTCCCATGCAGTGCGAGTACTACGCGCTGGAAGGTCTCTCCGACCTGGTCAACACGGTCAAACGAGTCAGAGCCAATCTCAACCCCGAACTGGACATCGAAGGGCTGCTGCGCACCATGTACGACCCGCGAAACACCTTGGGCCAGCAGGTCTCGGAGCAGCTCCAGCAGCACTTTGGCGACAAGGTGTACCGCACCGTGATTCCGCGAAACGTCCGGCTTGCTGAAGCCCCGAGCTACGGTGTTCCTGCGCTGAGCTATGACCGGCAGTCCAAGGGCGCCCTTGCCTATCTGGCTCTGGCGGGCGAGATCCTTGGAAAGCAGGCCGCGAATTGAAGCCCGTGTGAAGGGAGTTCTTGGATGGTGAAAGTGAAGGGCCTCGGCCGTGGCCTCGACGCCTTGTTGGGAGAACAGGCTGCGCCTGCGCCGCAGGGCGACCGGTTGCTCGAATTGTCACCGGCGCAGTTGCGTCCCGGGCGCTACCAGCCGCGCACCAACATGAATCCCGAGGCCATCGAGGCGCTTGCAGCTTCGCTGCGGGCACAGGGCATGGTGCAACCCATCCTCGCCAGACCGATGGGAAACGACGGGTTCGAGATTATCGCCGGCGAGCGCCGCTGGAGAGCCGCCCAGGCGGCGGGGCTGGAACGCGTTCCGGTGCTGGTCAGGGAAGTGGGCGATGAGGCCGCGCTGGCGACCGCGCTGGTGGAAAACATCCAGCGCGAACAGCTCAATGCCATCGAGGAAGCCACGGGCGTTCAACGTTTGCTGGATGAATTCGGCATGACCCACCAGAGCGCCGCCGAGGCGATCGGGCGTTCACGCAGCGCGGTTTCGAATCTCCTGCGCCTGCTGGCCCTGCCGGCGGCAATTCAACAAATGCTCATCACGGGCGAGTTGCAGATGGGGCACGCACGGGCCCTGTTGCCTCTCGATGCCCCGCGCCAGTTCGAACTGGCACAGCGCATCGCCAAACAGGGGCTTTCGGTGCGAGAGGCGGAACGGGCAGCCGGTTCGCCGAAACAGGGATTGCGCAGCCGCCCTCGAACCAATGCGGATATCCGGCGCCTGGAGGAGGAACTGTCCGACCGTCTCGCCATGCGCGTGCAGGTGTTGCAAGGAAAAGGCCGGTCAGGGAGACTGGTGATTCACTACGGATCGCTCGACCAGCTCGACACCGTCCTGTTGCGGCTGAGGACGCACCCTCAAGGGTCGTCTTCGTCTTGACCGAGCCTCGCTTGAGCCGATACACTCCTTGGGTTTTTGTGTCGTGCAACATCTTGCTGGAGACTGGGCGTCGTGGCTGCGGCCGTGCGTCATTCCTTTCGCACTGTGCTGCGTTGGCAACTGCTGGTCACGGCCTTGGCCGGGCTCCTCGCCTGGGCAACCTTGGGTCCTAACGGTTTGCTGTCGGCCTTGCTTGGTGGCGCCGTGAGTGTGCTCGGTGGTCTTGCTTTCTTCTGGGCTGCCCAGCCAAGCCTGCGGGCACGCGCGGGGGCAGGGGCAGCGCTCACGGGGGTCTTGCGCGCCGAGGTCATCAAGATCGTGGTCGTGGTTGCCTTGCTCTGGGTCGTGCTCACCAGGGTGCCGCACGTGGTTCCCGTGATCGTGGTCTTTACGTTTGTCGTTGCCGTACTCATTCAATCGCTGGCGATGTTCGTCAGGGACAACTAGGGGTCCCAGCCTGTCATGTCCTCGGAATCCACCCTAACCCCCACCGAATACATCGGTCACCACCTCACCAACTTCACCGCTCAGACCGGGCAGGGGTCCTTCTGGACGCTGCACGTCGATTCGGTGGTGATGGCGCTGGTCATGGGCGTGCTGGGCATCGGTTTCCTGTGGCTGGCCACGCGTGGCGCCACCGCCGGCGTCCCCGGGCGTCGCCAGGCCTTCGTGGAACTGGTGTTCGGCTTCATCGACGATCAGGTGAAGGGCATCTTCCATGGCGATCGCCACAGCTTTGTGGCGCCCGCCGCCCTCACGGTATTCGTGTGGGTATTGCTCATGAATGCCATGGATTTCCTGCCCGTGGACATCATGGCCTGGATCTACGAGCACGTTTTCCACCTGCACAACTGGCGGCAAGTGCCCACCGCCGACGTAAATACCACCTTTGCACTGGCGTTGTCGGTCTGGTTCCTGATGATCTACTTCTCCATCAAGGTGAAGGGCGTCGGGGGCTTCATCCACGAACTGTTCTGTGCCCCCTTCGGCGGCCATCCGCTGCTGTGGCCAGCAAACCTGCTGTTCAACCTGGTGGAATACATCTCCAAGCCGCTGTCCCACTCACTGCGGCTGTACGGCAACATGTATGCCGGTGAGATCATCTTCCTGCTGCTATGGCTTTGGGCCGCCACCGGTTTGGCGGGCACGGTCTTCGGCGCCATCCTGGGCGCCGGGTGGGCCATCTTCCACATCCTTATCGTGGTGCTGCAGGCCTTCATCTTCATGATGCTCACCGTGGTCTATTTGGCCATGGCGCACGAAAGCCACTGATCGCCGTCGCGCTGCGACTTCCCCTCCCAACGTTCCATCCACAAAGGAAACAAACCATGGAAAAGCTGCAACTCCTCGCCATGATCCAAGCCTACACGGGCATCGGCATCGGCCTGATGATCGGCCTCGGCGCTGCGGGCGCATGCATCGGCGTGGGCATCATGTGCAGCCGCTTCCTTGAAGCCGCCGCCCGTCAGCCCGAGCTCACCAACTCCCTGCAGGCCAAGGTCTTCCTTCTGTTGGGCCTCATCGACGCCTCGTTCATCATCGGCGTTGGTCTTGCCATGCTGTTTGCCTTCGGCAATCCGCTGCTCGCCGTGGTCCAGGCCGCGGGCTGATCCACCCTCCTTCCACGCCGGGGCAGGCATGAACATCAACCTGACGCTCGTCGCACAGGCCGTCTCTTTCGCCATCTTCATCTGGTTCACGGTCAAGTTCGTCTGGCCGCCCATGCTGCGGGCCATCGAGCAGCGCCAGAAGCAGATTGCGGACGGTCTGGCCGCCGCCGAGCAGGGCCGCACGGCCCTCGAACGCTCCAACCGCGAAGCCGAGGGGGTCATCTCCGAAGCCCGCGGGCGCGCCACCGACATCCTCGCGCAGGCTGAAAAGCGCGGTATCCAGCTCATCGAAGAAGCCAAGGCCGCTGCGCGCGCCGAAGCGGATCGCGAGCGTGCCGCGGCCAAAGCCGAACTCGAGCAGGAAATCTCCCAGGCCCGCGAAAGTCTTCGTGAACAGGTGGCGGCTCTCGCCGTCGCCGGCGCTGAGCGCATCCTGAAGCGAGAGGTGGACGCCCGCGTGCACGCCGCCATGCTCTCCGATCTCCAGAAGGAGCTCTGAGCCCGCCATGGCAGAGCCGTCCACCATTGCACGCCCCTACGCGGAGGCAGTTTTTTCGGCCGCTTCCGAGGCGGGCACCCTTGAGCGTTGGGCGAGCCTGCTCGCGGACATGGCGCGATTCTCGGCCGATGGCCAGATGAAGGCACTGGTGTCCGATCCCAACGTGTCCGCCGACGCCATCGTCGCTCTGTTCTGCTCCCTGCTGCCCGAGGCAGACGATGCAGCGCGCAACTTCCTCGCAGCTTTGGCCCGCAATGGCCGGCTTGAGGTCCTTGCCGAGATCGAGGTGCAGTTCCGAGCCCTCAAGGGTGCGCGCGAAGGCTCCGCGGAGGCAGAGATCACATCGGCTTTCGACATGGATGCCCAAGCCCTCGCCGGGCTGGTGGCAAGCCTTCAACAGCGCTTCGGCCGAACCATCAAGCCGCAACTGCGCGTGGACCCCGCCCTGATTGGCGGGGTGACGGTACGCGTGGGCGACGAAGTCATCGACGCGTCCGTGCGCGGCAAGCTTTCCGCCATGCAGAGCGCACTGCGCAACTGACACCCGGAGAATCAACATGCAGAACCTCAGCCCGTCCGAAATCAGCGACCTGATCAAGAGCAAGATCCAGAACCTCGCGCTGTCCGCGGACATCCGCACGCAGGGCACGGTGGTGTCCGTCACCGATGGCATCTGCCGCGTGCATGGACTTTCCGACGTGATGCAGGGCGAAATGCTCGAGTTCCCCGGCGATACCTTCGGCCTCGCGCTCAACCTGGAGCGCGACTCCGTGGGCGCGGTGATTCTCGGCGACTACGGCCACATCTCCGAGGGCGACACGGTCAAGTGCACCGGCCGCATCCTTTCCGTTCCCGTGGGACCCGAACTCATCGGCCGTGTGGTCAACGCGCTCGGCCAGCCCATCGACGGCAAAGGCCCCATCAATGCCAAGGAAAGCGACATCATTGAGAAGGTCGCTCCGGGCGTGATCCATCGAAAGTCGGTTTCCCAGCCGGTTCAAACGGGTCTGAAGGCCATCGACGCCATGGTGCCCGTGGGCCGCGGCCAGCGCGAGCTGATCATTGGCGACCGCCAGACCGGTAAAACCGCAGTGGCGGTGGACACCATCATCAACTCGCGCGGCAAGGACCTCTTCTGCGTGTATGTGGCGATTGGTCAGAAGGCCTCCACCATCGCCAACGTGGTGCGCAAGCTCGAAGAGTACGGCGCCATGGCCTACACCACCGTGGTGGCTGCCTCCGCGTCCGAATCCGCCGCCATGCAGTACATCGCGGCCTATTCCGGCTGCACCATGGGCGAATACTTCCGCGACCGCGGCCAGGACGCGCTCATCATTTATGACGATCTCACCAAGCAGGCCTGGGCCTACCGCCAGATCTCGCTGCTGCTGCGCCGTCCGCCCGGCCGCGAGGCCTACCCCGGCGACGTGTTCTACCTGCACTCCCGCCTTCTCGAGCGTGCCGCGCGGGTCAACGAAGAGTATGTGGAAAAGGCCACCAAGGGCGCCGTCAAGGGCAAGACCGGTTCACTGACCGCCCTGCCCATCATCGAGACCCAGGCCGGTGACGTGTCCGCCTTCGTGCCCACCAACGTGATCTCCATCACCGACGGCCAGATCTTCCTCGAGACCGACCTCTTCAACGCCGGCGTGCGGCCTGCCATCAATGCCGGTATCTCCGTGTCTCGCGTGGGTGGTGCAGCTCAAACCAAGATCATCAAGAAGCTCGGCGGCGGCGTGCGCCTCGCGCTGGCCCAGTACCGCGAGCTGGCCGCCTTCGCCCAGTTCGCATCGGACCTGGATGACGCCACCCGCAAGCAGCTGGAACGGGGGCGCCTGGTCACCGAGCTCATGAAGCAGCCCCAGTACCAGCCGCTGCAGGTCTGGGAGATGGGCCTCACGTTGTTCGCCGTGAACAACGGCTACTTTGACGACGTGGAGGTGAAGAAGGCGCTGGCCGCGGAACGGGCCATGCGCGATCACCTCAAGGGCAAGTTTGCCGCGCTGGTGGAGCGTATCGAGCAGACCAAGGACCTCTCCAAAGACGATGAGGCCGCCCTGCACGAGGCGATCAAGGACTTCAAGAAGAACGGCACTTACTGATTGCGCCGGCCCGGCGGCCAATCACCGCCCCGGGCCCCGACGATCCCCAAGGACCAGAGGACCGAATGCCGGGCTCCAAGGAAATCCGAACCAAGATCAAGAGCGTGCAAAACACGCGCAAGATCACCAAGGCCATGGAAATGGTGGCCGCGTCCAAGATGCGAAAGGCGCAGGAGCGCATGCGCGCCACCCGCCCCTACGCCGACAAGATCCGCGACGTGGCAGCCCACCTCTCCCACGCCAACCCCGAGTACCGTCATCCTTTCCTGGTGGCGCGTGACACGGTCAAGCGCGTAGGCATCATCGTGGTCACCACTGACAAGGGCTTGTGTGGCGGCCTCAACACCAACGTGCTCCGGCTGGTGCTGCAGCAGTACAAACAGTGGCAGGCCGAAGGCGAAGAGATCGATGTGTGCTGCGTAGGCAACAAGGGGCTGGGATTCATGCAGCGCCTTGGCGCCAACATCGTGTCGTCGATCACGCAACTGGGCGACCGGCCCCAGCTCGAAAAGCTCATCGGCGCCATCAAGGTAATGCTCGATGGTTACATGGCCGACCGCTTCGACCGGGTCATGGTGTTCTCCACGCGTTTCGTCAACACCATGAAGCAGGAACCGGTCATGACGCAGCTTTTGCCCCTGTCCGGCGAGACGCTCGGCGTGCCGTCCGGAACGTGGGACTACATCTACGAACCCGACGCCCGCGTCGTGCTCGACGGCTTGCTCACCCGTTATATAGAGACCCTGGTCTACCAAGCCGTCGTTGAAAACATGTCCTCGGAGCAGTCGGCCCGTATGGTGGCCATGAAGGCCGCCTCCGACAACGCCGCCAACGTGATCGACGAGCTCACGCTGGTCTACAACAAGTCCCGGCAGGCCGCTATCACCAAGGAGCTTGCCGAGATCGTCGGGGGCGCCGCTGCCGTCTGAGCGCGCTCAGTACCGGCTCGAACGCAATACAGCACACAGGCATAACAGGAACGAACATGGCACAAGCACAAGGCTCCATCGTCCAGTGCATCGGCGCGGTCATCGACATCGAGTTCCCGCGCGACCAGATGCCCCATATCTATGACGCGCTGGTTCTGTCGGATGAAAACGCCGACTCGCTCGCCGAGAAGGGGCTCACCTTCGAGGTCGAACAGCAGCTCGGTGACGGCATCGTCCGCACCATTGCCCTGGGCTCTTCCGACGGCCTGCGCCGCGGCATGAAGGTGCTCAACACCGGTGCGCCCATTTCGGTGCCTGTGGGCACCGGCACTCTGGGCCGCATCATGGACGTCCTGGGCCGTCCTATCGACGAAGCAGGCCCCATTCCCGGCGACGAACGCCGAGCCATCCACCAGGCGGCGCCTCGCTTCGACGAGCTTTCCCCCTCAGTGGAACTGCTTCCCACGGGCATCAAGGTGATCGACCTTATCTGCCCCTTCGCCAAGGGCGGCAAGATCGGGCTGTTCGGTGGCGCTGGCGTGGGCAAGACCGTCAACATGATGGAGCTCATCAACAACATCGCCAAGTCCTACGGCGGCTATTCCGTGTTCGCTGGCGTGGGTGAGCGCACCCGCGAGGGCAACGACTTCTACCACGAGATGGAGGAGTCCAAGGTGCTCGATAAAGTGGCCATGGTGTTCGGCCAGATGAACGAGCCGCCCGGCAACCGCCTGCGCGTGGCCCTCACCGGCCTCACCATGGCCGAGAAGTTCCGCGACGAGGGCCGCGACATCCTCCTGTTCATCGACAACATCTACCGCTACACCCTCGCGGGCACCGAAGTGTCCGCCCTGCTGGGCCGCATGCCTTCCGCCGTGGGCTACCAGCCGACGCTGGCCGAGGAGATGGGCAAGCTGCAGGAACGGATCACTTCCACCAAGGTGGGCTCCATCACCTCCATTCAGGCCGTGTACGTGCCCGCGGACGACCTCACTGACCCGTCGCCGGCCACCACCTTCCTTCACCTTGACGCCACCGTCGTTCTGTCGCGCGACATCGCGGCCCTGGGCATCTACCCCGCCGTGGACCCGCTGGACTCCACCTCGCGCCAGCTGGATCCCAACGTGATTGGCGAGGAGCACTACAACACCACCCGCGCCGTGCAGGCCGTGCTCCAGCGCTACAAGGAGCTGCGCGACATCATCGCCATTCTCGGCATGGACGAGTTGTCCCCCGAGGACAAGCTCGCCGTGGCCCGTGCCCGCAAGATCCAGCGCTTCCTCTCCCAGCCCTTCAACGTGGCCGAAGTGTTCACCGGGTCGCCCGGCAAGATCGTGCCGCTCAAGGACACCATCAAGGGTTTCCGCATGATCGTCGAGGGCGAGTGCGACAGCATCCCCGAACAGGCCTTCTACATGGTGGGCACCATCGAGGAAGCGTTCGAGAAGGCCAAGACTCTCCAGTAACCCCGACCCGGCCGCCCTTGGGCGGCCCATTGGAAAACCATGGCGAACACCCTGCACGTGGACGTGGTCAGTGCCGAGCAGAACATCTGGTCGGGCGAGGCCGAATTCGTGGTGCTGCCTGGGGAAGCTGGCGAACTCGGCGTCTATCCCCGGCACGCGCCCCTCATCACCCGCATCAAGGCAGGTGAAGTGCGCATCAAGCCTGCCGGCGAGGCGCCCGAAGAACTCATCTTCGTGGCGGGCGGCTACCTCGAGGTGCAGCCCAAGGTCGTGACCGTGCTGGCAGACACGGCCATCCGCGGCCATGACCTGGACGAGGCAAAGGCACTCGAAGCCCGGCAGCGCGCCGAGCAGGCGCTCGCTTCCGCCAAGGACAAGCAGGAGGTGGCAGCGGTGGAAGCCGAGCTTGCAACCCTGGCCGCCCAGCTCGCCGCCATCCGTAAGTTGCGCAAGCGCTGATCGCCGCGCACGCACGTGCAAGCAAGCAGGGCGGTCTTCAGGCCGCCCTTTTCATTTCAGCCGCGCCGGCCGTTTGACACCGGGTGGCGTGCTACCTACGCTCGCGGCACACCGCCACGCTTGGAGCCCACCGTGAAACCCACCGCCCGCAGTCTCGTATCCGCTCTTGTCCTGGGCTTTGCGCTGGGAGGCGCGATGCCACCCGTGGGCGCCAAGGACACGGTGCGCATCGCCTTCATCGGGCCGCTCACGGGCGGCGTGGCCGCCAACGGCCTGGGGGGCCGCAATTCCGCCGACCTCGCCGTACGCCTGCGCAATGCTGACCCGAAAGCCAAGTACACCTATGAGCTGATGGTGCTGGACGACGAGTGCAAGCCCAATGTGGGCGTACAGGTGGCCACCCGGGCCGCCTCCGACAACTCCGTCATTGCAGGCGTCACCCATTACTGCTCCACGGTGGCAATGGCCACCGTAGACGTCTACAAGCGCTTCGGACTTCCGGTGGTGGTATGGGGCGCCGTGCTGCCCGACATCACCTACGCCAACGACTATAAGGAGATTCACCGCGTCAACGGCACCATGATCAACCAGAACGAGACGGCCGCGCAGTTTGCCACCGGCCTCAAGTTCCGTTCCTGGGCGGTGATCCACGACACCACCGACTACGGCAAGGGCCACAACAAGTACTTCTCCGAGGCCCTCACCCGCGCCGGAGGAAAGATCCTCGGCACCTTCGGCGTCACCGCGGACCAGCAGGACTTCTCCGCGGAACTCACCCGCATCAAGGACCTGAAGCCTGAGGTCATCTATTTTGGCGGCACCACGCCGCTGGGCGTGCGCATCCGCAGCCAGATGGACAAGCTCGGCGTCAAGGCCGTCTTCCAGGGCACCTCCGGCATCATCTCCGATGCCTACATCGAGGGCCTTGGCACCCTCGCCGAAGGCACGCTCGCCTTCCGCGAAGGTGCACCGGTGGAGAAGCTCCCCGGCGGCAAGGCCTTTCTTGAAGCCTATGCCAAGCAAAAGTACCCGGAAGATCCGGAGGCCTACGGGCCCTTCGCCTTCGCCGCCACGAATCTGGTCATGGACGCCATCGAGAGGTCGGGTCCCGACCGGCGCAAAGTCCGGGCGGAACTCAACCGCACCCGGAATGTGGACTCGGTCGTGGGCCGCATCACCTTTGACGACCACCGCCAGAACAGCGTGCCGCTGATCACCCGCTTCGTGGTGCAGGATGGCCGATGGGTGGTTTGGGAAGACAGCGACTACGCCACCGGCAAGCGCGCCCTGGCGAAACGCTGACCCGCCGCCCGCGCCTCGCGCTGTGCTTGCCCAGCACCTCTTCAACGGCCTGATGCTGGGCGTGATCTACGCCCTGGTGGCCACCGGCTTCACGCTGTTCTTCGGCGTGATGGACGTGATCAAGTTCTCCCACGGCGACGTGGTGATGCTCGGCGCCTTCACCGCGCTGGCGACCTATGCCGCCGCCTCGGGCGCGGGGATTACCCACCCGGCGCTGCTGCTCGCCTTCATGCTGGCGGCGGCGCTGGGTGTCATGGCGCTGCTGGGCGCGCTCATGGCCCGCGTGCTGGTGCTGCCGTTGCGCGGCGCACCGGCCATCAACGTGCTGCTGATCACGCTAATGGCGGGCACGGCCATCCGCGAGTCGGTGCGGCTGTTCTATCCCCAGGGGTCCAATCCCAAGCCCTTTCCCAGGCTGCTGCCCGAGGGAGCCTTCGAAGCGGGCGGCTTCACGCTGCGCTACGACAGCCTGATCCTGCTGGGCCTCGGCCTGGCCGCCATCGCGGCCACCGGCCTTCTGCTGGAGCGCACCCGCCTTGGTCTTGCCATCCGCGCCGTGGCCCAGGACCCGGAGACCGCCGCGGTGATGGGCATTCCGTTCCGCGCCACGGTGCTGGCCACCTTTGCCCTGGGCTCCGCGCTGGCAGCCCTGGCCGGCGTGGTCAACGGCCTGTACTACAGCGAGGTCAATTTCGGCGTGGGCCTGCTGCTGGGGGCCATCGGCTTCTCCAGCGCCGTGGTGGGCGGCCTTGGCAGCGTGTGGGGTGCGGTGCTGGGCGCCATGGTGTTCGCCGCCCTGCAGACCGCGGGCGCGCTGGTGGTGCCCGGGGGCAGCGCGTACCGCGACGTGTTCGCCTTCGGGGCGGTGATTGCGCTCATGACGTGGCGCCCGGCCGGCCTGCTGGCCGAGCGCTCCGCCGAGCGGGTCTAGCGTGCCCGTGGCAGCCTGGCCCGCGCTTGCCGCGGTGGCCATCGGCGCAGGGCTTGCCGCCGCGCTGCTGCTGGTGCACCACAAGGCAGCCGTGCTGGCGGTGCTGGCCGTTGGCGCGGCGCTGCTGGTGGTGGCGCAGCGCACGCGCGCCGGCGAGCGTGCGGCCGCCTCGGCCGCCGCCCACCCCCGCCTTGTGCCCGTGGCAGTGGCCGCCTGCGGTCTGGGCCTGGTGATGCTGCTGCGCGAGGACAATTTCGCGCTGCTCATGCTGTGCACGGTGGCGCTGCAGACGCTGGCGGCCCTGGGCCTGCACCTGCAGTTCGGCTATGCGGGGGTCGCGAACTTCGCCGGTGCCGCCTTCCTCGGCGTGGGCGCCTACACCGCCGCCGTGCTGGGCGGCCACCTGCCGTCGGTGCTGGTACTGGTCACGGGCGCGGGCCTCGCCGCGCTCGCCGGCCTGCTGCTGGCGCTGCCGTTGCTGCGCACCCGCGGCCACTACGCAGCGCTCATCACCATCGCCTTCGGGCTGTTGCTGCGCACCTTCCTGGAGGTAAACGACACCCTCGGCGGTCCGCAGGGCCTCAAGGTGCCCGGCTTCACCTTGGGGGGGCTGGCTTTCAACGACGCCATCGTCTTCGACGAGGACACCGAGTGGTCCTTCTACGTGCCCTATGCGGTGCTGGCGCTGGCGCTGCTGGGCGCCACGCACGTGCTGGTGCGGCGCCTGGAGCGTTCCTGGATCGGCCTGGCCCTGGATGCGGTGCGCGTGGACGAAACCGCCGCGGCCGCCTTCGGCGTCAACGGCGGCGCGTGGAAGATCGCGGCGTTCTGCGTGGGCAATGCGCTGTGCGGCCTCGCGGGGGCGCTGCTCGCCATGGTCACCGGTTTCGTGGCGCCGCCTTCCTTTGCCTTCGGCGACTCGCTGGTGCTGGTGTCCATCGTGATCCTCGGCGGCATCGGCAATCCCCTCGGGCTGCTGCCCGCGGCTTTCCTGGTGGTGGTCCTGCCCGAGAAGCTGCAGGGCCTGCAGGAGTACCGCTTCCTGCTGTTCGCGGTGCTGGTGATCCTGGTGCTGCGCCTGCGCCCCGGGGGGCTGCTGCCCCGCCGCCTGCGCCGCTGGCCGGGGTTGCCGTGAACCGCGTCCCGCCAGCGGGCGCCGTGCCGCGCCCGAGCCGGGGCAACCCGTGACCGCGCCCATGCTGGAGGTCTCCGGCCTGACGGTGCGCTTCGGCGGCCTCACCGCGCTCGACGGGTTGCAACTGCGCGCCGCAGCCGGAGAACTGCTCGGGCTGATCGGCCCCAATGGTTCCGGCAAGACCACCTTCTTCAATGCGCTCACCGGTTTCGTTCCGGTCTCCGGCGGCCAGGTGCGCTTCGATGGCAAGGACATCACCGGCGCCGCGCCGCGCCGCGTGGCCGCCTGCGGCATCGCCCGCACGTTCCAGCGCCTGCGCCTGCTCTCCGAGCTGTCGGTGTTCGACAACCTCATGCTGGGCCTGCACCTCGACCTGCCCCACGGCCCGTGGGTCAACCTGTTCGCGCGCCGCCGTCTCGCCGCGGCGGTGCGGGAGCGTGCCGCCGAGGCCCGCGAGCTGCTGGCCGTGTTCAGCCCGGCGCTTGCCGGCCGGCTCGCCGAACCGCTGCGCGCACTGCCCATGATCGACCGGCGCCGCGTGGAGATCTGCCGGGCCCTGGTGCGTGCGCCGCGGCTGCTGCTGCTCGACGAGCCCTCTGCCGGCATGACACCCGACGAGACCGCCGCCCTCATGGACGACCTTCACGCGGTGAAGGCGCGCCGCCCCGGTACGGCCGTGATCCTCATCGAGCACGACATGGCGGTGATCGAGCGGGTGAGCGACCGCTGCCTGGTGCTCGACTACGGCCGCCGGCTGTGCGAGGGCTCCTTCGCGGCGGTGTCGCGCGATCCCGAGGTGCGCCGCGCCTACCTGGGGGAAGCGTGACGCACGCGCGGCACGGCGCGCCGCCCGTCACCGCCGCGGCCGCGCTGGAAGTGCGCGACCTAGTGGCCGGCTACGACCAGGCCGACGTGCTCGCCGGGGTCAGCCTCACCGTGGCGCCCGGCGAGATCACCTGCCTGCTGGGGGCCAACGGCGCCGGCAAGACCACGCTGGTGCGCGCCATCCTGGGCCTCACGCCGCCCCGGGCCGGCGAGATCCGCCTCGACGGCATGCGCATCGACGGGCTGCCGCCCCATCGCATTGCCGCCCTGGGCGTGGGCGCGATCCCCGAGGGCCGCCGCGTGTTCCCGCGCCTCACGGTGCGCGAGAACCTGCTCACCGGCGCCTGGCGGGTGCGTGACCGGGCCGCCATCCAGCGTTCCCTGGATGCCGTGCACGAGGCCTTCCCGCGCCTGCGCGAGCGCGAGGGGCAGCTCGCCGGCACCCTCTCGGGCGGCGAGCAGGCCATGCTCTCCATCGGTCGCGGATTGATGGGCGAGCCGCGCCTGCTGGTGATCGACGAGCCCTCGCTGGGGCTGTCGCCGCGCTTCGTGAAGGACAACTTCGCCATCATCGCGGGCCTGCGCAGCCGCGGCATCGGCATCCTGCTGGTGGAACAGAACGTCCACCAGACCCTCGCCATTGCCGCGTGCGGTTACGTGCTGCAGGGCGGGCGCGTGGTGGCCGCGGGCAGCAGCGAGGAACTGCGCCACCATCCCGCCCTGCTGTCGGCCTATTTCGGCTGAATGCCGGCGCTACACTGCCTTCTCTTCGAGGAATCGCCATGAGACCCGATCCGGTCGAACTGACCCGCGCGCTGCTGCACTACGACACCATCAATCCTCCCGGCCAGGAGGAACCCTGTGCCCACCACCTGGGCGGCCTGCTGGAGGCCGCGGGCTTCCGCGTGACCTACCACCCGCTGGGGCCGGGTCGCGCCAGCCTGGTGGCGCGGCGCGGCGGCCGCGACGGCGCAAAGCCCCTGTGCTTCACCGGCCACATCGACATCGTGCCCCTTGGCGCCAAGCCCTGGAGCCGCGACCCCTTCGCCGGCGAGACTCACGACGGCCGGGTGTACGGCCGCGGCTCCAGCGACATGAAGAGCGGCGTGGCCGCCTTCGTGGCGGCCGCCATCGAACTCGCCCCCCGACTGGACCACACCGCGGGGGTGGAGCTGGTGATCACCGCCGGTGAGGAGACCGGCTGCGAAGGCGCCTTCGACCTGCTGCGCCGGCCAGGGGCGCTAGGGCGCGCCGGCGCGGTGGTGGTGGCCGAGCCCACCTCCAACTACCCCTACGTGGGGCACAAGGGCGCCTTCTGGCTCGAGGCCGTCACCCACGGCGTGACGGCCCACGGCTCCATGCCGGAGAAGGGCGTGAACGCGGTGTGCAAGGCCGCGCACGCGGTGGTGGCGCTGGAGCGCTACCGCTTCGCCACGCCGCCCCATCCCATGATGGGCCAGGGCACACTCACCATCGGCGCGCTGCACGGCGGCCTCAACATCAACTCCGTGCCCGACCGCGCCGCCATCGCGCTGGACATGCGCACCGTGCCGGGGCAGGACCACGGGCATATCCGCGACGAGCTGGGGCGCGTCCTCGGCCCCGAGGTGTCCTTCAACACGCTGCTCGACGTGCCGCCCGTCTACACCGAGCCCGACCACGAGTGGGTGCAGCAGGTCTTCGACGTCATGCAGCCGGTGCTCGGCGCGCGGCCCGAGGCGCGCACCGCCACCTACTTCACCGACGCGGCAGCCCTTCACCAGGGCTACGGCGGACCGCCCATCGTGATCCTCGGGCCGGGCGAGGCCCACATGGCCCACCAGACCGACGAGTACTGCGTGGCCGAGCGCGTGCTGCAGTCCACCGACGCCTTCGCCCACATCCTGCGGCGCTGGTGCGGTCTCTGAGCGAGGGGCTGCCCCTGGACGCAATGGCGTCACGGTCGCTCGAGGCGCTGGCCGACGCAGGCAGCGTGCAACCCGCCGGGCGCGCGCCGGGCGCCTGCGCGGCCCGGGCGCGGCTCGGGGGAGTCCCGGTGGTGATGGCCGCCACCGATCCGGCCCTGGACTCGGGTGCCATCGGGCGCCAGGAAGCGGTGGTGATCGGTGCCGCGGCCGGCGAGGCCCAGGCGCGCGGCGTTCCGCTGGTGCTGCTGCTGGATTCGGCCGGCGCCCGTCTTACCGAGGGCGTGGCGGTGCTCGGGGCGTTCCGGCGGCTGCAAGGTGCCATCGTGGCGGCCGTGGAGGCGGGCGTCCCCTTGGCGGCGGTGCTCGGCCGGCACTGTTTTGGTGGCGCCAGCCTGCTTGCCTGCAGTGCGCGTGCACGCTTCTACGGGCGCCATACGTTGTTCGGGTTGTCGGGCCCGCGTGCCCTGGGTGGCGCGGTGGGCGTGCGGCTGTCGCCCGAGGTCGTGGACGGGGTCTATGGTGTGCAGTCGCGATTGCCGCGCGATCCCGCCGGCGTGCTTGCCGACGCAGCCCAACTGCCGGCGGCGCTGCGCGCCTGGTGCCGCGAGCCGGCACCCGCCGAGAGCCTGCGCGGCAGCCACGCGTTGCTGCGCCGCGCCTTGCCTCGGGATGACACGCTCCGCCCCGGGCCCGCCCCGGTGGAACTCGTGGACCAGCTGGACCCGTTGTTCCCGGACGGATGGCAGGCCCAGGTTGTGGACGGCGCCGTGTCGGGCCAGGCGCGAACCAGGCGGGGGCCGGTGGCTTTCGCGGGGTTCGTCCAAGGCCATGCCGTGAGTCCGCGCGCTGCTCTCTGGCTGGCCGGCGCGCTGCTGGAGATGAACGCATCCGCCGGGCCCGAACAGGTGGTGCTGCTGCTGGATTCTCCCGGGCAGTCCACGAGCCTCGAGCACGAGCGCCTCCTGCCCAGTATGGCGGTGGCCCATGCGTGCGCCGCGGCAGCGCGGCTTCGGGCTTCGGGCCGGCATGTGGCGCTCTGGCTTGCGGGACAGGCCGGTGGTGCCATTTACGTGGCGCTCGCGGCTGCCGCGGATCAGGTGATGGCTTTCTCTGCCACGCGGCTTCAGACCCTGCCGCTGAAGGCGGTCGACGGCGTGATCGGTGCCGGGATGGCCGCCGAGGCCGACCCGCAAACGTGTCTGGCGGCTGGCGTGGTGGACCGATGGGTCGGTGAATACCGGGAGGCTGGCGAGACGTGAAGGACGAGAGTTTCCACGCGCTGCTGCGCAGCCGTTTTCCGGCCGACACCTCGGCCCCGCTGCTGGAGACCGACCAGGGCAGCGTGTGGTCGTGGTCGCAACTGGACGCGGCTTCCGCGCGCATGGCCAACGCCCTGGAGCAGGCGGGCGCGAGGCCCGGCGACCGCATCGGTGCCCAGGTGGACAAGTCGCCCGAGGCGCTGGCGCTGTATCTCGCCTGCCTGCGTGCCGGGCTGGTGTACCTGCCGCTCAACAACGCCTACACCCCCGCCGAGGTGGGCTATTTCGTCGGCGATGCCCGCCCGGCCGTGTTCGTGTGCACGCCCGGAGCACTCGCGGCCCTGGAGCCCGCGGCCCTTGAGGCCGGGGCGCTCTCGGTGCTCACCCTCGACGCCGACGGCGGCGGAAGCCTTGCCGAGGCGGCGGCGCGCCATCCCGAGGCGCACGCACCCGTGCTGCGGGAGGCCGGCCACGTGGCGGCGATCATCTACACCTCGGGCACCACGGGGCGCTCGAAGGGCGCCATGCTCACCCACGGCAACCTCGCCTCCAACGGACTGGCGCTGGTGGAGGCGTGGGCTTTCGGGCCCGGCGACGTGCTGCTGCACGCGCTGCCCGTGTTCCACGTGCACGGACTGTTCGTGGCGCACCACTGCGTGCTGCTGTCTGGTGCGCGCATGCTCTACCACCGGCGCTTCGACCTGCCGCTGCTGCTGCGCGACCTGCCGCGCGCCACGGTGCTCATGGGCGTGCCCACTTTCTACACGCGGCTGCTGGCCGACCCGGGCTTCGGCCGTCACACCGCCCCGGGCGTGCGCCTGTTTGTGTCCGGGTCGGCGCCGCTGCTGCCTGAAACTTTCAACGCCTTCGAGGCCCGTACCGGGCATCGCATCCTGGAACGCTATGGCATGAGCGAGGCGGGCATGATCACCAGCAATCCGCTGCACGGCGAGCGCCGCGGCGGCACCGTGGGTCAGCCGCTGGCAGGCGTGACGGTGCGAGTGGCCGATGGCGAGGACCGGCCCCTGCCAGCGGGCGAGACTGGCGGCGTGCAACTCCGCGGCCCCAACGTATTCGCCGGTTACTGGGGCATGCCCGAAAAGACCCGCGAGGAGTTCACCGCCGATGGTTTCTTCCGCACCGGAGACGTGGGCCGATTCGATGCGCACGGTTATCTGTCCATCGTGGGACGGGCGAAGGATCTGATCATCACCGGGGGCTACAACGTCTATCCGAGGGAGATCGAACTGGAGATCGACGCGATTCCGGGCGTGCTGGAATCGGCGGTGATCGGCCTGCCCCATCCGGATTTCGGCGAAGCCGTGACCGCGGTAGTGGTGGCGCGGCCAGGCGCCGCCCTCGACCCTGCCGCCATGGTGGCTAGCCTGCGCGAGCGTCTCGCCGCCTACAAGCTGCCCAAGCGCGTGATCTTGGCCGACGAACTGCCGCGCAACGCCATGGGCAAGGTGCAGAAGACGGAGTTGCGCAGGCTTCTGGGCTGACGGCGGCGGCGCGCCCGCCGGCCCCGGGGCCGTGGCGGGTGAGCGCGGCAGCGCGGCAGGCAACGACGGGGGGCAATCCATGCGATGGGAAGGCGGCAGGCGCAGTGACAATATCGAGGACCGCCGGGGCATGCGCGTGCCGGGCGGCGTGGTGGGCGGTGGCGGCATCGGCGTGGTGGTGATCGCGCTGATTGCCATGTTCCTGGGAGTGGACCCGCGCATCGTGCTGCAGGGCGCGGGCGAGGTGGCGCCGGCGCCCCGCGAGGCGCCTGCGGGCCCGCGTGACCCCGCCGAGGAACGGCTCAAGGACTTCGTCTCGGTGGTGCTGGCCGACACGGAGGACACCTGGAGCGAGATCTTCCGCACCCAGGGGCGCCCGCTACCAGCCGCCGCGGCTGGTGCTGTTCACGGGCGCGGTGCAGTCGGCCTGCGGCACCGCCAGTTCCGCCGTGGGGCCGTTCTACTGCCCCGGCGACACCACGGTCTACATCGACCTGGACTTCTACCGCCTGCTCGCGCAGCGCTTCGGTGCGCCGGGCGATTTTGCCCTGGCCTACGTGATCGCCCACGAGGTGGGGCATCACGTGCAGAACCTGCTGGGCATCTCCGAGAAGGTGCATGCCGCCCGGGAACGGGCCGGCGAGGTGCGCGGCAATGCCCTGTCGGTGCGCCAGGAATTGCAGGCCGACTGCATGGCTGGCGTGTGGGCCAACCACGCCAACCGCGCCCGCCAGATCCTCGAGGCCGGCGACGTGGAGGAGGGCCTCGCCGCGGCCGCCGCCATCGGCGATGATCGCCTGCAGCAGCAAGGACGCGGCCACGTGGCGCCCGAGACCTTCACCCACGGCACTTCGGCCCAGCGGGTGCGCTGGTTCCGGCGCGGGCTGGAGGCCTGCGACACCTTCAAGGCTGCCCAGCTCTGAGGCCGCGGCGCCTCAGGATGGTCGTGTTACCTTTGGCATGAAGCCGCCGCGTTGGCGGTACGGGAGCCAAAATGCTCGTCACCAGTCTCGAAATCATCCCTGGCCGGCGTGTCGCCAAGCACCTGGGGCTCGTGCAGGGCAGTACGGTGCGCGCCAAGCACGCGGGCAAGGACCTGATGGCAAGCCTCAAGAACATCGTGGGGGGTGAGCTCAAGGGCTACACGGAATTGCTCCAGGAAGCCCGCGTCGAGGCCACTGCGCGCATGGTGAAGCAGGCCGAGGCCGTGGGTGCCAATGCCGTGCTCAACGTGCGGTATTCCACGTCGTCCATCACCCAGGGCGCGGCCGAGCTGCTGGCCTATGGCACCGCCGTGGTGCTCGAATAGCGCGGCCTGCCCATGGACCATTTCAACCTGATTGTCTTTCTTGGGCTGCTGCTGCTGGGCTACGTGGCCGGCCGTATTGCCGAGTCGCGCCACTACCGTTCCATCCGCCAGCGCGAGGCGGAGCTGGGCGACGTGCTGGTGTTCGCGAGCCGCTTTCCGCCCGACTTCCGGGTTCGCCCGCAGACGCTGGTGGGCGGCAGCGTGGTGGTGGGCGAGGACTACTTCAAGTCGATCGTGGCCGCCTTGCAGAAACTTGTGGGTGGCCGGCTCAAGAGCTACGAGACGTTGCTGGATCGCGCCCGTCGCGAAGCAGTACTGCGCATGAAGGAAGAGGCCCGCCAAAAGGGTGCTTCCATGGTGGTGAACGTGAAGTTCCAGACCTTCTCCATCCCGGGGCGCAACCCCAACAGCCTGCGGGCCGTGGAAGTGCTGGCCTACGGCACAGCGCTCGGGCCCGCCATGCCGCGCGGCTGAGGGCGCATGTCCCTGCCGCCCGAGTACGCCAACCCGCCCTTACCCGAGGGGATAAACGTCACCCGCACCCACCCGCTGGCGGACTTCGCCCGGTTGCTTGGGGGCGTGGCGGTGGTGGTGGTGGCGGTGGTGGGGGTGTCGGCCGTGGCCGCCGCACGTCTGGCGCGCTTCGTGCCGTTCAGCGCCGAGGCGGCTGCTGTGCAACGTTTCGAGCGCGTCTTCCCCGAGGCCGGCGGTGGGCCGGTGGAGCCCTGGTTGCGAGATCTCACCGCCCGGATCGCGGCGGCGTCGCGACTGCCCTCGGGCATGACCGTGACGGTGCACTACGTCCAGGAGCCCACCGTCAATGCCTTTGCCACCTTGGGGGGGCATGTGGTCATGTATGCGGGCTTGTTGGAGAAGCTCGAGTCGGAGAACGCCGTCGCCATGGTGCTGGCCCATGAAGTGGCGCACGTGAAGCTGCGCCACCCCGCCTCTACCCTGGGACGGGGTCTGGTGCTGGGTCTGGCGCTGACGCTGGTGTCCACGGCCACCGGCAGCGACATGGTGGGCAACGTCCTCGGACCGGCGGGTCTGCTCACGGTGCTGAGCTTCTCCAGGCGCCAGGAGCGCGAGGCCGACGAGGCAGCCGCCGGCGCATTGGCGACCCTGTACGGGCACACGGGCGGCGCACCCGATCTGTTCCGCGCCATCGAGGTGCAGCGCACCGGCGGGTCGCCCCCTGCGTTCTTGTCCACCCATCCCCTGGACGCCGAGCGCATCGCCGCCGTGGAATCCCTGGCCCGCGCGCGTGGTTGGCCAACCACCGGTGCCACGCGACCGGTTCCGCCGGATGTGCGTGCCGCCGTCCGCCGCGCAACGGAACGCGCCGCACCCGGCGTGGTCGATTGACACGCGCACTCTGCGCAGCCTAATTTCGCGGCTGCGCGCAACCTCGCGACGGGAGAGTGCTCCGGGCCGATGACCTGGGGCCGCCGAAGGCGCAAGCACCCGTGAACGCTCAGGTCCCCTGAACCGTCGCAAGAGGGCGCAACTCTGGAGAGCGCGGGCTCGAGCGGGCCCGCCACCGAAGGGGCAACCGGGCCGGCCGCAACAGCTGCCGTGCCCGCAATCTCTCAGGTAAGGCGGACAGAGGGGTGAGGTCAGGACCGTGGTCCTGCTTCACCCTTTTTTCATTTCCGCTCGCTGAAGGAGCAGCCACATGCGAGTTCTCGTGCTGGGCAGCGGTGTGGTGGGCACCACGGCCGCGTGGTATCTCAACAAGGCCGGTCATGAAGTGACGGTGGTGGACCGCCAGCCCGCCTCTGGGCTGGAAACCAGCTTTGCCAATGGCGGCCAGATTTCGGTGAGCCACGCCGAGCCCTGGGCCAATCCCCATGCGCCTGCCACGATCCTCAAGTGGATTGCCCGGGAGGATGCGCCGCTGCTGTTCCGGCTGCGAGCCGAGCCGGCGCAGTGGTCATGGGGGCTGCGCTTCCTGTTCGAGTGCCTGCCGGGGCGAACCCAGGACAACATCGTGCAACTCGTCAACCTGGGGCTCTACAGCCGCGCGGCGCTGCAAGCGTTGCGCGCCGAGACCGGTATCCGCTACGAGCACCTCGAGCGCGGCATCCTGCACTTCTACACCAGCCAGGCCGAGTTCGAGGCCGCCGCCGCGCCAGCCGAGCTCATGCGCCAGCACGGCGTCGACCGGCAGTTCAAGACCGCGGCCGAGTGCGTCGCCATCGAGCCGGCGCTGGCTTTCGCCCGTGATCCCATCGCCGGCGGCACCTACACGCCCTCGGACGAATCGGGCAACGCCTGGATGTTCACGGAAGCGCTTTCAAAGCTCGCCGCCGCGCGCGGGGTGGTGTTCCACTACGGCACCGATGTGCTCCGGCTGCTGGCCGCCGGCGGGCGCCTGGAGGGCGTGCGCGTGCGCCGGCCCGAGGGCGGCGAGGAGCTGCTGCGCGCCGATGCCTACGTGATGGCGCTGGGCAGCTACAGCACGCAACTGCTCAGGGGCGCCGGTATCCGCGTGGCGGTGTATCCGGCCAAGGGCTATTCCATCACCGTGCCGGTGGCGCAGGCTGAGCGCGCACCTTCGGTGAGTCTCACCGACGATGCCCACAAGCTGGTGTTCTCCCGTCTTGCCGACCAATTGCGGGTCGCGGGCACCGCCGAGCTGGCCGGCTGGAACACCGAGATCAACCGGGTGCGATGCCAGGCCATCGTCCGGCGTGCCGCGGCGCTGTTTCCCGGTGGCGCCCACTGGGCGCAGGCACGCTTCTGGGCCGGCCTGCGGCCGGCCACACCCGGAAACGTGCCCCTCATCGGGCGCTCTCGCCTCGCCAACTTGTTCCTCAACACCGGGCACGGTACGCTTGGCTGGACGCATGCCTGTGGTTCCGGCAAGGCGCTCGCCGATCTGGTCAGCGGCCGGGTCCCCGAGGTGGATTTCCGCTTCCTCGGCGTCGAGCGTCCCCGGACGCTCAAGCCCCAGGCAGCCTGACCGACGGATCCGTCAGAGGTCCGCACCAGTGGCATCACGGAGACGCCCGGCCTCCTTGGCCGGGTCCGGTCAATCGCCGTATCCAGGGAGACTTACATGACCCCGCTTCGCCTCCTGCCGCTCGCCGCGGCTGCTGTCCTGCTGGCCCCGGGTGCCGCCGAGGCGGGCCCCGCCGATGCCGACCTGCTTGCGGCCGCAAAGAACCGCGGCGAGTGGCTCATCTACGGCCGCACCTACGACAACCAGCGCTTCAGCCCGCTCACCGGCATCAAGCCCTCCAATGTGGCCGGGCTTCGCCCGGTGTGGAGTGCGGGCCTGAATTCCCTCGATGGCCTGGAGGCCACGCCGGTGGTCAGCGGCGGCGTGATGTACGTCACCGGCGCCCACTCCCACGTGTACGCCTTCGACGCCGTGAACGGCCAGCGCCTGTGGCACTGGGCGCCCGAGGAGCCGGAAGGGCTGGGCACGGTGCTGTGCTGCGGCCCGGTGAACCGCGGCGTGGCCGTGTACGGCGACCTGGTCTACGTGCTCACCCTGGATGCGCGGCTGGTGGCGCTGAAAAAGGACAGCGGCGAGGTGGCCTGGGAGAAGGTGATCGACGACTGGAAGAAGGGCATCTCCGCCACCGGCGCGCCCTACGTGGTGAAGGGCATGGTGGTGGTGGGCATCGCCGGCGGCGAGTACGGGGTGCGCGGCTATGTGCGCGCCTACGACGCCAAGTCTGGGGCCGAGAAGTGGACCACCCACACCGTTCCCGGCCCGGGCGAACCCGGCAACGAGTCCTGGCCCGGCGACACCTGGAAGACCGGCGGCGGCGCCACCTGGCAGTCGGGTGCCTACGACCCCGAGCTCGACCTGATCTACTGGGGCACCGGCAATCCCGGACCGTGGAATTCCGACCTGCGCAAGGGCGACAACAAGTGGACCGCGTCGCTCATCGCCATGGATGCCGCCACCGGCAAGATCCGCTGGGGCTTCCAGTACACGCCCAACGACGGCTGGGACTACGACGGCAACAACGCACCCATCCTCGCCGACATCACCGTGGGCGGCAAGAAGGTAAAGGCGGCGCTGCAGACCAACCGCAACGGCTTCTTCTACGTGCTCGACCGGGTAAGCGGAAAGTTCATCTATGCCGTGCCCACGGTGGACGGCATCAACTGGACCACCGGCATCGACCCGGTCACCGGGCGGCCCGCGGTAAACGAGAAGATGCGCCCGCTCGCCGACGGCAAGACCGTGGTGCCCATCGTTCCCGGTCTGGAGGGCGGCACCAACTGGTTCCCCATGGCCTTCAACCCCGAGACCGGCGTGGCCTTCGTGCCCACCAACACCTGGGCCATGGCGCTCACCGGCTACAAGCCTGAGGACATCAAGTACGAGCCGGGCAAGGTGTACATGGGCATGGACTACAAGATGCACCGCATCTCCGAGACCGTAGGCAGGTTGCGCGCCTTCGACGTGCAGAAGAAGAAGTGGCTCTGGGAGATCGCCAGCCCGCTGCCGCTGTTCGCGGGCGTGCTCGCCACCAAGTCCGGCCTGGTGTTCTCGGGCGACCAGCAGGGCTTCTTCTTCGCGGCCGACGCGAAGACTGGCAAGGTGCTGTGGCGCTACCAGACCGGCTCGGGCATCAATGCCTCTCCCATCACCTACGAGATCGGCGGCAAGCAGTACGTGGCCATTCTCTCCGGCCTGGGAGGCGACCCGAGCTTCTATTTCAGCGGGCCCAAGGGCAACACGCTGTTCGTCTTCGCCCTGGACAACATGCCCGCGGCCAAGGCGGGCGCCGGCAAGTTCGGCGTGCCTGAGATCGAGGGTGCCCTCACCGCCGTGCCCAAGTGAGGCCGCCGCCTCGTGATGCAACGCGCCACTGGGGTGGGTGGCGCGTCCAGAGCGCGACCCGCGCATGAAACGCTGCGTCCGTTGCCTTGCCGGCGCGCTGGCCCTCGTGGCCGGCGCGGCCTATCCCCAGGCGCACCAGCCGCCCAAGGTGGAGGTGGACGCCTACCAGTGGGAGAGCCCCGAAAACCCCTTCAGCGGCGATGCCGAGGCCATTGCTGAAGGGCAGCGCTTGTATCGCAGCACCTGCTACATCTGTCACGCCGACACCGGCTCGCGCGGCCCCAACCTGCGCAAGAGCAAGCTCAAGGGGCAGGCGTTCCTCAAGGTGGTGATCAACGGCCGCAAGAACACCCAGATGCCGGCCTGGAAGGGCAAGCTCACCGAGGCCGAGATGTGGAAGATCTACAGCTTCATCGAGGCCCCGGCGCCGCAGTGAGCGGGCGGCCCGCCACCCGCGCGGAGGGGGCTCAGTGGGGCAGCAGGCCCCAGAGCATTTTCATCGCCATGAGGGTGAGGACCACGGCGAACACCCGCTTCAGGCGCGGCACCGGCAGCCGGTGGGCAAGTCGCGCCCCCATGGGCACGGTGACGAAGGTGCCGGCCACGATGCCCGCCAGCGCCGGCAGGTACACGTAACCTGCCGACAGGGCCGGCAGGTGGTCCTTGTCCCACCCCGTCCACAGGTAGCCCGCCACCCCGGCCAGCGCGATGGGCAGCCCCAGGGCCGCGGAGGTGCCCACGCACTGGCGCATGGGCACGTTGCACAGGCTCATGAGCGGAATGCTCACGAAGCCGCCGCCGGCACCCACCAGCGCGGACATGACCCCCACAGCGGCGGCGGTGGCCTGCATCCCAGCCGGACCGGGCAACTGCCGCGAGGGCTTGGGCCTGAGGTCCAGGAACATGTTCACCGCGGAGTACACCACGAAGCCGGTGAACACCCACGCCAGCCACTTGGAGCGCAGCAACTCCGCCACAGCGGCGCCGCCGATGGTGCCCGCCATCAGCCCCAGTGCGCTGTGACGCACGATGTCCCACCGCACCGCGCCGTGGGCGTGGTGCGAGCGGGCACTCTTCAGAGAGGTGAACACGATGGTGGCCATGGAGGTGCCCAGGGCCAGGTGCATGATGCGATCGGGTGGAAAGCCCTGGGCGTTGAAGGCGATCACCATGAGCGACACCAGGATCAGGCCGCCGCCCACGCCGAGCAGCCCGGCAAAAAACCCCGCGAACAGCCCCATGGCCGGGTAGACCACCCACCACCACGACACGCCTGGCACCCGCTCAGTCCAGCAGACGCTCGATGAACACCCACTCGTCGAGCGTCACCGGTGTGATGGACAGGCGGTTGCCGCGCTGCAGGATGCGCATGCCCGCCAGTTCCGGATGGCTGCGCAGTTCGCCGATGCCCATGAGCCGGGTCTTCTTCACCAGTTGCACGTCCACGTGCATCCAGCGCGGGTTCTCGCGCGTGGCCTTGGGGTCGAAGTACTTGCTGGCGGGGTCGAACTGGGTGTCGTCGGGGTAGGCGGGGCTGGCCACGCGGGCAATGCCGGCAATTCCCGGCTCGGCACAGCTCGAGTGATAGAACAACACTGGATCGCCAGGCTGCATGAGATCGCGCATGAAATTGCGCGCCTGGTAGTTGCGCACGCCGAACCACGGCACCGTGCGGCGTGGCATCGCGGCCAGGTGGTCGACGCCCACCTCTTCGGGTTCGGACTTCATCAGCCAATGACGCACGGCGCACTGCTCCCTGGAGCAAGGAAAGGACGCGGCAAAAAACGAGAGGCGGCATGCGCCGCCTCTCGTCTGCCGCTTCGGGGTGCCCCCCGCAAATGCCGTCGGGTCGGGTCCCTTGAACCAGAGGTTCAAGAGTGGCCACGTTCCGAGTGCCGCAGGTGCGTCCGGCGTGGGACGCTCACAAAAGCACTCGAGGAGCGCAGCGCTACGAATTGCATTGGTTCAGGAAACATCGACCCGGGTCGAACACCGCAGGGAGCGAAACCTGCAACAGCCGTGGCCTTCAAGCCCCGCGGCCAGGGCGCTAGAACAAACGCTCCTGGCTGGCCAACGACGCGTCGATGGCCGACTGCATGGCCGCGATTCTACGCGCCAACTCACCCGCATCAAGCCCGGTGCCGGGCAGCTTCATGGTGAGCAGCTCGTGGGCGATGTTCAGCGCCGCCATCACCGCCACCCGCTCCGTGCCCACCACCTTGCCGGCATCGCGGATGGCGCACATCTTCTGGTCGAGATAGGCCACCGCCCGCAGCAACTGGTCTCGCTCCCCATCGGGAACGCTGATACGAAATTCGCGCCCCATAATCTTCACGTCCATGGCCTTGGCGTCCTTGCTCATGGGGTGACCTCCGGGCGCTTACTCGGCATCCTGGGGCAGCCGGCCCAGCAGGCCTTCGAGCCGGGCGCGGGCGGCCGTGACGCGATCGCGCAACAGCTTGTTGTCGTTGTTGGCGGAGGCGATCTGCTGGCGCAGTTGACCGTTCTCGTCGCGCAGCCGCTCGGCGAGCCGGATGAGCTGTTGCAGCCGGTCTTCGAGGGCGTTCAACTCGGCATCCATGGACCTCACTATATGGAAAGAAAATCAATCCGGTCAACGCATAACACGCACTGCCTGAGACCTTGCGGAAGGTTTGGGCAAGCGGCGGCTGCGCTTCGTGGGCGCGGCTCAGGCCAAAGCCCACGCCGCCGGGATTACCATTGCCGCAGCCTTGAGGTGCCCGTGCTGGATTCTCCGGCCGGGATAATCGGGAAACAGGTGGCGCCGCGCGGAGCAACCCTCTGCCAAGCCAGGCCTGTGCTGCCCCCGCAACGGTGGGCGAGGAAGGGCGGTTCACGATGCCACTGCCGGCCTGTCCGGGCGCTGCGCGCCGGATGGGCGGGTGGGAAGGCGAACCGCCTCAGGCTCGCGAGCCCGGAGACCGGCCTCAAGCGCGACCGGCGACGTTCCGCGGGGTGGCGGACGCTGCGGGCGGCATGGCCTCGTGCGGTGCCGCCCGGTGCGATTCATCCCCTGGCGCGGTGCGCGCCTTCTTCACATCGGGTTCGCGGCGGGCGGACCCTTAGGGGGATGCCATGTCTCGATGCCGCTTTGCTTTTGCACTGGCGCTGCCGCTTTCATTACCTGCGGTGGCGCAATCCAATCTTTCCACCCCCGACGTGGTGGTCACCGCGTCGCGTTTCGTACAGCCGCGACGCGACCCGGCCGTGGGGGTGACGGTGATCACCGCAGAGGAGATCCGCGCCAGCGGCGCGCTCACCCTTCCCGAGGTGCTGTCACGCCAGGCAGGGTTCACGGTGCGCGACAGTTCCGGCAGCCCCAACCGCCAGATCGACCTGCGCGGCTTCGGCATCACCGGCGATCAGAACACGCTCATCCTGGTGAACGGCCAGCGGCTTTCGGAAAACGAAACCACACCGGCGGACCTGGCCTCCATTTCGCTGGCCAGCGTGGAGCGCATCGAAGTGCTGCGCTCCAGCGGCGCGGTGCTCTACGGCAGCGGCGCCACGGGCGGCACGGTGAACATCATCACCCGCGGCCCCCAGCCCGGCGAGCGCCAGGGCCGGGTAGCGGCCACCGCCGGCAGCTATGGCACTCTGGGCTTGTCGGCGGGCGCCAGCCTGGCGGGCGAGCGCCTGGGCGTGAGCGTGAGCGCCAGCGCGCTTGCCTCGGATAATTACCGCGTCAACAACGAGCTGCGCCAGAACAACCTGTCGGGCGAGCTGACCTGGTTTGGCGACCGCGGCCCCGTGGCGCTGCGATTCGCCAGCGGCAGCCAGGACTTGCAGCTACCCGGCGCGCGCACCGAGGCGCAACTGCAAACCGACCGGCGCGGTGCCAGCACCCCCAACGACTATCTCTCCCTGGACAACACCCGCGTGGGCGTGGCTGCCGTGCAGGACCTGGGGCTGCTGGAGGCGGCGCTGGACCTCGGACACCGCGAGCGGCGCTCGCGGTCTTTCCAGTTCGGCGACTTCAACGACGTCAATGGCCGCGTCACCAGTGTCTCGCCGCGCGTGCGGGTGCCCTTTGCCCTTGGGCCCGCGTCCAGCCAGTTGGTGGCGGGCGTGGACTGGGATGAATGGCAGTTCGACAACCGCATCGCCTCGTTCGGCTACTTCGGCACCGCCGCGCAACGTAATCTCGCCGGCTACGTGCAGGACACCCTGGAACTGCCCTCCGGCACCACCGCAAGCCTGGGGGTACGCCAGCAACGCGTTGCCACGTCGCTGGCCGAACAGTCCCTCGGCCAGCAGGACGCCGCGCAGGTGCGCACCGTCAACGCCTGGGAGGTGGCCCTGCGCCAGGCCCTGGGCGAGCAGTGGTCCGCCTACGGCAAGGCGGGCCGGAGTTTCCGGATCGCCGTGGTGGACGAGATTCGCGGCTTCGGCTTCGTGCCGCCGGCGCTGCTCGAGCCACAGATTTCGGTGGACCGGGAGATCGGCCTGCTCTGGTCCCATGGAGGGCACCGGATGCGGGTGGCGGCCTTTCGTTCCAATCTGGACCACGAGATCATGTTCGTGCCCTTCGCGCCGCCCTTCGGCGCCAACGTCAACCTGCCGCCCACCCGCCGCGAGGGTGTCGAGCTGGAGGGGGGCGTCCAGCTGTCGCCGGTGCTGGGCATCGGCGGCACCTACACGTTCACCAATGCCCAGTTCCGCTCGGGCAGCGTGGGCGGGGTGGATGTTGCCGGCAACCACATTCCGCTGGTGCCCCGGCATCGCGCCTCCGCCACCCTGACCTGGCGGCCCGCGGAGGCCTGGCAGGCCAGCGCGGTGTTCACCTACGTGGGCACCCAGGTCTACGACAACGACCAGGCCAACACCTTCGGGCGGCGCATGCCCGCCTACACCCTGCTGGACCTGAACGCGGCGTGGAGCGGCGGGCCGTGGACGCTGCGCGCCGCGCTGCTCAACGCCACCGGCGAGAAGTACTACAGCTACGCCATCGCCACCGGCACCACCTTCAGCGCCTACCCGGCCGCGCTGCCCACGCTGCTGGTGACGGCCGAGTACCGCTTCGGCCGCTGAACCGCGCGCCGTCCCCGGCCGCCCGGGGGCGGCGCGTTCTGCTATCGTCCGCCCATGTCGACGCTGACGAGCGCGCGGCTCTATCGCCGCCTCCTGTCCTACGTCCGGCCGCACTGGCGGGTGTTCGCCGCCTCCCTCTTCGGCACCACGCTCGCGGCGCTTACCGAGCCCGCGCTGCCCATGCTCATGAAGCCCCTGCTTGACGGCACCTTCGTCGACAAGGACCCGTGGCTGATGAAGTGGATGCCGGTGGCGCTGGTGGCGCTGTTCCTGGTGCGCGGCGCGGCCAGCTTCATCGAGAACTACTGCTCCAACTGGGTGGCCACCCGGGTGGTGCTCGACCTGCGCGACGCCATGTTCCGCCGCCTCATGGCCCTGCCGGTGCCCTGGTACGACGAGCAGGTCACCGGCACGCTGGTGTCGCGCGTGGCCTACGACGTGACCCAGGTCACCTCCGCGGCCACCTCGGCCGTCACGGTGGCCGTGAAGGACAGCCTCACCATCCTGGGGCTGCTGGCCTGGCTGTTCTGGCTCAACTGGAAGCTCACCCTGATCACCCTGGTGGTGGCGCCGGGCATCACCCTCATCGTGCGCATCTTCAGCCGCCGGCTGCGGCGCGTGGGGCGCGAGGTGCAACATGCCATGGGCGAGGTCACCGCCGTGCTGCAGGAGGGCATCGACTGCCAGAAGGTGGTCAAGATCTTCGGCGGCACCAGCTACGAGACCGACCGCTTTCACCGCGCCGCCAACCGGGTACGCAGCTTCTCCATGAAGTACGCCGCGGCCTCGGCCGGCAACACCTCGCTGGTGCAACTGCTGGCGGCCATCGCGCTGGCCTTCGTCATCTCCATCGTGGCGGGGCAGTCGGCGGCCAACGAAACCACCGTGGGCGGCTTCGTCTCCTTCGTTACCGCCATGCTCATGCTTCTCCAGCCCTTGAAGCGCCTCACGGGCGTGAACGAATCGCTGCAGCGCGGCCTGGCGGCCGCCGAGAGCATTTTCGGGTTGCTGGACACCGAGCCCGAGCCCGACACCGGCACGGTGCGGCTGGCTCGCGCCCGCGGCGACATCGCCTTCGAGGCCGTGTCCATGCAGTACCGCCGCGCCGAGCGACCTGCCCTGGACAACGTGAGCCTGACCATCCGCGCCGGCGAGACGGTGGCGCTGGTGGGGCCCTCGGGCAGCGGCAAGACCACGCTTGCCCACCTGATCCCGCGCTTCTACCAGCCCACGGCGGGGCGCATCCTGCTGGACGGCCAAGACCTGCGCAGCCTCACCCTGGAGAGCCTGCGCGGCAACATCGCACTGGTGTCCCAGGACGTGGCGCTGTTCAACGACACGGTGGCCGCCAACATCGCCTACGGCGCCGGGGCCGGCGCTTCGGAAGCCGAAATCGTGGCCGCGGCCGAGGCCGCCCATGCCATGGGATTCATCCGCGAGATGCCCCAGGGCCTGCAGACCGTGGTGGGCGAGAATGGCGTGCGCCTCTCCGGCGGCCAGCGCCAGCGTCTGGCCATTGCCCGCACCCTGCTGAAAAACGCGCCGGTGCTGATCCTCGACGAGGCCACCTCGGCGCTGGATTCGGAGTCAGAGCGCCAGGTGCAGGCCGCCCTCGAAGTGCTTATGAAGGGCCGCACCACCATCGTGATCGCGCACCGCCTGTCCACCATCGAAAAGGCCGACCGCATCGCGGTGCTCGACCGGGGCAGGGTGGCCGAGGTGGGCAGCCACGCCGAGTTGCTGGCGCGCGACGGCATCTATGCGCGGCTGCACCGCATCCAGTTCGCGCGCACGGATTCGCCGGGAGAGGCGCTGCCGGGCCCCCAGGCCGGTGCGCCGGACCCGGACCACGAACTGGCGCTGCCGCCGCGAGATCCCTACTGAGCGACGAACGCAGCCGCGATGCGCGGGACGATCGTCCAGGCTTCCATCAGATTGGCGCCAGCCTCGATGAGATGGGTGTCGTGGCCATGCCGCAGGCCGACGCCACCCGCCGCGCTGGCAGCATGGTGACGCGGTCTTTCGAGACCTTGCCCTTGCGCGCCGCGATCTCGCGGTTCACGAAATTCACGTCCTTCACCCGCAGGCGCAGGCATTCCATGACCCGCATGCCCGTGCCGTGGAGCAGCCGCAGGATCAGCCCGCCGGTGCCGGAAGTGCGATCGAGCAGCCCGGAAACCTCATCCACGGCAAGCACCATCGGCGGCCGGCGCCACGCCTTGGCCTGGGTGATGTCATCCGGCTAGGGCAGCGGCGTGCCAAGCACCTCTTTATAAAGAAACAGCAGCGCACTCTTGGCCTGGTTCTGGGTGGAGGCGGCCACCTTGTCCACCACCGCCAACTGGGTGAGGAAGGCCTCCACCTCGCCCGGGCCCAGGTGGCGAGGGTGCCGGCGACCGTGGTTTAAAAAGAAGCGCTTCACCCAGTTGACGTAGGCGTGCCCGGTGCGGATGCTGTAGTGCCTGAGCCGGATCTTTTCGCGGACCTGGTCCAGAAGGCGGGGAGGGGAGCCGGGCACGGCGGCCTGCGGGCGCGAGGTGGGTTTGAGGGGCGGTTTTAGGGCCTACTAATGGGCGAGCGTGGGCTGGAAAATCAGGGGGATAGAGCGGATGACTGATAATATATACAGTACTATGGCGGTTTGTAAAGGGACTTTTAGGTCCCCTATTTCACGTTAGGCGTCACACTCCCCACCGTGCTTACCTTCCTTCGTGACGTAGGTCGCTTCATTGCAGCGAACTGCCGCTGGCTTTTGTCCATGTGGCGGCTCTGGGGAACTGCGGCAGTTATTCTGCTTGTTGCCGCAACGTGCGCTTTGCTACCCGGCAAGCCCGATGACCAGATTCGGTACTGCGGCTTGATTCTCCAACTCCTGGGAGTGGGTACCGTAGTTGCCCTGCTGCAAGACAAGACACGAACCATGGGTAAGCTCGGCTTGTTGGCCCACCTTCAGGGCAAGTGGGCGACACGCCCCAGTTTCCGCCCCAAGACTCAGATCATCAGCGTTGGTGGTATCGCCAGTTCAACGTCGTTCGGTTCCGCTCATGCATCAGTTTGGCGTCGCGCATCAGAGTCAGACTCGGATCAGGATCGCATCGCGATTCTCGAAGCTAACACCGAGTCTTTGCGCGACAACATTGTTTGGCACGCAAAGCAAACCGAGCAAACGTCTCAGCGCTTGAGCACCGAACTCGACGAAGAACGGAAGGCACGCGGCCAGAGCGTGAGCGCTGTCGAAAGCAAACTGGACAAGCTTGGTGCCGGCGGACTCCACATCGAGGCAGCGGGCTTGTTCTGGCTGCTCCTCGGGCTTGTGCTCGCAACGATCCCGACTGAAGTGGCAACCCTGCTCGGTCTCGCGCAGTGACGCCTAACCAGGTGCGTTCGTCTAGATCCAGATTCCGTGACGCCCAACTGGTCGTTCGATCGGACCGCCACCAGCGGCGCCCCACGAGCCAGCGCTCGCTTATTCTCTGTCTCGCGGGGCGCCGCTGGCGCCGTCCGCTCAACTCTGCGTTAGCGGTCTCACATGACACTTCGCAGATTCCATGCACTCTCGGCGATTCTCATTGCAGCCTTCGTGTGCTTGCACATCGCCAATCACTTGGTCGGTTTGTCTGGAGCGGCCGAACACATTGCGTTCATGGAGGTTGCCCGGTCGGTCTACCGCTTTCCACTGGTCGAGTTCGCTCTCCTGAGCTGCGTTGCGTTTCAGATCGTCAGCGGTCTCACGTTTGTCGTCCGAGGGTGGAAGCA
>Ga0209985_10000324_pt1 | contig 53634 bp, 45 predicted proteins | sample NOAtaG_FD_187305 | JGI IMG/M metagenome (GOLD analysis project Ga0209985, IMG submission 187305) | Freshwater lake microbial communities from Lake Erie, under a cyanobacterial bloom - NOAA_Erie_Diel6S_1000h metaG (SPAdes) (version 2) | ecosystem: Environmental > Aquatic > Freshwater > Lake ... | reverse complement strand
CATTGGATCGCCCCAGCACGAGCCGTCCGCCCAGTGCTGCGACCCCACCGGCCGATGCCGCGAACGGGTTGCCGAGCCGCAGCGTCTCGGCGGCCACGGGCGTCACACCGGCGGCCAGCGTGCCGCCCAGCCAGGTGCGCCGGCCGACGAGTTCGATGGTGCCGGCACTGCGCGCCTCGACATAGGCCGGATAGTGGTCGGTCTGGAACAGCGCCGTGCCGGCCGCGTTGCGCACGCTGGAGTTGCCGAACTCGTCGTAGCGCGTCTCGGGGTTGGCGCGGTCGGCCAGGATCCAGGCCGCCCCATCGCGCACCAGGCTGCGCTGCACCGTGCCCGCGGCATAGCTCAGGCTGCCGCCGGACACGTCGAGCCGCGCCCCCTGGTCGACGACCACGGCACCGTCGGCGCGCAGCGACACCGTGCCGCCACTGCTGGACAGCTCGCGTGCGGTGCGCGGCAGCGTCGCATAGGCCCCGGCGACGTTGGCGATGCCGGGCCGGTTGCGCAGGTCGAACCACAGCTCCTGGCGGTACAGCGGGCCGTCGCGTTGCAGCGGCGAGTCGGCCAGCTCGTTCTGGAACAGCGACAGCCGGCCCTGGTGGCGCTCCATGGCCAGGGCCACGTCGCGCTCGCCCGATGCGTCCAGAGTCGCCCCAGCCGACACCACGATGCGGCTGGGATCGAGCGCGAGGTTGGGCGTTGTCGAGGCCGGATTGAAGGCGCGAGAGTCGTCGGGCGCGATGGCGCTGGCCAGGATCTCGATGCTGCCGCCGGTGGCGCGGACCACGCTGCCGCTGGCCAGCACGATGTCCTGGCCTTCAATGGCGACGCGGGACCGGTAGAAGGTCTCGCTGTCGAACTGCGTGGCCTCGCCCTTGGGTGGCGGGTCGTCGGGGTTGCGCCGCGGCAATGGCGCGGTGTCGGGCAGGATCTCGATGCGCGCCTCCGGGCCCAGGGCCACGCTGCCGGAGAGGTCGACACGCGGGAGGTTGACGGTTTCGCCCACCACGGTGGGTGACAACGGCAGCGGAACGCCGAGTGCGCGCTGGGCTTGCAGCACGATGCTGCCGTTGCGACCCTTGACCGCCGTGGTCGCACTGAGCACGCCGTTCTGGCGGATGGCCAGGCCGACCAGGTTGATGCTGCCGCGCTCGGCGACGATGGCGTTGATGCGCTCGACGGCGCCGTCGGCGGCACTGGCGACGGTCTGGCCGTCGCGCACGAAGTAGCGCCGCGCCTCGGCCTGCGTCACCGTGTTCAGCGCGGGGTCGTCGCCACCGAACGGCTGGATGCGCACGACAACGCCGCGCTGCGCCGGGTCGGCCGACGCGGTGAGGTAGACATCGCGACCGGCGCCGAGCACCGTCTGGCCGTCGGGCGTCTCGATGCGACCCTCGTTGACGACGCGCGGTGCGAACACCAGCACATCGCCACCGGCCGCAGCGCGGACCTCGGCGCCGCGCTCGAAGCTGACGAAGCCGGCACGGTCGACGTCGGAACCCCCGAACGCCGGTGTCGGCTCGACCTGCCCGGCGCGGATGCCGCGCAGGAAGGCGGCGTCGGCTGTGCGCAGTGCGGTCGCGACGAAGCGGCCGGTGTCGACCCGCGCCGTGGCGCCGAAGATCAGGCCGTTGCGGTTTTCGAGCAGCACCTCGCCCGGGGCCTTGATGCTGCCCTGGATGACGCTGGGGTTGGCGTCGTGGATGCGGTTCAGCGTGCTGGCCTGGGCACTGGGTTGCTGGAACTGCACGGTCCGGCCGGCAGCGACGTTGAAGCTGTCCCAGTTGACGATGGCCCGCTGGCTGGTCTGCGTGACGGTCAGCTGGGTTGCGGCGGCATTCGTCGCGACGCTGAACTGACCGGCGTTGCCGGCCACCCGCGCCGCGTCGCTGGACAGCACCGGCAACGGCGCCGACGGCTGCATCGCCGCGGCACGCGGGACCGGCCCCACCCGTGCCTGCTGCGCCATCACCGCCAGCGGCAGCAGGCTGGCCGCAACCGCAACGGCCAGGGGCGCACAACGCGGCGCACAGGACGAGGGTGACCTGCGGATCCGCATCAGAAGCTCTGGCGAAGACTCAGGTCGACGCGGACGTCGTTGCGGCTGTCCTGGCCGCTGGCCGCCTGCAGCGCGCCGGCGCTGTCGGCCTTCAGCGTCGTGGCCAGCGGCAGTGCCACGTCGAGGTTCAGGCGCAGGCCTTGGCGTGCGGTCAGGCGCAGGCCGAAGCCGATGCTGCGCATCCGGACATCGGCGACCTCGCCCGGCAGCGCCTCGTTGACACGCAGCCGCGCGCCTTCGACGTAGGCCACGCCGTTCAGCGACGCGCCGGTCCACGGCGCCCAGGCCGGCGAGCCGACCTCGACACTGCCCACCAGGCCGGAGTCGCCGACCTGCTCGTATTCGTAGTAGCCCCGCACGCTGTCCAGGCCCCCGGCGCCGATCTGCTCGCCCGAGGACAGCGGGTGCGCCGCGAACTGGCCCTGCACGCGCCAGGCCAGCGTCCAGCCCGACAGCGCTGCGACGCCGCGCCACAACGGCCGTCGCTGCTGGACGTTGAACTTCAACAACTCAAAACCCGGCGTGGCGCCAAAGCGCTTGCACGCGAACTGGTCGAGCACGCGGCCGTTGCAGTCGACCTGGCGCGCGTTGAGCCCGCTGGCGCCGAACACCAGACTGGTGTCCCAGCCGGTCTGCACCGCATCGTCGCCGGCCGCGAACTGGTCGAAGCCGACGCTGAAGGCGGCGTAGCGCAGCGCGTTGCCGCCGGTCTCCAGTCCGCTGCCCAGCCGGGTGCGGTCGCGGTTGTTCTTCAGGTCCAGACCCAGGCTCCAGCCGCGCGCGACACCGGTCTGCGCCGTGCGCAGCGGCTGGCGCCAGCGCAGGCCCAGTTGCTCACCGCGCACGACCGTGCTGCCGCCCAGGCTGCTCGGGGTCGACGAGTCGCTGTCGACGACGCTGGCGCTCAGGCGCGAGGCGTCGGGCCCGGTGCCCAGCGGCAGGCTGTAGCCGAACACGAGGGTGTTGGATTGCTCGACATCGGTCGGCGCGACGATCCAGGTCGCGCTGGCGCTGTGGCCGCGCTGGAACAGGTTGTCGTAGCGCACAGACGCATCGACCCGGCCACGGTCGGTGTTGAAGCTCTGGCGGCTGTTGGCCTCGACATGGCCGTGCAGCGGCAGCTTGTCCTCGACCTTCAGCTCCACGTCGATGCGGTCCGGCGTGCGCCCGGCGGTGACGACCGGCGTCAGCCGCAGATCGGGCTGGGCCTGCAGCGTGGCCAGCTCTTCCTGGACACGCTCGAAATTCGGGACCTGGCCGGGTGCCAGGCTGGGAACGCCCGCCGCGATGCGGCTGGGCAGGAAGGCGGTGGCTCCGGTGACGCGCAATCGGCCGACCTCGGCCTGCACGACCTCGAGCACGACTTCGTCGTCCTTCAGTTCCTGTGGCGGCAGACTGACCACCACCGAGAGGAAGCCGCGCGCCTGGAAGCGCCGCTCCAATGCGGAGCGCGCGGCCTCGGCGTCGGCCAGGGTCTTGTTCTCACCCAGAAACGGGTACACCGCCGCTTCGACCTCCTCCGTCGCCAGCAAGGTATTGCCCTTGACGGCGTAGGAGAAGATCGCAAACGACGGTGTCGATCCGGCCGCTGGCGCCGCGGCGGGCTGGGCCCCCGCAACACCCGCGACCAGCATCGCGCAGGCGGCGGCGAAGGCCGCCACCCGAACGCTTTGCAGCATGCGCCTGGAACTTACTGCTTGGCGCGCAGCGGCGACGTGCCCTTGCCACCGCGGGTGAAGGCGGCTTCGGTCTTCAGGTAGAGGCCGGGGGTCGACGATCCCGGGGGCAGGACGGTGTCGATCGCATCCAGCAGAGCCGGGCAGACGCCAGCCGGGCAGTACTTGATGGCCTCGTACACGAAGTCGTAGCGGCCGGCGATGGCTTCGGCGGTCTGCGCCGAGTTCGCCACGCCGTCGGCGATGAAGGCGCCGTTGATCTTCGGGATGCGGTAGGTGTCAGCGCCGCCCAGCGGGTTGTTCTCCATCGACACCACACCACCGGAGTAGTTGGTGCCGGCGGCCACGCTGTTCAGACAGTTGCGAACGTCCGACGTGCCGCTGTTGCTGACGACACGGAAGGTCGCGCCCAGGTTCGTCGTGCCCGAGCCGGCGGTACCGACGGGGGTCAGAAGGCCACCCAGTTCACCCGAGGCCGTCGGCGCCCACAGGAAGAACAGCTGGGCCGAAGCCTGCGTGCCCGAGGTCGCGACGCGGCGGCAGAGCACGAAGCGCGAGTTCAGCGGCATGTCGGGGCTGATGGCCTGGGTGGCCGACAGGTCGTTCTTCGCCGCGCTGGTGCCGCCGATGAAGTGGTTGGCACCGGCGCGCTTGACGTCGTTGTTGCCCGAAACGGCCATCGACGTGATCGAGGCCTTGGTGACGTTGGGCTGGCACTCGGGCAGCGTGCTGCCGGTGGCGGTGTAGGTGTCGATGCCGGCGACGACGTTCAGCGTGGCGCAGCTGGCCGGCAGGCGGCCCTTGGCCACCTGGTGGGCCTGCATCGCGTTGTACAGGTCGCGGCTCAGCGGAAAGCCGAAGGCCTGCAGGAAGCCGCTGGGCAGGTAGTCGGTGGCCGGGTTGACCTGGCTGGGCGTGAACAGGCCGTTGGCCGTGAACACCGAGCCTTCGACGTCAAGCACGCCGCCGTCGGTGGTGTCCGGCACCACGGCCGCAGCAGCCGGGCAGTGGAACAGGCGGATGGTGGCGTTGTTGATCCAGCTCAGCGGGCCGGTGCCGGCGCCGACGTTCACGGTCGTGCCCTGACCGACGCACAGCGCGGCCGACAGCAGCGGCACCGGCAGCGCACCGTCGTTGCCGGTGCGGTTGAGCACGGCGCTGAACGAGCCGCCCGCGACGTTGATGCGGGCCTCGTCGGCGCCGCCGCCGTTCTGGAAGTCCACCGAGCACTTGACGGTGAAGACGTTGCCCAGGTTGTTGGTGCTGTTGTTGTTGTTCTTGTAGATGTCGGCCAGACCGCTGGCGTTGTTGCACAGCAGGGCCAGGGCGCGGGCCTGGTTGATCGAGAAGGCCGTGGCGCCAGAGAACTTGGCGACGCCGGCGGCGTGAGCGCCAACCGAGAACATCGCAGCACCGGCAACGATGCCGGCGGCGAGTGCGGTGGAAGTGAACTTGCTGATGGACATGGTGTTTCCTCGTGGGGTTGGGTCAGTCTTCGGGAAAAGCTCCGCCCAGGCGGCGCACCAGGATCGGTGCGCCGCGGGGCAGTCAGGTCGGGATTCGGATCGGGGTTCAGCCCCCTGGCCGTTGGCGGCAGACGTGTCGCACCTCAGGCCAAGGGGTCAGGCCCGGGCTTCAGGCCTTCAGGCGACGGCGGGCAATGCCACCCACCAGGGCCAGACCGGCCAGCAGCATCGCGTAGGTGCCGGGCTCGGGGATCGGCACGGCCCAGGTCAGCACGCCGTTGTCGTAGCTGAAGGTGCCGCCCAGGTTGTCCTTGTACTGAATCTCGCCGGCCTCCAGGAAGTAGAACTGCGACTCGGTGCCCTGCGCCACGAGCGCGCTCCAGCGCAGGTTGGTGGCCCAGTTGCCGTTGACGCCGAGGTTGCCGCCGCCCAGGGCCCAGCCTTGAAGGTCACTGGTGTTGTTCACCATCGTGTTCGAGCCGTGCAGGGCCGTCAGGTGCGAGCCCTTGTTCTGCAGCTTGCCGTACCAGGCGCCGACGGCGCCCAGGTTGTTGGTCAGGCCGGGCGTCTGCTGCGCGAGCTGGGCCGCAGTCGGGTTGCCGGTGGTCATGAAGAACTCCGGGTAGCTGCCGGTGCTCATCGAGATGACACCGAAGCGGGTGTCCTCGCGCTGCGAGTTCGCGAGGAAGTTCGCGAAGTTGCTCGAGTAGGTGAACGGGCCGTCGACCACCGCACCGTTCAGGCTCACGGTGTTGGTGTTGAAGTCCCACTGCACCGTCGTGCCGAGGGCGAGCAACGCACCCCGCGGGCCGGGCGTGAAGCTGCCGTCGAACACGCCGGTGGCGTCGCCACGGCTGTCGAAGTCCAGCAGGTTGAACGACAGGTCGGCCGTGAACTGGGTCGGCGTGCCGGTCGAGTCGATGGCGACGAACAGCAGCTCGGCGTTCAGGGTGCCGGGCTGCTCGAGCAGGGCCATCGAGGCGCTGCTGGCGGCCAGCATCGAAACGGCGGCCGCGGCCTTCAAGGTCAGGGTCTTCATGCTTTCAATCTCCTGGGAGGGGTCTGCGAGAACGGGGCGCCGGGCGCCCGGGATGACGGGTCCGCACGGCTCGTGCGGGACAGAACGAACCTTAGGCCGCGGCCGTGAAGGCTCCCCCGCCCAGGCCACTGGCGGCTTGAGCCGAAGGGAGCACGGCGCGCCCTGCGTTCGCGGGGGTGGCCGCGTTGCGACGGCGCTTCCAGTGCAACAAGACGAAGCCGCCGAGTGCCGCCAGCAGCCAGGCACCGGGCTCGGGAATGGGTTGCGCGGCCTGCCAGGTCAGGACACCGTCGCTGTAGCTGAAGGTGCCGCCCAGGTTGTCCTTGTATTGAAGGTCGCCGGCCTCCAGGAAGTGCATCTGCGAGGCCGTTCCTTCAGCCACCAGAGCGCTCCAGCGCAGGTTGGTCGCCCAGTTGCCATTGACCCCGACATTGCCGCCGCCCAGCGGCCAGCCCTGCAGGTCGCTGGTGTTGTCGACCATGGCGTACGAGGCCTTGACCGGACCGGCCGGACGCTGGGGATCGTTCGACTGGCCCGCGATGTTGAAGGCACCGCGGGTCTGGATCTTGCCGTACCACGCACCCAAGGCTCCCAGGTTGTTGGTCATTCCGGGTGTCTGGGTCGCCAGGTCCTGGGCCGTCGGGTTGCCGCTGGTCAGGAAGAACTCGGGATAGCCTCCCGTGCTCATCGCGAAGACGCCAAAGCGGGTCTGAGCCGCCTGCGCGTTGCTGGCAAAAAGGTCGAACTGGGTCGACCAGCGGTAGTCGCCGGCGACCGCCGCGCCGTTGACCGTGAGCGTGTTGTTGCGGAAGTTCCAGACCGCCGTCGTGCCCTCGGCCAGCAACGCACCGCGGGGGCCAGGCGTGCCACTGCCGTCGAGCACGCCCGTCACGTCACCACGGGTGTCGAAGTCGGTCAGAACATAGGCCAGGTCGATCATCACCGCCGCCGGGGTCCCCTCGGCGTCGATGGCGGTGAAAAGCAGACTGCTGTTCGCACTTCCCGGCAGCCCGAGTTGGGCCTGCACCGCGCCGCAGGCGAGCAGCGCTGTCGTGGCCGCGAGCGCTTTGAATCGAACGTTGAGCATCGTGGTTCCCTGTACTGGAGTTGACGCTGGACAGGCACGCGGCGATGCCAATCCTGCCAGCGACGGAGGCTAGAAAGGCTTGGTGACGGATCCGAGACGTTGACCCCAGAGGAGTGATCCGTATGGCCCAGGCTTGCGCGCCGAACGGCTCCCCGCGATCCGGTGGAAGGCCAGCACGGCCAGGCCCAGCAGCGCCGTCAGCGGCGCCCAGGGCTCGGGGATGGGTGTCACGTCCAGGGGCAGCGCGTTCGGCATCCGCGCGCCGAGATCGCCATCGACCGTCGACTGCCACAGGCCGACACTGCCCAGCCGGGACTGAGCCTCGCCCCCCGCGACCCGTGGCGCACGGGGACCGGCGTACTCGGCCCAGTCGGAGCCGCTGGGCAGGGCCAGGGCGGTACGGCCGGCGGTCAGTCCGGTTCCGCCGAGGCCGCCCACCTCGGCGGCGAAGTCACCGTTGCCGATGGCAGCGACAAACCGCTGCGGCGTCAAGGCGTCGCTGCCTTGGTAGGCGTACAGCGTCTCGGCGCTCTGGCTCAGGTTCGGCAAGGTGCTGCCGGGGATGTTCAGGCGCTCCAGGCGCCCGTTGCTGGCAGCCAACCGGGAGGCGCTGTCGATGTTCATGAAGCGCAGCCAGGTGCCGGCGGCGATGGCCGAGTCGCCGCTGGTCCAGCGCAGGAAACCCTCGCCACTGGTGAAGGCCTTGCCGTCCCAGGCGTTGTCGCTGAAGTAAAGCTCGATTCCGGGCGCCAGATCGACAAGCGCCACGAGGCTCCAGCCGTCTTCGTCGGCGTTGAAGGCGCTGAACATCAGGTCGCCCGCGCGCAGCGTCGTGCCCGCGGCCAATGCGGGCGCCGCCAGGACCGCCATCACCACCCACGCGAAGGCAAGGCGCAAACGCCGGAATGCAAGGTCCAATGACATGACTTGGAGACTAGGCCGGTGGGGTGACAGAGCAGGCCTGTGTGGACCCCCACCATGGGCCCAACGGACCATGCCCAGGCCGCTGACCGCTCAGGTCAGCAGCTGTTTGGCCACCGGCTCGTGGGACATCTGGGCCAGCACCGGGGCCGCCGGCTGCGGCAGGCCCACCGGTACCGGCAGCAGTGCCGCCTCACGCCCGCGGCTGGCCAGTGGCGCGCGCTTGCCCGACATGTCCAGGATCTCCAGCCGGCCGTCCATGTGCTCGACCAACGCCGTCAGGCTCTCGACCCAGTCGCCGTCGTTGCAGTACAGGATGCCGTCGATCTCGCGCATCTCGGCGTGGTGGATATGACCGCAGACGACCCCGTCCGCACCGCGGCGAGCGGCCTCGCGCGCGACCGCCTCCTCGAACTGGCCGACGTAGCTGACGGCGCGCTTGACCTTGAGCTTCAGGTACTTCGACAGGCTCCAGTACGGCAGCCCGAACCGGGCACGAAGCGAGTTGAAGCGGTGGTTCAGCCGCAGCACGAACTCATAAGCCGAGTCGCCGACATAGGCCAGCCACTTGGCGCACTGGATGACGCCGTCGAACAGGTCGCCGTGCACGATCCACAACCGGCGTCCGTCGGCCGTGAGGTGCATCGCGTCCTCGACGACCTCGATGCCGCCGAAGTTCTGGCCCAGGTAGCGCCGCGCGAATTCATCGTGGTTGCCGGGGACGAAGACCACCCGCGTGCCCTTGCGGGCTTTGCGCAGCAGCTTCTGCAGCACGTCGTTGTGCGCCTGCGGCCAGTACCACTGGCGGCGCAGCTGCCAACCGTCGACGATGTCGCCGACAAGGTACAGCGTGTCGCAGTCGACCTCCCGAAGGAACTCGAGCAGCGCCTTGGCCTGACAGCCTGGAGTGCCCAGGTGTATGTCGGAAATCCAGACCGTGCGGACCTTCAGGTCAGGGCTGTCGTCGGCGTGGCCGGTCGGAACTTCGGACCGGTGTGTCGCAGCGTTCATCTGCGGCTCCTGGTGACATCGATGGCGGAATGCTGACCGGCCCGCGAGACACCTGCGTGAACGTCATGCGACGGCTTGGTGAAATGCAACACCCTCAGGACCGGTCCTTTCGGCGAGCCGCGCCGCAATCAGCCCCGGGACCTGGAACACGGCGGCGTTGTGCACCGCCTGGACGCGGGCCTGGTAATCGGGCAAGCGGTCCAGCAGCTGCGTCACCGCGCCGCGCACGTCGGCAAAGCGACGCAACACGATGCCGACCCCCTGCTGCTCGATCCAGACCGTGTTCCAGCGCTCCTGCGGCATGGTCATCGCGTTGCGCGTCACGAGAGTCGGCAAGCCGCACTGCACCGCTTCGCTGAGCGAGCCCGGACCCGGCTTGCCGATGAAGTAGTCCGCCATCCGCATCCACTGCGCGACTTCACCCGTGAAGCCGACCACCGCCCGCCGCGCCCGCGGTCCGCCGCCGGGCGCGGGCAAGGTGGCCTGCGCGCGCAGGGCGGTCGCCAGCGCCTCGTTGCGGCCGCACATCAGGATCAATGGCTGGTCGTGCAGGGCGGACTCGATGCGCAGCATCGCCCGCGAGCCCGTGCCACCGAACAGCACCAGGCCGACCGGGCCGCTGGCCGGCAGACCCACGGCGATGCGCCGCGCAGCGCGCGCCTGGGCATCCGCAGGGTCGTTGCCGGCCTGGGCCGCGCGGTGGAACTCGGGCCGCAGGATCATGCCGTCGACGCGGTGCACGCGGTGGTCCGGTACGCCGGCCGCCAGCGCCTGCTGCAGCGCGTGGCCGGTGCCGCAGACGATGTGCTGGGCGGTGTCGGGCTCGATCCAGAAATGCGGCGGGTGGTCCGCCATGTCGGTCATCACCGTCATGAACGGCGCCGTCGGGCAGGCCACGGCCAGGCTGTCGTGCAGCGCGCGATTGAAGTTCGGGATCAGCGACACGACAAGGTCGGGCCGTGTCGCGCGCCAATGCACGGCCAGGCGCTGCACCAGCAGGCGGTGCGCCAGCCGGATGCCGCCTTGCAGCAGCTTGAGCTCCTGCTTCAGGCCGAGCGTGAAGCCGCTGGCCAGGCGCTTGTTGTAGAGATCCTCGGGCGCCAGTCCGGTGGTGCGCCGGAACACCTCGCTCGGGTCCAGCACCTCGGTCAGGTTGACGCAGCGCACGTTCCAGGGTCGCCCCTGTTCGTGGATCGCCTGCTCGAGCGCCAGGGCTGCCGCACGGTGTCCGCCGCCGGCGGCAAACCAGACCAGATCGACGTTGGGGCGTGGGTTCATCCGGGCATGGTCGGCGGCTGCCGTGTCGGATCGGTGACATCCACCGGGACCAGCAAGGGCACCCCCATCCGCACCCGACTGCCTGGGCCAACGCCGGGCGCCAGCACCCAGCCCGACGGCACGAACACGATGATCGTCGAGCCGTGTTCGAACCAGCCCATCTCGTCGCCGCGGCCCACGGCGCTGGCGGGGTGCCAGACCGCGGCGCCCCGCCAGCGGCCGTGCAGCACGGCGTCGATGCAATGCAGGCGCAGGCTCGCGACCAGGATCGCGGCGACCGGCACCAGCGCCATGCGCGTGCCGTCGGCCAGGCGCAGCGTCAGCGAGGCACGCTCGTTGCGGCAGAAGAGTTGCGGCACCCGGGCCAGTGCGGCGGGGTTGACGTTCCAGCAGTCGCCATTGATGAAATGCACCCGCTCGACGACCCCATCGTCCGGGGCGTGGAAGCGGTGGTACATCGCCGAGGTCAGGCGCAAGGTGACGTACTGCCCGCCCTCGAAGGCGGCAGCCGATTCGGCATCGCCAAACAGGTCGGCGGCCGCATAGGGCATGCCCTTGGCCTGGTAGACCTGGCCCCGCTCGACGGCTCCGCAAGCGCCGACGATGCCATCGCAGGGGCTGGTCAGGATGCCGGGCGTGGCATCCACCGGCCGCGCCCCGGCCTTCAGGCGCCGCGTGAAGCAGTGCCGCAGGCTGCGCCAGCGTTCGGGCTCGGCCTCGCTGAGGTCGAGATCCGTGAACAGCCGCCAGACGGCGATCGACAGCCGGGTCAGGCCGGGACTCTCGATCCGCGCGAAGCGGCCGACCCACCGCGTCAGCGCCAGACGCGGTATCCGGTTGGTGAGCACGAAGTTCAGGCCCTCGTTCGCCAACAGCCGCGACCACAGGCCTTTCCGTGCACTGTCACGCGGCTGTCGCGCCGCCTTCACGCCTGCGTCAACGCCCTGACTTACATCTTCCATCTTCGACTCCATTGACGTTCGCCAACCCGGACCGATCCGACATGACCGAGAGCCCCACACCCACCACCCTGGCACTGGCCGCGATGGCCGCCCTGGCCGGCGCGACGCTGCTGCCGCGTGCGATCCGCCGCGTGCAGCTGTCGCTGGCCAAGCACCGCTCGCTGTCCGGCCACTCCAAGATGGCACTGCGTGTGGCCCGCTGGCTGCCCGGGCTCCGCTACGACGAGGCCGGGTTCTTCGACCCCGACGGTGCGCCGGGCGACGTGCTCGCGCGCCGACGCGCCGGGTTTGCACGGCTGGCGGCGACGCTGAAACAGCGCCACGCAGGCAGCATCGAGTTGACCCGGCAGACGCGCACCGGACTGAGCGACCTGCAGTTCACCGGTGCCTACCGGGTGCCGCCGCCGTTTTCGGCCTACCTGCGCGAACACCTGTCGCTCGGCAGCTTCGTGCAGTCCAGCGCCGGCGTCGGCTTCACCGATCTGGACGGCGAGCGCTTCTTCGATCTGACCGGCAGCTACGGCGTCAACCTGTTCGGCACCGACTTCTACCGCTCGGCCATCGCCGAAGCGACCCGGCGGTCCGCCGACGTCGGCCTGGTGCTGGGCCAGTACCACCCGGCGGTGGCCTACAACGTGCAGCGACTCCGTGAGGTCTCGGGCCTGGACGAGGTGTCGTTCCACATGAGCGGCACCGAGGCCGTGATGCAGGCCGTCCGGCTGGCGCGCTACCACACCGGCCGGCGCAAGCTGGTGCGCTTCACCGGGGCCTACCACGGCTTCTGGGACGACGTGCAGCCCGGCCCGGGCAACCCGATGCCGGCACGCGACACCTACACGCTGAAGGAACGCGACGCCGACACGCTGCGTGTGCTGCGCAGCCGCCGCGACATCGCCTGCGTGCTGGTCAACCCCTTGCAGGCCCTGCACCCCAACCGGGCCGCGCCTGGGGACAGCGGCCTCGTCGATGGCCTGCGCAGCGCCGGTTTCGACCGCGCCGCGACGACTGCCTGGTTGAAGGCCCTGCGGGAGGTCTGCACGGCGCGCGGCATCGTGCTGATCTTCGACGAGGTGTTCATGGGCTTCCGCCTGGCCCCGGGCGGTGCCCAGCAGTACTTCGGCGTGCAGGCGGACATGGTCACCTACGGCAAGACGCTCGGCGGCGGGCTGCCGGTGGGCGTCGTCTGCGGCAAGGCCGCGCTGATGAAGCGCTGGCGCGACGAGCGCCCGGCAGACATCTGCTTTGCACGCGGAACCTTCAATGCCCACCCGACCGTGATGTGCGCGATGCAGGTCTTCCTGGAGCGCCTGGCCACACCCGAGGTGCTGTCGCTCTACGACGGAATGGACGAGCGCTGGCACGGCCGCGCTGACCAGCTGAACGCCCGGCTCGAGGCCGCCGGCGTGCCGGTGCGCGTGGCGGCGATGGGCACGGTCTGGACGGTGCTCTACACCCAGCCCGGTCAGCACCACTGGATGCTCCAGTTCTATCTGCGCGAGAAGGGCCTGGCGCTGAGCTGGGTCGGCTCGGGCCGGATGATCTTCAACCTGGCCTGGACCGACGCCGACTTCGAGGAGATGGCACAGCGCTTCGTTGTCGCGACGCAGGCGATGCAGGCGGACGGCTGGTTCTGGCGCGACGACTCGCTCAGTGCCCAGTTCAGCGCCAAGGCCATCCGCCGCCGCCTGCTGGTGCAGGTGCTGCGCACCAAGCTCGGGCTGTCGGACGGCCGGATCACGGCCGCCCAGCCCAGCGTGCTCAGTCACCCGCAGCCGAACGCGGGCGCGGACGCTGCTCCAGCACATGCTCCATCGGGTCGATGAGTTCGCCCTTCAACAGCGCCAGCGGCGCATGCCGGTACAGCATCGCGTCGTGGAACGGGTCGGTCACGATCTTGGTGGCCCAGGCCAGCGCCGTGACGGGGTCGCGGACGAAGAACAGTTGCAGCGTCCGGAACACCAGACCCGCGACGCCCAGCGCCAGCCAGGCCATCCCGACGTCACGCAGATAACCCGTGAAGTCGGTGGCCGGGGCGATGGTGCCACCCAGCGTCGGGCTCAACCAGAGCGCCAGCGGCGCTGCAACCCAGATCGCCATCAGCACGACCTTGCGCCGGATGTTGTAGCCGACCTTGATCTCCTCCTTGTGCGCATCGGTGGCCTGGTTGACGTGGTCGTAGCCGCGCGGCTCGAAGAAGAAGTGCCCGGCCTGACGGGTCGTCATCGACACCGTCCACGCGATCCAGGCCGCCCAGGCCGGATCGATGAACAGCATGCCGTAGGCCGCCAGGAAACTCAGCGCGCTGACGAAGTGCAGCGACTGGTTGATGCGGCTGTGGTGGTAGTAGCGGTGATCGTCCCAGCGCAGCAAGGCGAGGGTGTCGAGGAAGCGGCCGAGAGTGGGGCGCATCGAGGGCTCCGGAAGTGGATGTGCAGCGGAGAGGTCACCGAACCGTCGCAGGACTTGACGCGAACCTTGTCGCAAGACCCGCAACGGCGGTCCTTCCGGCTCTGGATACTGGGTCGGTTCGGTGAACATGCGTTGAAGCTGCGATGACGGATCGGTGAACACCCTGCCGTTCGGCGCCTTGTCACGGATCTGTCGACAACCGGGGGCAACATACCCTTCATGCGCACGTCCGAACCCGAAGCCTTCACCGTCGACGAGGTGCTGCCGGCACGGCGCTCGCTTCGAATCGCGGTGGTCACCGAGACCTGGCCTCCCGAGGTCAATGGCGTCGCCGCGACGATCGCCCGGGTCGTGGAAGGCCTGCGCGACAACGGCCACAGCATCCAGCTGGTGCGCCCGCGCCAGGGCTCGAACGACCGGGCTCCAGGGTTCGACCCAGAGGGCGGCAGCGGGCTGCACGAGGTGCTGATGCGTGGCCTGCCGATCCCGCGTTATCCGCAGCTGAAGATGGGCCTGCCGGCCAAGCGTGCGCTGACCGAACTGTGGACCTTGCACCGCCCGGACGTGGTTCACCTCGTGACCGAAGGTCCGCTGGGCTGGTCGGCCCTGCAGACCGCGACGCGGATGAAGCTGCCGACGGTGTCGGAATTCAGGACCAACTTCCACGCCTACAGCCGCCACTATGGCATGAAGTGGCTGACCAACCCGATCATGGGCTACCTGCGCAAGTTCCATAACCGCACCGCCTGCACCATGGTGCCCACCGAGGCGCTGCGGGCCGACCTGGAAAAGCAGGGCTTTGACCGTCTGCAGGTCGTCGCGCGGGGCGTCGACACCCAGCGATTCGACCCGTCACGGCGGAGCGCGGCACTGCGCGCGAGCTGGGGCGTCGATGAGTCGACGATGGTGGTGCTCTACGTTGGACGCCTGGCACCGGAGAAGAACCTCGACCGACTGGTCGCGGCATTTGGCGCCATGCGGGCCCAGGACCCGCGATGCCGGCTCGTCCTGGTCGGCGACGGCCCCTCGGCCGCGTCGTTGCGGCTGCAGTGTCCCGATGCCGTGTTCGCCGGTGTGCAGCGGGGCATCGCCCTGGCCGAGCATTACGCCAGCGGCGACGTGTTCGTCTTTCCGAGCCTGACCGAGACCTTCGGCAACGTCGTGCCCGAAGCGATGGCCAGCGGCCTGGCGGTCCTGGCCTTCGACGAGGCCGCCGCCGGCCAGTTGATCCGGCATGGCGTCAACGGACAGCTCGCGCCTTCAGACGATGGCGAAGGCTTCGTTCAGCTGGCCGCCCACTTGGCGGCGCATCCGCAGGAGCGGATGCCGCTCGGTGCGGCTGCCCGCCGGACCACCGAGGCGATGGACTGGGAGCGCATCGTCAAGCAGGTCGAGCAGCATCACCTGGCTGCGGTGCAGGCATCGATGCGTCGCCTGTCCGGCGCCATGTCGCTCGCCAGCACCCTGCCACAGCCGCCAAGGACAGCGTGATCCAGCCGCCGAGCACGACCATCGTCAGCGTCGTGCTCCAGCCGCAGGCCAGCATCACGGCATAGGCGGCAAGCGTCAGCAGGACGCTGGCGTTCTCGTTGAAGTTCTGCACCGCAACCGACCGGCCCGTGCTCAACAGCACCTGGCCGCGGTGCTGGAGCAGCGCGTTCATCGGCACGATCAGCCAGCCGGCACAGATGCCGCACAGCAGCAGCGCCGGGACCGCCAGCGTCATCGTGTCGATCCAGGCCACCGCCGGCACGAGAACCCCCAGCACGATGCCCAGCGGCAGCCAGCGGGGTGCCGAGTGCAGGCGCACGAACCGGCCCGCACCGGCGGCCCCCAGCACGACACCGACCGCGACGATCCCCTGCAGGACCGCGGCTTCGTCAAGACGCAGGTCCAACGCATCCTGGGCCCAGCGCAGCACGACGAACTGCAAGGTCGCCGCCACGCCCCACAACAGCACCGTCACCGCCATCGACAACCCGGCCTGGGGATCGCGCCACAGCCGCGTCTGGGCCTGCACATGGTCACGCAGGAGCCCAGTCCCCCACCGCCAACCGGACCCGACCGCCGCGATGCGGTGGCGCACGCCGCTGTCGGGAACCACCAGGTTCAGCACCGCGGCGATGGCATAGAACTGCAGCACCACGAGCAGCGCCGCGGGCAAGGCTTCGAAGCCCGCAGGGACCGTCCAGCGCGCGAAGTGCGGCCCGATCAGCAGGCCGCCCAACACCGTACCCAGCAACGCGGCGCAGACCGTCAGGCCCTCCAGCCAGGCGCTGGCCGCCACCAGGCGCGACGGCGGCACCAGCTCGGTGACGAGGCCGTACTTGGCCGGGGCGTAGGCCGCCGCACCGAGCCCGACAAGCAGCATCGCCACCGGCGCGTTCACGAGGCCGGCAAACAAGGCCACCACAGCTGCCGCCTTCAGCGCGTTGGTCAACATCATCAGGCGCGGCTTGGCGATGGCATCGGCCAGCGGTCCGACCCAGGGCGCGAACACGACGTAGGCGACGACGAGCGCGATCTTCAGCGCCGGCGTCCAGGCCTCGGACCAGGCCTGCTGCACCAGCAGCGCGATCGCGACGATCAGCAGCACATGGTCCGCGAGCGCCGAGAAGAACTGGGCCGCCAGCAAGGCGGCCAGGCCGCTCGACCTCGCGATCGGGGCCGTCAAGCCCGTCGTCTCAGTCGGCGAGAGCCGACTCGCGGCGCGGGACCTCGGTCAGCGCCACCCGATGCGGCGTCGACGCGCCACGGCCGATGCCGTGGTACTCGATGCCCATCGCGGCCAGCAGACCGGGGTCGTAGAGGTTGCGACCATCGAAGACGATGGGCTGACGCAGCGTCGCCCGCAGGTGGTCGAAGTCCGGGTTGCGGAACTCCTTCCACTCCGTCACGACCACCAGTGCATCGGTGCCGGGCAGCACGTCGTGGGCATGGTCGCGCAGGTGCAGGCGCCGGCGCGTGGTCATCGGCAAGTCGCGCAGCCGCTCGTCGAGCGCGGCCCGCCCAGTGGCCTGTGCCACCGGGTCGTAGGCCAGCACTTCGGCCCCGCGAGCCAGCAGGCCGTGCACCAGGTCCAGGCTCGGTGCCTCGCGCATGTCGTCGGTCTCGGGCTTGAACGCCAGGCCCCAGAGCGCGAAGCGGCGGCCTTGAAGGTCGTCACCGAAGCGCGCCGCGATCTTGTCGGCGAGCACCTGCTTCTGCCTGGCATTGGCCTGGTCGACGGCGGCCAGCACAGCCAGCGGGACCTCGGCCGCGCGTGCGGTGTGCAAAAGCGCCTTCACGTCCTTGGGGAAGCAGCTTCCGCCGTAGCCGGCACCGGCATAGAGGAAGTGCGTGCCGATGCGCGGATCGCTGCCGATGCCGCGTCTGACCTGTTCGATGTCGGCGCCGAGCTGCTCGGCCAGGCCCGCGAGTTCGTTCATGAAGCTGATGCGCGTGGCCAGCATCGCATTGGCGGCGTACTTGGTCAGCTCGGCGCTGCGTGGGTCCATGACCTGCAGGCGGTCGTGGTTGCGCATGAACGGCATGTACAGCGCGCGGAGCAACAGGACGGCCCGCTCGTCGTCGGCGCCGACGATGATGCGGTCGGGCCGCATGCAGTCCTCGATCGCCGCGCCCTCCTTCAGGAATTCGGGGTTCGACACGACGGCAAAAGGCAAGTCGGCCATGCCACGCGCGCACAGCGCTGCATGCACGCTGGCCCGCACGCGTTCGGCGGTGCCCACCGGAACCGTGCTCTTGTTGACGATGACCTTGTAGTCGGTCATGGCGGCCCCGATGGCACCCGCCGCCGCCAGCACATGCTGCAGATCCGCGCTGCCGTCCTCGCCCGGTGGCGTGCCGACGCCGATGAACTGCAAGGTTCCGTGCGCCACTGCGGCGGCGATGTCGGTCGTGAACTGCAGTCGCCCGGCCGCGGCGTTGCGCCGCACCACCGCCTCCAGTCCCGGCTCGTGGATCGGAACCTGCCCGGCCCTCAGCAGCGCGATCTTGGCCTCGTCCACGTCCAGGCCCAGCACGTGATTGCCCATTTCCGCCAGGCAGGCCGCCGTCACCAGACCGACATAACCCGTCCCCACTACGGTGACCTTCATCGCCTCATCTCCGTTTGGTCGTGACGGAAGGCGATGGTCGATGCAGAGCGTGACGGTGTCATGAACGGGCAAAGCGTGTCTTGCCGAGACGTTCGCAACGACACGCTCCTGCGTCCGGTCGCGCCTGGCAACTCGGCCGTGGCGGCTGCCGTCCGGAGATGACCCCTGCAAGAGGTTGCCGCCCGGCCTCGAGTGGCCGACTCCGGACCCACGGCTCCGGGCATGCTGCGGCTCCCGCAGGCGCCGCGAGGCGCAGCGGACAAAGAAAAACGGGCCAGACGCCGAAGCATCTGACCCGTTGTTCTAGAACGCAATTGTTCTGGTGCGGCTGGCAGGAATCGAACCCACGACCCCTTGGTTCGTAGCCAAGTACTCTATCCAGCTGAGCTACAGCCGCGCGAAGCCAAAGACTATAGCACGGGCAATGTCGGCCGCTCTGGCCGGCATGGACGGGGTCGCGCAGTCAATCCAGCGCCGCGGCCTCTTGTTCGCAGCGGCGGGCGGCATCGGCCTCGCCGCCCTCACGGGCGATTGCCGCGAGGACCCGCCAGGCGCGGCGACGCAGGGGCCCGGGGAGACGCGGCGAGGCGGCCGATTGCTCCAGAGGGCGACGCGCCTTGCCAAACAGCTGGCGATCCGCGAGCACCAGGCCTGCCGCGGCCTGCACCGCGGCGTCCTGCGGCCAGGCCTCGGCGGCCGTCTCGATGCGGGGCAGCCAGTCGCTGGCGATGCCAGGTGCTGCATCGGCCACGGCCAGGGCGACCTGCTCGCGGCTGTCCGCGTCCAACTCGCTCAAGCCCTCCCAGAACGGCCGCAACCACTGCCGGGCATGTTCGTTCGCACCCAGTGCCACTGCACGCCGCGCTGCGTGCACGGCGACCGCGGGGTCTCGTCGATCGGCCGGTTCGAGCTGCTGCCAGATGCGTTCGAGCTGATGCACTTCGCGGGCTGGATCCAGGGACTGCGTGGCCAGGCTGCGCAACATGGCCTGGGCGGCGGTGGTCGAAAACGCCCCGTGGTTGGCGAGTTGCCGAGCCAGGTGCAGGGCCTGCATCGGCTCGTCGGCCTGGCGCGCGGCCTGCAGACGCAGCCGAAGCGCCTGCGTGCGCCGAGCCAGCCCGGGTGGCAACGACGCCAGCAAGGCCTGAGCGGCCGCGGTGTCGCGGTCCTCCAGTGCCCATTCGGCCGCCAGCAACGGGGCGGCCTCGTCAGCCGGGCGGCCGCTGTAGACACGACGCTCGCGGCCGGTCGGGGCCGCCAGCAACGGCCGCATCGCGGCGTCGCGGGCGGCTCGGTCCTGCAGCCGGTGCAGGGCGGCCGCCTCCAGCAGGCGCGCCAGGATCATGAATTCACCGGCCTCGCCGCCCAGCACCGGCGCATCGCCCTGCAACGCCTGCGCCCGCTGCGCTGCCTTGCGCGCTCGGCCGTAGCGTGCCGCCAGCAGTTCGGCCAGCGACTCGCGCAGCGCCGACTGCGCCGCCCGCTCGCGCCGCAGTGCACGCCACTGACTCGCGCGCCGCGGCAGGCTGAGCATCGAATCGATGGCGTTGATGGACACCACCAGCACGGCCACCCCGAACACCGCGAGGATCACGAAAAGGTTCAGCGACAGATCGGTGCGCCAACCCGACCAGTAGAAGGTCACCAGCCCATCATTGCCACCGAGCGTCGTCGCCGCGACCACGGCGACGACAAACAGCAGAACGAGCCAGACGACGCCGCGCATCGCGCCCGCTCAGCGGCCCGCCGACGCGGCCGCGATGGCCGACAGCGTGGTGTCGGGTCGTGGCACGTCGAGCTGACGGGCCTGGGCCGCCACCTGGCGCAGCAGTTCCTGGGTCAGCCCGACCCGGCGCTGACTGGCATCGAAGAACCGTGCCAGCGTGGCCTGGGCTTCGCGCAGATCGGTCTGGGCGGTGTCGAACTGGCGCGACAACAAGGCCAGCCGTGCGTTCAGCAGCCTCAGCTTGAGGTTCTCGCGCAGGAAGAACGCCTGCTCCGGCGCCACCAGCAACGGGTCGATGCCGTCGATGCGGGTCACGCGGACCAGTCCGCGTGCCTCGGCCCAGATGTGTCCGAGCATCTCCTGGGCTCGGTCGGACCAACCCGTGGCGGCCGACGCTGCAGCCGCAGTGGGTGCCGTCGCAGCTTTGGCCTCACTCCGGCCGGTGGCACCGCGCGACGGCTGGGCCAGCAAGGGCAACTCGTCGACGCTGCGCACGGCTTCGTCAAGCCGGATGCTCAGGATCGCGACATCGACGCCGGCCACCGCACGGGTGCGCTCGAGGTCCTGGGCCACCGCGCGGCGCACCCGTTCGAGGCGCGGCTGGTTCAGCCGGGCCAGCCGCTCGTCGGCCTGTCGCAGCGTCACCACCAGGGGCTCGGCGCTGCCGGTGATCGCCGACTGCTGCAAGGCAACGCGCACGGCCGCATCCAGGTCGGCGAGCACGTTTTCATCACGCGAGCGGGCCAGCGACTGCAGCAGTTCCTCGAACTGACCGCGCTGCAAAGCCGTCTCCGCCACCCGGGCCTCCAGCAGCGCCAGTTTGGCGACCGCCTCACGCGCCGACACCTCGGCCTGGCGGGCCAGCGTGCGGGCCTCGGTGGCCTGGGTTCCGCTGTCCTGCTGACGGCGCACCAGTTCGGCTTCCAGCGACTTGACCCGCTGCTGGGTGTTCCAGGCCATCACGAACGCGGCCGTGGTGGCGGCCAGCAACAAGGCGGCAGCGGCCAGACCCCAGGGGTTGCCGGCCGCCGCCCGCTTCAAGCCGGACGATGTCGGCGCCGAAGCCGCCGAAACCGACACCACGTCGGGCGTGGTGTCGGCCGCAGGATCGCTGGGAGGGGGGGTTTGCGCCGGAGCGGGCGTCGCTTGGGGGTCGGTCACGGCGACTGAAATTCTAGGTGGCGCTGCCGACCGTGCCCGGCATCGCCGCTGCGGCGTCGGCAACGGCCTGGGGCGTTGCGACCACCAACGCCACCTGGCCGAAGCCCAGCGTACGCACGGTCTCGGCGATGCGCTCATGGGTCGCCAGCGCCCGGTGCAGGTGCCAAGGCGACTCGCCCAGGCCCGCCGCCGCCGCGAGTGGCCGCAGGTACGCCGCCGCTTCGCTGCTGCTGAACAGCCAGACCGGCACTGAGCCTTGGGCCTGCAGTCCACGCAGCACGCCCAGTGTCGTCGGGTCGGCCTCGGGCCCCAGACGACGGTAGGCCGCCAGGTGCTGCAACTCGGCCCCGGCTGCGCGCCACTGTTCGGCCAGCCAGTCGCGCCCGTCTTCACCGCGCACGACCAGCACCCGGCGTCCTTGCCAGTCCTGGTCCTTCAACTGCTGCCAGAGGGCCTCGCTGTCGAAGCGACCGGCCTCCCCGTCCGGCTCGACGATGGCCGACCTGGGCACGCCATGCGCCAGCAGCGCCGCCGTCGTGCCGGGGCCGGTGCTGGCCGCAGACAGGCCGGCCGGCCAGGTGTGACCCACCGGTGCGGCAGCAAAAAACGCCGCGACCGCATGGGCGCTGACGAACATCACGGCCGAGGCTTGCGGCAGCGCCTGCCAGGCCCGGACCACGGCCGAGTCATCGGCCAAGGGGGCGATGCGCAACAGCGGAAAGGCGACCGCTGCCACCGGACCGGCCCGCAGCGCACCCAGAGCGGCAACCCACTCGTCGGCCTGCGGCTGCGGCCGGGTGACGATGATCGCCATGCCTTGACGGGGCCGATCAGCCCTGGAGCGCCTCGGCCACACGCTGGCCCAGAGCCTCGGCTGACCCCTCATCGGCAACAGCGGCGGTCTCGCCGGCGCGCCGCGGTGGGCGCAGCGGCTCGTCGGCGTCGCCCAGCAGACCGGCGAGCTCCAATTGGCCGTCGGCCGTCCAGGTGGCGTGGGCGGCCAGCGGCATCGAACAACTGCCGCCCAGCGTGCGCGAGACGGCACGCTCGGCCAGTGTCGCCAGCCAGGTCGGCCGGTGCCGGGTGCCCGCCAGCAGACCCGCCAGCGCCTGGTCGTCGCTGCGGATCTCCAGGCCCAGGGCGCCCTGCCCGGCCGCGGGCAGCATCTGCGTGCGGTCGAAGCGGCTGCGGATGCGTGCCGCCAGGCCCAGGCGCATCAGGCCGGCCGCGGCCAGCACGATGGCGTCGTACTGCCCTTCGTCGAGCTTGCGCAGCCGGGTGTCCAGATTGCCGCGCAGCGGCTCGATGCGCAGATCCGGCCGCAGCGCCAGCAGCTGCACGACCCGGCGCAGGCTGGAGGTGCCGACGACCGCACCCTGGGGCAGATCGGCCAGGCGCTGGTAGCGCGGACTGACGAAGGCGTCGCGCGGGTCCTCGCGCTCCCAGACCGCCACCAGTGAGAAGCCCTCGGGCATCTCCATCGGCACGTCCTTCAGCGAGTGCACGGCCAGCCGTGCCCGCCCTTCTTCGAGCGCCGTCTCCAGTTCCTTGACGAAGAGGCCCTTGCCTCCGACCTTGGACAGGGCCCGGTCGAGGATCTGGTCGCCTCGGGTCGTCATGCCCAGCAGGTCGACCGCGAGGCCGAACCGCGAGCGCAGCGCGTCGCGCACGTGTTCGGCTTGCCACATGGCAAGGCGGCTCTCGCGGGTGGCGATGACGACGGAGCCGATGTCGGCGGCGGCTTGGAGGGCAGTCATGTGTCGCATTGTGCCGACGCGCCAACCGCCGGCCCGGTGGTAATCTGGTTACATCGAATCGGAGCTCCCGCATGCCCACCATCCGCCCACGAACCAAGTCCCCCAAGGTCCCATCCACCGGGCCGGGCACGAAGGCGGCGGCCCGTGCGGTCGACAAGAACCGACCACTGGTCGAAGACATCCGGTTACTTGGAAGGATCCTCGGCGACACGATTCGCGAGCAAGAGGGCCACGAGGCTTTCGAGCTCATCGAACGCATCCGCCAGCTGGCGGTGGCCGACCGGCTGAAGGCCGATGCCAGCGCCGGCCGCGTGCTCGACCGCCTGCTCAAGAACCTCTCGGCCGACCGCACGGTGACGGTGATCCGCGCCTTCAGCTACTTCTCGCACCTGGCCAACATCGCCGAAGACCGGCACCACCTGCGCCGGCGCGCCGCGCATGCGCACGAGGGCCACCGGCAAGAGGGCTCGCTGGCGCTGGCGCTGGAACGCCTGCACGACGCCGGTCACCGCGGCAGCGACATCGCCGATGCCCTGGCCCGGGCCTGCGTGCAGCCGGTGCTGACCGCTCACCCGACCGAGGTCCAGCGCAAGAGCATCCTCGACGCCGAGCGTGCGATCGCGGCACTGATCGCCGAGCGTGAGGCCCTGGTGGGCGACCCGGGGGCGCTGGCCGACAACGAATCCCTGATCCGCGCCCGCGTGACGCAACTCTGGCAGACCCGGATGCTCCGCCTGGCGAAGCTGACCGTGGCCGACGAGATCGAAAACGCGCTGTCCTACTACCCGGCGACCTTCCTGCGCGAGATCCCGCGGCTGTACCGCGAACTCGAACGCGCGCTGCCCGGCCAGGCCGTGCCGCCCTTCCTGCGCATGGGCCACTGGATCGGCGGCGACCGCGACGGCAACCCCAACGTCGGCGCGGCCACGATGCGCCACGCGCTGTCGCGCCAGTGCGAGGTGGCGCTGCGCCACTACCTGACCGAGGTCCACACGCTCGGCTCCGAGCTGTCGATCAGCGGTTCGCTGGTGCCTTGCACGCCGGCGCTGCAGGCCCTGGCCGACGCCTCCGGCGACCCGAACGTGCACCGCCAGGACGAGCCCTACCGCCGTGCGCTGATCGGCGTCTACGCGCGGCTCGCGGCCACGCTGAACGACCTGACCGGCACCGAGGCGCTGCGCCATGCGGTGGCGCCGAGCGTCGCCTATCCGACACCGGAGGCGCTGCTGGTCGACCTGCAGACGGTGGCCGACTCGCTGCGTGCCCACCATGCCGGCTCGATGGCCGGGCCGCGCCTGGCGCCGCTGATGCGGGCGGTGCAGGTCTTCGGCTTCCATCTGGCAACGCTGGACCTTCGACAAAGCTCGGACCGCTACGAGGCCACCGTCGCCGAGCTGTTGCAGGTCGCCGGCATCGAGGCCCACTACTCGAAGCTGACCGAAGACGCCAAGCGCGAGCGCCTGCTGGCGGTGCTGGCCGACCGGCGCACGCTGGGCGTCCGCGGCGCCGCCTACAGCGAGCGCAGCCGTGGCGAGCTGGCGGTCTTCGACACCGCCCGCGAGGCGCTGGCGCGCTACGGCCGCGAGGCGATCCGCCACTGCATCATCAGCCACACCGAAGAGGTCAGCGACCTGCTTGAAGTGCTGGTGCTGCAGAAGGAGGCCGGGCTGCTGGTCGAAGGTCGAGCCGCGCTCATCACCGTGCCGCTGTTCGAGACCATCGGCGACCTGCAGCGGGCCGAGCCCATCATGCGCGAGTACTTCGCCCTGCCCGGCATCGCGGCGCTGGTCGCGGCCAGCGGCGGCGAACAGGAGGTCATGCTCGGCTACAGCGACAGCAACAAGGACGGCGGCACCTTCACCAGCCACTGGTCGCTGTACCGCACCGAGATCGCGCTCGTGGCGCTGTTTGCCGAGCTCGGCGCCCGTCACGGCATCGTGCTGCGCCTGTTCCACGGCCGGGGCGGTACCGTCGGGCGAGGCGGTGGTCCCAGCTACCAGGCCATCCTGGCCCAACCGCCCGGCACCGTGAACGGCCAGATCCGCCTGACCGAACAGGGCGAGGTCATCGGCTCCAAGTACGCCCACCCGGACATCGGCCGGCGCAACCTCGAGACCCTGGTCGCGGCGACGCTTGAAGCGACGATGCTGACGCCCACGCGACCGGCACCGAAGGCCTTCCACGACGCGGCCGAGGCGCTCAGCGAAGCCAGCTTCGCGGCCTACCGCAAGCTCGTCTACGGCACGCCGGGCTTCACCCAGTACTTCTTTGCCGCGACGCCCATCCGCGAGATCGCCGGCCTGAACATCGGCTCGCGCCCGGCGGCACGGCCCAAGGACGGCGCCCAAGGCCCGAGCATCGAAGACCTGCGCGCGATCCCGTGGAGCTTCTCGTGGGGCCAGTGCCGCATGGCCCTGCCGGGCTGGGCCGGCTTTGGCAGCGCGGTGGCAGCCTACGTCGGCGCCAGCGGCAGCCCCCAGCATGCCCAGAGGGTCGAACTGCTGCAGCGCATGCACCGCCAGTGGCCGTTTTTCAGCACCCTGCTGTCCAACCTGGACATGGTGCTGGCCAAGACCGACCTGCGCATCGCGGCGCGCTATGTCGAACTGGTCGAGGACAAGGCGCTGGCGCGGCGCATCTTTGCAGCGCTGAAGGCCGAATGGCAACGCACCGCCGATGCGCTGACGCTGATCACCGGCCAGCCCGACCGTCTGGCCGGCAACCCGGCGCTGGCGCGCTCGATCGCCCACCGCTTCCCGTACCTCGACCCGCTGAACCACCTGCAGGTCGAACTGCTGCGCCGCCACCGCAGCGGCCGCGAGTCGCCCGAGGGCATGGCGCGGCTGGAGCGTGGCATCCACCTGTCGATCAACGGGATTGCGGCGGGGTTGCGCAACACCGGCTGACGGCGGCGGGCGCCCGTATCGATGCGGCTTGATCGGCCGTAACATCGCCGGACCCGGCCAGGCCCAGACTGGTCAGGTCCGACCGACGATGCACGGAGGTGCCGCGATGGAACTGCGATACGACCCGAATCCACGTCCCAGGCGGGGCCGCGCGTCGGCACGTGCCTTCTGGGGACGCGCCTGCCTGTCCGCTTCGACGCTGGCCCTGCTGGCGGGCTGCGCGCTGGAGGTCCAGAACACCCAGCCCGCACGCGAGCTGGCCGCCGCGTCGCAACCGAAAGGCAGCGTTCACACCGGGTGGCGGGTGTACCAGGACAAGTGCGCCCAATGCCATGGCGCATCCGCCCAGGGCACGGACCGCGGCCCGGATCTGTTGGCGCGGGCACGCACCATGGGACCACGCCGCTTCATCGAGTTCGTGTTGCTGCGCTACGAGTGGAACCTGCCACCCACCCCGGCAGGCAGCGCGGCCCGCACAGCGCAGGTCGACGACGTGCTGCAACGCCGGGCCCCGACCGTGCTGATGCCCGACTTCGGCGCCGACCCCCGTGTGACCGCGCACATTGCCGATCTCTACAGCTACGTTTCGGCCCGTGCCGAAGGCATACAGGGACCGGGGCGGCCCGCCCCCTGATGCCATTCGGCGTTCCCGGATTCAGAAGTCGTTCCATTGAAACGGGCCATCGACTGGGTCGGTACCGGGTGCTCGCCGACGAGGTGCTTTCGCTCCAGCTGAAGGAGATCCCATGAAGATCCGCTTCCTCGGCGCCGCAGACACCGTCACCGGCTCGCGCCACCTGGTTGACACTGGCACGACGCGCGTGCTGCTGGACTGCGGCTTGTTCCAGGGCTACAAGACTCTGCGCGAACGCAACTGGGCGCCGCTGCCGGTGGCGCCCGACAGCATGGACGCGATGGTGCTGAGCCACGCCCACCTGGACCACAGCGGCTGGCTGCCGGCTCTCGTCAAGCAAGGCTTCAAAGGGCCGGTGTATGCCTCACCGGCCACGCTGGACCTGGCCCAGGTGCTGCTGCTGGACAGCGCGCACCTGCAGGAAGAAGACGCCCGCCGCGCGAACCGAGGTGGCTGGTCGCGCCACCAGCCGGCGCTGCCCCTGTACACGGTGGCCGATGCCAAGCGGGCACTGGCCAGGATCGTGGCCATACCCGCTGGGCGCAGCGTGTCGGTGGGCGATGCGCACATCCGCCTCACGCCGGCCGGGCACCTGCTGGGCGCATCGTCGGTCAGTGTGCAGGCGGCCGGACGCACCCTGGTGTTCTCGGGCGACCTGGGACGCGACGACGACTTGTTGATGCCCGCGCCGCAGCCCGTGGAACACGCCGACGTGCTGCTGGTCGAGTCCACCTACGGCAACCGCCGCCACCCCACCGAAGACGTGCAAGCCCGCCTGGGCGAGATCATCCGCGCGACCACGCGGCGCGGCGGCAGCGTGCTGCTTCCGTCGTTCGCGGTCGGCCGCGCGCAGGCGCTGCTGCTGGTGTTGCAACGGCTGAAGGCGGCTGGTGAGATCGCTGCCGACATGCCGGTGTTTCTGGACAGCCCGATGGCCAGCGCGGCCACTGCGCTGTACCAGCGCCATCGGCGCCTGCTGCGCATCCCGGACCGCGAAACCGGGCAGCTGACCGACGGCGTGACGCTGGTGGCCACGCCAGCCGAGTCGGCCGGCTTGGTCCGCTCGCGCTGGCCCAAGGTCGTCATCTCCGCCAGCGGCATGGCGACCGGCGGGCGCGTGCTCCATCACCTGAAGGCGATGGCGCCCAATCCGCGCCACGCCATCGTGTTCCCGGGCTTCCAGGTCGGCGGCACGCGCGGCGCGGCGCTGATCGGTGGTGCCCGCGAGGTCAAGATTCACGGCGAGTACGTGGCCGTGAAGGCGGCGGTCAGCCACCTCGAAGGCTTCTCGGGCCATGCCGATGCCGACGGCCTGATGAAATGGCTGGGCGGCTTTCGGGCGCCGCCCGAGCACACCTTCGTCGTGCACGGCGAGCCCGACGCCGCCGACACGTTGCGCCTGCGCATCCAGGACGAACTGGGCTGGCGCGTCTCGGTGCCCGAGCACGACGCCATGGTCGATGCCTGAAGCGTCCGGCATGGCGCTGCTGCAAGCCCCGCCACTCGGGCTGGCGGTGGCGCTGGGCGCGGGGCTGTTGATCGGCATCGAGCGCGAACGCCGCAAAGGCCGTGGCGACGACCGCCAGGCCGCGGGCCTGCGCAGCTTTGTCGTCGCGGCCCTGACCGGCGCCCTGGCGCAGGCGCTGCCCGTGCCCGGGCTGGTGGTCATCGGTGCCGCGCTGGTGGCCTTGTTGGCGGCCAGCGCCTACTGGAAGAGCCGCTCGCGCGACCCCGGCCTGACCACCGAGCTGGCCTTGTTCGCGACCTACCTGATCGGCGTGCAGTCGGTGCTCTCGCCCGCACTGGGCGCGGCTTGCGGCGCCGGGCTGGCGGCGTTGCTGGTCGCCCGCGCGCGGCTTCATCACCTGGCCACTGCACTGCTCAGCGATCAGGAGCTGCACGACGGCCTGCTGCTGATCGCGCTGGCGCTGATCGCCCTGCCCCTGGTGCCGGACGCGCCGATTGCCGCGCTCGGCGGCATCCAGCCACGCCCGCTGGCCGCGCTGGTGCTGCTGATCATGGCGATGCAGGCCGCCGGCGAGGTGGCGCTGCGCTGGCTGGGGCCGCAGCGCGGCTTGATGGTGTCGGGCTTCCTGGGCGGCTTCGTCTCCAGCACGGCCACGGTGGCGTCCCTGGGCGGCCGCGCCCGAGCCGACCCCGCTCGGGTCGGCGTGCTGGCCGGCAGTGCCGTGCTGTCGGCAGCCGCCACCTGGGTGCAGGGGCTGGTGATCACGGTCGCGTTGTCGCCGGCAGCCGCCGCGGCGCTGTGGCCGACCGCGCTGGCCGCTGCGCTGGCCTGTGCGGCCGCGGGCGGGTGGATGGCGCGGCCGCACGGTGCGGCCGCAGCCGAAGTCGCAGCGGCACCGGCGGCAGCGGAGGAGGAGGCGGAGCCGGCCCCCGCCGCCGATGCCGACGCTTCACCCGCCCGCAGTGCCTTGCGACCCCGCGAGGCGCTCACCGTGGCACTGCTGCTGGGCGGCGTGGCCGTGGCGGTGGGACTGTTGCAGCAGCGTTTTGGCGACGCCGGCCTGGGCCTGGGCGTGGCGCTCGCGGGGCTGGTGGACGCGCACGCGCCGATCGCGTCGCTGGCCTCACTGCACGCGGCCGGCACGCTGGACGCGTCGGCGGTGGTGGCCGGCGTGCTGCTGGCGGTGGCGTGCAACACGCTGACGCGCTGCGGCGTGGCGCTGGTGGCCGGTGGCCGCCGCTACGGCTTGCGCGTCGCCGTGCCGTTGGCCGGGAGCCTGGGCCTGGCGGTGATGATGGCCGCGTGGACGGTGGGGTTCTGAGCCGGGCTCGGCTCCGTCAGCGGTCACGGCCGGGTGCGGCAACCGATGCCGACCCCTGCAAACAGGGGGGGGTCGGCGGGCCTTCACGGTTGAGCTCGCGCATCCAGTGCGCCGCCGGTGCGTATGCCCGTGCGAGCCCCGGCAAACGTCGGGGCCACCACCGCATCGCAACCCGAGAGACCGCCAGGAGCCCCGCATGAAACGCATCCCCTCGCTCACCCCTTCGACCGCACGTGCCGCAGCACTTGCCGCCGCGCTGGCCATCGGCGTCACCGCCGCCCACGCCGTGCCGATGATCGGCCTGACCAGCGCCAACGAGCTGGCAATGTTCGACAGCAGCACCCCCGGCATGTCCAGCCGCGTCGCCGTCACCGGCCTGGCCGCCGGCGAACGCCTGGTCGGCATCGACCTGCGGCCCGGCAACGGTCTGGTCTACGGCCTCAGCACCGCGAGCAAGCTGTACACCCTGAACCCGGGCACCGGCGCCGCCAGCCTGGTGGCCACCCTGTCCAGCCCGGTGATCGACGGCTCCAAGGGCTGGGGCATGGACTTCAACCCGGTGGCCGACTTTGCCGGCGCGACCTCATTCCGCGTCGTGTCGTCCACCGGCAACAACTACGCCATCAACGCCAACACCGGGGTCGTCGGCAACCTGGCCGGCATGATCGCCCCGAGCTTCGCCCAGGTGGCCTACACCAACAGCCGGCTGTTCCCGTCAGCAGCACCGGCGTCGACCGCGCTCTACTACATCAACACGGCAACGGATACCCTGGCGTCCGCGCCCGGCAGCTTCAACAGCCCGACGGTCACGACCATCGGCGCGCTGGGCATCGACGTGCTGCGCGGCGGTGGGTTCGAGATCCTGGGCAACGGCATGGCGCTGGCGGCCTTGAACGTCGACGACGGGTCCCTCGGCACCGGCCTGTACACCATCGACCTCGCCACCGGGAGCGCCAGCTTCGTCGGCACCTTCAACGGGACCTTGACCGGCCTGACGGCGGCGGTGCCCGAGCCGGCGACTGCCGCGTTGCTGTCGCTGGGTGGTCTGGCACTCGCAGCGGTGGCCCGTCGCCAACGGAAACGGCAGCGCACGATGTAACCCGACTGTGCAGAAGGGCGAATCCAGCGGCACCATTGCCAACTTTTCCGGAGATCGTCTCGATGACCCGCCGCGGTTTCGCCCAACTCATGTCCATGCTCGGTATCGGGGCCACCGCCGGGGCCACCACCGCCGGTAGCGGCACCGCCCATGCCGCCAGCACCCCGACGCGGGCCGACCGCGTCGTGCTGACCGACGCCGAATGGCGCAAGCGCCTGAGCCCGGCCGCCTACCAGGTGCTCCGGCAGGAGGGCACCGAACGCGCCGGCAGCAGCCCGCTGAACGACGAGAAGCGGCCCGGCACCTACCACTGTGCCGGCTGCGACCTGCCGTTGTTTGCCCACACCACCAAGTTCGACAGCGGCACCGGCTGGCCGAGCTTCTGGGCCCCGCTGCCCGACGCGCTGGGCACCAGCACCGACTACAAGCTGATCCTGCCGCGTGTCGAGTACCACTGCGCGCGTTGCGGCGGCCACCAGGGCCACGTCTTCGACGACGGTCCGCGGCCGACCGGCAAGCGTTACTGCAACAACGGAGTGGCGCTGCGTTTTGCGCCGTCGGCATGAAGCGCCGCGCGCTCTTCGGGTTGACGCTGGGCGTCCTGGTCGCGCTGGCCGTCGGCGTCGGCACCGCGCTGTCGCAGGGCAGTTCGCCCGCCAAGCCGGCGCCTGCCGCCGGCGCCCCCCTGGCGCCCGGCCTCGCCAGGGCGACGTTCGCGGGCGGCTGCTTCTGGTGCGTCGAGTCCGACTTCGACAAGGTGCCGGGAGTGGTCTCGACGACCAGCGGCTACATCGGCGGTCATGTCGCCAACCCGAGCTACGAACTGGTCTCGGCCAAGCTCACCGGCCACGCCGAGGCGGTGGAGATCGTGTTCGACACGACCAAGGTGAGCTACGCCCAGCTGCTCGAGAAGTTCTGGCGCAGCATCGACCCGACAACCAAGGATCGCCAGTTCTGCGACAGCGGCAGCCCGTACCGCTCGGCCATCTTCACCCACGGGCCCGAGCAGGCAGAGCAGGCCCACGCCTCGAAAGCCGCACTGGACAAGAACAAGCCGTTCAGCGCCCCCATCGTGACCCAGATCCACCCGGCGACGGCGTTCTACCCCGCCGAGGAGTACCACCAGGACTATCACCTGAAGAATCCGGTGCGCTACAAGCTGTACCGCAACGGCTGCGGGCGCGACGCCCGGCTGGCCGAGCTCTGGGGATCGGCCAAGTAGGCGTTGGCTCGGGGTGACACGTGGCTTCCCCGGGGGCGGCGGGTGGCCGGGCTGATTACACTGCGCCAGCCTCGGGCCTGGCCCGACGGTTCTTCGCAGTCTCCCACCACCCGAGCCGCCGCGTCATGACGAACTTCCTGCCCGCCCTTTCTCTGGCCTGCTGCGCCGCCTTGCTGGCCACCACCGCCCAGGCCGAAGACCCGAAGAAGATGGCGGGCAACAAGCGTCTGATGGATCACTCCAACAAGCTGCTGATCGCCGAGGCCGATGCGATCAAGGTGATGGACGAGAACATCCCGGCGAGTGCCTGGAAGATCACCAAGGGCAGCCAGTACGTCTGGGTGAGCCAGGTCGAAGGCGGCATGAAGGGCACGACCTGCGTCATCGCGGCGCGCGTGATGGTGCTGCCGCTGACGACGACGCTGAACGTGCCGCTGTTCCGCCCGCGCCAGACCGCCACGGCCTACGACGCCGCCGCGAACAGCAGCACCGAAGCCTGCAAGACGATGGCCAGGGACAAGCTGAAGGAAGCGACGCAAGCCGTCGCCTCGTCGATCGTCAAGACCTGAAGTCGCGTCACAGGCAACGCGCCAGCCTGACGCGCAGCCCCTCGCGCAGCACATACACCTGCGGCTGAGCACGGCCCTCCGGCAGCACCTCGAGCCGCAGGGCCCCACCCGAGACGATCTCGCCGCGGAATCGCGCCGCGGGCGGGCGTTCGGCATCGTTGGCGCGGGCACTGCCCGGCCCGTGGTTCTCGAAGGTCCCCTGGACCTCGAATCGACCACCCGGTTGCCACGGCACCGCGCCCGGGATGTAGCCCGTCGCACAGTCGAGTTCCAGTCGCGTTCCTTCGGGTTCGACCACGAGTTGCGCCCGGTCGCCGCCCCATGTCCCTGCCAGCGCCGTGCCCGCTCTTGGCGCGGCGTCGATTGCCAGCGACACCCAAGGTCCCGCCAGCACCAGCAGTCCCGCCGCGATCCTGGCCGCCCCACGCCGTGGAATGTCTGTGGGCCGGGTCATGGCGGCAGCAAGGCGTTCTTCACGGTTGCCAGCTGGCGCCGCGACACCGCCAGCCATTCGTCAGCGGCACCCGGCACCGCAACCCGCAGCGACCAGGCACCGGCTTCGCCGGCCTCGTCACCGGCTTCGTCGTCGCCGCGCAACGCCAGTTCGCGCATCAGGGCCTTGGCCACCAGGGCATTGCGATGAATGCGCACAAATGGATGCCCGCTCAGTTGCGACTCCAGCTCGGCCAGCGACTCGTCGAGCACATGCTGCCGGCCCGTGGTGCGCAGCGTCACGTACTTCTGTTCGGCCTTCAGGTACACGATGTCGGTCAGCGGCACCCGCAGCATGCGCCCACGTTCGGCGAAGGTCAGCGCCGGCGCATCGTCTGTCGCTGCCGCGGCGGCTCGTGCCTCGTCGGCGGCCTGGCGCATGGCCAGCCGCTCCTGCCAGCGCTGGCGCGCGCGCAGCAAGGTGGCGTGCAGGCGCTCGCGGGGCACCGGCTTGGTCAGATAGTCCAGCGCCTGGACCTCGAAGGCCGCCAGCGCATGCTCGCTGTGCGCGGTGACGAAGACCAGCAGCGGCAGATCCGGCAACGCCTCCAGCTCGGCCGCCAGTTGCAGGCCACTGGGCCCCGGCATCTGGATGTCCAGCAGCGCCAGATCGATGCCACCGGCCTTGACACGCGCCAGCGCTTCGTGGGCGTCCTGGGCCTCGGCCACCACCGCGGCCAGCGCCTCGCCGTCGTCGGCCCGTGCGGCTTCGACCAGGGCCTTCAGCCGCCAGCGTGCCGGTGCTTCGTCGTCGGCAATCAGCACCTGCAAGGGCCGCGACGCTGTGGACGTCACGGCATCGGCACCAGCAGGCGGACATGGAACTGCCCGGGCTCGCGCTGGATGTCGCACTGCCCGGCCAGGTCATGCAGCAGTCGCAGGCGCTCGCGAACGTTGGGCAGGGCCATGCCCAGGCCCGGCGGGCCGGTGCGGTCGCCGACGGTGTTGCTGACCCGCAGGTCGACCTGGCCGGCACGCACGCTGGCGCGGATCCACAGCTCGCCGCCACGGGCGTTCGGTTCGACGCCATGGCGAACCGCATTCTCGACCAGGGGCTGCAACACCAGCGGCGGCACCCGTGCGCTCGCCACCTTGGGGTCGATCTCCCAGTGCACGACAAGCCGGCTGCCGAATCGGACCTGCTCGATCGCCAGGTAGCGCCGCGCAAGATCGATCTCTTCAGACAGGGGCACCGAGGACCCCGCCTCCGCCAGCGCGGTGCGGAACAGCTGGGCCAGGTCTTCAAGCACCGCTTCCGCACGTTCGGGCGCGACACGCACCAGGGCCATCGCCGTGTTCAATGCGTTGAACAGGAAGTGCGGCCGGATCCGCGACTGCAGCTCGGCCAGCCGGGCATGGGCATCGGCCGGCCGGCCGGCGCGTGCGCGCAACTCAAGCCAGATCCAGACCAGCCCGGCCAGACATCCACCGCCCAAGGCCACGGCCAGGCCCTGCAGCGCGGGCTCCGCGACGCGAGCGCCATCGCCGCCACCGACCAATCCGATCCAGACCAGCCCCCGCGAGACGCTCCACGCCAGCAGGGCCCCCAGGCCCACCACCAGCGCCGCGCGCACGGCGCCGGCCTGGCGTTGCAAGGGCCCCTTGGCGGCGCAAACCACCACCAGCCAGAGCAGAGTCGCCGCCAGGCCACCGAGCGCCAGCGCCGCCTGGCGCTGCGCCCAGTCGGTCGCCGACGCGGCATCGGCCAGGGCCAGCACGGCACACACGCCCTGCACGAACAGCAGCGCACGCAAGGCCAGCGCGGGGTGGCAGACATCGAACGCGGCGGTGGCGCTCAGCCGTTCTCGCTTTTCGGCGCGACGCCCGGCCTCGACAGCCCCAAAGCGCGAGACCTCGAACTGCATCGTCGAATACTCCGACACGCGCGTCGACTCGGGCCAAACGCTGGCCGGGCGGCTGTCGGGAGCGTCAGGCGGAGAGGCGGCGGGCATCGTGGCGGACGTCGGGCAAGGGTGCGGGGGATCATAGTGATTTACCCTCCCGGCCATCGCCAAGCTTCCCTGCCCCATGACCCCCGAGCCCCAAGCCCCCGATGCACGATCCGACGACCCGCTGGCCAACAAGGCGCAGGCCTGGTCGGCCTTGTTCAGCGAGCCGATGAGCGCGCTGGTGCAGCGCTACACCGCCAGCGTCGGCTTCGACAAGCGGCTGGCCGCCGCGGACATCGCCGGCAGCCTGGCCCATGCCCGCATGCTGGCGCGACAGGCCGTCATCACGGCGGGCGACCTGGCCGACATCGAACGGGGCATGGCGCAGATCCAGGCCGAGATCGCCGCCGGCCGCTTCGAGTGGCAGCTCGCGCTCGAAGACGTGCACCTCAACATCGAAGCCCGGCTGACCGCCCTGGTGGGCGACGCCGGCAAGCGGCTGCACACCGGCCGCAGCCGCAACGACCAGGTCGCCACCGACGTGCGGCTGTGGCTGCGTGGCGAGATCGACCAGTTGGCGCCCCTGCTGGCCGACATGCAGCGCGCGCTGGTCGAACTGGCGGCGCAACACGCCCACACCGTGATGCCCGGCTTCACGCACCTGCAGGTGGCGCAACCGGTGAGCCTGGCCCACCACCTGCTGGCCTATGTGGAGATGTTCGCGCGAGACGCCGAACGCCTGGCCGACGTGCGCAGGCGCACCAACCGGCTGCCGCTCGGCGCGGCGGCACTGGCCGGCACCAGCTACCCGCTGGACCGCGAATCGGTCGCCACCGAACTCGGCTTCGACGGCGTCTGCCAGAACAGCCTGGACGCCGTCAGCGACCGCGACTTCGCGATCGAGTTCTGCGCCTTTGCGGCCATCACGATGGTGCACGTGTCGCGGCTGGCCGAAGAGCTGGTGCTGTGGATGAGCCAGAACTTCGGCTTCATCGACCTGGCGGACCGCTACTGCACCGGCTCGTCCATCATGCCGCAGAAGCGCAACCCCGACGTCGCCGAACTGGCCCGCGGCAAGAGCGCCCGCGTCATCGGCCATCTGCAGGCCCTGCTGGTGCTGATGAAGGGCCAGCCCCTGACCTACAACAAGGACAACCAGGAGGACAAGGAGCCGCTGTTCGACACCGTCGACACGCTGGCCGCGACGCTGCGCATCATGGCCGAGATGGTCAGCGGCATCGTCGTCAAGCCCCAGGCCCTCCGCGCCGCCGTGACCCGCGGCCACGCCACCGCGACCGACCTCGCCGACTACCTGGTCAAGAAGGGGCTGCCCTTCCGCGACGCCCACGAGACCGTGGCCCACGCCGTGCGCCTGGCCATCGAGCAAGGCGTCGACCTCGCCGCACTGCCGCTGGCCACGCTGCAAGGCCTGCACCCGGCGGTCGGCGAAGACGTGTTCGAGGTCCTGACGCCCGAGGGCTCGATGGCCGCCCGCAAGGTGCTCGGCGGCACGGCGCCAGAGCAGGTGCTGGCGCAGGTGGCGCGGCATCGGGGGCGGTTGGTGAAGGTCTGACGCCCGAGCCCGAAGCCGCTGTGAACGAGGCCGCCATGACCACCGTGCGCACGATGTGCCCGATGAACTGCCACCCGACGCTGTGTGGCATGTTGGTCGAGTTGCAGGACCAGCGGCTGGTGGGCGTGCGTGGCGACCCGGACAACCCGGACAGCCGCGGCTTCCTTTGCGTCCGCGGCCAGGCGTCGCGGGAGGTGTTCGACAACCCGGCGCGCCTGCTGCACCCGCTGTTGCGCGACCGGCGCGACCAGCCGTTTCGCCGCGCCACCTGGGACGAGGCGCTGGACCGCATCGCCGGGGCCATCGCCGGCCAGCCACCGCAGGCCACCGCGATCTGGCCCGGGCACGGCAGCTTCACCACCCACTACGGCACGCGCATCAACGCGCAGCTTTTTGCGCGTTTTGCCAACCTGCACGGCAGCCAGTTCTTCAGCCCGACCATGATCTGCTGGGGCCTGGGTGCCTTTGGCCTGGCACTGACCGGCATGCTGGAGACGCACACGAAGGAGGACATGGGCGAGCACTCGCAGCTGATCCTGCTGTGGGGCGCCAACTTCGCGAGCCAGCCCAACACGGCGCGCTTCGTCAACGCGGCCCGTTCGCGTGGCGCGCGGGTGGTCGCCATCGACGTGCGCCAGACCGAGGCCACGGCCAAGGCCCACGAGGTGCTGCTGCTGAAACCCGGCACCGACGGCGCGCTGGCGCTGGCGCTGATGCACGTCATCTGCGCCGAGCGCCTGTTCGATGCCGACTTCGTCGAGCGGCACACCGTCGGCTTTGCCGAGCTGGCCACTCAATTGGAGTGTTACTCGCCGCAGTGGGCGGCAGGGGTGACCGGCATCGCGGCCGAGCGCATCGTGGCGCTGGCGCGGCTCTACGCCGGCACCCGGCCGGCGATGATCGTGCTCGGTGGCAGCTCGATGCACAAGGGCGACAACGGCTGGCAGGCCTCGCGTGCCATCGCCTGCCTGCCGGGGCTGACCGGCCAGGTCGGCGTGCCCGGCGCCGGCTTCGGGCCGCGTCACGGCGCCGCGGCCCACGGCCGCGGGCTTGCGAACGTCAGCGAGCCACAGCGCCGCCCGCCGGGCACGGCGCTGCCCAACCAGATGTCGGGCGTGATCCAGGCGCTGAACGACGGCCGCATCGCCAACCTGCTGCTGATGGGCACGAACATGCTGTTCTCGTTTGCCGACGCCACCCGCGTGGCCGAGGGCCTGGCCCGCACGCGCCTGGTGGTCAGCCACGACCTGTTCCTCAACGACACGGCGATGCGGTTTGCCGACGTCGTGCTGCCGTCCACCGCGTGGCTGGAGGAGCTGGGCTGCAAGTCCGCCTTCACGCACCTTTACCTGATGGAGCCCGCGCTGCCCCCCGCCGGCGAGACACGGTCGGCCAGCGACCTGATGCGCGCGCTCGCGGGCCGACTGGGTCTGCACGACTTCTTCCCGTGGGCCGACGACGAAGCCCTGCTCGACGCCGTGCTCGACCACCCGGCGACCGGGCACGCGACGACCGCGTCGCTGCGGGCCCAGGGCGGCATGGCCGAGTTGCGCATCTCGCATGTCGCCAACCCGACGCTGGACTTCGACACCCCATCGCGCAAGATCGAGTTCTTTTCCGAGGACGCTGCCCGCATGGGCTTGCCGCCCTTGCCCGAATGGCAGGCCCCGGCCGGGCACGACCCGGAAAGTCGCTACCCGCTGGTGTTGACCCAGGGCCGGACGCTCGCCCACTTCCACGCGTTCTACAACAACGGCCGCGAGCTGCCGACCCTGGCCCGCCGTGAATCCGAGCCCCGGGTCTGGATCTCGCCCGCCGACGCTGCCGCACGGGGCCTGGTCGACGGCGCCGCGATCCGCGTCCACAACGCTCGCGGCGAGCTGCCGGCGCGGGCCCACGTGACCGACCGCATCCCACCCGGCACGCTGTGGCTGCGCGACGGCTGGCCAGGCCTCAACACCTTGACCGACAGCGCACCGGTCCTGCCCGACGCGGCGGTCGACCGCTTTGCGTTTTCGGCCGGGCAGTCGAGCTTCGATGCGCGGGTGGAGGTCGAAGCGGCTGAAGCCATTGCGTAGTTCGAAGGCTTGAGTGCGTCGCTTGATGCGTAGCGACGACGCGACGGCGTCGTCAGGCCAGCACCCGCGCCCGCGTCGTGCCCCCGTGTTGGATGAGTTCGAGCCGACCGCCCGCCGCATCCAGCAGCCGCTGCACGATCGCCAGGCCAAAGCCGTGGCCGGCTTGCGGAGACTCGGCATCCGGGTTGGTGATGCACAGCGCCTGGTCGTCGAAGTCGACACGCACCTGGCCTCCGGCGCGCCCGTGGACAAAGGCGTTGCCCAGCAGACTGGCCAGCGCCAACTGCAGCACCGGTGTCGGCAGGCGCAGCCGGGCCTGGCGGTCGAGTTGCACGTCCAGGCTCAGCGCCTGCCGGTCCAGCCAGTCGGCATGGGCCAGCACCCACTGCTCCAGCAGCGGCAGCACGGCCACAGGCTCGTGGGTCTTGCCGGGGTTCGACTCGCCTTCGCGCGCCAGCACAAGCAGTGTCGAGACCGTCTGCTGCATCCACAGCGTGGACGCGTGCAGCGTGGCCAGCGCGGTCTGCAACGAGGGCGCCATGGCCGGATCGGCCTGCAGCCTCTCGATGCCCAGCAGCAGCACCGCCAACGGCGTTCGCAGTTCGTGACTGGCGTCGCGGGTGAAGGCCTGCTCGCGGACGATGAAGTCGTGCGTGCGCGCCAGCAGCGCGTCAAAAGCGCGGGCGACCTCGCCGACTTCGTCTTTGCCCAGTCCCTGCGCCACCGAGACCGGATGTTGCCCCGGCGACGCCGCGGCCACCCGGCCGGCCAGCGTCTCCAGGGGTGCAGTCACGCGTCGTGCCAAGACCCAGCCCAGCACCAGCGCCAGCGCCACCATCGCCAGGCCCCAGCCGGCCAGCCAGGTCAGCAGCTCGGTGCGGATCGGCCGCACGATCAGCTGCTGGCTGACCTCGGCCACCAGCCAGGGTGCACGGCCGGGCTGCTCGAGCGGCAGCAGGTGGTAATGGCGGCCGTTCATGCCCGCCATCTCGAGCCGGTTCGGCTCCCGGGACAGCACCTCGGCCACCTCCGCCGGCAGGGTGGCCGCCGACTCGTGGAGCACGATGAAGTCGGCCCCCGTGCGACCCCAACGGCCGTGCTGCTGCCGGTGGGCCTGCTGGGCGCTGGCCTCCTGGATCAGCAGGCGGTCGAGGAATCGGTCTTCGACGGTGTAGACAAAGGCCATCGCAAACAGACCGAACAAGGCGGTCACGACCAGCGTGAAGAGCGCCAGCGCCAGCATCCAGCGGCGGTGCAGGGTCATGGCAGCGTTCTCGGGTGGGGCGCGCCTTTGTCGGCCGCGACCTGCAGCCGGAGCCCGACCCCGTGCACGGTGTGCAGCATCGGAGTGGCGAAGGGCTTGTCCAGTTGCTGTCGCAGTTGGTACAGGTGGGTGCGCAAAGGGTCGGACTCGGGCGGGTCATCGTCCCAGAGGCGGCGGATCAGCTCGCTGCGGGTCAAGGCACGCGGCCAGGCCTCGGCCAGCAGCAGCAGGATGGAAAGCGCGGTGGGCGGCAGCGCCAGGCGCTGGCCTTCGCGCCAGGCCTCGCGCGAGCGGCGGTCGATGGCCAGCGGGCCGATGTGCAGCCGGTAGTCCTGCCCGGCGCCCGCGCGCCGCGCCAACGCCTGAACCCGGGCCAGGAGTTCGTCGCCGGCAAAGGGCTTGACGAGATAGTCGTCGGCACCGGCGTCAAAGCCCGCCAGCTTGTCGGGAAGGCTGTCGCGCGCGGTCAGCATCAGCACCGGGACCGGCTGCGCGGCCTGGGCCCGCAAACGGCGGCACAGCTCCAGGCCGCTCAAGCCCGGCAGGCCCAGGTCCAGCACCATCACATCGGGCGGCGAGTCCAGCGCCAGCTCCAGTGCGATGCGGCCATCGCTGGCCTCATCCACGCGGTGCCCCGCCGCCAGCAGCAGCGAGGTGATCTGCTCGCGCAGCGGTGCGTGGTCTTCGACGACCAGCACGCGGGTCGGGAGCGGGCGCAGCGGGGACGCGGCTGCCGGGTGGTCAGCGTTCATGGGGCTTCAGGTTGAGGTCGCCAGAAGATCCCGCACCGAGACCTTCAGGCTCTGACGGCAGGCGATGTAGCCCACCACGCACACGGCTGCCACCATGGCAACCACCATCCCGGCCACCCACAGCACATCTGGGTTGTAGCTCAGCCTGAACTGGGAGCGGTAGATCAGCAGTCCCGCGATCCAGGTGCCGGCAACAGCACCCGTGGCGGCAATCAGGGCCGTCACGCCCCAATCATAGAAATTCAGCCGCAGGCAATCGTTGTGATTCAGTCCCATGCTCATCAGCAGCCCGTTCTTCTGGCGGTCATCGGTGCTGAAACCGCTCACGGAGGCTGCGAGCACAAAGAGCGCCAACAAGAGCACCATCGCCGCGTAGCCGCTGGTCACCTTCGTGACGATGCCGAGCGTGCGGTCAAAACGTTCGGTCAGCTCCCGCAGCGGCACCAGCGAGAGCGTCGGGTGTTGCTGCCACAGGCCCGCCAGCGCATCCCATGCCGGTGCTGGCAATTCCATACTGCCCATGTAGCGCGTTGGGGCATCCAGTTGTGCCCGGGCCGACCGCGGCACCTGGAACCAGAAGGTGATCGAGCTGCCGCCCGGCTGGTAGGCGTGGCTGGCCACCAGTGTGAAGTCGTAGGACTTGCCGTCGATCTGGTAGGTGAGCGTGTCGCCATGGCTCAGGCCCAAGTCGGTCATGACCTCGGACTCGGCGGAAATCTGCTGCCAGCGCTCGGTGCCTGCGGGCCACCATAGGCCGCCGACAAGGCGGTTGTTCGCGGGCAGGGTGTCGGTCCAGCTCAGCCGGATCGGATCCGCGAGGCTGGCCATCGTGTCGCTGGGCCTCGGGCTGTGCTCGGCAAGGGTCTTGCCATTGACGGCCACCAGCTGTGCGGACACGAATGGGCGCAGGGTGCGTACGCTGCTGCCGGTCTCCGCCGCCCAACGCTGAAGCGCGTCGATCTGGCCGGCGTGTGCTTGCGCGATCAGCAGATTGCCATCATGGCTGCGGCCATGTCTTTCCATCGTCGCGCCCAGGTCCCGCATCAGCATCAGCGTGAACAGAAGCAGGAGCCCGCACAGGCCCAGCCCCAGAACCTGCGCCGATTTGGCGAACAAGCGCTGGCGCATGATGAAGAAGGCGAAAGGCAGCAGGCCGCTGCGTCGTCGCCCCCACAGATCCCCCAGCCGGATGACGGTCCAGGTCAGGGCCACCATCAAGGCCAGCGCCACCGCGATGGCCGCGAGCGTCATGCCCGTCAACTGCCAATTGTCGGAATAGGCCGTGGTCAGCTTGGTGGCTGCGGTGATGCTCCAGAACAGCCGATGCCAGACATAGCGGCCCTCAGTCGGATTGCGGATCAGCGACAGCAAGGAGGCGCGCGACAGCTGGATGAAGCTGGGAACCTGCAGCGCATACAGCAGCAAGAAGGCCAGGCCGACCGTCTTCAAGGCGGGTCCCCAGTGGCCTGTCGCTTGAAGCCCCGGGAAGTGGTCTTGCAGCTGGGCGACGATCAGGCCGTACGCCAGCGTGGCCAGCAGGCTGGCAACAAGGACGGACAGGATGAAGCCGATCAGCCACTCACCCAGCGCCATCAGCATCCCCGTTCGCGTGCGGGTTCCGAAGCTTGCATAGATCGCGAGCCGGTAGCGCATCTTTGCCAGCCAGCGGCGGTTGGTCATGTCCAGGGCCACGGCGCCCATGAAGAACAGGATCACGGAGGCCAGGCCGAGGAAGTTCTCGGTCCGCTGCCAGAAGCTTGCAAGCGGGTGCTGGCCACCGTTCTTCTGGATCAGCTTCGCGCCCGGCAAGGCCGTTTGCACCCAGTCCTTGATCGCCTGTTGCCGGCCTTCATCCGCGGTGACGAGATAGCGCGTGCGGACCTGGCTGCCCTGCAGCGATTCACCCTGCAGGCTCTGGGTGTGCACCATCGCGCGCAAGGCCGTGCTGTGGCCTTCCATGAGGCGGTCGGGTTCATGAAACAGGATCGCGCCGAGCCGAAGCTTCGTGCCAGCGACGCTGAGGGTGTCACCCACCTGCGTTCGCAGCTGGATGGCAAGCCTCGAATCAAGCCAGATCTCCCCGACCTTCGGGCCCTGGCTGACCGCACGTTGCGTGGCCGCCGGTGTGTCGCCCACCTGAAGCTGTCCCTGCAGCGGGTAGGCGTCATCGACCCGTTTCAGGCGCACGCGGGCCCACACCTCGTGGTGCGTGAGGGTGATGTCGCTCAACTGCGTGACCGACTGGCGCGGCGCCAGCGATCTGAACGCGATCTCGTCCTCACCCTTCAGCCGCGCATGGCTCTCGAGCACCAGGTCGGAGCCGAGCATCTGGTCGAGGTTGTGTGCCAGGTAGCTCTGGATCGACGCGCTGGTCAGCGTCAGCGTCAGCAGGAAAAACAGCATGGCGACTTGCGTGGCCATGCTGATGCGGCCGTCACCTTCCTTCAGGTCCCGCCAGCAGTTCTCGAGGGTCAGCAGAACCAAGTTCATGCCACGGGCTCCAGACGCCCGTTCGCCAGAAGCAGGCTCTTGTCGGCACGCAAGGCCAAGGGTTTGCTGTGGGTGACGATCACCAGGCCGGACCCCGTCTCGCGGGCGCAGTCGAACATCAGCCCGGCCACGCTTTCCGAGGTGTGCATGTCCAGATTGCCGGTGGGCTCGTCGGCAAAGATGAAGCGCGGCGCGGTGACGAAGGCCCGAGCCACCGCGATGCGCTGTTGCTCACCGCCGCTCAACTGGTGGGGGCGGTGCCGGGCGCGGTCCTTCAGCCCGACCTTCTCAAGCCAGCGAGCGGCAACGTCGAACGCGTCGCGATGGCCCTTCAGTCGAAGCGGCAAGGCCAGGTTGCCGATGGCATCGAGCTCGGGCATCAGATGAAACTGCTGGAAGATGAAGCCGGAGTTGGCGCGCATCGTCAGCGCGTCGACCGAGGCCCCGCCGATGGTGAAGCACACCGTGCCGCCCGCCGGCTTCTCCAGGCCCGCGGCAATCGACAGCAGGCTGGACTTTCCCGCTCCTGACGGGCCGATGATGGCCAGGGTTTCATCGGCACGGACCGTGCAGGACAGCCCACGGAAGAGCTCGATCCGCTCGCGGGCCGTATCGAAGTGATGGCTGATGCTCCTTAGCTCGATCGTGTCGGGCATGACTTGCTCCTGTCGCTGGGCGACATTCACCCTCGATCAGCCCGGTGGCAACGTGGCCAGCAGCTTGCCGGCTTCGCTCCGCGCCTTGTCGTCGTTGTGCCCGGGGGCCATCACTTGCGCGATCAGCGCGCGGGCGCGGGCCGTGTCGCCTTGCCCGGCGTGGGCCCGCGCCAGCACGACGCGGAACTGGGGGTGCGCGAAGTGCGGCGCGGCCAGCTCCATCACCGAGATCGCCTGACGACGGGCGGCGTCGTCGGTGGCGGCACCATGCTGGTAGTGGCCCAGCATCGCGATCAGGTCGGTCTTGTAGCGCTTGGCGTCGGCCTGCAGCAGCGCGCGCACGGCCACCTGTTCGCCGGCCAGCCACAGCTGCACGAGCTGCATGCTGGCCTCTTCGCGGAACGGGGTGCGTGCGACCGGCACGCGACCCAGCGCCCGCACCACGGCCTCGGCGGCCATGGCGGTCGAGAACGGGTTCTGGCCCGTGATCAGGCGGTCGTCGACCACCAGCTTGGGCATCATCAGGTTCGCTTCTTCCCAGCGCGCGCCCTGCTCGCGCAGCCGCCGTTCGATCCAGAACGGGTACTCCTGGGCCCAGCGCTTGCCGAAGACGGTCTCTTCTTCGTCGGTGAAGCCGGTGACGCGGCGGCCCGCAACCAGCGGCTGGCCATCGGGCAGGCGCACCGACGCGAACACCGCCGGGCCGTGGCAGACCGCCGCGAGCACGCCACCCCGCGCGTGGTGCGTGCCCAGCAGCGTGGCCAGCGCCGTGTCGCGCGGCAGGTCGAACATCGCGCCCTTGCCACCGATGACGAGGATGGCGGCGTGCTCGCCGGGCGCCACGTCCTGCGTGCGCCGGGTGGCCTTCAGCGCGGCGACGGCCTGCGGGTCGGCCTTGAACGCGCGGATGCTGTCGTCGGCGGCGTCGTAACGGTCGGCGACCGGTGCCCCGCCGGCCGGGCTGGCCACCTCGACGCGCAAGCCGTTGGCGCGCAGCACCAGCCAGGCCTGGGCGAGCTCTTCCATCTCGAAGCCGGGCCGCTCGTGCTTGCCGGCGGCGTCGAGCCGGCCTTCACCGCTGACGACCAGCAGGACCTTGGGGGACTCGGACGCGGACGCGGATGGCGCCATGGCCGTGGCGGACAGCAGGGCAAGAGCGGGGAGCCCGCAACGGCGGGCCACAGCAAACAGTGCAGACATGGGGTTGGGCCCTTTGGGCGTTGGACAAGGAGACACGACTGTGCCGGGCCGGCATCAAGAAACCTTCAAGACCTTCGGCCTCGACAATGGGCGATGCCTCCAGCCCCCAAGCCGAGCGCCCTGCCGACCGGCACGACCCGCACCCGCGACCTGCGCGGCGCCACGCGCCTGGCCCGCGACGCCACGCTGGGCCTGGCCGATCTGGTGGAGGCGATGCACGAGCGCATCGCCCGCCTGCCGGGTCTGCCAGCGCCCGCCCAGGCCGGCCGCACAAGTGGCATCACCGGCTGGGTCTACCGCAGCGTGCGCGGCGTCACGCGTGTGGCCGGTGGCAGCGTCGACACCCTGCTCGGCCTGCTGGGGTCGGCCCTTGAGCCGGCATCCGGCGCCGAGCGTCCACCACTGCCACAACGCGAGGCGATGGTCGCCGCGCTGAACGGTGTTCTCGGCGACCACCTGGCCGCCACCGCCAATCCCCTCGCGACCCCGATGTCGCTGCGACAGGACGGCCAGGCCCTGCCGCTGGCCGATGCCGCGGCGATGGCGGCGCGTCTGCCCCAGGCCAAGGGCGACGTGCTGGTGCTGGTCCACGGCCTGTGCATGAACGACCTGCAATGGACCCGCAAGGGCCACAACCACGGCCTGGCGCTGACGGAGTCGCGGGGCTTCGTCCCCGTATTTGCCCACTACAACAGCGGCCAGGCGATCACCGACAACGGGCTGGCACTGGCGCAGCAACTCGAGCAACTGGTGGCCCACTGGCCAGGGTCGGTTCGCCGCCTGCTGCTGGTCGGCCACAGCATGGGCGGCCTGGTCGCACGCAGTGCGCTGCACCAGGGCCAGGCCACCGGTCAGGCTTGGCCGGCGCTCGTCAGCGACCTCGTGACCCTGGGCACGCCGCACACGGGCGCACCGCTCGAGAAGGCCGGCCACTGGATCGACATCGTGCTCGGCGCGACGCCGTATGCCGCACCGCTGGCGCGCATCGGCCGCGTGCGCAGCGCCGGCATCGTCGACCTGCGCCACGGCACCGTCCTGCGCGACGCGACCATCGCCGTACCGCTGCCGCAAGGCGTGCGCTGCTTTGCCATCGCCTCCACACTGGGCCAGCAGCCGGGCAACACCAAGGGCCGTCTTCTCGGCGACGGCCTGGTGCCGCTGGCCAGCGCGCTGGGCCGGCACCGCGACCCCGCCCGACGCCTGGCCTTTGCCCCCGAGCGGCAATGGACCGGCCAGGGCATCGGCCACCTGGATCTCCTGAGCGACCCCGACGTGGCGGCGCAGCTGCACGCGTGGTTGGCCTGACACCGCCCTGCCTATGATGGCGGCGCCCTGCCGCCAACCGATCCACGAATGAGCGCCCCCCGCCGATGAGCAAGACCCTCTTCACCGCTTGCCTGGGCACCGAGACCAACTCGTTCTCGCCGATCCCGACCGGCATGGATCTGTTCCGCCGCACGCTGCTGGTCCGCGACGGGGCACACCCCGCAAGTCCGCACTTCTTTGCCTTGCCGTTGATCGTCTGGCGCCGGCGCGCCCAGGCGCTGGGCTGGCGTGTCGTCGAGGGCCTGGCCGCCTTTGCGACCCCGGCCGGCAACACCACGCGTGCGACCTTCGAGCAGCTGTGCGACGAGATCGTGTCGAAGCTGCACGCCGCAATGCCGGTGGACGCGGTGCTGCTGAACCTGCACGGCGCGATGATCGCCGACGGGTACCCCGACGCCGAGGGCGAGCTGATCCGCCGCGTGCGCGTTGAGGTCGGGCCGACCGTGCCCATCGGCGTCGAGCTCGACCTGCACTGCCACCTGACAGAGCAGAAGCAGGCCCACGCGACAGCGATCGTGATCTACAAGGAGTACCCGCACGTCGACGTCACCGAGCGGGCCGAGGAGCTGTTCACCCTCATCGAAGCGACGCTGTCGGGCCGCCTGCGTCCGGTCATGGCCGTGCACGACTGCCGGATGCTCGGCATCTTCCCGACCACGCGCGAGCCGATGCGCGGCTTTGTCGACCGCATGTCGGCACTCGAAGGGCGGGACGGCATCGTCTCGGTTTCGCTGGCTCACGGATTCCCCTGGGGCGACACGCCCGAGGTCGGGGCCCGGGTGCTGGTGGTGGCCGATGGCGACCGGGGCCAGGCACAGTCGCTCGCCGCCCGGCTGGCGGAGGCGTTCTGGTCGTTGCGCCGCGAGGTGTCGCCGCCCTTCGTGTCCGTCGACGCCGCCGTTGCACGCATTGCCGGGCATCCGGGCGGCAAGCCGCTGGTGCTGGCCGACACCGCCGACAACCCGGGCATCGGCGCCGCGGGCGACTCGACCTTCCTGCTTGCCGCGCTGCTGGCGCGCCAGATCGGTGGCGTCGCCATCGCGCCGTTCTGGGACCCTGTTGCGACCTCGCTCGCCTTCGAGGCTGGCCTGGGCGCCTGCCTGGACATGCGGCTGGGGGGCAAGCTCGGCCCCGCTTCAGGCGTGCCGGTCGATGTGCGGGTGCATGTCCGGGGACTGGTTCACGATGCCCAACAGCCTTTCGGTCCGGCGATGGCGGGCATGGGCAACATGGCCTGGCTGCGCATCGGCCTGGACCGCGAATGCAGCGACTGCAGCGACCGCAATCGCAGCGGTGACGACTCCGACTTCATCGACGTCGTCGTCAACGACTTCCGCACGCAGGGCTTCGCCCCGGCGTGCTTCACGGCGGCGGGCCTCGAACTGGCCCGCTACCGCGGGCTGGTCGTCAAGTCGACACAGCACTTTCATGCCGGCTTCCTGCCGGTTGCGGCCGAGATCCTGTACGTCTCGGCGCCTGGCACCGGCGCGATGGACATGCGCGCCTTGCCGTTCAGGCACGTGACCCGCGCCTTGTGGCCGCGGGTCGACGACCCGGGATCGGCGGGCTGAGGGCGCCGCTGAAGGCGCCGATCAGCGCACCAGCGGGACGCTGCGTGCCGGCCGTCTGAGCGTCAGCTTGGCCTGGCCCTGGGGCCCGGCCACCTGCACGTCGATGCGCTTGATCCGCCGATAGGCGTCGAACAACGCCACGTCCAGTTGACGAAGCGCCGCGGGCTGCGCGCAGCGGTACTCGTAGCGCGCGTCGAGGTCGGCATGACCCCCCTTCGGCGCTGGGCTTCCGGCCACAGGCTCGAGCACCGGAGCCTTGACCTCGGCCAGGCTCAGGCTGCACTGCGCCGCGGCATCGGCCGACCACAGCGGCGCGGCCATGTCCGGGCCACGCAGGCGTGCCAGCACGTCGGCCGCGGCCTTGCGCTCGGCGTCGTTGCGTGGTGCGCGCTCAAAGCCCAGCAGGTTGTCCAGCGGGGTCTCCAGTGCGATCACCAGGGTGTTGCCGTCGACCGCCACGTCGAGCTTCATCGCGCCGTGCTCATGCGCCTTGCCCGACGCCCAGGCGGCGCCAGCGGCACCCAGACAGGCCGAAACACCGACCAGGGCCAGCGCCAGGGCCAAGGTCAGGGTCGGCCGGAAGATGTCGTGTCGGGTCATCTCGGAATCTCCAGATCGGGTTGGCGGACGGCCGTTCAGGCCTGCAGCGCCGTGACGATGCTGCGGGCGTTGTGTTCCATCAGGCGGAGATAGGTTCCCGCCGGGCCGTCGGGCGCCGACAGCGCGTCCGAATACAGCGTGCCGCCGATGCGCACGCCCGCCTCGCTCGCGAGCCGCTCGATCAAGCGCGGGTCGCTGATGTTCTCGATGAACACCGCACGCACGCCCTGGTTGCGGATCTGGCGGATCAGGCGTGCCACCGCGGCGGCGGACGGCTCGCTGTGCGTCGCCCAGCCCTGCGGCGCCATGAAGTCCACGCCGTAGGCGGCGCCAAAGTAGCCGAAGGCGTCGTGCGACGTGATCACGCGCCGCTTCTCGCGCGGCACGGCCGCCAGTTGCTCGCGCACCTGCCGGTCCAGGCGGTCGATGCGCGCGATGTAGTCGGCCTCGCGCGCCGCAATCGCCTCGCGCTGCTCGGGCCAGCGCTGGGCAAACGCCGCGCTGATGTTGACGGCATAGCGCCGCGCCATCGCCAGGTCCTGCCAGGCGTGCGGATCGGTGCCGTGGTGTCCGCCTTGGCGTGGCTTGATGCCCTGCGTCGCGATGGCAACCCGGCCGCGGTAGCCCGACACCTTGATCATGCGTTCGATCCAGCCTTCGAAACCCAGCCCGTTGATCACCACCAGGTCGGCCTGGGCGAGGCGGCGGCCATCGGCGGGGCTGGGTTCGTAGACATGGGCGTCGGCATTGGGCCCGACCAGGGCCGTCACCTGCACGCCAGCAGGCGCCAGTTCCTGTGCCATGTCGGCCAGGATGGAAAAGCTGGCCACGATGCGCGAAGTCGGGGTCTGGGCCCGGGCCGCGATGGGTTGCAGCGTGGCCCATGGGGCACAGGCCAGGGCCAGGGTCTTGCGTCGGGTGATGGGCATGGGATTCAACGGGCTCGATGGGAATGGGCCTGAAGGCGTCGCACCACGATGCCGTCACGGGCACCGAAGAGGACCGACACGATGTAGCTGGCGCCGCAGACCAGCACGATGCAGGGCCCCGAGGGCAGCTCGGCGTGGTAGCTCAGCAGCAGGCCGACCGCGCCCGAGACGGCGCCCATGGCGACCGCCAGCGCCGCCATCGCCGGCAGGCTGGTGACCCAGAAGCGGGCCGACGCCGCGGGCAGCATCATCAAGCCGACGGCCATCAAGGTGCCCAGGGCCTGGAAGGCGCTGACGAGATTGGCGACCAGCAGGACCAGCAGCAGCATGTGCACGCGGGTGCCAGGACCACCAACGCTGCGCAGGAAGCCGGGGTCGAAGCTCTCCAGCACCAGCGGCCGGACCATCAACGCCAGCGCATACACCGTCAGGCTCGCCACCGCGGCGATCTGCAGCAGGGCGGCGTCGTCGACCGCCAACACACTGCCAAACAGCATGTGCATCAGATCGACCTGACTGCCGCGCAGGGACACCAAAAGCACGCCGAGGGCCAGCGCGATCAAGTAGAACGCCGCAAAGCTGGCGTCCTCGCGCTGGGGCGTGGCGCGGGTGACGAACCCGGCCGCCAACGCCACCGCCAGCGCGGCGACAAAGCCACCCAGGCTCATCGCGGGCAGCGACATCCCGGCCAGCAGGAAGCCCGCTGCAGCGCCAGGCAGCACGGCGTGGGCCATGGCGTCGCCCACCAGGCTCATGCGGCGCAGCACCAGGATGCAACCGATGGGCGCGCAGCCCAGCGACAGGGCCAGCGTCGCCACCAACGCCCGACGCATGAACGCAAATTCGGCGAAAGGCTGCCACAGGATCGTCTCCAGCAGGCTCATGCCGACCGTTCGCAAGTCGGTGCCGACTCGTCCCAGGACTCGGCCATCTGGCGTGCCTTGAACAGATGCTCGGCCTTCAGCACCTCGGCCGTCGGGCCCCAGGCGACCCGCTCGCGGGCCAGCAGCAGCACCTGCTCGAAGTGCTCGCGCACCTGCTCCAGGTCGTGCAGCACGGTGATGACGGTCCTGGCCTCGCGCTTCCAGCGCTGCAGCAGCGCCAGCAGGTCGGCCGTCGTGCGCGAGTCGATGGCGTTGAACGGCTCATCCAGCAGGATCAGGCCCGCGTCCTGCATCAGCACGCGGGCGAACAGCACCCGCTGTGCCTGGCCGGCCGACAGCTCGCCCAGCCAGCGGGCGCCGAATCCGCTCAGGCCCACGGCAGCCAGTGCCTGGTCGACGCCAAGGCGGTCTTCCGGCCGCAGCCCCGCAAAGCTGCCGATCCGCGACCACAGACCCATCGCCACGACCTCGTGCACGCGCACCGGGAAGCTGCGATCCAGCGCCGAAGCCTGCGGCAGGTAGGCCACGCGCAGGGCGGGGTCGCGGTCGATGCGCCCCTCGAAGCCACGGATCGTGCCGCCCATGGCGCCCAGCAGGCTGCTCTTGCCGGCCCCGTTGGGCCCGACCACCGCCGTCAGCGTCCCCGCCAGGAAGGTTCCACTCAGGTGATGCACAGCAGGGTGGCCGCGGTACGCCACCGTCACGTCCCGCAAGGTGACCGTCCCCGCGCGGGTGGCACTCATGTCAGGGCCCAGGCCACGGCCAGCCACAGCACGGCCAGCACGGCACTGGCCAGCAGCAACCGGCAGCCGACCCCTGCGGTCAGCATGCCAACCCCAGCGCCGTCAACAGCGACGAGGGTGCGTGTGCGTGTGGCCGCCCGGCTCGGCGGTCTTGCGCCTGGCAGGCTTGTCGTTGGACGGAACACAGTCCTTGCAGCGCCCGTACAGCGTCAGGTCGTGGTCCTCGACCGTGAAGCCCTGTGGCGCCAGGCCTCCCAGGTCGCCCGGACAGGCGTGCACATCGAACACGCGCTGGCATTGCCGGCACTGGAAGTGGTGGTGGTGCCGGTGGCCCACCAGCTCGAAACGAGGGTTCTCGCCCGGCAGGTTCACCGGCTGAAGCGCGCCTTCCTCGACCAGCATCTTGAGGTTGCGGTAGACCGTGGCGATGCCCAGGCCCGGTACGGCCTGCTGCGCGGCGTCCAGCACCTCCTGCGGCAGCAGCGGTCGGTCGGCCTGGGCGATGGCCTCGCGAATGGCGCTGCGCTGGCGGGTATTGCGTTCCATGCATCGAGGTTACCGGACTTGCGAAGGTTCTAATGATAATGCCCTACCATTATTGCGACGCCCGACCCGATTCGTGTCGTTAGACCCCACTGCGCCATGCACTCCAACCGACTCCCCGCCACCGTCCTGTCGGGCTTTCTTGGCGCCGGCTGCACGCTGCACGAAGACCTGCTGACCGAGCAGATCGAGTTTGCCGACGGGGTGGTGGTCAACAAGATCGACAAGGTCGATGCCGCGAGGCAAACCGCCGCCTGAACGCTGGCATCACCGGAGACCCGCATGTCCCTCATCCCCGTCACCATCCTCACCGGCTTCCTGGGCAGCGGCAAGACGACGCTGCTCAACCGCATCCTGAAGGAACAACACGGGCACCGCATCGCCGTCATCGAAAACGAGTTCGGCGAGGCCGGCATCGACAACGAGTTGCTCGTGCAGGACCGCGACGAGCAGATCGTCGAGATGAACAACGGCTGCATCTGCTGCACCGTTCGTGGCGACCTCGTGCGCATCCTGGGCGAGCTGCACGCCAGGCGGTCAGCCGGCGAACTGAACTTCGACCGGGTCGTGATCGAGACCACCGGCCTGGCCGACCCGGCGCCAGTGGCGCAGACCTTCTTCGTCGACGACGCCATCAGCGACCACTATCTGCTGGACGCCATCGTCACCATGGTCGACGCCAAACATGCCCCGGCGCAGCTGGACGAACACCATGAGGCACAGGAGCAGGTGGGCTTTGCCGACCGCATCCTCATCACCAAGACCGACGTCGTGCAGCCCTACGACGTGGCCACGCTGCGCCAGCGTCTGGTGAAGATGAACCCACGCGCCAAGATCGGCGAGGCCCACCATGGGGTGGCGGCGATCGACGACCTGCTGGACATCCGTGGCTTCAACCTCAACGCCATCCTGGAGATCGAGCCCGACTTCCTGACCGATGTGGACCACGAGCACGACGACGACGTGACCTCCTTCGTCTTCCGCGAAAGCCGGCCGCTGAGTCTGGAGCGCGTCGAGGACTTCCTGAGCGGCATCGTGCAGGTCTACGGCACGAAGCTGATGCGCTACAAGGGCGTGCTCAACATCCGCAACGTCGAGCAGCGCATCGTCTTCCAGGGCGTGCACATGCTGATGGGATCGGACATCGGCAGCGCCTGGAAGCCGGGCGAGAAGCGCGAGTCCAAGATGGTCTTCATCGGCCGCGACATGCCCAAGGACGTGCTTCTGGACGGGCTGGCGCAGTGTGTGGCCGACACGACCCCACGGAGGCCCACCGCCGGCCGCCTCTAAAATGAATCGAGATGTCGATTGCCCGAGCCCCACGTCGCTTCTGCTTGTGGCTTGCCACATTCGCGATGCTGTTCGCGATGCTGGCGCCTTCGCTTTCGCATGCGCTGGGCTGGGCCACCGGATCGACGACCTGGATCGAGGTCTGCACGGCGCAGGGCTCGCGGTGGGTCGCAACCAGCGATGCCGACGATGTTGCACCCGGCGCGCCAGCCGATATGGCGTCGGGCCACCTCGAGCATTGCCCGTTCTGCCATCTCGGGGCCAACCCGTTGGCGCCACCACCGGCAGACATCTGCCCGCTGTCACGGGTCCCCATGCGCGAAGGCTTGCCGGAGCGCTTCTTTGCGGCGACACATGCCGCGCACGTCTGGCGCGCGGCAAACCCGCGGGCTCCGCCGTTACTTTCCTGATGCACTGACCGTTCTCCGGGCGCGACGCGCGGGCTGAAGCCTTGCTGCGAGCGCTGCGGAGCGTGTGAACCGTGCCCCCACGTGGCCGCCCATCGGGCGCAGCGCGTCGGCACGCGTCAGGAGTTCCTTCATGCCGTTCTTCGATCCGGTCCTGCGTGCCCCGCAGCGACCCACACTGCCACGTCGCTGCTTCGCGAAGCCCCTCCGCACTGTCGCCTGGGCCGCCTCCGCGGTCTGCACGGGCGCCGGCGCACAGAGCCCGGCGCCGCAAGGTCCCCAGACCATCGTCGTCACCGCCTCCACCCGCGCACAGCCCATTGCCGACGTGCAGGCCGCGGTGCAAGTGATCTCCCAGCGGGAGCTACAGCGCTACGCCGGCACCAGCCTCACCGAGGCGCTGCAACTCGCCACCGGCGTCGACGCGCGCCCCAATGGCGCCAACTCCACGTTGGCCATCCGCGGCATCATCACCAACGCCGGCTCGCCGGTGCTGGTGCTGGTGGACGGCCTGAAGCGCACCGCCAAGTACGCTGGGACCAATCTGAACTTGATCGCGCTGGAAGACGTCGAGCGCATCGAGGTCGTACGCGGACCGATGTCGGCCCTCTACGGAGCCGACGCCACGGGCGGCGTGATCAACATCATCACCAAGCCCGTGGGCAGCGCGCGAAACGGCAGCGGCAGCGTGCGCGCCACGTTGGGCCAGACGCGCGGCGGCCAGCGCGAGACATTCACGGGCGGCGCGACGCTGAACTTCGGCCTGGCCGGCGCCAAGCACCGCGTGTCGGTGGAGCAGCGGGAACGCGGGCTGTTCCGGTTCGACCCCGACAGCCCGACGGCCGACCTGGGTGAAATCGATCAGGCCTTTGCCAGCTACAGCGGCGAGTTCGACCTCACACCCGACCACCGCCTGGGCTGGACGGCGGAGTACTTGCGCCAGCGTGACACCAGCCCCGGCCTGCTGGCCGCCGCGCCGCCCGCGCGGCCCACGGCCACCGTGTTCGAAGGCGTGGAAGAAGAACGCCGCAGCTTCCAGGCACTGCGCTGGCGCGGTGCGCTCGGCAGGGGGCAGT
>Ga0209985_10000322_pt1 | contig 53681 bp, 50 predicted proteins | sample NOAtaG_FD_187305 | JGI IMG/M metagenome (GOLD analysis project Ga0209985, IMG submission 187305) | Freshwater lake microbial communities from Lake Erie, under a cyanobacterial bloom - NOAA_Erie_Diel6S_1000h metaG (SPAdes) (version 2) | ecosystem: Environmental > Aquatic > Freshwater > Lake ... | reverse complement strand
TGGCGGTCGAAGTGGATTGGTAATAAACGGAAGACCGGGAAACGCCAAGCAGTTTGCATTGGCGTCTGATGGAGATATTCGGATCCCCCGGATCGACGAAAGCTCGGCGGTCACATTTTGCTGATTTGCTCAGATTTTTTTTTAGCCATTCCAATTCGATTTTTAAGCGGCCGATTTCTTCGTATAATTTGCTAGTCTTGGCTTCGTCATCTTCTGTAGGCTTTTTGGGGCGCTTCCCCTCAAAGATACTACCCATGTTCTCGAGCAGCTCCTTCTTCCACTGGCTGATCTGAACGGGATGTACTTCGTGCTTAGCTCCAATCTCATTGGCGGTCATTGCGCCTTTGATAGCTTCGAGAGCGATTTTTGCCTTGAATTCTGGTGAGTAAGACTTGCGTTTCATGGGACCTCTCTGAACCGTGCTGATAGAATATGCCAGAGTTACTTAACTATGTCACTAGTCCAAAAAGTGAGGGCTATTTCAGGCTGAATGCTTGCCCTTCGACTTAAGTTATGGTCGGCCTTCTCGAACTGACGTCCATCTAGGAGGCTTTAGATCCTAACTGCTTCTGATACTGCTCGAGATACAGCAGAGGATTGATGAACTGATCGCGAAAGCGACTTCCCGTAATCATAACTTCACGCGTAGCCTTTTTAACCACAACCCCGCGACCTCCGATTGTAATCTCAACGTTGTGATCAATCCTACCCTTAACGATCAACAGGGCCTGGTCGGACCAGCGAATGCGCGCCCGTAGGACCTCCATTTTTTGTTCAATTTTGTCGAGGACCTTTCGAGCTCTCTGCAAGCGTTTCTCCAAAGTGACCTGCCGTGGATCTCCAGGACGCTTTCGAGCCTCTTCAAGTTCTATTTGCTTCTGTTGCACGTAGCGTCTGAGTCGGATAGCTCTTTGCAGCAGCAGGGAGACGCGATACTCGATACGCCAGTCACTACCGATGCGTAGCGTGGTCTTTTCGCCATCAGAAAATCCAAGGTCATAGGTCCAGATCGCGTGCTGAACGACGATCGATCCACCACCTATCAAACCTTGCTTGACACTTCTGATCACGAGATCACCTCCTACCCGGATATCGCTGTTCATAAGGGATCTCTGGACCTCGAGGGTTTGTCCAACAGTCAGGCGACTATTTTCAATGAATTGTGCATAGGCATGGCCACCAACAAAGACCACGCCGTCCTGAGAGGTAACAATACCTTTGCTCACATTCAGATCGCCCTCACAGCGAACTTTCGCCTGCCCAATGCTTCCTCGTACGATGAGATCACCCTTAGCATAGACTCGAGCTCCACTATCGATATTGCCACGAACTTCGACGTGGCCATCAAAGTGGATATCGCCCGACTTGAGGTTAACGTCGCCTACGTGAATATAAGCATCAAGGCACCTCACCCGAAGCCGCTCGATTTTCGGTATGCCCCGTATCGATGCGTAGTACTTTCCATCTTGTCGCCGCTCAATTCCGGGGCCAACTTCGATGTTTGAAAGATTGGGATCGAGGGTTGGAACCACCGATTTACCAAACACATCCGTACCCTGTTTGCCATCACGAAACCGTGGTTCACAGACTAGGTCGCCGACCTCGACGATCAACTTGTTCTGAGCCGATCGAAGATTGACCTGACTCGCTTCTTCGGAGACGCGCTTATGGAGATAGGATGGATGAAGGTAGATATCTTCACCCGTTTGCGCAGCCACTCCACGGGCGATGACTTGCCCTTTGAGAGATTGCCCAAGGGTCAGAAGACTCAAGAGCTTTTCAACGTAGTTTTCGTAGCCAAAGACGATACCAGCCTCTTTGAGCGCGCGGTCCAGCCAACTTCGATCGGTATCGTAGTGACCGCTCCCCAACTTTTCATCATCGGACCAGGCCACGCGAGCCTCGAGAGCATCATCACTGACATAAAAAGAAATGAGAGCTTTCTCGGAGGAATTGGTGGACATTTCGTTTTTTTTGGGTGAAGCCTTAACAGCAGCAGCTTTTTCTTCCGTAAGCTGGGGTCTCTTCGACATTTCTTGAGGTTTGACGGCAGCTACGGCAGTGTTAGCGACGGCACTGATCGCTACAGGAACAATCAACGGTAGACCGAAGCCTAAGCTCTCAGGACCTGACTGAAGTTCTTTCAACAGATCCTGAACTTCTTTACGTAATGCTTGGTAGGAGGGAGCTTTCTCCAGGAGTCGATCGAGATAGGAGTTGATCTTAAGCAGAAGCTCTTTGCTACTTTCTGAAGACACTAACGAAGAACCTTCATACACGTAAAGAAGCACCCTCTGATGTTCTTTTTCATGCACGATCTTGACACCGGCTCCCTCTGATTCGACTATCGCTGGTCGTAGTTTAAAATTTCGGACCCGCTCGCCTGAGCTCGCACGAAAATAAGCTTCAAGAAGAGCAGCCCGCATGGATCCGTCACGATACGGATCGCTTCCTATCTCAGCAAAGCTCCAAGCTAGATATTTATACCAGGGGAACTTTTCTAGACTTGCCTTTTGGTCTGGGAGATTTAAGCTCCAAACACGACCAGCTTCCTGATGTAAGGTGGCGTCCCTCATCGGGCGATAGCCCTGGGCAAGAACGAAGTTCACTAGCCGTCCCTTGATTTTGGCCCTCTGCAGATAGCTCCAAAGTTGGTTCAGTGCATCGTCGTACAATGCAAAACGCTCGATCTGACCTTTGCTCTGCTCTTCTTGTAGCTTGGACTTCGCGCGACGCAGCAGATCGCGAGGGGGCCGACTCTGCTCCTCCACTTCTTCGACGCGGAAAGAGACTCGTACTTGATTGGTCAAGCCACTGTATGCAAGCCGAATGTCACGATCCATGCACACCCCCATGAGTAGCCACGGTTGACCGTTACCACTTATGATAGGATGGGGGGACCGACTTGTGCAATGACCAGCCTTCTAACTCAGGGATCGAATGGTCAATCACCCGCCCCTAAAGGACGTGGTTTCCATGGGAGCAAGAAGTAATGAATGTTCCTAGTCAATATCAGAAAAACAAAACTTAGAAAACAAGAGTCCCTGGGGCTGAAGCCACAACTTTGCTCGGCGTCTCGTGCTTGATGACCAATTGTCCGCAGGCTGCCTCAATATCTTGACCCTTGCTGTAACGGATCATCACCCGCATCCCCGCACTGTGAATCGTATCGCGAAAGGCTTCGAGGGATCTAGGATCAGGCCCTTGAAAGCGGCTCGGCTCGACCTCATTCAGGGGAATCAGGTTGACCTTAACGGGTAAACCCTCAAGCAAAGACAGAAGCTCCTGGGCGTGTCGGGGACTGTCGTTGACGCCTCGAATGACCGTGTACTGAACCAAAAGAGAACGATCCTCGTCGGGATGCTGCTGATAGAACCGACGCAGAAAATCAAGAATCGTGCCGATTGGCCACCGTCGATTGATTGGCATGAGCTGCGACCGCTCTCGATCGTTGGTTGCATGAAGGCTGAGAGCTAAAGCTACCTGAGGAAAAGCCTCAAGCAAGCCCTGGATACCTTCCAAATGACCGGCTGTCGACACCGAGATGCGGCGCTGAGCCAGATGCAAGCCAACCGGTTCTATCATGATCGACAGGGCTTTCGTAACCGCTTCGAGATTATCGAGCGGTTCGCCCATGCCCATGAAGACGACATTGGAAATGGTCATGGTGGGGGGGTAGGATCGAGCTTTATGCCATTCGGGATGCTCTTGGATCCAGCGGCGCGCCCTCATGACTTGACCCACGATCTCGCCAGCTGTCAGTTGGCGCTTGAGCCCCATCCGCCCTGTATAGCAAAAGGTACAAGCCTGTGCGCAACCGACCTGGCTTGAGATGCACAAAGTGATACGTTTTTTTTCCGGCATCAAGACTGATTCGACCAGCGCTCCGTCTTCGAGCTGCATGAGGAACTTCACAGTCCCATCATAGCGAGACAGTGATTCCTGCGCGATCGTCATCTCGCTCACGCGACTGGTAGCCAGCAAATGCTTGCGCAACGCCTGAGGCAGGGTGAGATTGTTCCAGGGTTCCCGATTGAACGATTTATAGAGATCACGAAACAGGGTTCGCGCATGCAGCCGAGAGACCTGAAGTTCATCACAGCTTTGCTCGAGTTCGGCCAGCGTGCGGCCCAGAAGATCTTGCATCGACAGCTACCCTTTGCCTGAAAACAAAATAGGAGCTAACTTAAAGGGAAAACACTGATTCAGGCAAGGCCAAAAAGAGACGGGAGTTAGCTTCCAGACGCTCGATCGGTCTGGGGACTTTGACCTCCGTGCCTCTTCTCCAAGGCATCAGCCATGCCATTAAGTGCGTAAACTAAATCCTGAAGAGCGTCGCCTTTGCGGGTGACAATCCTCTGGCTGTAGTCCCCCCGCTCAATAGCCGTAACGACCCGCTGAATCGCCACCACCGGGCCCTCATACGTGTGCTGCGTGCGGATGATGAGTGTCACCATAAGGACGATGTAGATCAGGATCGAAAGGCCGAGAAGGATGAGGTTGCGGATCACGATGTCGTTAACGACCAGCTCGTGCTGCATGCTCTGGTCTACGACCTGAAATATCTCCATGATCTGGATGTATTGCTGATAGAACGCCTGGTACGCGAAGGTGCCAGCCAAAGTTAAGAAGGCGAGCGTAAGCACGATGACCTGCAGCCCAAAACGGGAGTGCACGAAGAAATAGGCCAAAGCCGGACTGATACTCCGGCCATTCTCGCTGGGGTTCGGACTCATGCGGCATCCTTTATCGCAGGCTTTTGGACATAATGACAGTGTGCCCCACGGAGCCAAGAGGAGCAAGAAAAATCTTGCCTTTTACCCGCAATCCCGATAGGCTCCTGCCTCTCGTCACCAACCTTTTGCGTGTGGAGTGAACATTGCACGGTTCAAGACATAAAAGAAAGCATCCGAAGGGTCGTCGTAAAGTTGGTCGTAAGAAGCGCCGCATGATGCGTCAGCGTCGGGCTCTCCGCACCAAGTAAACGATCGAAACGACTCTAGCTATCGCGGCATACGGCTCATTTTGGGTGAGTATGCCGCTTGGCTTATTCTTCTTCTATCGATTTCCTCGCCAATCGTCACCTCGAAGCTCCCGGAAGAACCCTCGGCCAACCGTCTCGCGTTCGAAGCGTTCGCATCGGAACACAGCAGTTGCTGAAATGCGAAGGAATGACCAATTACGGTCTGTCTATTACGGGGATGCCTTACTCCGTCGCACTCACGCCGCGTCATTATTTTCCAAAAACTTTGCAATTCGAACCGGTCCTCAGTAAGCTATTCCAAAGAGCCACAGCACACATCTTAATCATTGAGTTCTCGCTCAATCCTTATCCCTTTTCATTTAAGGAGGCGATGATGCTGGACTTTATTCTCGAATTGGAACGGATGCTCAAAATTTGGCCAGATGGTGTCAAATGGAGCTTGGTCCAGATCGCCGAGCAGACTCAAACGAAGGTGCCATTGGTCGTCGAGTATCTCACGGAGGTGCTGAGTAAGAATCCTGACGTTCATGATCCACTCAGCTATAACGAAGTCTCCAAAGCCTTCTTAGTGCTGCGTGAACGCAATAAGGCGCAGCTCGAGGCTCATCACGAGCGTGAACGAAAGGCCATTCAGGGTGCCATAGAAGCCTACGAACAGGTCATGGATAAAGTCCGGCTGATGGAGATCGCCAAGAACCGTCGCTCGGCCTACCGGACCCTCAACTACACCTACGGCAACTACATCAACCTGCTGCCGTGCGAGATCAAGACACAGATTTGTGACGACTGCCTTCGCATCGGCATCAAGGAGGGTATCAACTTCCAGGAGCTGTCGCAGTGGCTCCAACGGGGAATCCAGCATCTCATGGACAGTCCCAGCCGTGATTCAGTTGAAGACGCGCTTGACTTTCTCGAAGCCTATGGAGACTATTTTCTGACGGAAGCTAATGGAAAAGGTGAGAAGTTTCTCACCAATCTATTGCTGAGACTGAAACCGGCTGCCATGGAGTTCGACCTTTCACCTAAGTTGAACGAGGTCGCTGGGGATTTCAAGCTCACCGAAGTCATGGATGTCTTTGTTTAAGACCGGAGCGAGCGAATCCACGTGGGGTCGTGCTCCGGGTTACAACTCGGAGAAAAACCCAACTTGAGTCGCTCCCCCCAAAAGAAGAAAGTCACGAAGAAAGCTACCAAACCCTCGAGCCGGCAGGTCCCTAGGCCACTCAAGGCCGATGAAGTCTATGCCAGTTGCTCGACCACTCACTTTGCTTTTGCCAGCACGGACGAGCTCGACGTCTCCCATGACATCATCGCCCAGGACCGAGCCATACGCGCCATCAATATGGGACTATCCATCCAACGGCCAGGCTACAACATTTATGTCGCAGGGATCGAAGGTACGGGCAAGACCAGTGTGATCCGGCAGTTCCTGGAGCGATGGTCGGCTCACTCTCTCCCCCCCCATGACTGGGTCTATCTCTATAACTTCGCCGACACCGAAGTGCCGAGGATCGTCAAGCTGCCCCGAGGGGAAGGTCGGAAGCTCAAAAAGAATATGGAGCATCTGGTTAAAGCACTGCGCTCGGAGATTCCCGTCGCCCTGCAGAGCGAAGATTACGAAAACGCTGTCAACACCTATATCTCATCGGCTAATGACATCAAGTCTAAGCTCTACAGCGACCTAGAAAAGACGGCAAAAAACAATGACTTCGTGATCAAGTCCACACGTATGGGGATCGAGACCATTCCAATCGTCGACGGTCGCCCTCTGACAGAACGCGACTACGGGAAGCTTGGTGAAGACGATCGCCAACAAATCGAAAATCGACGTTCCGAGCTCGAACCTGAGGTCTTGGATTTTGCTCGGAAAGTACGCTCTCTCGACAAGGAAACCGGCGAACAGCTGGAAAATCTTCGTAATTCGATTGGCGAGCAAATCATTCAGGCGTTGATCGAACCTTTGACTGAGGAATATGCAGAGTTTGCGGAAATCCTCGAATATCTCGAGCAGGTTCGTGGTGACGTCAAAGAAAACTTGCTCGAATTCGTCGAAGAAGAGTCGCAAAATGCTGGAAGCGGTGAGGACCAGTTTTTCATAGAAGACAAGGATAAGTTTACCAAATACAAGGTCAACGTCTTCGTTGACAACAGCAAAACGGACAAGGCTCCAGTCATCATTGAGAACAACCCCACTTACTATAACCTCTTCGGCAAAATCGAGAAGAACGTCGAACACGGGATGTATCTGACAGACTTCACTATGATCAAGTCAGGTTCCATTCACCGGGCCAATGGCGGCTACCTGGTCCTTAATGCACTCGACATTTTCCGTACTGGCAACACCTGGGAATCACTGAAGCGTATCCTTCGCAATCGCAAGGGCTTCATCGAAGATATGGGTGAACAGTATTCGTTACTCCCCACCTCTGGATTGCGACCTGACCCTGTACCACTCGATCTCAAGGTTATTTTGATTGGAACTGACGAAGTCTATCACATCCTTTTTCAACAGGATGAGGAGTTTCCGAAGATCTTCAAGATCAAGGCCGACTTTGACTTCAAAATGGATCGCTCGCAGGAGAACATTAGTTCCTACGTATCCTTTATCGCTACACGAACTCGGCTGGAACAACTGCTACCCTTCCACCCAACGGGTGTTGCAGCCATGGTGGAATACGGTTCGCGTCTGATCGAAGATCAATCCTTACTCTCCACCCAATTTGGTGAAATCAAGGATCTCACCATCGAAGCCGATTTCATCGCCAAAGAGCATGGCCATACTCAAGTCACTCGCGAAGACGTCGAGGATGCCCTTGACTTGAAGTATTACCGCTTGAACTTGCAGGAGGAATATCTTCTCCGCCTGATCAAACAAAAGGATATATTAATCAGCGTCGATGGCGAACGCGTCGGTCAGATCAACGGTCTTGCCGTCTACGATTATGCAGACTATTCATTCGGCAAAATCACTCGAATCACCTGCACGACGTGGCCAAGCCGTCGTGGAATCATGAATATCGAGCGTGAAGCTCGCATGTCCGGTAAGCTGCACAGCAAAGCGGTGATGATCATCGGCGGCTTCTTTAAGATCGTTTTACCCCGGGAGAGGGTTTATAGTTTCGGCGCCAGCGTTGCATTCGAACAGAGTTATGGTCCGATCGATGGAGATAGCGCAACGATCGCAGAAGTCATCGCCATTCTTTCTTCCCTTGCAAATATTCCCATTCATCAAAACATCGCCATCACCGGCTCTATGAACCAGTTTGGAGATGTGCAGACGATCGGGGGGGTCAATGAAAAGATCGAAGGCTTTTATAAGATCTGCGAGCTGATCGGCACCGGCCCTAGTTATACCTGCATCATTCCACAGGCGAACGTGCAGAACCTGATGCTGCATAAAAATACTCGTGAGGCCGTCGCAGCTGGCAAACTGAAGATCGTTCCCGTCCGCCACATCTCCGAGGCCTTCGAACTGGCAACAGGTGTCCCCCTCGGCATACGAGATGTCCATGCGAAAGAAAAGATTGCAAAGGACAGTGCCCTAGACCGCATCATCCGCTGGCTTGACAAAGTGAAATTGATAGAACATGACTGAATCCTAGGGAGGCGTCACAGCCTCCCTGTCCACCCTCGTTACAATTCTCAAGACACGCGAGCAGCTGTTGGAGCACTGAAACCTGGGAGCACCGAGGGTGACCGAGCAAAGTCGTGACTTGAGTCAGGAGACGATTCATCCAGAGGTGCCACACCGTGCAAGAGCTGATCCGCGTATTTCAAGCTCGCCAGATCTTACAGGAAGCCATTCTCAGCTTCTTTCGACAGCGTAACTACCTGCACTTGGATACACCTATCGCTGTTACCAGCCCGGGGACCGAGGTTCATCTTCAATACTTTGCAAGCGAGTGGCTCGACTTTCGAGGCCACAGGCATCCGCTTTACCTGCGATCGAGCCCCGAGCTCCATCTTAAGCAAGCCCTGAGCATGGGTCTCGCCCGCGTATTCCACCTGGGCAAGTGCTTTCGTAATGGAGGAGAACTGAGCCCCTGGCACCATCCCGAGTTCACTATGCTCGAATGGTATGAGACGGGGATATCGCTGCCTGCGTTTATGCAACAGACCGAGGAATTACTTCGCTTTGGCGCTGCTGCCCTAGAAGCTCAAGGGTTTGCGACCCTCCCCTTACCGACTCACATACCCCGTATCTCGGTCAGTGAAGCTTTTTCCCGATGGGCTGGCATCGAACTGATCGATCACGATCCTGATCTCGCTCGAAAGGGTCGAGCCAAAGGCTTTGGATCCGTCCGAGAGGACGATGATTTTGAAACCGCCTATTTCAAGATACTCCTCGATGGGATCGAACCAGAACTCGAGCGCCTAGATGCAGCGATCCTCTATGATTATCCCGCTTCCCAGTGTGCGCTTGCACGCATCGTCGACGGCAAGGCCCAACGGTTCGAGCTTTATCTGCACGGGGTCGAACTTTGCAATGCCTTCGATGAGCTGCTTGATCCCGTAAGCAATCAAGAGCGGATAGCACAGAGCAACCAGCAGCGGCTCCAGCTTGGACACGGTGCCGTGACTGAAGACATCGATTTCATCGCGGCTTTGGAGCGAGGTTTTCCCGCCTGCTGTGGCAACGCTATGGGCTTTGATCGTCTTCTTGGGCTCCTGCTTCAGGAGCCGAACCTTGATCGCGTGGTTCCGTTTCGCTGGAATCTCCCCTATCGTCAGCTCCAGAATCCTTGACAGCTTCCAGCGAAAGGTAGGGGTCCTGCTCCTCCAAACTCGCTGGACGAAGGCGCACGAAGAGCCACACATCGGAGGCAGCCTTCTGTTCAAGGTTCCACCGAAACAAAGCCCCCAGCCAGGGGATATCGCGCAGAATCGGGATCCCGCTGGTTTCATCACCGTCTGTTCGGGCTCGGATTCGGCCCATGCGCTGCCACTTTTCCAACATAATCCAGGCCTGGGTCTGCAAGCTACTACTATCTAAACTTTGTGCACCAACCCGCGCACGACTAAGCTCTATCTCCATGGCAAGCTTAGCCCGTCCCTCACGATGCTCCAGCAGCCGACAGTTCAAGTTGAAGCCGACCGGTTTCCAGACGCTGCTTGGCTTGTCGCCCTCGGGCAGCAGAGTTTGGATTTCAAGTCCGTCGCGGATACTGACCTCACTCCCAAGAGTCAAGAGCACGTCGGGGCGGGCGAGAATGGTGACTCTACCATCCTGGTTCAGCCCCTGAATAACCGCTTGGAGTGGAGCCTTTGCCGGAAGAGGGGGCAGCTCCCATTGCAGCGGATTGTCGAGATCCGAGCGCTGACTCCGCTGCGCCAAAGCAAGGATCTCAAGGACCCAAGCTTCTGCTTTCGTTTTTCGACACTCGAACAAGAAAGGAGCACCATAGCGCTCGAGTATTGTTCTCCGCAGCTGCTCTCGGTCGCTGGAGGAGATCGTCGCACAATCTCCCTGCAAACGGACAAAGCCATCTTCAGCCACTCCAAATGGTCCCTGATCTAACTCGCGAGCCAAAGTTTCGGCCCAGCTGCGCTGAGCCTCAGCAGCCAAGCGGACCTCAAAGCGGCACGGCACCAACTTTTCGCACTGCCGACGGGCTGCATGCAGCCACCGAAGTGAGCGGCTCGACCCAGCAATGCGCACGTTATCCCTATCGCAGAAGACGCCCTCCTCTCGACAAAAGTATTTGTCCCAAGGCTCCTGCCAGAGCAAGCGACTGTGCACTCCAGTGGGCCGCGGCAGGACCTCGAGCAGATAAAGGTGCTGGACTTCGCCCTGGGGATCGATAGCACGTAGCGAGACGGTTCCGCTTCGCAGGGCCAAGAGTCGAAAACTGCCTCGTTTCACTTCTTCAATCTCGACGACTCGCTTCTGACTCAGTCGCAAGCTAAGGTCTGGAGCGAGTTCTAAATCGTGGACATGCCCGACTTCGAGGGTGATGCGCTCGACTGCGAAAGCAGGATCGAGCAGAATCAAGAAACAGAGGGTCCAAAGTCTCATCAGGCGTTCAATCATAACGAACTCTTTCGCTAGAATGACAAGGAGACTTCGGTAAGATGCTGAGGCTCATGGTTTTGGCGGATCGACTCAGTAAGTCTTTGAGAGTTTTCTGCACCTGATCATCCCTGGGTATCACCACGAATAGCGGACCTTTCTCTCCTTCCGGCCGCCAGACCTTGACCTCCTGGGGCAAGATCTGGCAGCTCTCCTGGCCTTCGTTTCTAACAAGCCAATACCCATCGCGCGCAGGAAGACCCGCGGACCCTCGATCCAGGGGCACCAGGATGTGACGAGGCGCTTGAACTCGCGATGATGCCTGGGGCTTTAAGACGAGAGTACCCGCAAGAAAGGCAAGAGCATGGGTCGTTAGGGGGGGAAGCTGTCGCCAGCTGACTCGCATCGCCAAGCGGCGCCAGGCTTCGGTCCATCCATGAAATCGAGATAATAGCATATGGCCTCCGCGTCCTTTTCTCGCAAATGATAGGCTCCATAGTCGATTCTCGGCGGCAGAGACAACCAGTCTTGCCCCCAGGCCTGAAACGATTCCACCTCGAGCGGGAGTTCCTGACTGCGATCGTCGAGAGCCTGATAGGCCTCCTGACTTCGATCGGCAATCTGCTGCAGGAGAGTGATCAGGTAGAGACCTAACATCAGGCTCGCTCCAAGCAAAAGCACCGCATCGACCTCTCCCCTCTCCGCTTGACGAGCTTCGATCACATCTCTTCCTCCAAGCTTTCAGGCCAGATCCGTCGCACCCACCAATTGGGATAGTCACGGGGTACCTGAGTATTCTGCTGCCGATACAGACGGAAGGATGGACTCGTTTCACAATCAAACTGTTCCAGATCTCCCGTCCAGGGTTCTAGCCCCCGTACTTCCGCTTCCCCCCAAGCAGCGACCCAGGAGGGCTCCGGAAAGCGCGTCTCGAGAAAGAGACGCCCTGCCTCCAAGTTCTTTTCCAACGCTGCATACCGAGCACAAAGAACATGTCTGTATTCAGCTTTCCAGCCCAGCGCAACGTCATCGATCAAAAGGCCCAGCACGTCCCAGGTCGCTAGCAGAGGCCAAGCCCAAAGCCAGGTCATAAAAGAGCGCCAGATCATCTCCACCCTTGATCCCTCCCAGACAGCCGACCTTAAGCTTTCGCTTTTCGAACCGCCAGAGACATGCTTTTCTGATAAAATGTCCTAGAGTCTGCCCCCACACTGCAAGAGGTGTCTCGATGTCTAAGTTAATGCTCCTGGCGAGCCTATCCCTGAGTCTCAACGCCTGCCGCACCACGGAAGGTTACTCGGAAAATCGTCTCTCCACGCTGACGTCACAGGCTACGACCCAAGCGGCAGACGCGAAGGGAGCTCGAAGCACTGCCACGACAGCTGACACATCACCTTGCGGTGCGTTACCGGATCCAAAAGCCTCGCGCGAAGGTCTTGCATTTCGAAAGGTGGTCGGGGGTCTTGAGAAGGGAAGTACGCAGGCTCAGGTCTATGACTGCCGCATAAAACTCAGCGAGCTTGCAGAGCCAGAGTCATTCCAAAAGATGGTCGATCTGATTGCCCAAGCTCCACTCGTGACCGCCTACCTCTTCCGAGCAACTGTCCCCTCGATTCAGATTTGCGTGTACCGGAACGGGGAAGAGTTGCTGCTCTTCGAAAGTGCTTCTACGGCCATGTATCGGGGACCTCTGGACCCCAATGCTCTGGAGAATGGGACCGCAGCTGAGTTGACCAAAATCGTCAATCAGAAATGTGCGTATCCATGAGGCTCGACGTTTGGAGCCAAATGCTCCTCGTGGCCACTGCGTTCTTACTCCATGGTTGCCGCACCCAGCGGGAGCAGGTGATCGTGATGGGGGATGACGTACGACCCAAGGAGGTCGCCGATCCTCGCCTGCCGATCACGACTCCAGGCTCCCTCCAAAGCCGCTTGGTGATCCAAGATCTGAGCACACCGTTGGACCTGATAAACGGAAGTCGAATCGAGCTCATTCTCTACGAAATCCCTTCGAGAACGGCCGGAGAAAAGTTCGAAGACTATGTCCTTGGGACACCCGTGACGATCAAGCCCTTGAAACTCTACTCGTTGGAAATCAACGCTTTTCATGACGAAATACTGGTGGCATCGAATCTATTCTGCACAGGCCTGCTAACCTTCAAAGCACAGTATGGTACCAACAGTATAACGGCTTCACTCTGCGCAGCACCCGACCCCCCGACTAAGCCCCGATCTGATCCCTAGCGGAATTCATCGAGCAATTCGCGATATCCTTCCCGAAAACTGGGATACCGGTAGGTGTAACCGCTTGCAAGGATCTTGCGGTTGCTGATCCGTTTGTTACCGCGATGGGGAATGCGGGAGGAATCATCCGTTCGCGCGAGACTCTCGAGCGGCCTTCCTAGGTGCTCGGCCATCCAACGGATGACCTGATTCCGATCGGTCGCTTCACTATCGACCCCATTGTAGACGGTTCCCCAGAGGTCTCGTCGACCCAAAAGGTGCAACAGAATACCGACACAGTCATCGCGATGAATGCGATTGCTATACTGCACAGGGCCCGTGTACAGCAGCTCCTGACCGCTCGCAACACGTCGCAGAAAATAACTGCGACCGGGCCCATAAATACCTCCAAATCGAAGGATCGTTGCAGCTGACGAGGCCTCCTTAGCAAACTCTTCCCCGGCGACAATGAAGCGACTTGGTCCGTGCCGGACCAGTCGGCTGTCATCCTCGTCCACCCACCCGCCTTGTGCTTCCGCATAGACCGAGGTGCTCGACACGTAGAGAACATGCGGAGGGCTCGGTAACGCCTGCAAAAGATTTCGAAGACCTGTGAGATAGGCGCGCTCGTATGCCTCTTCAGACCCGGAATCGGCCGCCGCACAGTAGACCACTTGTGCGCAAGATGGCAAACCCTGAAGCGTGGCCCCATCGGCAAGGTCCGCCTGAATCAGTCGACTTCCTGGGGGATGCTCAGCTCGCCGACGCAGAATGATCACTTCGCGTCCCTCTGCAAGCAAGCGATCGGCAAGTGATCCCCCCACGTATCCAGCGCCGACAATTAAAATCGGAGCTTCCATTTACGGACCCTTGGTGGTTTCGGTGCGATACTTTTTCAGAACATACTTGAGCTCACCATTAGCTTGATAGAGACAGGCTGCGTTGCCCGTGTTCAGTTCCCCTTGGCTGCAGTAGCTCGTCAAGAGCCTTTGCCCCAGGGTTTTAGACTGCTGCTCCAGCCATCTCGTACACATCTGCACGGCGTCTTTTTCGGAAGTCTTGGAGCAGAAAACTTTCACCTCGGTCTTCTCTGACTCCTCCACAATTTCAGTTTTGCTCGTCGACGAGCTAGCCCAGAGCTCAGGACTAAAGGCCAAGAAGGTACCTAAAAGGCAGAGCTTTTGCATGAGTCGCAACTCCTATAGGCTCGCGTTCCCTCCCTCTCCTGTGCTAAACCAAGAAACCTGGCGTGAGAAGGAGGTCCACTTGTCTGGAGTTACCGATACTATCAAACTCGATCCCGTCCTGCCATGGGTCTCGAGCGGTGGCCTTGTCGGATGGGTCATAGGGGCAAGCCCCGATAGCCTACTGTTGCGCCCCTCTTCTCACATGCAAAGGCCGCCAGTAGAGTGCGTCATTTCGGTACAATTAGGATCTGCTCAGTCCTTCGGGTTCTCGGGTCAGTGGGTCCGAAAGGATGACGATTGGGAACTGCGCCTCCTCGAGGCAGAACAACTCCGGCGTCTGCACGATCTCCTGGGACAGATTCGGAAGGACCAGCATATCGAAATCTGCCGTCGCGAGGACGTCGAGGCGAGCGATCGTTTGACCGGATTCGAGCGTCTTCACTTTCTTCCGGAAGCTTTGCCCTTGGTCGATCCGAGCGAGCTGAATACCAGCGTCGAATTTTTGGGCCAGCGGTTTCGCTATCCGATGCTGATCACAGGCATGACCGGCGGCATTCAAAAAGGGATCGATATCAACCGGCGGCTCGCACGCGCGGCCCAGGCCTTCGGCATTCCGATGGGCGTCGGCTCCCAACGCATTGCCCTCGAAAATCCTGAATATGCCGCTATCTTCAAGGTTAAGAATGCAGCCCCAGGACTCTTTCTGATCGGCAATATCGGAATGGCGCAATTGGCTCGTAGCGATGCCCTCGACCTCTGCCGTCGCGCCGTTGATATGATAGACGCCGACGCCTTAGCCATTCACTTCAACGTTGTCCAGGAGTGTATCCAAGTCGAGGGGGATAGGCAGTTCAAGGGGCTGCTGCAACAGCTCGAACATCTTTGTCACCATCTGCCCGTCCCTGTGATCGCTAAGGAGGTCGGCAGTGGTATCAGCCCAACCAGCGCCCTCCGACTCCGTGATCTGGGCGTCGCTGCCATCGATATCGGCGGTCGAGGGGGAACCTCTTGGGCTCATATCGAAGGCTTGCGCAGCGGCTCCGCGCTGGTGAGGGATCTCGGCCAGAGTTTCCGCAATTGGGGCGCCCCGACCGCCTACAGCCTATCAGCGGTCCAAAGAAGCTTACCCGGTTATCCCCTGATCGCGACGGGAGGCGTTCGTGACGGCCTGACGGTGGCCAAAGCCGTCGGACTCGGAGCGCGCATGGTTGGCATAGGCCTCCCCCTCCTTCGCGCCGCGCTGGAGGGTGAAAATGGCCCCGAGGACGTGCTCAACGGCTTCGCCCGAGGCCTTGAGTTGACAATGCTTGCCACAGGCGTCTCCCAGCTAGGTGGCTTGCGCGAGCGATTGACACTCGGTTTTCCGCTTGAACGGGAGTTTCAAGCCGCATTTGAACCACGGTGGTAAACAGTCTTTCGCCCAACTCTTTCGCTCTTTCCCAGGCATCGTAAAGAGAAGCTTCTCATCAGAAGGTTCGTTATCTCCCCATGTTCAAGAAAACTTGAACTGAAGGGGGGTTTCAGGCATTCTGGGAGCGCCTATGACCGAATGCCAATCACGACAGAATGGTAAATGAAACATGACGAGCGAAACCAGCCCTCAATTTCAGCACCAGGTCCAAGACCAGGCCGGCCGCTTCTCCTCCCGTCTACCCGGTTTTTATGAATTGCCGATCGGTCAACGTCGAGAGATCATTCTCGGGCTCGGCCGTTTGCAACCAGAAGATGGACAAAAACTTGGCGACTTTTCCACCTTGACGGCCGAGATGGTCGACGTTTTTATCGAAAACGGGGTGGGCACCTTCGCGATGCCGCTGGGAATCGCTACGAACTTTATGATTAACGGGCAGGATGTGCTCGTACCCATGGCAGTCGAGGAAACCAGCGTGCTGGCTGCTGCCAGTCATGGCGCCAAGCTTGCTCGTGCTGGTGGTGGCTTTCAGACCTGCAGTACAGCCCCCATAGGCACAGGACAGATTCAGATTTACCCACGCAAGGGTTTTGATTTTCACCATTACCTCACCGACCACCGGGATGAGCTCATCGCTTACGCCAATGAGGGGCAAAATCGCCTGCTAGCTCGAGGCGGTGGTGCGAAAAATTTGACTTGGCGGTTCATCGATGCGACCCAGTCGCTCGTACTGTATCTCGATGTTGACACGCGAGATGCGATGGGCGCGAACATGATCAACACGATGTGTGAAAAACTTGGGAAACTCTTACATGAGTCGATCCCCTGCGAGATTGGCCTGCGGATTCTCACCAATCTCTGTGACAAACGCTTGGCACGAGCTCAGTGTCGGGTGCCCAAGGAGATGCTGACCAATCGGGAATTCAGCGGTGCAGAGGTCGTCGAGCGCATCGAGCAAGCGTATCTCTTCGCAGCCCACGATGTCTATCGAGCTACCACGCACAACAAGGGTGTCATGAACGGCATCGACCCCGTGGTCATTGCCACAGGTAACGACTGGCGAGCGGTGGAGGCTGGTGCTCATGCCTACTCCTGTCGCACGGGCGTCTACCAACCTATGACGCGCTGGTGGAAAAACACCGAAGGTGATTTGGAAGGCGAGATCGAGTTACCGATGGCACTGGGTACCGTCGGCGGTGTCACAACATTACACCCAACCGCCCAAGCGGCTCTTCGATTGATGGGTAACCCTTCGGCCCAAGCCCTGGCAGAAATTGTTGTCGCCGTGGGCTTAGCACAAAATCTCTCAGCGCTGCGCGCTTTGGCTTCAGAGGGGATTCAGCGCGGGCACATGAGTCTGCACCAGTCCAATCTGCGTCTAGCCTCACAGCAAGGAGCCGACAAACATTGAAGGTGATGAGGGCGCGGATTCCTGGCAAGGTGATGCTCGCGGGTGAGTATGCGGTGCTCAATGGTGGCCCCTGTTTGGCTCTGACTGTCGATCGGTGGCTCCAGGTCACCGTCAGATCTCAGGAGCAAGCAGGCTTCTCGGTCCGCACCAATCTTTGGCCAGAAGTCGTCGAGCTCCACACTGCCGATCCCTACGCGATCCAAGCAGAACCTTTGCTGCAGGCTTGTGACGAAGCTGGACGCAGGTTGCAGTTGGACCGGGTCCGAGTCGATGTCCACTCCGACCTAACCATTGCCCACGGTCTCGGCAGTTCTTCGGCTGTGCGCCTCGCTACCCTCATGGCCTTGCAAGCGTTTGCAGAGCAAACAGCAGATCTCGATACGGTGTCCCTCGCGCGTATTGCTTGGAATTTGCAACGCGAACAACAGCTCTTTGCGTCAGGCTACGACGTGCTTGTGCAAAGCGTCGGTGGCCTTGTTCACTGGGAGCCCGATTATACGCAGTGGCCAGGCCGTTTTGAACGTCTGCCACTCGCCCCAGCCCATGGGTGGGTGCATGTTTTTGTCGGAGGGCAAGGAGCACCGACCGCATCATTCGGCGGTCGAGTCCGACGTTGGCTGGCGGCTGAAGGTTTAGAAGACGATCTTGGACGCCGTTCTCATCGGCTGGTTGAAGCTTTCGCTCAGCATTTTGCCCTGGGTGAAAGATCCAGCCTGAGGGAGTTGTGCACCGCCGTGCGGGAGCATCGTCAGTTGTTTGTGGCCGCACCTTCGTATCCACATCGCCTGCTTGAATTGTTATCGGGCTTACCGGGTTTTGACGAAACATGGACCTTTAAAACCACCGGCGCTGGGGGTGAAGATGCCATCCTTCTGATCGGAGAGGCCTTCGGCTTGGGTGCAGCGGAGACTGCTTTGCTGACGCATGGTTGGCGTCCGCTGGGAGCCCGTTTTGGAGAACAAGGAGCGTGTCTGGAGGAGATTGAGTCATGAACGGTGTGTATCGAGCGACCGTCGCAAGTAACATTGCATTTCTGAAGTACTGGGGCAAACGCGATGCGCGGCTGCAGTGGCCTGCGAATGATTCCTTTTCCATGACTCTGTCCAGACTATGCAGCACCACGGAAGCTCGCCCCATCCAGGCCTCCGATCATCGCTTCGTCTTCGCTGGGCAGGCATTTTCCCGAGCTGAAAAACGTTTTGCTAAGACTTTTCAGCAGCTCGATGATCTGACTCAGACCTTCGGTTTTCGCGACCAGCTCGAGATTAGAACCGAGAACAATTTCCCCATGGGTGCCGGCATCGCCAGCAGTGCAAGTGGCCTGGCAGCTTTAACCCTAGCCTCTCTCGCCGCTTGGCTCAAAGCTCCCGATTGGCAATCGCTTGCAGCCAAAGGCTTTTCCCTCAGCCGAATAGCGAACCTTGCTCGCCAAGGGTCGGGCAGCGCTGGCCGCTCGCTTTTTGGTGGTTATGTGGCTTGGCGAGCTGGGGATCACCCCGAACAGCAGACGATCGAACCTCTCTTTCCAGCGGAGCATTGGGACCTTCATGATACGATCGTCCTTTTTTCTAAAGGCGAAAAATCGCTCAGCTCGACGGAAGCCCATGCACATGCTTGGTCGAGCCCACTTTTTCGCACACGTCTAGCCGGTTTGCCGGAACGCCTAGCAGCCATGGAAAATGCGATGACTCATTGCAACTTCGAACAGTTAGGGCCTCTCTTGGAAATGGAAGCCCTGGAGATGCACGCCGTGACCATGACGGCGACCCCCTCCCACTGCTACCTGACCAGCGACGCGTGGAATTTCCTGGCGAGCTTACGAGAAGCCCGGCGTCGTGGGGAGGTCCATGCCTACTTTACGATCGATGCAGGACCGAATATTCACCTCATTCATGAAGCGAGCGAACACGAGCAGCTCAAGCGCTGGTTGGAGGAAAGATTCAACCCGCAAGAACTGCTGCATGATCGTGTCGGCCAGGGACCGCAACTCAGTTTTCTCAGTGAGTAGAGCAACAACGTGAGTGAAAAACAGTTTCCCAAACTTATCTCTGTCAAGCCTCCCCTTTTGCCTAAAGAGGTGCAGGCGAGTGCCTGCGGCAAAGCCATAATCGTGGGTGAGCACGCCGTCGTCTACGGCACTCATGCGATCGCAATGCCGCTTCGTTCTATGCGCTTTCAGTTCGCGCTCACACCGATCCCGCACGTCGAGGGCAAACCTGTTCAGCTCCACTTGAAGCTAGCAGGCCATGACGTGTCACCAAGGGTCCAGAGTGTGGTACTCGAGGCGATGGAGCTACTCGGCCACCAAGCGTTCTCAATCCAAGCAAAAAGTTCATCCGCCCTGCCCATAGGTGCAGGCCTGGGATCATCCGCTACTCTGTGTGTGGCGGTCTTGCGCGCGCTCTCGACCAGCCTGGATATCGTCCTTGGCAAATCGGATCTTGCACGTTTGGCCAACGAACTAGAAAAGCGCTTTCATGGCAATCCCTCGGGGCTTGATGCAGCCGTTGTTGCTTTTGAGCAGTGCATTCTCTTCGCCAAACATCAAACGATCCGTGGCATCACCATCGAACACTCGGAACTCCCTCGCTGGGAGTTTGCCCTCATTGACAGCAATGTTCGTGCATCCACGATGGCTATGATACGGATTGCGGAGCCCTACTTCCTCGGAGTTCAGGGTGATCGTCGCCTCCAACAGTTTGATGCGCTCGCGCTGTCTGTGCACGAGGCCTTACAATCAGGCGATACGACGACAGTGGGTCGTGCCATGACTGAATGTGGGAGCTGGCTGCGAGAAGCGGGTGTCGTACCGGATAATCTCCAAGCGATGATCGATCAGACGCGCGAACTTGGAGTGCTGGGTGCGAAGACTACAGGAGCGGGTGGCGGGGGTGTGATTCTCGCCCTCTTGGATCCTCGGGAAGCCGACGCTCAGTACCAGGCGATCAAGGCTTGTTTTCGCAACTACCCTGTCTACCGAGCAAGTCTGGAAGCGGAATGAGGCTTGACCTCGCCGGGAATGAAGCGGCGAGCGAGTGGGCGTCCTGATCGATCCTTTCGCGTCGTTGCCTGAAGTCCTCAGCTCCTCATGGATCGTTTATTCACTTCCTGGCCTTCGAGACCTGTGATACACCCAGCCCATAGACCACATCTGAACCCCTAAACGCCCCTTTCAGGACAGTCACAATCCGAAGTTCAAGCTGCTGTCAACATGCAGGTCGATCTCCTCCTCCCTCACAAGGAGACAGGGCGTACGGCATCGTGCAGGACCTGCCGCCAAGGCCTCCAATATTCAGATTTCATCGTACTTCTTGGCGAGCCCCTTTGCCCTATCGATGGGGTACTTAGCCCGGATCTTGACCAATTTCTGCTGAGCTGCTTCTAAAGGATCTATACCCAACTTCATCGCGAGATTCACGAGACAGATCATGACATCCCCAATCTCGTCGCGGGCTGCCGCGAGCTTATCGGTCGGCAGCTTTGCGCTCTGCTCCGGGGTCAACCATTGAAAAATCTCCAGCAGCTCCGCACTCTCAACACTAAGCGCCATAGCGAGATTCTTGGGCGTATGAAAGATCTCCCACTCTCGCTCGGCTGAAAACTGACGAATCTCAGCGCTGAGGTCGTTTAGGTCCATGAGGCTTAGCTCCCTTGCTTGGTCGATAAGGCTTTTTATTGGTATGCACCGCACTTTTTGGCTTCGTGCTCGGACGTGGTTCGTCCCGATCCTTGGTCTCAGCCTGTCGCAGTTTTTTCTGCTGCTTGCGACTGAGTTTGGCTTCCAGGTCCTCGGCATGATGCTCGAGGAGATCGGAAAACTTTTCGGGTGTGATCACCTCTCCCGGCTTTGCCTTGCTGGCTGCCTCAAACAAGGGCGACAGCGCACCCGCTTGATCATGCTTAAAGCGTCCCGATGAGTCTTCGGGTCTTTTCCGAACGATGAATAGGTAGTTGAAGCCGCGGAGAAAGTAGTTACCCTCGATCGCGGAGGTATGCCAATGATTGCGTTTGAGTGACTTGTGCTGTCTCGCGACGCAAACAATGTCAACGGGATCAAATAACTTGGACATGCGCAAAAAAAGTTCAAAGCCGAGCGGGCAGAAACTTTTACCTTTGGCTTGAGAATCTGAGACATAAAGCCCGAAGTAGGCCCCAGGCTTAAGCACTCTATATATTTCCGCGATGACTTCTTCCATGGCCTCATAATAGCCACCTTCCCGAGCATCCTGCTCCCCGATGCACTGAGGATCTCCTGAGTAGCGGATATGAGTCGAGTAAGGAGGATCCACAAAAGCAAAGTCCACGCTCTCGGCCTCCATGGGCAGATGCCGTGCATCGGCTTGTCGAATATCAGCCCGGGAAGGAGCTAAATCAAAACCGATGCCCTGACGCTTGAGATCAAGACAGACGTCGAGGGTCGTCCCACTGCCGCACATGGGATCAAGGACCCTTTCACCTGGTTTGGTGTAGCGCTGGAGGAGGTTCCAAATCACATACGAAGGGGTCACACCGATGTAATTGGGGTCACCCTGACCCTCGACCCCATAGTGCTGGGAAGGGAATTCCCAAAGAGTCGTGGTTTGAATCTTAGCAGCGGGTTGTTTGTAAGGACCGGTTTTCTTCGGACCTGGACGCATCGGATTCACCTTTCAGACCTGTAAGGGAACAGAGTGGGGCCACAGGCTCGCCCAATACTCCGGTAGCGGGGCTTCGAGGCAAAGTGTTTCCTTGCCCACAGGATGGGAGAGTTCGAGACGCCAGGCATGCAATGCAATACAAGCATTCCAAGTCTCAGGTGCTCCGTACTTCACGTCACCCCAAATCGGCGTCCCCAGCGAGGCAAGCTGGACCCGAATCTGATGACTACGACCCGTCTCGGGGCGAACTTCCAGCAATGTGAGCTCATCGTGATAGCCAAGAACACGATAAGTCAGGATACTACGCTTGGCCTCTGGGTCTTTTGCGTGACTGATTCGGGTCAGATTCTGGTGCTTGTCTTTCGCCAGATCATGCTCAAGCCTTCCCTCAGCCCGAGAGGGGCGTCCGCAGACCACAGCTAGGTAGGTCTTCTGCAGACTTCGAGACCGGAACTGCTCGTTTAAGCGCGCAGCACCCTTGCTGCTGAGACCAAAAAGTACAAGCCCCGATACCGGTCGATCGAGAAAATGGATCGGCACACAATAACCCTTGCGACCGTCAACCTGCCGTGCCTCATTCCAAAGGCGCACCTGCTCCAGCAGGGTATCATCCCCGCTTGCATCGGAGGCGACCGGCGTCCGTGCGGGCTTGTTGACCGCGATAAGATGCCGATCAGCGAATAGTATCGATAGGTCCGAACTCATGAGAGAAAATCCGCTTTTTTGGCACATTAAAGACTGTTTCCAGGCGCTCAAACTAGGCTCTGGACTGGTTAAAGTCAATGGACATGGGCGGAACTTTTCATCAAGACCTCAATTCCTTTGACCGATACTTCTCTAGAAAACCGCCGAGGTCGTGATCCCATGCTGAAAGTCTGCCGACGGATCTCTTGCATATTGCTTCTCCTTGCGTCCAGTCAGGTGCAGGGGGCAGATCCGTCCCCCAAAGACCAACCGATCGATTATGAGCGCCTCGACCTGAGCGTCACGCTCACAGGCTTCCGCTCGGGCAACCACGATTCAAGTGGTGAGGGGCAGTATTTTTTGGAAGCCAAGATTTATGGCCTATCCGTACTCAAAGAAGAGATAAAAAAGACCTTCCAAGAAAGACAAAAAATTGAACGTGTGCGAGGCGAATTCGGCCAGATTCAGATCAAAAATTTAAAATTTTGGCACCCTGAGAAGAAACCAAGTCCCGCCTTTACCATCAGCATCTCTGGCGATCTCCTGCGGGAGGTGGTCGCTGAAACCATGCGATCTTTCAAGGTCAGCGAAGACCAAGTGGCGATTCTCTGCAAGGTCGAACTATACGAACGCAACAAGAAACTTTTTCTTTTTGGCGAGAATCTAAAGGTCGGCGAAGCACAGTTTTTTGTGATTCCTGATACGCTACCGCACCGGCCCTTGATCGAAAACAAGGAACTCGTTATCGAAGACGAGCTCGGCACCCATGTAACCCTACAAGTCCGCTTTAAAAGCCTCGAAGTCAAGTCGGGCAGCTAGAGGTCCCCACCTGCATCACGCATTCAGACCTCAAAGATCACCGCCTCTTCAGACCGATAGAGCTTCTCAATAAAATCGCTTTTACTCTGTGCGACGACGTTTCGCTTCACCTTCAAAGTCGGTGTGAGACAACCATTTTCGACCGAAAAGCCCTCTTTTATCACCCCAACTCGCTTGATTGTTTCGTAGCTGGACAGAGGTTCGTTTACATGTTTGAGGTGCTTCTTGAGCTCGTCCTTTTGGTGCTGGAGGTCGATTGCCTTCAGATGTTCCTCGTCCAAAGCCAGCAACGCGATGCAGTATTTGCGAGCATCCCCGACAACCATGGCTTCCTTGATGAGTGGTAGTGATTTGAGACTATCTTCGATGGGAACCGGCGCTATGTATTTTCCACCCGATGTCTTCAGGAGCTCCTTTTTGCGACCAACGATTCGCAAACGTCCATCGGCATCGACTGTTCCCAGGTCACCGGTTGCGAACCAGCCATCAGCATCGAGGACCTCATGGCTTGCTTCTGGGTTCTTGTAGTAGCCTTTAAACAGCCACGGCGCGCGGAAAAAAATTTCACCATCTTCAGCTAAGCGCATCTCGTTTCCAGGAAAGGGCTTTCCACAGCTTCCAATGACGATCTGTTCGGCTTCATTAAAAACGCCGAGACAAAGATTTTCGGTGAGTCCGTAAACTTCCCGGATCATCATACCGAAGGATCCAAAAAATCGCATCACCTCGGGCCGAGTCGGGGCTGCTCCTGTGACGAGCATACGTGCGCGATCAAGCCCCAGCTTTTCCCGCAGTTTCTTACCAACCAGCGTATCGGAGATGATCGCAGGTAGGCTCTGATCCTTCGAGCGAACAATATGATCGGTTTCAATCCGCTTCTCGCCCAGGGCACGAGCAGCTTGGAACACCAAGCGTTTAAGCGGACTCGCCGTCAACAGACCTGCTTGGATCTTCTCGTGGATCTTCTCCCAAAGGCGTGGAACGCAGAGGAGGATGGTCGGGCGACAGCGGAGCAGATCGTCACCTAACGTGTCGATTGAACGAGCAAAGGCTACCTCGGATCCCGTTTGGATGGATCCGACCTCGACCATGATCCGCTCGGCGACGTGGCTGAGGGGCAGAAATGAGAAGTAACGGTCAGGCTTTTTTTCAGGATGCTCCAATATACCGTAGGTCGCCTTCATCGCCTCGGCGAGATTGCCATGCGAATGCACGACGCCTTTGGGCTTGCCCGTGGTTCCTGAGGTATAAATGATCGTCGCAAGGTCTTCAAAATCGACCGCAACGGGGCCCTGGAGTCTCGGCTTCGTTTCGTGCAAAATCGTCGCGAGTGAAGTGACCTGCGACCGAAAGCTTTCCACCTGTTTCTTCGAGCAGCGATCGAAGGTGACAATCCCTTTGAACGTGACCTTGTCGAGGAAAGGAATCCGCTCGAGAGTGTCCACACACAAAAACTCGGCTTCTGAGTGCTCGATGATGTAGGTGACATCGCCTGCCGAGGATGTGGCATAGACCGGCACAGAAACGGCTCCGATACTCATGATCGCCAAGTCTGCGATCAGCCACTCCGGTCGGTTGGCAGAGATAATCCCGACCTTGCTCCCCTTCCCAACGCCTTGAGAAAGCAGCCATTCCGCGACGGAGCTGACTTCTTCGCGGTAGCGTTTCCAAGTCATGCTCACCCACTTGTGATCCCGAGTCCGGCAGTAGTAAAAGGCCTTCTGATCAAGACGTTTGGCGGCCTGTTCAAAAAACTTTTCTGGCAAAGTCATCTTTGCGATCATTGTGACACTCCTCTTCTCTCACATCGAACCGACGTCCTTCTATGGGACCTGTCGATGGGACGATATGTCTAGCCTGAGGTTTATCCTTAACGCTGTCTCTGGTCCGAGCGGTCGGGACTCTATGCCGATTCTGAGAAAAAGACCAGCGTTCTCCGAAAGAATAGTGGCGTTTTTTGACGCAAACAATGGCTATATCAGAGTCGAAACGCCATGTTTAAACTCTGCTTTGCAAGCAGAGGCCTCTCGGCCTACACTATGCGACCTAGAGCGGTCCGGCCCGCGGGATGCCGGCCGTTTTTCTGAAGTGTGGCGGCCCGAGAGAGAGTCATAAACCCCTCCTCTCAGACGTACACTCGAGCACGGAGGTGGTTGTTATCCATGTCAGTTAGGCTTTCTCTTCTGATCTCCTTGCTTTTCGGCTTAGCTTCCTGTGCAACGACGCCAGCGCCACAAGCTCAGAAACCTTACGAGCAATGCATCTGCGGCCCGGTTCAAAACGCCGAAGGCAAAAACTTTTGTGCCATCTGGGGAGCCACCCTTCGGAGCGACAGTCCGCAAGCGGTCCATCAAGGCCGAGAGAGTCCCACCTGCTTACCCCGAGACTGCAGTCAGTTTTTTAGCGCCTTTTGTCAAAAGATCCAGATGGCCCCACCTCGTCCCGCCTCCACGAGGCAGGCTCAGAGTCCGGGGCAGCCCTGCTACTGCGACCAGACGCTCATTGAGAACGACAAAGGTCAGGTCCAGCTCGTGTGTGCTGCCTGGCGAGACGGGGATCGCAACCTCCTCGAGTATTACTCTGTCGACTCCTGCACACCCCAACGGTGCGCTAGTGCACCCTTTCAACATGCCGCGAGGCAATGTCCCGGTGGTTTTCGAAGCTTTTACGTACCGTTCCAGAACAAACGCTAGGGTTCTTTGCAGACGTCCCTAAAGGAAGACAGAGGCAAGCCGATACGGTGCTTATGAAACACGTAAGCGCCATCAAAGACATCGTTGCCAAAGGTCAGTTTGAAGAGGCTCACCAAGCCCTCGAGGACTTGCTCGAACTCGGCCCCAACAATATGGAAGCCTTAAAGCTCAAGGCCGCTCTCTTCCAGCACGTCGGCCGCTTCGATGAGGAAGAAAACGTTTGGCGACGCATCATCGAGGTCGATCATGAGGACGAAGAGGCCATTGCGTACTTTCAACGATCTCAATTGGAAGATCGAGAGCACTATTACTTCACCGATCCACTCCCGGGCGGGGGACGTCGATTTCTAGCTTACCCCCGGGCCCTGGTCAGTGTGTCTTTCGTCGGGCTTTTAGGCTGTGTAAGCTTTCTGCTGCTGACGCGAACCTCTGGCGAGAACTTGACCCGATCCCCTCTGGTACTTTTCGCAGCCTTCGCCCTGCTGGTCTTGAGCCCCTGGATCGCTATCATCTACCTCTACCTCCGCACTCTACGCTCGATCAACGTGACGAGCTCTGGTTTCGAGGTGACGACTCGTTTCAAAAATTTCCTTTATCCCTGGACGGCCATCAAGCAGATCTACTTGGCACACTCCGATAATCCGGAGACCAGCGACCTACGCCTCATCATTGTCCCCCAAGACAGCACCCAGCCACCCATGAGCATCGACTTCGGTGAGGACACATCGGCTGTCCGTGCACGACGCCATCTGCTGCAGGAAATCCGGGATTATCACCACGACATCCGCTACGGGACACTCACAACCGCACCCGTCGATCGGAAGGGCGTCCTCAAGTTCTAGACCTCCCTTGGCTTCTCGTCTTTACGGATTTTTTTTGTCCTTCCCTTGACACATGAAAAGCGGTACTTATCTTTGAATCGTAATTTTGGCTGATGGAGGTCAGCTCGACCCCCGCATCCCATCGCCCAGCCTGAGCATCGGACTGGCGCGAAATGCAGGAGTCTTTCTGTCGCACTCACAGGGGATCAGTCCCCCACAGCCAACACTGAGTTGATTCATTGGTGTTAGATCTCTTGTATCTTGGAGGCCAAAACATGAAAATTAGACCCTTGCAAGACCGAATCCTCGTCAAACGTGTAGAAGCCGAGGAAAAAACCGCTAGCGGCATCATCATTCCAGACAACGCTAAAGAAAAGCCGATGGAAGGCGAAGTGATCGCTATCGGTAACGGTCGCATCCTCGAAAACGGTGAGCGCACCAATCTCGACGTCAAGGTTGGCGATCGCGTTCTCTTCAGCAAATATGCTGGTTCGGAAGTCAAGGTCAACGGTCAGGAGCACCTGATTCTTCGTGAAGAAGACATCCTGGGCGTTATCGATCGCTAAGACTTGGGCGATGAATGGCTACGAAAACATGAATTCTGGCACTTCTCTAGTTTTTCACTCCGTAAGAAGAGGAATCTATGACAGCTAAAACGATTAATTTTGGCGAAGAATCTCGTCGTAAAATTCTGGTCGGTGTCGACACTCTGGCAAATGCCGTAAAAGTTACCCTTGGTCCCAAAGGCCGTAATGTCGTGATCGACCGTTCGTTCGGCGCTCCGACCATCACCAAGGACGGTGTATCCGTCGCTAAGGAAATCGAACTGGAAGACAAGTTCGAAAACATGGGCGCTCAGATGGTCAAGGAAGTGGCTTCCAAGACTTCTGACAACGCGGGTGACGGCACCACGACAGCGACCGTTCTGGCTCAAGCCATCTTCCGCGAGGGCGTGAAGCTGGTGGCTGCCGGCCACAACCCGATGGAACTCAAAAAAGGCATCGATCTGGCCGTCAAGGCGATCGTCGAAGCTCTCGACAAACTTTCGCGCCCGACTCAGACTCGTGAAGAAGTCGCACAAGTCGGCGCTATCTCGGCTAACAACGATCGTGACATCGGCAACATCCTGGCCGAAGCGATGGACAAAGTCGGTCGTGACGGTGTCATCACTGTCGACGAAGCGAAGGGCATGGACACCACACTCGAATTCACCGAAGGGATGCAGTTCGATCGCGGGTATCTCTCTCCGTACTTCGTAACTGATGCTGAGCGCATGGAGTGCGTGTACGAAAACGCTCTCGTTCTTCTGAACGAGAAAAAGGTTTCGAACATGAAGGAACTGCTCCCGATCCTCGAGCAAGTCGCTCAGTCGGGCCGTCCCCTTGTGATCGTCGCAGAAGACGTCGATGGCGAAGCACTGGCCACTCTCGTCGTCAACCGTCTGCGCGGCACGCTGAAAATTGCTGCCGTCAAAGCTCCAGGATTCGGTGACCGTCGCAAAGCCATGCTGCAGGATATTGCCATCCTCACAGGTGGTACGGTCATCAGCGAAGACGTGGGCCTTAAGCTCGAGAGCATGACCCTGCACCAACTGGGTCAAGCCAAGCGCGTGACCATTACCAAAGAAAACACCACGATCGTGGACGGTCAAGGTGCCAAAGCTGATATCGACGCTCGAGTCGGTCAGATTCGCGCTGAGATTGACAACACGAGTTCGGACTATGACAAAGAGAAGCTGCAAGAGCGTCTAGCCAAGCTGGTAGGCGGTGTTGCGGTGATCAAAGTCGGTGCTGCTACCGAAGTTGAGATGAAAGAGAAGAAGGCTCGCGTCGAGGACGCCTTGAACTCGACCCGCGCTGCTGTGGAAGACGGCATCGTACCGGGCGGTGGAACGGCTTTCATTCGTTGTCAAGCTGCTCTGGAAGGCGTCAAAGTCGAAGGCGAACTGAAGTTCGGCGTTGCTATCGTGCGTCGCGCCATCGAAGAACCGCTTCGTCAAATCGCTGTGAATGCTGGTCTTGAGCCTGCCGTGGTTGTAGACCGCGTGAAACAAGGCAAGGGTGGCGACGGCTTCAACGCTCTGACAGAAGTCTACGAAGACCTCTACAAAGCTGGCGTTATCGACCCGACTAAGGTGACCAAGACCGCTCTGACCAATGCGGCATCGGTTGCTGGTCTGCTCTTGACCACCGAAGCCATGATCGCTGATAAGCCTTCTGACAATCCTGCTCCTGCAGCAGGTGCTGGCATGGGCGGCATGGGCGGCATGGGCGGCATGGGCGGCATGGGCGGCATGATGTAAGGTTTTGCCTTATATCTCGGTTCGCTACTAACCTCAGATACCTGATCGGACCAGAATTTCGGACCAAGTTGGGAATTCTGGTTTAGATGACAATTCGAAACTCCAACATTTTTCAGAGAACAGTGTTGGGGTTGAAAAGCAGATTGGAGGCTGGAGTTCATCTCTTAGCCTCCTTTCTTTTTATTCCTCTTGTCGCGAAAAACCCCGCCTTGTTCGCTCACTGGCGCTCGCTACTGAAGGCGGGGTTTTTCGCGACAAGAGGAACAGACAATTCGCACGAGCTGGGTTGAAGATTTCGCAGCAGGGGCGTCTGGGTCGCTGACTCTGAATATGACTCTTGAGACCTCGTTCTACCAGAACAGTGAGAGTCCGAACGGCTGGAACTCGACCGACGTGACCTGTCGGTAAGTTTTCACGCTGCTACCGTCGTCGTTCGGGACAGCGATTCGCTGAGAGTAGTTGGCTGCTTTGAGTTGGCAATGCCAGGCGATCCGGTTAAACAAGAAATACCGACCGCCTAGCAAAACTTCGACGGTCGTCGCCTGTCCAGCCTTCACAAAGAGGCGTCCCTCTTCCGGATAAAGGATACGTCGAACCTGTAGGCCCAAGTAAGGAATAAACGAACTAGTCGAGAGAGCATAGCCCTTCGCTCCGTTGGGGAGATTGAAGAGTATACCTGTCCCCAGCGACTGCTCGCGTTGCCGCTCTCTGATTTCATTGCGTATAAACTGACGATCGTCCAGGCCGTAGGAAAGAAGGAGCTGAACGTTTTCAGACAGGAAGTAGCCGTAGCGAAGATCAACCTCGTAGCGGATCTCAGTAAGCGGCTTCTTTTCATTGTTAACGAGGTGATAGCCGACGTCGTGCTGGTAGCTCGTCTGCAGAGAAAACTCCTGACTGTACTCGGCTCGGGCCACTTCGCTGGCCACTAGACCGGAGCAGAGGGTTACACCGAGCACCAAGCGGAGGACCTGGTGTTCCTGGGGGCAACTCATAAGTTGTACAGGGCATGCCTGGTCCATCTTTTCTCCCTCATCCCGGGGATCGGTAGAGGATGAGAAAAACTCAAGTCTCGAACCTAGCTCGAGCGCAAGTCTCTACTTACTTCTTGGTAAGAGACGAACTTTATTCCCCAGAAGCAGAAGCTTGCAAGGGACCTGTGCTAGGTGAGAATCTTTTTAAGGCAGTCCTCGTGGCGACGACGATTCCTGCCAAACCGCGAAGCATGCCGCGAAAAACCAACCATTGTGATCCCTTCCTAAAGTGGTCATATAGCGTGAAGAGATTGGTTCTCAAGGATTCGATGCGTTTTTCACCAGTGTATCGTGAACGCCATAGGAAAAAGATGAGCTCAGCGCCATTCAATTTACCCAAAGACTCCAACTTCCATCCTATTCCGGCACCCTCTAAAAAGACTCAAGCAGCAGCATCAGAGGTTCCTATGATATGAGGCTCCATACGCTGGAAGTGATTTTCGGGCAGAATAATCACGAAATGGGCTGGAACCGGCTCGATTTCCGTGCTCTCAGGTTGCTGCACTTCAATGTCAAAGGTCCCGTGTATCTCTTCCACAAAGGATCGCACTGCATCCATCCCAACTCCACGACCTGATATATCCGTCACGCGCTCTGCGGTAGAAAAATCAGGCCGTAGAATGAACTCGACCAAACTTCTACGCGTCACGACTTGATCCTTGGCCATATAGCCTTTTTCGATCGCTTTGCTGCGAATCTTTTGTAAATTCAGTCCAGCCCCATCGTCTTCGCAGTCGATCCTCAACTGATCGTGAAAGAGACTGAGCTTAAAGTGAATCACGCCAGCTTCGGGTTTACCCTTTCTGCGTCTCACTTCCGGAGTTTCCAAGCCGTGATCGATGGTATTCCGAAGGAGGTGATTGAACACATTATTGAGAGCTTCATGAATATCTCGATTGATTGAGATGCCAGGATCGTCAAAGACGACGGTGGGCGCCTTCTTGCTGACCGACTCTGCTAGAGCACCAAGACCTGACAACTGGGCTTCGAGCACCTTTTTCAAGGGTGTGTAGGCCACCTTATAGAACAGAGACTTGATCCGCTCCAAACGGGATTGATCGGCTGATTGAAGGGCTTGAATGTCGATTTCACGAATACTGCGCAGGTTCTCCTCAAACTGCATTTTATCGATCAGCATGTAGCGATTGTCCTGAGTGCTGCTTCGACCAAGTTTTTGTCGATTCACCTGTACCATACGACCTAAAATCTCGCGGATCGTTTCGAGATCCTGGAGTAGGATCTCACGCTCGCAAGACTCGCCCTGTTTGATGCGCTTGTAACGATCCTCTGCCGTATGCACAAGGTCTGTGACTTGACGCATTTGATAGGTGCGCATCATACCCTTGACCGTGTGCAAATTCCGATACAAGCGATCCACACCTGCGCTATCGACCTGAGCGACACCCCGAAGGAGATCTCGATTGGAGTCAATCAGGCGTTCAGCTGCCTCGATAAGCCCTTCAAATCGATCCTTTGGTACGTTGATGATATCCGCGATGAGCAGCAGCTCCGATGCTTGGTTCTCAGCATCCTGTCGCAACCGCTTGATCTCCGTCACATCCCGCATCACTAGGAGCACTTTTTCGATTCGATCTCCGGCTATGACAGGGCTCCAATCCAACTCGAAGGTTTGTTGTCCCTGTTCGTCCCGACGAGATACCTCGCGGGGTAGAGCGTCCTGATTCAACTCAAAGGCGAGAGGATCCTCACCGATCATCATCGATAGTGCATTCTTCGCCTGATCAATTCGATCTGATCCCAAATCCATAGGGGTCAGACAGAGATCCGCCACGTTTTGTCCCTCGGTCTTCTTTATGCCCAGCATCACTTCCAGGTGACGTGAATGTTCGGGGGCAAGGGTACCATCCGGCTCACGGATGGCGAGTATACCCTGACGAATGTTGTTGAGAATCGAGACGATGTCACGGGTCTTTTCTTCGACTTTCATCTCGAGAGTATCGTTGTACTCTTTAAGGCTTCTGTTGAGGGAGGTAATTTCAGCTTGCTGGGCTTCGAGAGCTGCATTTTTGGTCTTGAGCTCTTCCCCTAGAACAATGGCGCGATCGAAGGTCAGGGCAAAACGAAGCCCCACGATCAGCGATTGCAAGAAGATAAGCATGACCAGACTGTAGTGACCCAGGTAGATGAAGTTATAGGTTGCCGTGACGACAAAAAAATCATTCAAATGGGCAATAAACACCAAGGTAAGGCCGAGCAATCCAAGTTTAGCCCCCTCCTCCTTTTGCCAAGCAGCACGGAAATTTCCTATACAGCCGTAAAGGAAAAAGACCATAGACAACAATGTCTGAAGGATCCAGTTGCCCTGAGTGTGATGGAGTGAGTTGACCAAGGTGTTTCCCAGCATCCCCGTGATGAGAACAACCCAAAGGTAGGGATAACGTCGCCAAATCTGTTTTGGGTAGGTCGATCGCAGAAAGAGCGACAGCCAGAAACCGGCTACAACCGGAGCGAAGACTAAGCCGGCTTGATTGAGATCAAAGAGAAAAGGCGTAGCCGCACCCTGCAATTGCGATATGTAACCCTCAGTCGAAGCATACCGCCATGCCATGAAGAAAGAAGCCACTGCCAGATAGAGGTTAGCCTTCTCAGCAGGCCTCTGGAGGTAAAGAGCGAAGTTGAATATCGACATGAGGATGAAGAGACCAAGAACAAACGAGACTTCATAGAAGTGGCGCCGTGCCTTGCGAACCAGGGGCTCCGTCGATCCGATCGTCAACGTGGTGGGGATCGTATAAGGGTAGACCATCTTTTCAAAGTAAGGGTAGGCGTTGGTCTGAATGATGAGGTAACCATCGCCCCCGATTCTGGGCATGGGGAGAACGTTGTTCCCAGAGTAGACGTGCACCCTTTGTTTGGGATCCCGATCAACTCGTCCAAATTCTCCGAGGACATACTGGGTCTTCGATTCTAGGTGATAGAAGAGAACACGGTAGCTGATAAGGCCCATAGAGGGGAAGTAAATCGACCTCGACTGTTCGCCACGAAGGCCCTTGATCTCAAGAACATACGTCCGCTGGAGAAGACTCTGATCACCTTCAGCCTTGTAGCTCGACAGCGTCGGCACGGGTATTTCGGTCCACTGCTCAGCAGGCATCGTGGCGATATCTGGGCCTTCGATCAAACGATTCTCAGCGCTTCGCCAGGTTCCGCTGAGATCGATGCTCTCCTGCCCGTTCCAAGCTGAGACATCCACCACCCCGTCCCTGACTCCCTGGGAAGCACCGAAAGCGTGGCCTACATAGCCCAGAATCAAGCCTAGTATCAAGCCTATGTGCAGCATCGTGTATCTCCCCTTCGAGCCTAGTAGGGCTAACGGCAGATTCCGCTTGGAGTTGAGGACCACCTCCGTGATGCCCCCCATGTTCGCGCAGATTGAAGCTTAAGAGATTGATTTCACTAGGTGTCTGTATCAACTGCAAGCCAGAAGACTGATGCACGGAGTGACCGGCGATACGTGACTCAAGCACCTCCTTGAAGCAGGTGTCTTACTCTTGGGGACAGAAAGGAGGCATAAGATGCGTCTGGCGAAGGTTCGGGAGGAAAGCGCGAGGCGTGAAACAAGCTAAAGTCAAGAAGACGCACTCCGATCGCTTCAGGAATAACGAATCTCTAGACCAGACATGCCCGGTCCTTAAGAGGCTCGGATCAAAACGAGACTTACTTACTGCTGCTCTGTTTCACCTTGTCAATGAGAGACCGCACGAGCCGCTTGCTCACGCTCGAGGCCAACTCTTGGATCACAGGCTGCTTGACAGCCTGCTGCCAAACCACATCAAAGTCGAAGACATCTTGAGATTTATATTGAGTGAACACGTGTTCGAGTACCTTTAGTAGCTCCTGACGGCGCTGTTCGGGCATTTCAGCGAAAGCATCATGCAGCATGCCCAACAAAATCTGCCCCGAGGCCAGGGTTCCGCTATCCAGCTTATCTTTAATGGCATTGTGTGCCAGCTGCTTGGCGGAGTCGAGCCACGACCCGAGTAAGTCCATTTCTAGCTCCTTAGTCCTGGAACAAGTCCGCAGTATCCCGGAACACCTGGACAAGTTCGAAACATTATTATACCGAGTCCATGAGAAAAGTTCAGGTTTCATTATAGGCGTCGTTCTGTCTTAGAATGTGTTCCACCGACGGTGGGCCCAGAATGGACGCGATGCTTCCCGAACTCCAGCGAACAGTAGAAAAAAGGAGTAGAACATGTCGGTTGTTCGTATCTTGGCAGTGGGTGCACTGCTAGTGGGTTGCACCACGGCCCCCGAATCAAGCACAAGCTCCCAAGTCCAGGAGACTGCGACGTCTCCCAAAGCTCGTACTCTGCCTAAGACCTTGGATGAAGCGTTATCAAGTTCCTTCCGTACCCCGAAGAACCTCGAACGTGATGCGTATCGAAATCCGCAACAGACTCTGACCTTCTTCGGAGTCGAACCCACCATGACTGTGGTCGAAATCACCCCGGGCGGTGGTTGGTATACAGAGATCTTAGCTCCGTACCTGACTGAGAAGGGACGGTACATCGCGGCCGTAGTCCCTCCCACCAGTGGTGAGTATGCCAAAAAAGTCTATGAAAACTTTCAAAAGTGGCAGGCAGCCAACCCCGAGCTTAAGATCACAACAGCGGACTTCGCCCCGTCGAAGCTTGCCGACATTGTTCCTCCTGGAACAGCAGACCGTGTCCTCACCTTCCGCAACGTCCATAACTGGATTTCAAGCGGAAGTCAGGAAGCAGCTTTCGTGGCTTTCTACCGTGCCCTGAAGCCAGGCGGCATCCTCGGTGTAGTCGAACACCGCGAAGACCCCAAAAAACCAATCGACCCCAAAGCGGCAAGTGGTTACATGCATGAGAGCGAGGTGATTCGTTTGGCAGTCAAAGCTGGCTTCAAGCTGGATGCGAAGTCGGACATCAACGCCAACCCAAAAGATACCAAGAACCATCCCAAAGGCGTCTGGACCCTGCCGCCTTCCTACGCTTTAGGTGATCAGGATCGCGCCAAATATCAAGCAATCGGGGAGAGCGATCGGATGACTCTCCGATTTATCAAACCCAAGAGTTGATCTCACCTGTCTTCAGCCAGCGCCCGCCCGCATCGGGCCAGCGCTGGTTTCACTGCTGTTTCCATACCAAGCCTGGCCTGGGATTCCCCTCATAGGATGATCTTTACCGACTCGAGCGCCTCATCATGCTAAAATAGCGGCAGGTGATCCCTAGTAGGAAAGTGAATCCTTATGCACCACCTCATGATACTCCGACCTTCGCCTGAGCTTCAAAGAACGGTTGAAGACGTAGCTAAGAAACTGCTTGGCATTCACGGTCTCACCATCGACATCGATCCCGCTCACAATGCAATAGAAGCAGCCAAGTTTATCGACTATGGTCGCAGGTATGGTGCCATTATCATTCAAACGCCTTTAGAAGATATCGAAATCAATTACCTATTGAACCTTTATCATTCGATCAAGCGGAAGCCCCCCCTACTGCTCTCTCAAGCTAACTATGAAAAGTTCGTCAAGCGTCTACTAGGTGCATCCCTCACACCTGTGTTCGAGGATTTTAATCGCGACTTTCTGTTTGATTATCTGAAAGAGACATTCCTCGTCAGTGAAAAAAAAATCGATATCCGTATCATCAAGGAAGTCTTGATCTCGGTGACTAACATCATCTATGAAAAAACCCAGGTCAAACTCGAAGCAATTGGGATTTCCGAGGTCAAGGCTAAGGACTCGATGCAAGAGATGAGTGCCGTCATCGCCTTTATCGGTGATGGCGTCATGGGCACCCTATCGATTGCCACAAACAATCATCTCGTTAGCCTGTTCTGTCAAAGAATACGTCTCTGCGAAGCTGTAGACGTCACTCCCACTTTGGCGACCGAGGTCCTCAACGAATTGACGGAACAGATTCTCAGCACTTTTCGACAAAAGTTAGCACACGATGGGTATGAGCTAATTGTCTCGATGCAGTTCATAGTCTCAGGTGCGACACCCCATACCTATCAGGTCAAGAGTAATGGCCATTACTACCATATCAAACTCAAGCATGAGGCTGATGATTTCAACTTATCTTTTGCCTATGGCAATTACATGAGACACAAGGGAGAGCCCAACTTTTCTCATATTGATATCAGCGATATGTCGCTTGATGTTCGTATTCTCAATGCCGTCCTTCAATCCGTAGGCGACATTTTACATGTGGCCGATGAAAAGCCCATCAAAATCGGTACGACAGCGCATAAGGGTGAGGCTTATCAAGCTCAATCGATCCATGTCCTCCATGGACGAGGACACAAAGGGAGCTTCCTCTTAGCGCTCGATATCCCGCTCGACACGGTTGGCTTTCTTGCTCAAGAAACTATGGGGTTAGCGACCAAGGATCTCACTCCAGATATGGTGAACGACATCTGTGGAGAGCTCATCAATCAAATCGTTGGGCTTCTCAAGAAAAGGCTCGTGAGCTTTGGCTATGATTTTATCAATGTGTATCATGGCGATTTTTGTAGCAAAGGGCAATTGAATTACCTCCTTAAAAATCAGGGCCTCTACTGCCGTTTGTCATTTGAACTGAGGGGACGTCCCTTTACGATCTGCTTTGGCATGGAGTCAGTGAAGACCAACAAGATGTATGACATCTGGGGCTACGTTGAATCTCTCAGTCAGTCGGAACATGGCAAGGAGCATCTCAAGACGGCTAGGAGATAGATTCTCTGAAAAGATCCTGAATGGGGACGCGATGAAAAGAGTCGCGGAGTTAACTCGCGCGCGTCCAGATATAGCCCATAGGTGTTGATGTATCACAACCATCAGATCCTCATGGACCGCATGCCCACTCCTGTCCTGGCCTTGGGATTTTATGTACCTAGATTTCGGCTCTGGACTATGTCTGGATGCTTCAACCGCTATTTCAGGATAGACATTCAGTATCCTCCATCGGTACTTTCTTTCTACCATAACGAAGAGTCGGCTTTTTTGCAGAATAGAGATCCTAAGCGCTCAGCCACTAATCCCTGCAAATGTAACACAAAAGTCCAAAGTCCGGCATGGACATAGAGATCAGCTTCAAGCATGCTTCCGAAGATGCACCTCAGCATCGTGAATCAGCGATTGAACCTTATCGTAACCTGCAGGAGCGACCAGGACACAGAGTCGGAAGAAATGCAGGGCTTTGCTCCACTCGTTGACTTTTCGTGCCTGGAGTCCAAGATTCATCCAAACCTTGTAGACGTCTTTTTGATTGATCATGAGCTTGAGGCTTTCCATGATCAGCTTTTCAGCTTCCTCCCAGCGTGCTAGCTGACCGAGACTGAGAGAGTACAGATGGATTGTACGCTGCAATTCTGGCCCTGCAAGGGCTATTCGACTGGAGGCCTCCTGCAGCTCCCCACGTAGAAGCTTGACCGCAATCCATCCCATCAAACCCCTCTGCAGCCGAGAATCGAGCCCGACGCTGTATTCGAAACTCACGTGGGCAGCTTCCAAACTACCACGGACAAACGCAAGATGCCCATCGTAGGCGTGAAATAGGGCATGCATGGGAGCAAGTTTTAAGCTTTTTTCGACGAGTTCTTGCGCTTTTTCTGGGAGACCCATGTCCAGATAAACTTGGATCAGTACACTCCGTGCTGCGAGAGATTGCTTGTTGGCTTGAACGGCAGCCACCGCTGCATCATGAGCCTGACGCAAGTCTCGCATCGCAAGGAATGATTTGGCTCGCAAGAGATCCGACCGGAACGAATCTCGTGTGGCTTCGCCGTACTTATTGATCAAAGGAAGGGCATCGAGGTGCCGCCCTTCATCGATCAGAAGATTGATGTCATCTCGAAGCTTGAGGATCTTGGATTTTTTTCGCACAAGCTGGACAACTTTCTTCAACCCAGGAATAAAATCGTGGCTTGATAGCGGAGACAGGCAGGGTAGCACAAAGTCCCAGTCGTGACAGAGAACTTTCTGGTAGGCGCTCAATTGAGGCAGCAACACGATGAGGGGCAACACATGACTCTGACGGCTCTCCCGCAGAATCTGCACCATATGCATGGATGCTGATGCATGTTCGGCCTCAATCACGCATGCATCAAAATTTTCGATGGAGCCCAAGTCCTCGAGGTTCTGAATTCTCTGCCACTCTAGGTTCAACCCTTCGAAGACCGCAAATTGCTCGGCAGCATCGAGAGTTTCGTCCGATTGACAGATGATTGCCATAAAGCCCAAGAATTGTAATCTCCCTGCGATAGACACGCGCGTGGATGGCTTCGGCAGCTTCTCCCAAAACGTTTACTGGCCTCGAGCTCCTGACTTGGTAGTCTGACAAAAATCGATTTTTTTCCCCCTTTCATTCGTGGTGACTTGGCCTCGCTAGGTCAATGAGCTCAATGAATCAAGAATTCTGCCGAATGGCGAGAACGACGTATCTCATCCTCATTTTGGGGGACTTATGCAGCGCAGTGCTCGCCCACTGGGAATTTTAATCTGGCTTTGTTGCTTGACCATAGGGCTATGGTCGATCCTGCTCACTGTGGGTATCGATCAGGATGCGAGTCACAACCAAGAACTCAAGCGAATTGAAGAGTCACTCACTCAGTTGCAGAGCAGCCTTCCCCCCGACAGCAATGAAAAAGCCTATCTTGCTGTCGCTGTGCAAAATTTACAAGCGACCCAGGAAGGTGCGCTATTGCTCGAACACAATACGCTGCTTAGCCTCAGTCTGCTAGCGATTATTGGGGCTGGAATGGCCTCTTTACTTCTCGTGACGCTGCGGAAGACAGATGCTTCGCCCTCCCCCGAGGTCCTAGCTCCCCCGCAGTCGGCGCAACCCTCACCGGAGACGCTCGATCACTATCTGAATAACCTAGAGAGCACCGCAGATGAGCTACGCCGCATCTGTGGAGATCTATCAAACTTCGATCACTCGAACTCTCCACCTGCTTCCAAGTCAAACGGTCTGATCGAAGCTCAGTTCGACCAGATCGTACGCATCGAGTCCCATCTGCTCAGACTTCGCGGTGATATCACCAACACACTGGGTCACGTCAAAGATGTTGCCGATCAACTCCAGCGCCTGACCACCCAGTGTGAGGATAACGCTCACTTTGGTGCCGCGACCCGACTGGAGTGGAATAACATGGGCCGTAAACTTCGACAAATCAAAGAAGGTCACGATAAGATCAAGAGTACCTCAGACAAGATCATGAAGCAGCAGTCTGTATGCAGTGAACTGCTTATCAAAACCCTAGATTTTGGTACAGCTCACAACAAACACTCTGAGAACGCTCGGGAGCATGTCCAAGCGATGCATGAGATGTCTCGCTCCACCCTAAGCACCCTCGACCTCTTAGCGAATTCTATGGCCGAGTCCACTCAGGACGTGGGAACAGCGAGTAGCCTGGTACGAGGACTCTCGGAGCGAGCCGAAGAGATCGTCAATATCATCGACGTCATCGATGATATCGCGGAGCAAACAAACCAACTCGCTCTAAACGCCTCCATTGAGGCAGCCCGAGCTGGAGAACAAGGGCAAGGTTTTGCGGTTGTTGCTGGCGAGGTCCGTAATCTCGCAGCACGCTCTTCGACTGCGACGAAGTCCATCACTGACCTCTTAGGAACGATTCAACAAGAGGCTGATCACGCTTCAACTTGCCTGGAAAAAAGCCAAAAATCTGTTGCTGTCGTCCACTCTCGCATGCTCGAGGTGGATCGGACCTACCGCGAAGCTGTCACACTCTCCCGTCAGTCCTTAGCAGAACTCAATGACTTGATCGGCGATGTAACGATCCATATGCAAGAGCTAAAGGTCATTGAAAAGCAGAACAGCGAACTCAAGAAATATCTGATCACAATCAATAATCAGCTAGATGATCACTCCCGCTTGACTTCTGTGACTCATACTGAAAGCAACCAGCTGACTATCCACTCTGATCGCTTGGCGAGACTCTTGAATCGGCAGTACTTCGAGATGTCTCACTGTGATCGCTTGGTCGAAGGAGCTTTCTTTAGCCTCGAGGACATCAAACAGCGTATAGACGAAGGTATTGCCACCAGCGAATCACTGAGAAGTGCCTTCCAACAATCCTACCACCAGAGCTTACAGCAGGATCCACAGCACAATAGGCGTGGAACCCGCATGTCCCGCATCGTCTCGATCCTGCAGGGTTGCCGAAAGAATCTCGAACTGATCACAGCCACACCAGACACGATTCGGGGCGAACTGGGTGACGCCTATCGTCTGGCTGAGAGTGCGCGCTCGAGCGAGCCTCCGATGCCAGAAGCTGCTCCGATCCAATCAAGTGGTGAGCCCGCATTGCCCACGGACGATGTGTTGATCGGCGATCCTCATGAATCACAGAAAGCGGGCTAATGCATGACTCTGATCCTCAACGATAAGGCTACGGCCCTCAAGTTGAATAACGCCCTGTCCAAGGCTACAAGGCAGTCCGCGGATAGTCTAGCGAAACTCAGCTCTGGCCAGGTCTTTACTGTCGAGGATCCTCGTCCTGCAGACCGAGCGCTCGCCGAAGGTCTTCAACACAAACTTCGGGGTCTTGCGACCGCCAAGCGCAGTATCAATGATGCCGTATCCCTGCTGCAAACGGCTGAATCGGGATTCTCCGAGGTCAGCAACATGCTGGTGCGAATGAAGGAAATCAACACGGCTGCAGTCTCGGCAACCCTCACGGATCAGGAGCGTAAGTTCCTCTTCATCGAGTACCGAGCACTCTTTGACGAGATCGATCGTATCGCGGCGACGACGGAGTTCAACAGCATGCCCCTCCTCGACGGATCGAATGAGAAGGTGCCGGAACGCCTGATCTTTCGAGTGGGAGATCAAGCCAAAAGTGATCAGGCCTCTGGCCAGGACGGAGACTGGAATGCATTAAGCTTCGAGAATCTCAAGCAAGTTGTGGCAACGACTCTGGGGCTTGGTCTCAAGCCCGTGGCGGATCTCCTTCAGGAAGCTGACGACGCAGGCATCAGTGTCGAAGACGCTCAGGATTTGATGGAACCTGAGGATACGCGCTTTGGCAGCGTCTACGATGAAGCTCTGCAAAAAATCAGTGAATTTCGAGCAGTTTATGGCGCTATGCAAACTCGCCTTAACAAGGCGATGGATTACAACGACGTTGCCACCGAGAACGTTGCAGCAGCCCGTTCCAAGATTGCTGATGTCGATTATGCCAGTGAAGTCGCCAAGCTGACTCAAAACAATATCCTGGTGCAAACGACGACGGCTCTCATGGCCCAAAACAACCTGGCTGCGGGTTTGACCCTCAACCTTATCCAGAGCTTGTTGCAATAAGCCGACGGTCGGATCAAGAGGCAGAAGATGCCCATGGTTTCGCTGGCAAATTTCCTCTTCTCGTTTAATATCAGGTGTGGACGCTAGAAGGTCGGGATAGCCAACGGATTGGGACATAGTGTTTCCCTCTTTGTCAGCAACCAAAAGTCAGGACGAGTACGAGGATGGCGGTGAGTAAGTTCTGGTCGAATTCGCGAGTGGAGCAAAATCGTCGCTACATTCTAAGTGAGCTCATCGACACAGAGATCCTCGTCGACGAGTCTCAAAGCACGGTCCAAATCATTTGTGACATTGACAAGACTTACATTGAGACCAAGTTCGAGAGTGCTGTCTCCATGATCAAGATAGCCTTCGAGCAGGCAGATGAAAAGGTCACTGTCACGGGCGCCTCCATTGCATTGATGGCGGCCCGTTGGGGCGACCTCTATCAAGTCACTTCGGCTACCGAGGGAACACCTCGTCCCCTCCACTTTCTTTCTGCTTCACCCCCTCAGTTGCGCAAGGTCATCCGCGAAAAACTCGCCCTCGATGGGCTCGATTGGACCAGCGATACCTTCAAGAATCAAGCTTACAACATTAAAATGGGTAAGCTTAAACTTCTCAAACAGCATGTCGCCTACAAGACAGCAACGATTCTAGCGCACATGTCCAAAGCGCCAGCAGGCAGTCGCTTCATTCTGATCGGGGATAACGCCGAACTGGATGCTTACATCTATGCCGGCGTCCATATGTTTTTGGATAAAACCCTGAGTCGACGCGCGTACCAAGACTACCTTTCCAGTGGCGGGGTCGACCGGGAGGTGCTCGAAACTCTCGATCCTTATCTCAGTGGAAGTTTTGACGACATTCGAGTCAAAGGTATCCTTATCCGTCGAGCTCCTGGCTACAGCTTCATCGAAGCCAAACCCTTGACCGATCTTGTGATCGCGTTTGACCATTACTTCGAAGTTGCCCTGCACTTTCTTGCTTTAGGTCTGATCGCAGACAGCGCGCTATGGTCAATTTGCCGGCAGCTGCATAATTCTTATGCTTTCCAGCGGGAAGAACTCATCGCCTGTCTCAAGGCCGCGATTCGGAGTTTCCAAGCCGAAGGTCGCTCGGTCGAGTCCCTACAAGATGCCCTCAACCGCCTTGGTCGACGCATTCCACTCGCGGACTGGCCCGAGCGTAAAAATCTTTTCCCGGGTAAGCGCCTCGAAAAAGTCGAGCTTAGCGAGTCAGCCATCCTCGAAGCTGCCTATGCGTGGGTGCAGGCGATCGCGCGTCGCGATAGCAAATAACGAGAGTCTCTTGACACACCTCTTTCCAACAGATAGGCGGCACCTAAGCCTTTGCATACTGTGATGAAGACTCGGAGGTGATCGTTGAGACTCTCAGCTCAGCGGCGCTCACAGCTACTCAGTCTTGAACGTCCAAGAGCTCAACTTCGAACTGCAGGGTCGCATTGGGTGGAATAACCCCTCCAATACCAGCTTCACCATAGGCCATGGCTGGGGGAATTGTCAGCTTTCGCTTGCCACCGACTTTCATACCCTTCACACCTTCATCCCAACCTTTGATGACGGCGCCGCTCCCCAAACGGAAGTCGAAGGGCTCCTGCCGATCCACCGAACTATCGAATTTAGTTCCGTCCAGCAGCGTTCCCGTATAGTGCACGACAACTTTTTTCCCGGGGACAGCTTCCAGTCCTTCGCCCACCTTGATGTCCTCGATCTTTAACTCGTCGACAGTGGCCGCTCCTGTAGCTGGCGTCGAGGCACTTGGATCGGTGGCCGCCTTCTGCTCACTACATTTGCATCCGTTCAAACCAATCAGACCAACCATGGAGACCAAGGCCAAGGTCTTGATGCGCATCAGGAACTCCTTCTCGAAAAAGTGTCTGTTTTTACAATAGCCGTTCTGGCGTTCGGCAAGGATCCAGAGGCGACGTGCTTAAAGTCCCCAGGCTCGGAGTGGAAAGCACCACGAGAGCTGAGAGCTTTATGCCACGATGCCTCAGGTTCCTGTCTGGACGTACACGAAAGATTAGGACGCCTCAGCGATAAAAACACAGCGTGGCTCAATCATCGGCTTCGCTCGTTGGCTCAGCTGCCAATGGAGCGACTCGTCTTTCGCAAGCTGTCCCTGTATGCATGAAACGCCCTATCGCTCACCGACTCACGATCATCAGGACTTTCAAGTTAGCCTGGGATCCCTTCCCCTGGCAAGAAGGCTTTTCATCAACGAACGATCGTGTCTGTCGGAGCGTGATCTTTGCGAGGTTCTGGATAATCGATGACATAGTGAATCCCTCGCGACTCCTTCCGCTTCATCGCCGACCGAATCGTGAGGAAGGCGACGTCGGCGAGATTTCGCACCTCGAGCAGGGAGGTATCGATTTGGTGATACCAATAATAGGTTTCGAGCTCCCGACGAATCGCACTGATCTTGTCAAATGCCCTTTGCAAGCGCTTCTCAGACCTGACGATGCCGACATAGTTCCACATGATACGGCGGATTTCATCCCACGTATGGGTCAAGACTACGAGTTCGTCGCCTTCGATCACCGTCGAGCTGTTCCAGTCGGGGACTTCGACCTCGGGAATCGTATCCAAACCGATGTTCCGAACGGCTCGCGCGACCCGATCGGCGAAGACCAGAGCTTCGAGCAGGCTGTTCGATGCCAAACGATTCGCACCATGCAGTCCTGTGCACGCTACCTCGCCCACCGCAAACAGATTGTGCACTCCTGTGCGACCCCAGCTATCGACCACAAGCCCACCACAGCTGTAGTGTGCAGCGGGGACGACTGGCAGCATCTCTTGGGTCATGTCGATGCCCTGCTCGAGGCAAAAATTGAAGATATTGGGGAAGTGGGAGCGAATCTTAGCCTCACCGATGGGACGAGCGTCAAGGTAAACGAAGGGAGTGCCGCTTTGTTTGATCTCAGTATCGATCGCCCGTGCTACGATATCCCGCGGCGCGAGCGATTCCAGATGGTGGTATTTCTGCATAAAGGGTTCACCCTGAGCATTTTTGAGGATGGCTCCTTCACCTCGCACAGCTTCGGAAATAAGAAAGTTCTTGGCCTTGCTGCTGTAGAGACAGGTTGGATGGAACTGCATAAACTCAAGATTGGCAACCTTACAACCCGCTCGCCACCCCATCGCCAAGCCGTCGCCCGTTGCGACGTCTGGATTCGAGGTGTAAAGGTAAATCTTGCCATGCCCCCCAGTGCACAGATAAGTACCACGACTACGAATCTGGAAAATGCTTCGATTCGCCCGATTGTAGACATAAGCGCCGAGACATTGGTTGCGATCGAACTGAGGCTGATATTTGTCCGTTGTGAGAAGGTCGATGGCGAACATGTTCTCACAGATCTCGATATTCGGATGTTCCGAGACCGCTTTGATCAAAGCCCGCACCACTTCGCGACCAGTGAGATCGTCGGCATGGATCACTCTTCGTGCCGAGTGACCACCTTCTCGGGTCAAGTGGTAAGGAACCCCCTGAGTGGAGTCTTCCGAACGAGTAAAGTCGACTCCCAAGTCGATCAATTCATGGATGAGCTGCGGTCCTTGCTCGACCACCATCTGTACGACATCACGATGACAAAGTCCTGCACCGGCTTCCAGAGTATCGGCGATATGCTTCTCAAACGAGTCGTCTGGACTCAGGACCGAGGCAATCCCCCCCTGAGCGTAGCGAGTGTTCGTTTCAAGCGCCGACTGCTTCGCGATCACGATGACCTTGCCGAACTGACCAAGCTTATGCGCCAGCATCAAACCGGCTATGCCCGATCCGATGACTAAGTGCTCAGTGTGTATCGTAAGCGCCATAGGTGCACCTCGCATGCAGAAAGTAGGTTGAACATCGGCTCCAGGCCTGCTTCGCCTGGTGTTTCTCATGGAGTTCGGGATGAGACTTCGGCTATAGTGAGGGCGCGCCCTCAGCCTTTTTCTGTCCCGCGAGGCTCCATGTCTGCCCCGGCCTAGGGTCTTAGCCTGGCTTCGGTAGCATGAGCTTTTCCATACCACGGCTCTCGCGCTGGGGAAACAGGCGACTCACGAGTCTTCCTCGCAGTAGGCGAATCCATGGGATATACTTGTGGGGAAGAGTCGCTACCCCGAGGGAAAACACTCGGGAACCGCGTGGGAGAAAAAGCCCTTCGGAGCCTTTGGTACGGGGATAATGTGCTGGGGGCAAGGCGCTGTATGTTGACGGAGTGGGATGATCCCTGCTCAGGCGATGCTCACTTGCAGATCGGAACGGACATGGATGCCTCGAATAGCAGCATGAGAGAGTGGCTCAGGAATCTACCCAATAAACTCACCCTTTTTCGTATGGCCATCATCCCTCTGATGTGCCTCCTCTATCCTTGGGACTTGCAGTTCCTTCACGTTTTTTGTGCTTTTTTGTTCTCGATTGGTGCGATCTCGGATTTCCTCGACGGTTATCTGGCGCGGAAGCTCGACAATGTTACGAAAATTGGCGAGGTCCTCGATCCTATTTCGGACAAACTCTTAGTCGCTGCAGCTCTGGTGCTGCTGACAGATGCGGGGGTGCTTTCGGGATGGATTACGGTCGTTGTTCTTTCTCGGGAGATGGCTATCTCGGGCTTGCGCTTGGCAGCAGCCGAGCAAGGGATCTCTATCAAGGTGAGCAGCTTTGGTAAAATCAAAACCGCCCTGCAGGACGTTGGAATTGCTCTTCTCTTGACTCGATTTCCCGATTACCACACCTCAGGAATGGTTGTGCTTTGGGTTTCGATCCTGTTTTCGTACTACTCTGCTTATCAGTACTGGAATAAATACTGGGAGCAAAGCCGGAATGATTTCATTTAATTCTTAATTATTTCATTATCTTATAGGTTTTCCTTAAGTCCTAAACAGCGGACACCTGGGTCCGGCTCAACTTCTTTCGAGGAGGGCCGATATCCTTACAGGTGACACGGTAAAATTTTTTGGCGGCGTATGTCAGAGGACAAACCCAAAAAAAAGCGGTTTGAGGGGCTTATCCAGTTCAAGGAAGCTCTCCGGCAGACCATCGTCTGCCTCCAAGCGTCCATGGAGGACCGATTTGCTCATTCCCTCCAATCAGCCTGGATTCGTCGGCTCGACGAAAATTCTGAGCTGGCGTACCATCTGCTGTTTGCGATGGGCCGGGAGGGGGTCGGGACAATCGATGACGCAGCGCAACTCGAAGCTAAGCATCTGGTCGCCCGCATCTATCAGCAGCAAACGGACGATCTCAAGTCTGAGATTCGTTGGCACGGCGCCATAGAGCCTCATATCTCGCTATGGCTTGATCCCGCGGATCCTCTGATCACGAGCTACTTCTTTCGCCTTGTATCGCTCGCTTGCAATGAAACAAGCTGTGCCTTCGATCTCAAACAATGTCTCGCTTGGGGTGGCATGCTGCGATCAGCCCAAGCCCGGACAGCTGACGAAGCTCGCACCTTTATTCACGACTGTTCTAAAGCGTATGGATTGAGTGCTGATCGGGTCGCAACCATGGAGAGTTTCCTGAATCATCTTGCCGCTCTTGTCTCAGGTTACGACAGTGTACACCTGATCGCTGATGGGTCCTACATTGGCTTTGTCGTGGAAGGTCGACCCGATTTTGAGCTACCTGCTAGCGGCCAGCCAGCGATCGATCGGCTACTCAAGACCGATGCACATACCATCGCCATCAACTGCGAAGGCGTTACGCATGGAAAATGCCAATTTGCAATGCTGACTCCCATTCGCATCCAAAGCAAATCCGTGGGTCCGATGCCTCTGAAAGGCTTCATTCTCCTGCATAGCGTGCGACGAGCAGGAAAAGAAAAGCAAAGCGAACTTGCCAGCTAAGTCCTCCTGTTTATCGTCAGCATCTTGTACAAGGATCCTAGGACCGACCTTCGAAGCTTATGGAGGGATCTTTATCCACAGAAAGCGTACGACGCATCACCTGCTGGAAGCTTGTCGATGCGATCCGAACACGTTCTGTTCGACTTCGAACGGATATCTGCCCGTGACAGCATCTCGAAATCGATCTATAATTTGATCACAGCACAACATTGACAGAAAAAATAGGTCAGCCATGGAACTACCCCAGATCGATGCGGCCGCCTGTGCAGTCCTTGTTACGCTAAGCCTGTGGGTTTGGACCAGGTTGAAGCTGCCCGAAGGCTGTCACTACCAAGAAGCCGCACTTAAGCGACAGAATACTTGCGCCTATGTGGCGTTTAGTGCGTTTATCGTCCTCGAGGTCCTGACCGAAGTCTTCACGGGGGCTTGGCTTCGCTGGATGGCTGGTCCTGCCAGTGGTGTCGTATTTTATGTCTTCGCAGTCACGTCATATCAGAATGACATAGGATTTTGGTCGAAGAAACGCAATCAAATGCTAGGACTCGCGCTGGTGTTCGCGGGCAGCGGTGCAGCAAGCCTGTTTTTCACAGAACTCAGTTTTATACCGATGTTTGGATCCCTGGCTGTCAGCCATCTCTGCCACAAGAAGTATGTCCAGACTGTGTTCTCTAGCATGAAAGATCTTGAAACCCTGCAAGCTAAACTTCTCAAGGAAGAGGCACATCAAGCTAACATGCGGCACTTCGATCGCCTCAGTGTCCGTCAAAGTTCCCAACAGGCCTAGCGTCGCTTTCACAATCCCGCCTCCTCGGCCCCCGACTGGCAAGCAGGCTTGACAGCTTCGCGATCTGCCCCCTATTCTTGGCCTTTATTGCCTCTTGCTGGGAGTGTGTAAGCACGTGAAGAGTCTAGACGTCGTTTCCATCTGTAACGCACTGGTCGATATCCTTGTAACCGCTTCGGATCAGGATATAGACCAGCTGTCGCTGAATAAAGGCATCATGCACCTCGTGGATGATGCGAGACAACAGGAAGTCATTCGATATTTTACGGATCAACACACCACGCAGGAACTCGGTGGTTCTTCCATGAATGCCATCCGCACGCTTGCAGCTCTTGGGGCCAAAACCGCGTTCGCTGGCACGATTGGTGAAGATGCTTACGGTCGCTCCATTCAAAGTCGACTGGATCAACTTGGGATTCGGGCCCATCTGAAGCACGCCCAAGCTCATACCGGCATCTGTTTTATCCTCGTGACGCCAGACGGCGAACGAACGATGAACACCAGTCTGGGAGCGAGTTGCCTCTTCGATGAGTCGATCGTTCCTGAGAAGGACATCGCCAGTGCTAAAATCTTTCACTTTGCAGCCTATCAGTGGGCCAATCCAGGTCAGATCCGAGCGATTCGTCGCGCGCTCGAGATAGCCAAAGCCAACGATACTCTTGTGTCGTTCGATCTTGCCGATCCTTTCGTCGTCAAAAATTGTCGACAGGATTTCATCCCTCTGATCGAAGAGTATGCAGACGTCGTTTTCTCCAATCGAGAGGAAACGCGCCTGCTGTTCGACACGACTCCAGAGATGGCCTGTAACCATCTGACAGATGCAGGAGCCATCGCTGCCATCAAACTAGGGGCAGAAGGGGCACTGGTCGGTCATGGCAAGCAGCGTTGGGCGATCAAACCTGTTCCGACTCAAGTGGTCGATACCACTGCAGCTGGCGATATGTTTGCGGCGGGTTTTCTCTATGGACTTAGCCGAGGCAAATCCTTGGACGTGTGCGGACAGATAGCGGCCGTGCTCGCCAGTGACGTGATCAGCAGGCTGGGTGCTACCGTTTCCGAGCCGGCTCTAGACCACGCCCGCCTGCTTTAAAAGGCGTCGATGCGGACATCGACCTAAGTACCAACCGCTGGCTTGCCGGGAGGATCAGGCCCGATGTCCGCACAAAGCGACCTTTAGAAGGTGGCCATCAACTCGCTTGGGTCTGTCCTGGAAGGTCTATTGATGCGTTCCGAAATGGTCCGGAGGCTAGGCGCACAAAGTTCCATAGCCCGGCGGAACCATGAGGCGCTGAGGGTTTTCATGCACCAACGCCTTTGCGCTATGTCTAGAAAGGCACGCTCTCAGTCAAGATTTACCAGGGCTCGGGTCCGGTCTTCGGAGGTATATAGCGAATCTGCCCCGGAATTTCAGGGTAAAAGTCTGCACCCCTCACAAGCTTCCAATAAAAGGCCTCGGCTTCTTTTTTCTTTCGAAAGATGACGTAGGCTTCCCGATACTCCTTCAGTGCAGGGATGGTGTAGTTCACGGTGACTCGATAGCGTCCATCGTCAAGAAACTCGAACCAAACTTTGTTCGCTGTATAAGCATGAACCGGCAAGGCTGCCAAACCCCAAAAAAGCCCGAATGCATAGATCAGAAAGTTCCCCATGGAGGCCTCCCTAGGAAGAACTTCGGCTGCTCTTTCCCCAAACTCAAGAGGTCCAGCTGGGCAAATTCTTTCAGGAAACTCTCATGACAATTTATGTAGCGTGAGGTAAAAGGGGAGTCTGCGGCTTTTTCGCCAAGGATTAGTCAGGCTAACGCCGATTCAGCCATCGAGGTCACAAAGATTTATGTCAGAGACCAAAAAACTGGGATTCTGGAGTTCTGAAAACTTACGTCAACTTGCCATTCTAATCTTTTTGATTTTTTGTTTCCGGTGGTCTGTCGCCTCTCCTTACCACGTGCCTACGGCCTCCATGGAGCCGACCATCAAGGTCGGTGATCGTCTTCTAGCTTTCAAGCTGTCCTACGGTCTCAAGGTACCGTTCACCGACATCTCCGTCTTCGAGTGGGGGAAGCCAAAGCGGGGTGATATCATCGTCTTTCGCTATCCTAAAGATCCCGAGATCGATTATGTGAAGAGGATCGTAGGTCTACCGGGCGATCGGATTCGCATCGACAATAACATTCTTTACATCAACGATGTCGCCCAGGAACGGACCGAGCACAATTTCGACCGGAGTATTCTAAGCGATATTCAAGACAACGCGGACATCAAAACTCTTTATCTCGAAAAACTGGAGAATTTCGAACACTGGGTCATGCAGGACAAGCTCTCCAGTAGCCTTTATGCCTTCAATCAGAAATTCCCAGACCGCGGCGAATACACCGTGCCCGAGAACTCTTTCTTCGTGATGGGTGACAACCGCGACAATTCTACCGACTCACGCAGTTGGGGTCAGGTTCCCGAGGCCTACGTCAAGGGCAAAGCACTGTTCGTTCTCTGGAGCATGCATAGCAAAGAAGACGAGTTTTGGCCCAATCTGCGTTGGAATCGTTTTGGTCACTCTCTCCACTGATCGGGATCGTTATTCCCGTGAACCGTGCATGCCCGAGGGCGCAAGGGAGCAGCCTTCGGACTCAAGCACTCTGAATTGTTCCTTTCGTGCGTAGCCTTGAGGAATGCAACGATACCGCCACGAATACTTGCGGTCACGCTCCTTTGGGATTCTTACCGGCCTGCATTTGGAACAGAATCAATTTAATTTAATCAAAAAAATCAATGGGTCCTCTCCCAAATTTAGGGCAGCACTCAACCACTTGGGCATTTTGCCGATCGCTTGAAGGACAGAGCTGATGATCATTGGCGAAGGAGGAGGTCCTGTGAACGTTCAACAAGTATCCGATGTCGTGTTCGCCAAAGAGTACTGGACCGGAGATTCCCGCGACGGACGGATGGTGAACGGAGATGGTTACCACTATTACCAAATCACCAAAGATGGCAAGATTCTTGACGCTTACGAATACTATGAGAGAGACGACGGGACCTACGTTGTGTCGCCGCTTCCAGAAATGAAAAATGTCCACTGGATCCAGGACTTGGGGTTTGATGACTTGGAAGTTCTGGATATGATTCCGGAAACTGAGTTTGCTAGGATTAAGGAATCGATTGCACGCCACGCATAGCGAGCAGGTGCTTGCCTGCTCATTTTAAAGAAATAAACCGTCATTCGATCGGATCATGACCTGCAAGCAGGCGAAGAGCGGGGCTCACGCCTCGCAGGCTTCGACGTCGTCTTCGCCCTGTAAGTCACGGCATTCCAGGACATGCCGGTACCAGGACAGAGTCTGCTCGATGAGCCACTGGTTCGATTGGTAGAGGTGTGGGGGAACAATCTCGTCACAGTAATCGCGTAAATCGTGTTCCGACCCCTGCGGATTCACTCGAATCCACTCCTTGACTGATCTCTTGAACTGATTCACATCGAACATAGAAATCCTGACCTCGTCTCTGCAGCAAGCTACCGTCCAAACCCACTGGCGTCTGCCGCATGACAGTCGCTCGTGATTTTGTTACCTTGATCCTTCGGTTCGGCTTCCCAACAGTATACTTGAGGCAAAAGCTGCCTCGTGTTCTAGGAGCGCTGCATGCAAAGCTTGCTAAATCCTCGTCTCCTTTTTGATCTCGATCAAGTTTTTCTTAAAGAACAATTTGCAGTGGATGATGTGTTCCAACTGCTTGGTTCAGCCTTGACCGCGCGCATCGAGGCTCTTTTGCGTCAGTACGAAGTAGGTGACCGTCCCTGCGTCAAGGGCAAGGTTTCACCCCACGCGGTACTAGAGGGGGCTGTTTATGTGGGTGAGGGAGCCGAAGTCGGACCCTTCGCTTACATTCAGGGGCCCACCTTCATTGCGCCGGGTGCTGAAGTCCGACATGGTGCCTTCATTCGTGGAAGTGCATACATAGGACCCAAAGCCGTCGTGGGCCACACCACTGAGGTCAAAGGCTCTATCTTTTTTGACGAGGCTAAAGCGGGACACTTTGCCTATGTGGGAGATTCGATACTCGGTCGGGACGTGAATCTTGGAGCTGGAACCAAGCTTGCCAACCTCAAGTTGAAGGGCGATGCGGTTCGTGTCGTTCACCCCGAGAGCATGGAACACATTCCCTCAGGCCTTCGCAAACTCGGAGCCCTGCTGGGGGACCATGCTCAAACGGGTTGCAACGCCGTGCTCTCACCGGGCACGATTCTTCTGGCCAACACAGGAGTGTTGCCCTGCGTGCATTACCACGGCACCTTGACCAAGGGCTTTGCCCGAGGCGGATAACTCTGTCGTACACGCCACCCCCCCATGCCCAGCGCGGAGGAGCCGAGCTGTCGTTTGTTTGACAGTGTGGATCCTGCTTTGACGGCAGGTTTGCACGACTTCTACCTCCTTTCGCACCCTTACAACCCCTTCTCGGTTCGGCACAAAGCCTGCACAGGGGCCCAACGAGACAGCTCGTTCTGATCGCGTTGCTGATGTGTCCATGCTTGTTCACCTGCTTGCTGAAGGAGTGGTTATGAAGTCTCTTCTCTTGCTCGTTACCGTCACGTCTCTGAGTTCCCTGTGCATCGTGAGCTGCGGCATGCCTGTTGATCAACGTGCCGGGGCTGACGAAGAGCTCAGTCGCTACTCCAGCCCCTTAATAGGAGCCGAAGTGGTTAAGATCATCAACAAACACTGCATTTCCTGTCACAGCGTTGATAACGCTTCAGGTGGGGTCGATCTCACCAGTCGCAAAGTATTGGTAGAAAAAGGCGAAGCCGTCGTCGCTTCCGTTCTGAACGGCACCATGCCCAGGGGTAGCAAATTGAGTGCTGAAGAAATCGAGACTCTCAAGGCTTGGAAAGCCGCAAAATTCCCAAGTGATCAGCTTGCAAGCGAGAAAGCGCCGGTGCCTCCTAAGGGCAGCAAGCCCGCTGAACCCAGCAAGCCCGCTGAACCCAGCAAGCCTGCTGAACCCAGCAAGCCTGCTGAACCCAGCAAGCCCGCTGAACCCAGCAAGCCCGCTGAACCCAGCAAGCCGAAGACCCCAAAGCATCCTCATGAGCCCCGTGAGGACGACAAGCCCGAACAGAACGATTGTCCAAGCCAGTCGGAATGCAAAAAGTCCTAAGTGAATGAGTGCGAGTCCAGACAAGGTCCGTCGGCGTCGTTACAAAAAACCCTCGCTTGTGCATGGATCGTACGTCCACCCAGGCCTGCGAGACTTCGTGCTCGTCGCCTCTGGACCCTGTCTGACCTTGCCTCTAGGCATTTCAGCATGGATACGAAGGAGATTCTGCAGCAGAAGCTAAGACCCCAGGTGCGATTCACCCAGGATGGAAATTCAGTCGTCCTGATGAGGATACCTCTTTTGAAGCAACACAAAGGCGGGTCTTGTTCAGCAGAATCGAATGAGACTTCTTTCTACCTTTGTAACTAGGGCCTGTTGACGTTTGGCTTCGCCAACGTCATCCAGGCCGATCCTTTAGTACCAGAGACTAGCAGAATCTTTCGCCGTTGCCTGCCGATGTCCT
>Ga0209985_10000321_pt1 | contig 53741 bp, 47 predicted proteins | sample NOAtaG_FD_187305 | JGI IMG/M metagenome (GOLD analysis project Ga0209985, IMG submission 187305) | Freshwater lake microbial communities from Lake Erie, under a cyanobacterial bloom - NOAA_Erie_Diel6S_1000h metaG (SPAdes) (version 2) | ecosystem: Environmental > Aquatic > Freshwater > Lake ... | reverse complement strand
GCAGGGAGATCAAGAAGGTGCAGAAGATGCTCAATGAGCGGCCACGTGCCGTGCTGGGTTATAGAACGCCCAAAGATGTCTTTGAAAAAGAGATACTGAAAGCTTGCGGATGAAGGTAATGCACCCACAAAAAACTTGTCGGCAAATAAAACAAACGGTATATTGTAAACCGTTTTTACTGCGTGGCTGGGATTGGACACCTTCAGCGAACAAGCAGGCTTTGCACTAAAAAAGAAAAGAAGGGCAATGAGCAAATTGTTGTCCTTCTTTTTTAGGGAAATAAAAAAAGGTGTCCATTTCTTATTTTTCAATTTGTTGCGTTAGAAACTTGAGACCACCTATCATAAAAAAGGCTCTCATGGATATAGCACCGTCTGGGGAACCACAGCTCCCCTTGTTCAAGTTTACAGGTTGTCTGCTATTGCTCAACTACGATAGTATTCATGTTTCATAGTTTAATCCAAGTCTAGTCGCTACCATTACCTTATGCAAAACACCGATCAGAAAGCAAAAATCCTCGTGTATGGAGCTCTTGGTTATACCGGGAGTCTGTTTGTCGAACATGCGCTTGATAAGCGTATCCCCATTGTGCTTGCGGCTATGCAACATGAAGTCAAGAACCTATCTGAAAAGTATGGCATCGAGTATCGTATTTTTGAAATCAGTGACGTGCAACATATTGTTGCTTACTTATCCGATGTGAAGGCTGTTATCAATTTGGCTAATGTCTCCTATTGCATAAACAGGCATCTTATTGAGGCTTGCATACAGACAAAAACTCACTATGTCGATCTTGCAGCAGAATATCCCGACATTTTGGAAATTTATAAACTTCACCATGTGGCATTCGCCAACGGGGTAATGTTGATGCCTGGTGCGGGTTTTAACCTGGCTCCGACCGATATCGCGGGCCGCCTGGCATCGGAGGGGTTACCTGATTCGGAAAAACTATTTCTGGGTTTTGCAACTTTTGGAGCTGCATCCCGAGGAACAATCAAGACGGTATTGAAATTAGCTACAGCAGCGGGATACTCGCGTGTGTCTGGAGATCTGATTATGTCAAAACCTCCCTTTGAGAAGCGTTTATTCCGGGCTGACGGAAAAGATTACAATCTAATTCATAATCCGCTCATGGGGGATTCCTTAACCGGATTTATCACGACAAAAATCCGGACCATCACTACTTATTCGTATTATCCCTGGATACTGATCCAGTTTATGCAGGGACGTATGAACTGGCTAAGGAAGTTCCTCTTTCGCTATTCAAACCTTTTTTTTCCGTTGGGGCCAACTCAAAATGAGCTAGCCAAACAATATACCTACACATGGGCTCAAACTGAAAATAAGCACAATCAAAAACTTATTGTGACTATAAAAGGTCCTCAAGCATACCTGTTTACCGTAAAAATAATTGGTCGTGTTATTGCCCAACTAGCCGTAAACAACACCTATCCCGGGTTTACGCCACCCTCTGTTTATGGGCGATCTCTCATTGATGGCATTGAAGGTGTTCAGATCAGTATTGAGCAACACTAAATTACTGGAATCTCAAAAATCTCCCCACTCGCTAGTTTTGCGCGCAGGCGAAGGGGGTAGTTTGATCAAACAGGCTAATTCAAACCTCTGCTTTTGCTCTCCTCCCGGTGGTGTGCTTATGCCCCGTCAGGTGCTAACACCTGGCGGTCTGCCGCAGAAAATCAGAAACATAACCGATAATCTCTCGAGTGCAGGCAAATCAAGAACCTAAAAATCACATACTGTGCATCTATCAAAAAATTAGTCAATAGGTTGTGACAAAGTAGTGTACGGCAATTGAAATTATTCAAGCAGCACCCGCGATTGGCCGGGTGCACAACAGTTAAACAAATGAAATCCCCACAAAAATATCCGGGGTTAACGAAGGCTGTGTGCCTCTCTCAAGGAAGTGCGCTTATCTTTCGGTTACGAAGTAGACTTTCTCGATCAGTCCCGTTTTTAAATTGAAGATGTAATTACCTACGCCCTTTTCGGGTGTTGGCCCCACGCCAGAAATTGATTCGATGGCCGTGCACTTGTTGCCAATAACGGTGCGGCTTGTTACGTGGCAGTGCAATTCCGGAAATTGTTTAAACATAGCTCCCCATATCTCTCTAATTTGACTTCTCCCTTTTGCAATGGGCACAGTGGGATTTGAGAGGTCGTAAATTTCAGCATCCGGAGCATAGCGGGAAACGAATGCTTCAATGTTGCGCGCATTATAGGCATTCACTTCAGCCTTTGCCAATTCTTCAACCGTTTTAGGCAACAAATCCGCTGGTGTGTGTCCGTATCCATTCAAATACACGGTTTCAATTTTTTCCAGGGCTTTTAAAGATTGAAGTGGGTTTTCACTTAGCAAAATGAAGTTTGCCACCTTGCCGCGATCTATGCTTCCATATAAATTGGCTGCGCCAAAACTTCTGGCCGCATCTAAGGTAGACGCTTTAAGTACTTGCCAATTGGACAGCCCCGCTTGCTTCATCATCTCCATTTCACGCAGGTAAGATGCACCGTGGGCTACGCCCGGATTACCGGCATCGGTACCGGTGGCAATGGTAATTCCATAATCGGCAGCGCGCTTGAGGTTCACCAGCATCATACTGTCTGCTTTCGATGGCACGGCAAATTGGGAACTGATTGCTTTATAGTTAAATCCATTCAATTCTTTTGGATCGAGATGCTGAAGATCGAGCAATGAACTCAATTGCGTGGCATCCGACCACGCCAGCTCGTGTGGAGTAAAATCAAACTGCTGTTTTAAAATGCGGTAAAATTGCTGACTTACCTGCAAGGTGGGGATGTACATTATATTCTTTGTCTTGAGGATTTTCAAAAAAGCATCATCGAGAATGGCATCGTCTACACTGTGAACCAAAATATCAGCACCTAGGCGGATCGCTTCTTTGGCAGTCGCTAACTCGGTAGCATGAACAGCCACTTTCAAATTATTTTTGTGCGCCTCGTCAATGGCAGCGGCCACCTCGGCACTAAACTGCTCGGCTTTTTGACCGGGCAAAACCACAAACCAGATTTTGATAAACGAAGGTTTGAAGGGCAATTGCTTGCGCACGAGTGCCCGTGCTTCCTCTGCATTGTTTACCTTGATGATGGGCGGATCGATTGTATCCAGGTTAGGCGGGCTGTAGGTTGAGATCAGTGGGCCCGTTACAATGGTATGAGGAGCTATTATTTTTGTGTTGACAGAATCACGAATGGCGTAGTTGTAAAACGGACCGCCTACATCTACTACACCGGTGATGCCAAGGGCAATGTAGCGCTTCATGGTGATCCCGTGATGATCGCGGATCCATTGCTGATCTTTTTCATAAGGCATCACGCTGGTAAAATCGAGCCCATCGGGCCGTGTATAGAGCCCGGCACTTTGGAAGAAGTGAATGTGTGTATCCATCATTCCGGGCATCGCAAATTTGCCCTGTCCATCAACCACAACCGCATCGGGTGGAAGGATCGTTTTGTTGCCCGGTAAAACAGAAATGATTTTACCTTCCTTCCAAACGATCGTTTGATTCGGCAGAATTTTTCCTGTTTTTACATCAACTACAGATACATTCTTGATCGCTTTCGTGAGCTTGAATTCCTTCATTACCGCGTCAAATTCTTCGCGAGACGGATTCGCTGCAATTTGGGTTGGTACGTCTTCCGATTTTGCCAACACATATTCAATACGCTTGTTGACTTCGCGATTCAGCAAAACGACCTTGTTTTTTGAAATGGAAATGATGCTGTCTTTTCTTTCGTTACCTCCCGCCATTTGTGTGATCAGGTAGTTATCCACTTTTTTCCAGGTGCCCGTTTGTTTCCCCTGCGCTGAACTTGCCTCATACACACCGTTTTCACCGAATGAGTACACGATTCCCTTTACTAATTCGGCAACGGCTTGCGGGTACGCCTCCATTTGCTTGGCCTGCTCCGGGTTAACTTTACTCACTCTGAGCAGCATCACTTCCGAAAATACCGGTATTGATTTTTCATCGATTTTCCACGCGTTGATCAAGGGGTTAGCTTGCCCGAATACACCGTAGGGGTTGGCAGCACAGAACAACAGCAACACAAGAAACACAGCAGATTTCTTCATACCTGAGATTAGATTAGGCTCAAAGAAACGAGTCTGCATTTACACAAGATGCATCAAAGATCATTTTGATGACAAAACCCCTTTATTTAGTGACGAACAAACGCGCTGGCCGACATGGGGAACACACCCACGTCATTGGTATGCTTATCTTTCCCCCATGAATCGCTTCATGAGTCCACTGCTGCGAACGGTTATTGGTCACCTTTTGGTTTGGTTGGCCTGGCTCTCGATGGAGGTTTCCTTCTTGGTTTTTGCCAATCAGCAAATTGATGGAAGATCGCTTTTGCAACTGGTTGGTCACGCCATCGAATTAGCCCTACTCATTTATTTTAATTTGTTTTTGCTGGTGCCGCATTTACTGGACAGAAAAAAGTACATGTTTTATGCACTAAGTGCAGTTAGTTGTTTGCTGATTGTTTCGTTTGCGAGTATTCATATTGATTTAGGAATCACCCAAAGCAGGGAGTTTTTACCTCACGTGATGGGTGCCGGTTTTTACTTTTTGGTAGGAACGCTCATTGGATTGTTTCATCGGTCTGTAACTATGAATAAAGCACTTCGCGAGCAACGGCTGATGGCTGAGATGGATCTGCTAAAGGCGCAGATCAACCCACATTTCTTTTTTAACACGCTGAACAGCATCTATTCGATTTCACTTGTTAATCCGGAAAAAACGAGTGTTGCCATTCTGCAACTTTCGGAGCTCATGCATTACATGTTTGAAGTCACGCAGTTGCATAAAATATCCCTCCGGCAGGAAGTAGACTACATTTCGCACTACGTTAACTTGGAGAGGCTGCGATTTGGGGATAAATGCGAGGCCTCCATTCATGTAACCGGTGCAACGGACGCTTTTGAAATTCCTCCTTTGCTGCTGCTTCCGTTTGTTGAAAATGCCTTTAAACATGGTACAGAGGTTGCCACGGCACACTCTTTTGTTCGAATAGATGTAGCGCTGCAGCGCAATGAATTGTTTTTTCAGGTGTCTAACTCAATTGGCGATCAACAGCACACAAAAGCAGGCTCACAAACCGGACTCAAAAATGTGAGAAAAAGGTTAGAGCTTCTTTTTAAAGACAAATACGACCTTCAGTTGGTTTCTGAACAATCGGTTCACATTGCTACCTTGCGTCTGGAATTGTATTGAGTGTATGGTATCAGATGATAAAACTCCAGTTCAGTTTCGGTGCGTAGTTATTGATGACGAGCCACCGGCCATCACTGTGATCACCAACTACATCAAAAGAATCAGTAATTTGAGGATAGCAGCCGTTTTTAGCAACGCGATGGAGGCACAGAAGTATATCGAGGCAACCCAACCGGAAGTTATCATTTCTGACATAAAGATGCCGGGCAAGTCTGGAATAGATTTGGTGAAAGGTTTGGGGTATCAGCCCTCGGTTATTTTTGCTTCTGCGTACGGTCAATACGCAATCGATGGCTTTGATCTGGGGGTGATCGATTTTTTACGCAAGCCATTCTCTTTTCAGCGGTTTAGCAGCGCCATTGACAAAATCATTAACCCAAAGGTTCCTGTATTGGCAGAGGTACAAAAGAAAGATCCATCTATTTTTCTCAAGGCAGACCGGATCATCCACCGGATTATGCTCTCACAGGTTTTATACTTTCAGGCGTTTGGCAACTACTGTAAGGCATATTTTACTGATGGAAATGTCCGTGTTTACAATTCAAAAATCTCGTCTGTGGAAGCGCTGGTTAAGATTCACGGCTTTTTGCGGGTACACAAGTCCTTTGTCATTTCTATGGCCAACATACAGGCGATTTCCAGTCACGCAATTTTGGTCAATCGCACGGAAATACCGATTGGGGAGAGCTACAGGAAGATCGTTGTCAACGATCTTCGCAATCGCCCACAAATCTGAAACGAAAAATAGTTGAGTCCTTAGCGTTAGCCTCAGGTAGTCACAAGAATCGGCCTGTTGGAGTTTCTTTTCCGGTATTTGCGGCCATTCACGCATGAGGTTTTGGTTTAAGTCATCATCGCGTTGAAAACTCTTCGGAGCTAGAGCCGATTTCGCACGTTGTTGTATCGGCTTGCAAGAAGTCACCTGCTGAGCGCACCCAAACGAAAAACGGGGGCGTTTCTTAAAACAGAGCCGCGCTTTTACTCCGTGTTTGCGGAAGACAGTGCCACCCTTGGCGAGGCCGAGATGGAAGAAGTCAGAATGCTTTGCTTCACCATCAACAGCGGTTGCTGTACATCATCGGTGAGATTTTTGGTGGCGACCACCGGCTGCGGGCGGAGTGGTGCAGTATCACACCCGCCAACGATCAGGTAAAGCTACAACGGGCACAATCGATTTGCTCAACTTTGTATCCGGTATATGTGGCATCATCAATCCATGCCATCCTTATAGGTGTCCGAAGAAAGCGCGCGTTTACATCGATAGTAGCATTGTGGAAAAAAACGAATGTGTTTCAACATGCAACGAAAGCCGTACAGCAGATTGTCACTGACCGAAGAAGCGGCCTTCCCGGCTTCATCGGTAAACTGAAGGATGGCAACGGATCGGTCAATTTCTTCGAGGCAGATGTTTTGAACCCACGGCTCGCCAAAAACGGTTTCGGCCACTACTGCATTTGCATCTTTGCTTTTTTCAAAAGCCAGTTTGACTTGCTCAGCCGCGGTGGTCACCAAAAACCCCATATTAGCCGAGTCGACCCCCGGGTGCTGGTAATCGCTGCCCCACAGCCCCACCACATCGGGCCCGGAATGCGTGTGCGTGGACGACACCATGATACGCGCTTCGTTTAGTCCACACAGCCGGGCTGCCTGCTGCCTGATTTTGAGCACATCCGGATACAGCAGGCCAATGCAATCCAGCGTTACAATGGCCAACTCCTCATCGGCTTGCGTCATCACCACGGCTTTGGCAAACAGGCTGTCATACACGCCTGTGAGTCGCCTGTTCTGCTAATCGCCTGCAATGAAAGCGCCCATGGGTGAATTGATGGGCGCGGCCGATACGCCCACTTGCACGTGGGGATCATTACTCTTTTTTGACTGGCAGGCCCCTGCAACCAGCAAGGCTGCCCAACAGGGGGCAGGGCGAAGCTTCATAAGAATATCGTTTGGGTGTTCATACAGCACACGAATATGGGTGGGGTGTCTACCCATTTTGACTATTTCACACCAAACTCCCGGTCGAGGGCTTTTTCCAGTACTGCAAGTGGTAAGTTTCCGGTGCGCAGAATAGCATCATGGAAGCGCACTACATTGAAGTTGCTGCCCAGCGCGGTTTGGTATTTCTTGCGCAATGCAATTAGTTTCAGGCTGCCGATTTTATAGCCCAGCGCCTGAGCGGGTATATCGCAACTGTATCGAATGCTTTCGGTTTTGATTTGTTCGTCAGACTCGATCACGTGGGCGCGCATGAAGTCCATGGCCTGCTCACGACTCCAACCCAGGTCATTCATACCGGTATCTACCACGAGGCGCACCGAAATGAACATGTCCATCAGCAGGCGCCCGCAGTAGTCGTAGGGATCGCGATAGAGGCCCAGTTCGATTCCGAGCCAGGAAGCATATTCGCCCCAGCCCTCCAGATAGGCCGTTACATATGTATTTTTCCGAAACTCAGATAGGTGGGTGTTTTCGCTTTGCAGACAGATTTGCCAATGGTGGCCGGGCATGATCTCATGAAAGGCCAGACTGGCCGCGCTGGTTAACGGGCGCTGCTCCAGTTTTGAGCCATTGAAATAGTAGATTCCCAAAGGTTCAACTTCGGTGGGGGGCAGGTAGTTTCCAAAAGTTATGGCCGGTTCCAGTTCGGGCGACAGCCTCCGGATGTCGTAACCTGCTTTCGGCCGGATTGAAATCAGTTGGTGAATGGCCGTGTCCATGCTGAGGAGAGGTTTTTTCAATCGTGCGGCTACTTCATCAGGGGTGGATGCCAGAAAGCGTTTGTCCTGTTGAAGAAAACGGTAGAAGGATTTCATGTCGCCCTCAAACCCCGTGGCCACTCGAATGCTGTCGAGCTTGCGATAAATGCTGTCGACTTCACGCATACCCATCTCATGAATTTCCGCAGGCGTGAGGTCGGTGGTGGTGTGCCATTTCACCAGGTAGCGATAGTATTCTTTTCCTCCCGGATATTGCCCCAATCCGACTCGATTGGTAGCGCGGCTTCGGTATGGGCCGGCCAGCCAGGACGCCAGCGAATCGTGGTAGGGAATAATGCGGTTTACCAGCAGCGATACCACCTTCTGCTGAAGGGCAACTCGCACCGGGGAGTCAAGCTTCTCCAAACGTGCAGTCTGAGGGTAGCACGCGTGCCGGGTGGGCTCCACCTGCATCGACTTGATCAGGCCGATTGTCAGGTCAATTTCGGGCCGGGCCATGCGTATGCCCCGGCTGTCCATGGCGCGCAGTCGCGCCAAATCACTTTTCTGAATTTCGTGGTATTGCTCCAGCAACTGATAGTAGCGGGCGGCTTCGGCTTCAGTACTGATGGACCCTTGCTTGAGGATGGACTCACTGCCGGAGAGATGATGGGCATAGGGCGTTACAATGGGGAACACGTTGTCGTAATAGCGCGTGGCCTCCAGCCGCACTTCGGCAATCCAGTGGAGTAAATCGTAATCCACCAAAGCCGTTGGTGGCAGGTTCGTGATGTCTATCCCTTTGAGTTTTGTCAATAGGTCAGCGAAATAAGCCGAATCGTCTTTGAAGTCCTCGCGTGTACCTATATAGAGTTTCTCCGGCAATGGAGATTTGCCTTCGGTTAATTTAACCGCTCGCCCGGTGTTAAGTTCCCGATGCCAAAGCTGTTGACTGAGGCTGTCTAATTCCGCCTGGTCATTTCGGGGTGTTGGCCTGTGGCAGCACGCCAAAAGAAGAGTGATGATGATAAAGGGAATGTATTTCATATTGCGAATGTATTGCGTTAGCGTCTTACTTCAAGGCGAAAGAGAAACACCCGGGCTTTCTTGAGTTTAAAGGTCTGCCTGTTGGTAGGTTCAATTGATCCGATTCAATTTTTTCTGCGCATGGTCGGAAAATATGCCGCTGCCGCACCCCCTCGTGCTGCTGACAACGGCATGTACCCCCGGTTCTGGCTGCATCGTTGAGGCAGACCAGGCATGCGCTCTTTTTACCATTCGTTGAAAAACAATAAAGGTCACCCGGCAACGAAACCATTCCTGAATTTTTCAGCCGAATCGTTTGGCATTTAGAAAACCAATAGGCTGCTGAGTGGTTCCCTTCATGGCGAGGTCAGCCATGATTTCGCCTACCACGCTGGCGAACTTGAAGCCGTGGCCGCTAAAGCCGCAGGCGATGACCACATTCGGTTGGCCGGGGGCAAAGTCGAGAATGAAGTTTTCATCGGGGGTGTTGGTGTAGAGGCATGTTTTGAGGGCGAGCGTGGAGGCATACGCTCCGGGTATGAATTTTTCGAGAACCTCGATCAGGGCGGCTTCATCTGCACGCGTCACAGTGCGGTTTACAGAGTCGGGATCGGTGGCCGCCCCATGCAGGTGGTGCGCGAGTTTGAGTCCGATAGGGCCACCAAATTGTTCGGTTGGCAGGAGGGGGAAACCGTAAAAGATGCCGGGCTTTTCATGATCGGCAATAGTCCAGCAGGGGAAATTGGCCGCGTTAAATTTCTTCCAGTCTTTCGGCTTCACCCAGCCTACCACCTGGCGCGTTACGCTAAGGTGGCGACTCAGTTGGGGTAACATTTTACCGGCCCACGGACCCGCTGTAATGATGAGTTTAGAAGCCTGGTACGTGGCGCCTTCGGTCTTAACGATTACGCGGTTACCAGACGTGGTGTGCGACAAAATTTTTTCGTGGGTGCGGATGGTGGCGCCCAACTGCAGGGCCCGCTGTGTATAGAGCAACACCGCCCGCTCGGGTGTAACGAAACCGGCATCGGGTTCGATGAGGCGATCGTAGCCGCCCGGCAGTGTGAATTGCGCAAACCGGGCGGCCTGCTGCTGAGCTGTAAGATCATCTACACGGATGTGGTACCGGGTGGCCGACTCGCGCAAGCCCTTGATAAGCGCGTGGCCGGGTTGGCCGAAGTAGAGCAGGCCGGTTTTGTGGTAAAGGCGTGCCCCGGTCTCGGCCTCCAGGGCCTGCCAGTTGTGGTAAGCGCGCTCCAGCAGCGGCACGTAGTCAGGATGCTCGAAATAGGCTTTGCGGATGATGCGGCTTTGCCCGGCATGCGAGCCAAGCTCGTGGGGGATGTCGAACTGTTCGAGGCCCAGTACACGCCAGCCTTGACGGGCAAGGTAGTAGCAGGTGGCGGAGCCCATGCTGCCCACGCCCAGCACAATGGCATCGTAATGCGTTTCGGAGGTCACCGACTGCGCGGCCTCGCGGTGCACCTGAGCCGAAAGCTGCGGCAGCGGCAGCGTAGCCGCTGCGAGTGCGGCCCCGGCTTGCATAAAATTCCTGCGGTTCATGAAAAAGGGAAAAGTAGGAAAGATTGAGCAGGGTGGCAACCACTCCCGCTGGTTTGAGTTACCGAACTGCAAACTCCCGATCCAAAACTTTTTCAAGAACGGAAAACGGCAGGGCGCCATTGGCTAAAACCTCATCATGGAACCGAACCACGTTCCAGTGATCGCCCGATGCACGTTCATATTTTTCCCGCAGTTTTTCCAGTTGAAGCGCCCCGATCTTATACGATAATGCCTGACCGGGTATGTCGCAGCTATAGCGCAGCGTTTCCGATCTGAGCGGTCGGTTTGCAGAAAATGGTAAAATGTTTTTCGGTCGCCTGTGAACCCGGTGGCTAGCTGAATACTGTCGAGTTGCCGCGCAAGGATATTAACCTGCCGGAGGCCCAACTCATAGATGGCTTCGGGTGTCAGGTCGGTGGTAGTGAAAAACCGCACGAGATACCGATAATAGTCGGTGCCTCCGGGGAATTGAGAAAGCCCTACCTGATCGGATGATTGCCGGTAATAGTCACCCTTGAGGTAGTTCGACAGCGAATCGTGCTGCGGTAAAATTTCTTCGAGCAGGATTTTTCTGGCATTCGCCTGAAACGAAGCCCGGGCAGTGTCTGCCCAACGGGTGAGACGTGTGTCAGCCGGAAACAACGGATGTTTTTCGGGCGGCACACGCATACGGGTGATCATCGCTAGAGCAACCTCCAGCTAAGGTTTGCCCATGCGAGTGCCGCGTGACGCCATCCAGCGCAGCTTATCGCGGTAGTTCTGTTGAACTGCGCAATACTGCTTGAGAAGCAGGATATACTGAGCTGCCTCGGCTGGCGTGTCAAGGGACGCTTGTTTGAAAACCGTTTCGATGCCATAGAAAAAGTCGGCATAGGGGTAACAGGCGGGAATACCTGGCTTTAGTATTGTGTTCCCTGCAGGCGTATCTCAGCCGTCCATCTCAGCAAATCGTAGTCTGTTTTTTTATCAACCGGCAGGTGGTCTGGCTCAAGTTGGTCGAGTTTTTGGATTAGGTCGGAAAAGTAGGCGGAGTCTTGGATAAAATTCCTGCGGGATCCGGCATAGAGGTTACGGGGCAAAATTGATTTCCCGTCCGAGCTGTTGACGGCTCTCCCGTTTGCCAGGTCGCGTTCCCACATCTGTCGGGCTAAGCTGTCGACCCACACGGCCGACCGGGCTGGATCTTGGGAATACCTGCACCCGGCCAGTGCCAGCAGAAGCAAAACAAGACTGAAAAAAAGGGTCTTCATCAGATGCAGCAAGATAATCCTTTGCGTTACACACGTAAAAGGAAAATGTCTGAATCCGGTTTGGTGCTACCTCTTGGCGCGGCAATCACCGGGCGGGTGGGTATCACCGGTATGAAAGACCCGTCAACTTTTTGAAATCACATGTCGGTTTCTCAGCTTTGGTTTGGCCTAAAAAAAACGACTGGATAGAGAAATCAGCCAAGGCCTATTCCCACTATGAAAAACCTCCTGTTACTGATTTTTGCTGCACTTGTTTCACTTCCGGCAGGTGCGCAAAATAACGGCAGCGTAGTTGTGGGCACTATTGACAGTATTCAATCTAAGGTGCTGAATGAACAGCGGAAGATTTGGGTGTATTTGCCACAGGGCAAGCAGAATCCTTCGGGCAATCGGTATCCGGTGATTTACTTGCTGGACGGAACATTTCATTTTCTCTCGGTTGCCGGCATGGTGCAGCAATTCAGTCAGGTCAATGGCAATACGCTGTGCCCGGAAATGATTGTGGTGGGTATTGTTAACACCGATCGCACGCGTGATTTGACCCCTACCCACGTGGCGGCCGACCCGCCCTACATGGACAGCACGCTCTCAAAGACATCCGGTGGGGGCGAGCAGTTTCTGTCCTTTGTTGAAAAGGAACTTATCCCGTATATCGATTCCCATTACCCCACACAGCCCTACCGGATGTTGATTGGGCACTCCTTCGGTGGATTGATGGCCATTCATTCGATGTTGTATCATACCCGTTTGTTCAACGCCTATATCAGTATCGACCCAAGCATGTGGTGAGAAGACATGAGCTATTTGAAACGGGCAAAGGAGATGCTTCAGCAAAAAAAATTCACCGGGGTTTCCTTGTACCTGGCCTATGCACACACGCTGGATGAAGGTATGGATGTTCAAAAAGCGGAAAACGACACCTCCCGCATGACCCGGCACTTTCGCGCTATTCGGTCCATCGATCGGGCTTTTCAGGATAAAAAAGACAGCGGACTTCGCTACGGCAGCAAGTACTACAGCAGCGAAACTCACACCACCGTACCGTTGATTGCCGAGCACGATGCCTTGCGCTTCATCTTCAGCCGGTACCAGTTCAAAAGCAGCACCACAGACTACACAGATCCTGACGTGGATATTGCGGGCAAGTACGAAAACCATTTCAACGAAGTCTCGCAGTTCCTGGGGTACCGGGTATCACCTGCCGAAAATTTTGTTCAGGGGTGGGCTGCTGAGTTTTTCCGGATCAAGCAATACGCAAAGGCGGGAAAATTGTATGCGTTGACAGTAAAATACTACCCGGAAAGTGTTGATGCGCACCAGTCAATGGGTGATTTCTAAGTTGCCACCGGTGATCGAATGCGGGCTATTGACAGCTATCAAAAGGCGATTGCCCTGAAAGAACGACCCAAAATCCGATCAAAACTAAATGAGTTAAAGAAAGCCGGCAGCAAATGACCCCGTGTGCTGCCAATAGGGGGTACCTGAGTCCGTTTTTTTTCAAAGCTGGTTATCCTCTCCGGCTTGGTTATTTGTCTCGGAAACTCTACCTACAAGAAAGTTTGAATTCTATCCGTGCTGACTGTTCAGAGGTTCTGTGGCTTTAGTTGCGGATGAATGTGAATACACGCATAGTTCAGCACGATTTGATGCTACAGGCGAATAAGAAGCCTATGTGGTTACGAACTACCCCGAACTTGAAGATGTTGACTTAACGAAGTAAATTGAGCCATCAGAGCGAAGAGTTCCCTTTAAATTTGTATCAAGATAATTTTCTATCAAATCATGATGGATAGTAATTGTTTTTCTGCTTCTTTTTTCTTTTAAAAAAAATGAATTTGTGGATAACAGTAAACCCCGGCAGGGGTGAATTAGAAAATCGAAACGGAGAGTCAGCGGAAAAAGAAAAACATGAATAGCCTTGCGGAATTCTAAAGTACCCGTACTAGTTGGTAAATACTCAAACCACAGGCAAAGCAACTTACTCATTGTGAAGTGGTTTTTCTGGTTCATCCACTATTTTCATTACCTCACGCACAATAACATCTAGTTCTTTTGAAGACACTTTTAAGTATGTTATCAGTACTTTATCTTCTTCCGCCATGGTAATACGATCGATAAGATTAACTAGACCTAAAATTCTCGCAAGAGGCGCTCGAAGTTTATGTGCAGCAATGAAGCTATACTCTTCCAGAGCGCGGTTTTTTTCCTTTAACTCTCGTGTTCTAGTATGTACAATTAACTCGAGATTCTCGTTTATAGATTTAATATATGCCGCGTGCGTCTCGATTTCCGATTTTTGCTCAAACAAAAGCATTCGACTTTTCTTCTGTTCACGATAAAGGTAGCCAATCGTCACCAAAAGCGCCATAACTATCACTACGGCAGTTCCCAACAAAATTAATTGTTCACTTTTTTTTTTGAGCGCCAAGTCCTGGTAGCTAAGTTGCACGTTCTGAATGCTTTTCTCGCGATCTAGTAGTCCTATTTCATTTCCTGGACTCAGCGCCTCAACAAAATGATACAAATCTATATTGATGTAACGACCTATCAACGTTTCGATTTGACTTTGAAAATCCTCACTCGTAAAAAATTCATGTAGCGGCTCGTCCCAATCGCTTGTGATTGGCAGTCCAACGACACGTCCGTGATAGCGCTTGGTCATAAAAGTGTGTCGTTGCAAGTTGGTTATACCTCCGTTCATTCGCATCAGGTAAACTGGCAGATCCAAAAATCCGAAGCTCTTCTTGCGCTTCTGCAACAAATCAATTACTAAGTCACTACCACCGGTATATTCTATTTTAAAATCAAGATCATTTTCCGCTCGTAAAACAAGTAGCTCGCTTTCGAGAATACTTCCTTTAGCGGCTAGTGCCGTGGCACCACAAAAGTACTTGGCCAGATCTTGTTGGCTTTTTACTATGGGAATGTCTTTGGTTGAAACTAATACAGCCATGTCTGCCATAAATGGCGGTGAAAACTTCATAAATGCTTTTCTCTCCTCCGTGAAGGAAAATCCAGCCGCACCGAAAATACCGCTTAGCGAATCATACTTCATATGATCCAAGACTTGTTCAAATGTGCTTTTTCGTACCCAGTTGACTTTGACTCTTATACCATACCTTTTTTCTAAATACTGCTGAAACGCGTAAATGATGTCAACTTCGATACCTTTTAAATTTCCCGAAGCATCTTGATATTCAAAGGGTTTGTTTGGAAACCAATAAACGGTGATCGTTCCTTTTTTGAGCTGCTGCGCATCGCACCATGTGAAACTACCCTGGCCCTTGACACTAATGGTTAGCGAAAACAGTAATGCAAAAAACAAGTAGCGCATAAAAATACACGGTTGGCCTTCGCTAAAGAGATTTCAATAAATGCAAGATAGATACAACAATGGATTTTTTCGTATCTCCCGCGATATTTTTAAGCTGTGGTTTTACCTGATGGTCGGACGACCGGTTTACTCTCTCAGGCACAAACGTCACGCTTGTACCACATTCTAAAAAATATACTATAGTTCTATCAAGCCTCTTGTATCACCTTATGTGAATCAGGTTCAGGTGGACGAGTCAACGTTGGAGCGTGACAAGAGACTCAATAGCTCCCCGCTGCCGTATTTGATCCTAAACCTTCACGTGATCCAGCTTACTCCGCAAGAGGTGCGTATGAAGGCGGTTAGAGGCGCACGTGACAGTTTCATCAACCGAAAAGTCAAACCGGGCGATCAGATCAAGATTGAAATCGGATTTGTAGACGACCTGAAGGACCGCACCATCGAATTCGAGTATGAGATTGTCTTTCTCAATGAAAAGAGAGATCCTCAAAGCCGGATCCATTTGTTTGTTGACGAGGACGGCACCTTTAAAATCAATGGCGAGGTGCGGGGTAAGTTTTAACAACCCGTTCACATAAATCCCGCCATGGTGGGGTTTATTTTTTTGTACGTTTAGGCCTGATTTCATATATCCAGTATGAGGTTTTTCTTCCTCTTATCGCTTCTCCCGGCTTTGTCATGGGCGCAATATCGCCAGCCGAATGCAGCTGAAATAAAACTGCGGCTTGAGAAGCTCAATGTGCTTGGGTCGGTACTTTATGTGGCGGCCCATCCCGATGATGAAAATACGCGGGCCATCGCATTCTTTGCGAACGATAGACTTTTTGCTACTGCTTACTTGTCGTTAACGAGAGGTGATGGCGGTCAGAACCTGATCGGGCCTGAACTTCGCGATCAGTTAGGACTCATACGAACGCAGGAACTGATGGCGGCCCGGCGCCTCGATGGAGGTCAGCAATTTTTTACCCGCGCGAATGACTTTGGGTTTTCTAAGAATCAGCGCGAGACAATGGAAATTTGGGGTAAAGAGAATGTTTTAGCGGATGTGGTGAGGGTTATCCGCCAGTTTAAGCCCGATATCATTATTAATCGCTTTCCCCCAGACGAGCGGGCCGGGCATGGCCATCACACGGCATCCGCCATCCTCTCACAGGAGGCCTTTGACGCAGCGGCCGACCCCACACGCTTTCCCGAGCAGGTAAAAGAGTTTGGCACATGGCAGGTGAAACGCATTTACACGAATACCGGGCGTTGGTGGAATCAGACCATCAATGAAAATACGCCCGGTGTCGTTAGCCTGAACGTAGGCACGTACAACAAACTGCTGGGGAAGTCATATTCTGAGATTGCGGCTGAAAGCCGCAGCCAGCACAAAAGCCAGGGGTTTGGATCACCGGGACGAAGGGGGGACGCACTCGAGTTCTTCGAGTACGCCAAAGGCGAACGAGCTGGCAAAGACTTGATGGAAGGCGTTGATGTGTCGTGGACCCGTGTAAAGGGCGGTGAGAAGGTCAAGCCATTAATTGAAAGGGCGATTGCCGCCTACCATGAAGAAGAGCCTGAAGCCAGCATAGCCGCTTTACTCGAGATTCGGACGGCCATTTATGCTCTGGAGCCGTCCGTATGGCGCGACCGGAAGCTGAAAGAGACGGAGGAACTGATTCAGGCGTGCGCGGGCCTTTTTGTAGAAGTAGTGGCTGACCAATACCGGAGCGCGCCCAATGAGCGGGTATCGGTGTCGTGGGAGATTATCAACCGATCAAAAGCCGATGTGAAGCTTCACAAAATCGTCTCCAGTTGCCTGCAGATGGACACGTTGGTACAATCTTCACTGACAAACAACATCCCGCTCACATTCAAAACATCTCGTGTGCTCTCCCCGTCATTGACGTACAGTGACCCCTATTGGCTGCGCGCGCCTCACACCCAAGGACTGTTTACCTTGCCGGCTGAGAAATTTATCGGCAAGCCGGAAAATGACCCTTCCGTGATGTGTTCATTCGAATTTTGGGTATCGGGCAAGCCTCTGGTGCTTAAACTACCGGTCATTTACAAATGGACCGATCCGGTGAAGGGCGAATTGTGGAGGCCACTCGAAATTACACCCCCGGTTTTTGTCCGATGCCAAGAACCTGTCTATCTCTTCCAACAGCCGGCACCCAGGCCCGTGACGGTGCTACTCAAATCGTCTTCTTCGAAGAGCCTGAAGGGCAGGGTTTTTTTGAAGTTGCCTGAAGGTTGGAAGTCGCAACCGACTGAATTCGCTTTCGAGTTGCAAAAACGAAACATTGAATCTGCTTTTACTTTTCAAGTTATCCCTGCGGCCGCAGAGGACACATTTACGATCTCACCGCTGGCTGAGATTGACGGCAAAACATACGACCTGGGCCTTCAGGAGATCATCTACGATCACATTCCAGCCCAAACGTTGTTGCCCAAAGGGGAGGCAAAAGCATTACGCGTCAACCTGAACAAGGAGGGTTCAACCGTTGGTTACATCCGCGGAGCGGGTGATGAAATTCCTAAGGCACTCCGAAACATGGGCTACGAGGTATGGGAAATGAAAAACGAGGACGTAACGGCCGCCAACCTCGCCCGGGTTGATGCGGTGGTACTTGGCGTGCGTGCCTTAAATACCAATGAGCGCATTCGCTTCTTCATGCCGGCCTTGTTGGACTATGTAAAAACAGGCGGAACTTTGGTGGTGCAGTATAACACCAATTTCGATCTTGAACTTGACGTGGATAAGATTGCACCCTATTCGCTCACCCTATCGCGCGAACGCGTAACCGAAGAGAATAGCGAGGTGAAAATTTTGAATGGCGATCATCCAGCACTGAATTATCCCAATAAGATATCCAAGGCTGATTTTGATGGCTGGGTGCAGGAGCGAGGCTTATATTTTCCTTCACAATGGGCCCCTGAGTTTCAGCCCTTGCTCTCATGCCATGACCAAGGTGAGCCGGCCCGGAATGGGGGTTTGTTGGTAGCGCAATATGGAACCGGTTACTATGTGTATACCGGGCTCTCCTTCTTCCGCGAGTTACCAGAAGGTGTCCCCGGGGCTTACAAACTGTTTGCCAACCTGGTTTCACTTGGTAAGAAGACGAAACCACAAAATCAGAAAGTAAAGGCTAGTCGTTAATGATAGACGAAGAAAAGCCTCCTCTGTTTAGGACGTGGCGGGGTTGGTACCTGGCCCTGATTGTTGCCTTACTGGCTCAGATTATTTTTTACTACTGGCTCACCCGGTTGTTTGTATGAATACGCTCGACTGGCTTGTCATGTTTGGTACGCTGGCGCTGATCGTAGCCTACGGCACGTGGAAAAGCCGGGGTAGCCAGAATATTGAGGCATTCTTGCTCGGCAACAAAACGCTGCCCTGGTGGATGGTGTGCCTGTCGATCATGGCTACCCAGGCCAGCGCCATTACGTTTCTTTCAACACCCGGACAGGCTTACGAAGATGGCATGCGGTTCTTGCAGTTCTACTTCGGTTTGCCGCTGGCCATGATCATTTTGTCCATCACGGCTGTCCCTTTATATCACAAGCTAAAAGTATTCACTGCGTACGAATACCTGGAGACACGTTTTGATCTGAAGGTACGGACGCTGACGGCTTTCTTTTTTCTGATGCTGCGCGGACTCTCAGTGGGTATCACCATCTATGCGCCTTCGCTCATTCTTTCAACCATACTGGGCTGGAATATCAATGCCACGACACTGATGATCGGCCTGCTGGTGATGGTGTACACGGTCTCCGGGGGCACTAAGGCCGTTAGTTTAACGCAGAAGTACCAACTCACCATCATCATGTCGGGCATGGTGCTCACCGGTGCCATTGCATTCTACCATTTGCCCGAGGGTATTGGATTTATGGATACGTTTCGCCTGGCAGGCGAGACGGGAAAGATGAATTTGGTAACCATCATTCCGGATGCGGTGACCCAAAACCCTGAGCTGGGAATGTGGGAGCGGGTCAAGCTCACACTGGCTGATCGGTATAACTTGATTTCGGGTTTGCTGGGTGGGTTGTTCCTGTTCTTGTCCTATTTTGGAGCGGATCAGTCACAGGTGGGTCGCTACCTGGGTGGCAGTTCGGTTCGGGAAAGTCGATTGGGATTGATCTTCAATGGCTTATTGAAGATTCCCATGCAGTTTGTGATCCTCTACATTGGTATTCTGGTTTTCTTGTTTTATCAGTTTAACCAGGCGCCCTTGTTGCACAACGTGCATCTGAAGCAGAAGGCAGAACAAGCGGGTGCGCAGTTTGGCGATGCCCAACGTGCGTATGATTCGTTGTACATCGCGCGGCACCAGAAGATGGTTCAATTGAATGAAGCCATACAATCGAATGACGCTTCTTCAGTGGATGCCATTCGACCCGAGATACATGATTTACAGCAACACGAAAGAGCTTTGCGGCAACGCGTAAAACAACAAGTGGCGGCTACGTTGAATATCCGGGAGGCCGATTCACAGGATAAGGATTACGTGTTTATCAATTTTGTGATGAGCTATTTGCCGCACGGGATCATCGGTCTGCTCATGGCGGTGGTGTTTTCGGCCGCCATGTCGTCATCGGCTGGTGAAATGAATGCGCTGGCGTCAACCACAACAGTGGATATCTACAGGCGCTCGATCAATCGTCATGCCGAGCCTTTGCATTACCTGAAGGCGTCCCGGTGGTTAACCGCGGGATGGGCGGTGTTTGCCATGATCTTTGCTTCGTTGGCCAACCAGGCCGAAAACCTGATTCAGTTTGTCAACATTATCGGCTCATTGTTTTATGGAACCATTCTGGGGGTTTTTCTGTCGGCATTCTACATCAAGTATTTGAAAGCTACACCGGTTTTTATTGGTGCGGTGGTGGCCGAGTTGTTTATTCTGTACTTGTATTTTTTTCAACGCGAAGCTGTTGCGTTTCTCCACTACAACTACATCGGTTGCCTCGTGGTGATTGGGGTTGCTTTTCTTGTTCAGATGCTGCTGCCCAAAAACACTACCCCTGGGGTAACCGCTCAATAAAGTCCTGACAATACTTGCGGATTTCCTGGCGTACCCGCCTGAACTCCGCCATAATCTCGTCTTCGGTGCCCCTGGCTTTGGCAGGGTCGGTGAAGTTATGGTGAAACATCTTTATGCGAGCAGGAAAATAGGGGCAGTTTTCCTTGGCGTTGTCGCAAACGGTGATGACATAATCAAACTGCTCCTGGGCATACTCGTTCACGTTGTTGGAGGTATGATGCGAAATGTCGATGCCATCCTCTTTCATGGTGGCAATGGCTCTGGGGTTCACCCCATGTGTTTCGATGCCAGCACTTCTGACATCTACCCGGCCTTTACCAAAGTACTCCAAATAACCATGGGCAATCTGGCTTCGGCATGAGTTGCCGGTACACAGTACTAGAATTCGTGGTTTAGACATATGATCGATTGGGTCTTTCTTTTTGTTATTTCAGTTTCATGATCAGGCAAGCCGCGGAACTGGGGCATACACTGGCAAATTGAGTAGATTGCCGGATTGCTTCGGGTATCTGGTCGCGTGATATCTCGCGAAATCCGTTGTTCAGAAAGAAATCGTATGCGGTTTCGGTAAGCAAAAAAAGTGATTGGACCTGGTGATCTCTCGCTTTGGCGACCAAATCATAGACAACCCGCTGTCCCATGTTTTTCCCGCGTTCCTTTTTTCTGACCGCGATCGATCGAAGCAGGGCATATTCACCATAGAACTCAAGCCCGCCCGTGGCCATCAACTCACCCTGCTCGTTCGTGTAGCCCACAAACCAGTTTCCGGCAAGCTTAACATCCGAGTAGGGCAGGTTGCATTCCCTCAGAAGGTCGCAAAAGTTCTCCAGTTGGTCTTCACTGATCGGAAAAGACGTGAGTTCGCGGGTCATCGTACCAGGGTTAGTTACAGCAACCCGGTTCGCAGCATCCGTCTTTCTTCACCAAGTTACCAGCCGAATCCGTTCCAGTGGGTTTCTCAGCATATACGGTAATGCTGTGGATGCCGATCCGGTTTTTATGGTAGTCATTTAACTCGTTTTCGTTGAGATACTCGCGAAGAATCTCATCGGGGATATGGATCGCCTTGTCCTTTTGAATCTTGATATTGGTGAATCCCGCCTCGCGAATGGTCGACAGGTAGGCTTCTCGCTGAATGGCGCCTGATACACAACCGGCATACATTTCGGCACTCTTTTGTAAACCCGCAGGCAACTGGCCGTCCAGCACGATATCGGAGATGCTGAAATGCCCTCCCGGTTTTAATACCCGGAATGCTTCGGCAAAGGCCTGTGCCTTATTGGGCACCAGGTTCATCACGCAATTGCTGACCACCACATCGGCTATGTTGCTCGTTACGGGAAGGTGTTCGATATCCCCCAAACGAAATTCTACGTTGTGGTAACCAAGTTTTTCGGCATTCATCCTGGCTTTGGCAATCATCTTTTCGGTCATGTCAATGCCGATTACTTTCCCTTCGGCACCGGTTGCAAAACGGGCTACAAAGCAGTCGTTGCCGGCTCCGGATCCCAGGTCAATGACCGTATCGCCTTTTTTGATCATGGCAAACTCGGTGGGCAGTCCACAGCCTAGTCCAAGATCCGCATCGGCATGGTAGCCTTTCAGTTGCTCGTAGCTTTCTGCCATGATGGCGGCATCTACCGTTGCACATCCGCACGATGCGCCACAGCAACTGGTTGCATTTTGTTCGTAACTCTGTTCGGCAATCTGACCGTATTTTTCCTTGACGATCTCCTTGATTTGGTTAGCAGATGTTTCCATACTTTTTCGTTTATCGTAATATTTCGATGATAGAATACAAATTTTTTTCTAACAGCAGTTAACTTGAACAGATGTAAAAAGATTCGCCAGTGCATCTTTGGCCCGTGCCAGTGCTTTGGTATCGATACAGTAACACACACTTGGCCCCTCAATTTCACCTTTGATCAACCCGACCTTCTTTAGTTCCTTCAGGTGTTGAGAAACAGTGGACTGCGAAAGGGGAAGTTCATCCACAATATCCCCACATACACACGACTGACGCTCCGATAAAAATTGAAGGATGGCTATGCGAGCCGGGTGTGAGAGTGCTTTGGCCAGTGATGCCAACTCATTCTGCATTTTAGTGAACTCTTCCGTTTTGGCTAGCCCCATGTGATGACAAATCCTATCTACCTAATCGTAATATTACGATAAAAGTTTCATGCTTCCTTAGTTTTTTCCAAAGGGTATCCTTTTTAGCGCGATTTGACCATTTCAGATCGAATCTTCTTATCCTGTATGCGAGACGGTCGGAATGATTGCTTACTTCGGTGTAGACTTTGACCAGGCTCAGGAGTATTTTGAAGAGTCTGTTAATCTAAATCCCGAAATCGTTAATGATGCCTACGTTACCAGCCCGGTGTATTTGGGCAATACCTAATTGCGGGGAAAGAATCTGGTGGACTCGGAGGTCTACCTACAGTGTGCATTTGAATTGCGCAAGCGCGAACTGGAAATGGGGTCGTTGGACGATGAGTTGGCCTTCTACCTGGCGGGTATCAGTGCCGCCCAGGGCAAGACGGACCAGGCCATACAATGGCTTACCGTAGCGCGTGAGCGCAAGTGGGTCGATTTTCTCTTGGCAGAGAAAAATCCGCTGTTTCTATCCGTACAAAATGATCCTCGGTTTAAGGAGATGATTTCATCGATAAAGGCAAACTCTGCCGTCATACTTGAGCGGACGAGAGAACACTAGACTTTTTGCGATCGTTTACTTTCGGGACGTTACACGTATTGCTGCTTCCACAATGTTCTCGGGGCTTAGCCCATACTTTTTCAACAGTTGAGCAGGTGTTCCACTCTCGCCAAACGAGTCATTGACCGCCACCATTTCAACCGGAGTGGGGCGGAAGCGAGCCAGCACCTGGGCAACACTGTCGCCCAACCCACCATTGATCTGGTGTTCTTCGGCCGTCACAACGCACCGGGTTTTCTCTGCCGACCTGAGGATGGCTTCTACATCCAACGGTTTGATCGTATGCAGATTGATGACCTCTGCACGGATGCCTTTTTCACGTAAAGCGGCTTCGGCTTCAATGGCTTGCCACACCAAATGGCCGCAGGCGAAAATGGTCACGTCAGGTCCTGTAATCATGACATCCGCTTTCCCGATGGTAAATGGGCGGTCAGAAGCCGTGAACACGGGCCAGCCGGGTCGGCCGAACCGTAGATAGGCCGGGCCCACGTGCGATCCCAGGGCTATGGTGGCAGCCTTGGTTTGGTTGTAGTCGCAAGGCACAATAACCGTCATGCCGGGAAGCATCTTCATCATGCCAATGTCTTCCAGAATCTGGTGAGTGGCTCCGTCTTCCCCCAATGTTAATCCCGCGTGAGAGGCGCATATCTTAACATTCTTACCCGAGTAAGCGATTGATTGACGGATTTGGTCATACACTCTACCCGTTGAAAAGTTCGCAAAGGTCCCGGTAAAAGGAATTTTACCCACAGTACTCATCCCTGCGGCCAGGCCAATCATATTGGCTTCCGCGATACCTACCTGGAAGAACCGGGCAGGGAACTCCTTCTTGAAGGCATCCATTTTGAGTGAGCCGGTAAGGTCGGCACAAAGGCCAACCACCTGATCGTTCTGCCGGCCAAGTTCAAGCAAGCCGGCACCAAAGCCGGAGCGCGTATCTTTCTTTTCCGTGAATGAAAACTGGGTCATGGTTTAGGTTGTTCGACTGCGCTAAAGTCGGACAAACAACAGACTTGGGAAAGCGGCTGTTAAAGTTTTGTTAATCGAACAACCGCAAGTTCACCCATGCGTACAGATGGGTATATGAAATCGAACCGAAAGCTCCTGATCTGGACACTGGTAACGTTCGTCATCGCGGTACTGCCCTGGGTTGCCATTGCCCTGGGTTGGATATGATCCACGTCAATTTTTCCGCAAGCTATCTTGGTTGCTCCAGCAGAAAGCTGACAACCGGTTTCAGGGATACGTCCGGATTCTCCTCCATAGGCACGTGACCAAGATCAGGCAGTTTAACCAGAGTGCTTCCGTTAATCGCGCTGTGAAGTTGTTCGCCATAGGATAACGGAATCCACTTGTCTCGTTCGCCCCAAAGGATGAGCGTTGGCGCATGTACAAAACGTAAACTATCCGCAGGTAAAGTACAGTTGCGCATTTGCTGGAGTCGATCGAGGGTAGCCTGCCGGTTGCCCTCGCGTAGCATTAAGTCGTAATAGCGGTCAACAGTAGCTGCCTCAATGCGGTTGGGATCTGCATAGACCTGTTTCATGTTCCATTTGAAAAGCCACTTCGGTGTGATGATTGTCATGCCGTTGGCCAGCCAATGGATACTCAGCAGACGGAAAATCAGCGGCCTCTTTTGGCTATTCGTTGGGGCACTGCCGCTTTGGAGCGAAGGTCCGGAGGAATCGACCAGAACAAGCGCAGCCACCTTTTGCGGGTAGCGTGCCGCCACCCTGAGTGCCACGCCACCACCCATTGAATTTCCAATGAGATAGACGCTATCAAGTTCCAGTTTATCAAGTAGTTGTGATACTAAAACAGCATAGTCAGATGAACTGTACCGGCCCGATCGCGAAGGCCCGGTGAGCCCATGACCGGGGAGGTCAACCGAGATGGTTCGGTAGTGAAGACTCAACTCATTTTCCCATTCGTTCCAGGTGTGCAGACTTGCAAAACTGCCATGCAGCAGAATGACCGGTCGACCGCTACCGCGCTGGCGAACATGTATCTGCGCATCATTCAATTCAATGTAGGAGGATTCGGGCGTGAGGTATTTCGGTTCCAGTTCGGCAACGGGAATATCCCCGTGGTAGGAGGTCAGGATGAGGATTACCAGCAAGCCCACACTGGCGAGCAGCGCATACCCGGTCCTCCGTAAAAACGTTTTCAACGAGGTTCAGTAATCACCAACAGTCTCTTCCAGTTGAGCCAGTGCTTTCTTGAGCTCTTCGTCATTGGGTGCAACACCGTGCCATTTGTGGGAACCCATCATGTAATCAACACCCTGGCCCATTACGGTAGTCATCAGGTTAAGCACCGGTTTGCCCTTTCCCGCCAGTGTTTTAGCCCGTTCTAATCCGGCAATTACCGAATCGAGGTTATTGCCATCAAACTCCTGTACTTCCCATCCGAATGATTCCCATTTTGCTCGGAGATTCTTCAGGTCGATGATCTCTTTTACCGGACCGTCAATTTGCTGCCCGTTGTAGTCTATCGTTGCGATCAGATTATCCACTCGATGGTGGGCGGCATACATGCCGGCTTCCCAGATTTGCCCCTCTTGTTGCTCGCCATCACCCATGAGCACATAAACAAAGCGATCGTCCTGGTTCAGTTTTTTGGCTTGTGCTGCTCCTATGGCCACTGATAGACCCTGGCCTAAAGAACCTGAGGCTACACGAATGCCTGGCAGGTGTTCGTGTGTAGCCGGGTGCCCCTGCAGTCGCGAATTGATTTGCCGAAACGTGGCCAACTCTTTCACATCAAAATAGCCCGCCCGGGCCAGCGTGGCATAGAACACCGGGGAAATGTGGCCGTTGGAAAGGAAAAACAAGTCTTCGCCATGGCCTGCCATCGAAAACCTGGGGTCATGCTTCATGATGCGGAAGTAAAGCGCCACGAAGAACTCGGTACAGCCGAGCGAACCACCGGGGTGCCCGCTTTGGCAGGAGTGAACCATGCGGACAATGTCTCTGCGAATCTGCGTGCAGAGCTTGTGAAGATCAGAAGTAGGTTTTGTCATACCGGGTTTAAGCAGCGCAAATTTGGATCAAAAACTACTTACTGCCTAACAACTCGTTCACTAATCGGTCCGTCTTGTAGATATACTCCAAAACTGCGACTACACCACCGGCCTGCACGGAAACCGTTCGGTTTGTTTCGGGCAGGAAGATTGTAGAGGGTTCTGCCATTTGGCGGGCAAATCCCACGGGTAATTTTTATCAAATGAATAATAGCGATCGTAGAGCCCATAGAACGTGGTTTTGCAGGGTGCCCGTGTTCCATTGTAATTATATCCCCAAACCCCACCATCGGCATTCCGGATCGAGAAGGTGGCATCCGGAGGGATTGAGGTAACGTAAAATTCAAAAGGGCTTTCCAGTGATCGGGCCTATTTCGCCCGCTTTTTCGTATTTCTTTTGGCTGGCGCTTTTTGGGTTTCCAATTTTTTCACGGCTTTTGAAGATGGTTTCTTCGCTGCTTTTTTGACCGGATTTACTTTAGCCACTAGAACTCCGCCCAAAATCTGCTGTGCATGATTTTTGGTGTCTACCTTCTCAATAACTTCTGCAATTACGCCCACTTCATCAATAACGTAGGTGACGCGCGCGGTTCCCATGTACTCCCGGCCATACATTGACTTCTTCACCCAGGTATCATAGGCTTCGTGAAGTTTTCGGTCGGTGTCGGCCAATAAACGAAAGGGGAGTTTCTCTTTGGCAATAAACTTTTGGTGGCTCTTCTCGTTGTCCGTGCTTACACCGAGTACTTCGTATCCAGCTTTCATCAGCGCGTGGTAATTGTCGCGCAAGCTGCACGCCTCGGCCGTGCAACCCGGAGTCATGTCTTTAGGATAAAAGTACAGTACTACTTTTTTGCCTTTGAAATCCGATAACTTCACTTCTTTGCCATCCTGATCCTTCGAGGAAAAAGAGGGGGCTTTGGTTCCAGCGGTAAGTGCCATTTGTTTTAGGGTATTCGTTGTTGGTAGGTTGCCACATTGCCGGCATTGTCCGTAACGGTCAGCACAAAGTCACCTTTTAGGGGTTTTGACCGGTCGAGCCGTTCGCTTTGTAAGATGCCGGTTTTGTAGTCGTAGTTCATTAACAACCATTCCCCATTAATGGTTGCCTCATATTTCGCAATTCCTGATTGCCGGTCGCGAATGCGCAGCCGGGCCGATGAGTTGCTGATACTGATTTTGAAGATCACCGGCTTTAGATCATCGCGCGCAATCGTGAAGTCACCCAACTCACGGGTGAAGAATTGGATACCATTTCCCAGCCACGTTCCTCCCTCATAGTCTAAACCATTTCCTTGCACGCGATACACCGCATATTTCTCGCGATCGGTTGCAGGTACCTCCGCCTTGAGCAACACCCGGGCTGAGCGTTTCAAGGGTGTAGTCCGCGTGCCGACCGTGAAGACCTCGCGCCCCCCCGCTAACCGGTGGTCGACTTTCAGGAATACCGTATCATAAAGGGCCCGTTCTGGAAAATGAATATCAACCTTGTCGCTGTAATAATCATACGATGAACCGGAGGGTACGCGATCGCGCAGCAGCAACTCCACACTGCCGCCACAACCCGATACCGAATCCGGAAGGTGCTGTTGCAGGTTGATCAGGTACACCCAGCGGTTTTGATTAAAGTAAGTGGGCGTGATGGCGAATTGCCCCTGACGGGTGAACACCTGGAGGGCGTTTTGGTTACCACACGGCTTCTGCGCGACCATCAAGGTATTGTCGATCAGATCGTATTCGATCTCTTTTTTCATGGCTTCCAAAAGGGGAACTTCTTTTACCGGTTGGTCGGGGCGCAGGGTCAGACTCACCGTGGTTCGGTTGCCGAAGGAATCGGTCAGGCGTATTCTGACGGGAATGTCACGATCTTTCATGACAATTTCGCCATTGCCCAGTGCGGGATCGTAATAGGGTAACCGGTTGCCATCGGCTATGTAGAGTTTATTGAATCGATTTCCACGTGTTACCATCGTCTTGAAATCCATCAGCGCCACAATATCCCGGGTGTTTTCAAAATCAACTTCCTCAATTTTTTGATTAAACACCCGTAGACTGTCGGCCCAAACTTCGATGTAGTTGATGCCGCACCGGTAGTGATCTTTTACCAGTTTGTCGTAGGCCAGCAACTCCAGCCCGATTCGGCCGTGGGCAAAAATGGGCGCTGGCAATACATATTCGTTGGATGATTTCCTGACCACATAAAACTCGTGGCGCCCAAACCGATCATTGACGCGTGACTGGATGGACAGGGTACGGAGGGCCACTTTTTGAACGATCGGGGCCAGGTCATCGGAAATTTCTTTAAAACCCATGCGCAGCGGGTTGATTGCCCGGTTCTGCGGATCGCGAATTTCAAAGTGAAGGTGGGGACCGTTTGAGCTTCCGGTATTCCCCGAGATAGCAATGGTATCGCCCCGCTTCACGCGAAACTGGCCGGGTTTGAACTGAATATCTTTTTCAAACGAGCGGGCCGTGTACTGCTCTTGCCGCACGTACTCGCCCAGTTTTCCCTTAATGCCATCGAGATGGGCATATACACTGGTCATACCATCGGTATGGGTAAGGTAAATCACCTTTCCATAACCGAAAGTCGACATCACCACCCGCGACACGAAACCATCCTGTACGGCTACCACGGGCAGGCCTACCATGTTGTTGGTGCGGATGTCGATGCCGGCATGAAAATGCGTTGCCCGCAACTCGCCCATGGTGCCCGATAGGGTATTCGGAATACCCGGACCGATGGGAAACAAATAGCTGTCATCGCCTCCGCCTCCAGCTGTCTTCTCGGGCGGGCTAAACTGGGCGAAGGCCGTCAGGTGAACGGCACAAACCACCGCGGCTAAAAGTGTACCGACCCTGAGCAACTTACTTAACCTCGAATTCCAGCAACTTTTCATTTTCAATATAGGCGCTAAGTTTATCACCGACAGCCACCGGGCCTACGCCTTTCGGGGTACCCGTAAAAATCAAGTCACCTGGCTTCAGTGTAAAAAATTTGGATAAATACGCGATGATATACGAGAACGGAAATAACATCAGGCTTGTATTGCCGCTTTGCTTTAAACTTCCGTTGACCTCCAGTTTAAAGTTGATGTTGGTCAAATCCGGAAAATCAGAAACCGGTTTGAACGTATCGGAAAGGGGAGCCGAACCATTGAACCCCTTTGCAATGTCCCAGGGCAGGCCTTTGTCTTTTGCCTTTTGTTGAAGGTCGCGCGCGGTAAAGTCTATGCCCACGCCAATGCTATCAAAATATTTGGAAGCGAATTTTTCTTCGATTTTTTTTCCCTCGCGGCAAATGCGCAGTACCAGTTCCACTTCGTGGTGGATATCTTTAGAAAAATCCGGATAATAAAAGGGTGAGTTTTGGCGCAGCAGGGCCGTGTCGGGTTTGGTGAAGATAACCGGCTCATCGGGGCGGTCGTTGTTCAATTCCTTGATGTGCTCGGCATAGTTGCGACCAATGGCGAAAATCCGCATAACCTGTGTTTTGGCAAAGGTATAAACAATCCATGCGCGTATTTGTATTTTTGCGCAAATTCTAATGGTATGATGCGCAAGGTAGGTTTGTCTGTTCTGGTAGCCGCTCTGGTTTACGCATGTGCTACCGTGCCCGTAACCGGGCGTAAGCAAATGAATCTGATTTCAAATGCCGAGATTATTCAAATGTCGGCTCAGCAGTATGACCAGGTGTTGCGCGAAAGCAAGCTCTCGAACAACCAGGAGCAGGTGAACATGATTAAGCGCGTAGGTACGCGAATCCAGAGCGCGGTAGAACGGTACATGACGGAACGAGGCCTTACTGCTCAGTTAGAGGGTTTCAATTGGCAGTTTAATCTGATCGAGGATGATAAAACAGTGAATGCCTGGTGCATGCCAGGCGGTAAGGTGGCATTTTATACGGCCATATTGCCGGTGTGTAAAGATGAAACGGGTGTAGCGGTGGTCATGGGCCATGAGGTGGCGCACGCGATTGCCAACCACGGGCGTGAGCGCATGAGTCAGCAGATGGCGGCCCAGTTTGGGCTCAATGCCGTCAGTGTGTTAATGGGGCAAAACCCCACGGCCGGCCAGGAGTTGCTGATGCAGGCGGTTGGGGCGGGCACCAGCTTCGGGATGCTGAAATTCAGCCGTGACCATGAATCGGAGGCAGACCATATGGGATTGATTTTTATGGCTATGGCCAGGTACGATCCCAGCCAGGCGCCTGCTTTTTGGGAGCGTATGAGCTCCCTGGGCGGGGGGCAGCAACCTCCGGAGTTTATGTCTACGCACCCTTCGCACGAAACACGCATTTCAGATTTGAAGAGCTGGATGCCGGAAGCCCTACAGTATTACAAAAATTGACAGGCGAAAGTGGCCTTTCCGAAGAGCCTGATTCTGTTTACTTCTTCAGCGCGCTGAGTTTTAATTCTGTCAATTTCCTTTTGGTGTCTAACGGAAAATCTCCGTTCATCATCCAATCGTAGTAAGAGGGTTCATTTTTCAGAACCTGAAGAACGCCTTTGTTTTTATGTTTACCGAAATTGAAAACAACATCCCCGGTTTCGGTGCGGATCATTCGACCGGCCAGGTCCACGACATCTTGCGTGGTCAGGCGCGCCAGATCTTCGGTGTTGTTTTTAATTATCCCAATTTTTTTGCCCAGCCCGTCTGTGACTTCCTGATTCTCGTATCGGGCCACCTGGGCCAACAGTACGTCCAGCGTGGCCTGAGTGTCGGCCTCGGCTGTGTGAGATCCCGTTAGCTCTTTTGCACAATAGAAGCGATAGGCAGCGGAAAGCGTTCGCTTTTCCATAAGATGGAAAATGCGTTGCGCATCTACGATTTTCTTTCGGGAGTAATCAAATTCAACACCGGCCCTGAGGAACTCCTCCACCAGCATGGGCAAATCGAATTTCACGATGTTGAACCCGGCCAAATCTGCGCCCTCCAAAAACTTAGCCAGTTCGCGGGCAATTTCGCGAAAGGTTGGTTTCTGGGCTACATCCGCGTCCGTAATGCCATGTATGGCCGAAGACTCGCGTGGGATGGGGCGTTCGGGGTTAACCAAATAGTGCTTCCGTACTTCTTCTCCGGACGGCATCAACTTGATGAACGCCAATTCGAGTATGCGATCTTGCGTGACATTAGTGCCTGTGGTTTCGAGATCGAAAACACACAGGGGAATTTTGAGATTGAGGGTCATGGGAGAGGAGGTGTGACGTGTCAGGGCACGAAAGACGGAAAAGCCCGATAAAACTGCTCAGACGTGATACCAATTTTTTTTAATAATTCTTTTGCGAGCGATACCCAAACCCATTCATGCTTTCCCGAAATCCGGGAGCCAATTCGTGTTTTCTGAGATGTGATCAGGAACTGCTCGTGGCCGGCAACCTCATGAGGATGTGCTTTGGCACTTACGTACTGTACGTCCGCCCGCTCCTTATTGCATAACACGCTGCATAGCCGGTCGGTCTCATTAAAGAGGATGATGCCGCCTTTAGGTGTTCGGTCTGTAAACGCATCATACTGTTTAAGATACTCTTCCTCAGTGGCAAAAGGCATGTCGGGGCTCCACTTCATAGCGGTGAGCACGGCCACGTGATGATTCCATTCGTTGAATGGCAACCACCCGGGTTCCGGCTTCACCATACCTTCAACCAGGAGCACCGGTGCATTGGTGAGTTGGGTGCTTTCGGCCATCGGCAAAGAGGTGCGCACCACGTCTGCCGTTCGCTGATGGAAACGCAACACGTGTACGATCAGCGAGGTAACCAATGGCACACCGTGACTGCCGGCAATTACAATCCGTTGCTTGTCAGCACTTTTTGTTAGAAGTTCCGAAGCGTTCATTGATGCAAATCAAACGAAAAACCAAAATTAATCGGGAAACTTAAAATTCATATGGGCTTCTTCACTATTTTGGGGGAATTGTTATTCACAATCCAACGTTAGTGGAATGTGAACAATGTGTAGATTCTAAAAAAAAATGATGCTGTACGTTTGCTGCCTTACGAATCAATACGTACAACAACCACTTGTATGGAGCAACGATCAAAGTCCTTGAGGTCAAGCCTCGCTTCTGGCGTGGCGGGCAGCAAGTCGAAGCTTTTGGTGCGCGATATCTCCGAAAGTCTCGGCAAGTTGCCGCCTCAGGCGCTTGATCTGGAGGAGGCCGTTTTGGGGGCGCTGATGCTGGAGAAGAATGCGCTCACGGCCGTTGTTGAATTCCTGCGGCCCGAACACTTCTATTCGGAACAGCATCAGGAGATTTACAATGCCATCATCGACCTGTTCAAATCCTCGGAACCGGTGGATATGCGCACGGTGGTTGCCCAGCTTCGTAAAAACGCGAAACTCGACCTCATCGGAGGAGCTTATTACATAGCCGAACTCACCTCCAAAGTCAGTTCTTCGGCCAACATTGAGTATCATGCCCGTATCATCATTGAAATGGCGATCAAGCGCAATCTGATCCAGATTGCTTCCCAGATTCATCACGATGCCTACGAGGACACCACTGATGTATTTGACTTGCTTGACAAAACGGAGCAATCTATTTTCGAAATATCAGATTCTAACCTGCGCAAGAACTACGACACGATGAAGTCGTTGATGTTCCAGGCCATCCAGGAACTGCAGGAGAAAAAGAATCACAAGGACGGCCTCACCGGTATCCCGACAGGCTTCTCTCGGCTTGACCGGATCACCTCCGGCTGGCAAAAATCAGATTTGGTGATCATTGCGGCACGCCCCGGCATGGGTAAAACCGCATTTGTTGTATCGGCATTGCGCAACGCAGCCGTTGATTTCAACTACCCGGTAGCCATCTTCTCGCTTGAAATGGCATCTCTCCAGTTGGTTAATCGTCTGATTTCAGCCGAGGCCGAACTGGAGTCTGAAAAAATCAAGAAGGGAAACCTGGCGGAGTTCGAATGGCAGCAGTTGGTTCACAAAACCAATCGTTTATCGGCTGCGCCCATTTTTATTGATGACACACCCGCTTTGTCCATCCTGGAGTTACGCGCCAAGTGCAGGCGTTTGAAAGCAGAGCACAATGTTCAGTTGATTGTGATCGATTACCTACAGTTAATGAAAGGTGATGCCGGTGGTAATCGCGAGCAGGAGATTGCTTCCATTTCAAGAGCATTGAAGGGAATTGCAAAAGAATTGAATGTTCCGGTGATAGCCCTTTCGCAGTTAAGCCGTGGTGTGGAAACCCGAGGTGGCGACAAGCGGCCTCAACTTTCGGATTTGCGTGAATCCGGTTCCATTGAACAAGATGCCGACATTGTGATGTTCCTCTATCGTCCCGAATACTACAAGATAACAGTGGATGAAGACAACATGCCGACCCAGGGCATGGCTGAAGTAATTATTGCCAAGCATCGAAATGGCTCGCTGGATAATGTGAAGCTCAAGTTCATTGGCAAGTATACCAAGTTTGCCGACTACGATGCCCCCGAAGGTTTTACACCACTTGCCAGCATAACCCGCGAAAGCCGGATGAATCAGGCGCCTCCGCCACCACTGCCGCCTCCGGGAGGCGAAGATGACGCACCGTTTTAAACTCGGGTGGGATTGAGTAGTATTGTGCTAATCCGCACATGCGCTACATTCTTCTATTTATCTCTCTTCTTCCGACCGTTGTTATGGCGCAGACGGTTGCGCCCTACCTGGATTCCATCCGACAGACTATGCGAGATGACCCGGACCGGGTGGGGTTTTACGTGGGGGAAGCGTTGCGGGTTGCTAGTCTTCAACAGGCAGTCCATCAGCGCGAACTGGCCGACATTGTCATCACCCTTGATTCGTTACAGGCCAGAGCCGAACTGGAGAAGACACTGCGCGAACGATCAGAGCTGCAGGCCGAGGATTCTCGCCAGTCAAACGTCTTGTATGGTTCGATTATGTTTGGCGGGCTGGCAGCAATTATCATTCTCCTGTTGGTTGACCGGCAGCGAAGGCAGAACCAGCACGAGGCTGAAGTTCAGCGTCTCAAGGATTTAACCGAGTCGTTAAACGCTACCCACCAAAGGCTTTTCAACATACTTTCGCGCGATCTGGCGGCACCCACCCAGGCCTTTACCAACTTGGTTCGAAGCCTGAACAGTTCACCGGAACGCGATAACCCGGAGTATCTAGAGCGTCTCCGCGATCAGGGACAGCTCGTGGTACAAAACCTTCATGGGGCTTTGGAGTGGACGTTCCAGCAAACAGGCCAGGCCGTCCTTCATCGCGAACGATTTATGGCTGCGCTTTGGGCACGGGAAGCGGTCGAAAATTGCCGGGCAGGCTGGGAGGAGCGCAGCCAGAAGGTCGAGTTGCTGGTGCCCGAGGGAATCACTGTGTATGGAGATCGTGCTACGCTGTTGATTGCTTTGGAGAATGTGATGATGGAGTTGATTTTCCATACGCCCACGCAGCAGGTGTTAACCGTTTTTGCCGGCAATAGAGATGAACTTGTCACGCTTGGGGTAACCAGCCATTCGTGCAATCGTCCGGTCAGCGATTTCAGTCTTAAATCGGCCGATCACAATAAGCTTTGGCTGGCCGATGAAATGGTGCGGAGAAATGCCGGCAAGGTAACTTTAGAACCGGCCACAGGCGGGGGCCTATCCATCATCTTTACACTGCCTCGCTAAATCCGCGGGCTTTCCAAGCCCACCCGATCAGCACGGGGTGAATAATCAACAGACGCGCCCAGCCCACCCAGGGAGGTACACATAGATTGCCCACACAGTGGCCGGCTTGAATAAAGTGTAAGTGTGCGGGTATAAAGGTGACCAGCATACACACGATGCCCAGCGCGGCCCATCTGCGGGTGGAACGAAAGAGCAGAGTCAGCGCAAGTCCGACTTCCGCCAGGCCGCTCATCAGGTTGAGAAGATGAGGTTTCGGCAGGTAACCGGGAATCAGGGGCAGATAGAACTCGGGGTTCAGGAAGTGGTTTAATCCGGCAACAAGGTAAAACACAACCATCGCATAAAATGATACTTTATTCATTGCTACGTAATATGCTGTAAAATAATGCTTTAAGTCATTTGATATCTAAATGAAGTAAACATCATGACCAACCGACAACTACCGTTTTAATGAACGTTGAGGCGAAAATGTTTTGCAAACTCCGGTTTGCTCGCTGCAATTTTCCGCTGAACGGTATATATTTATTCGGTTATGCGAGCTTTAGTTTTAGTTGCTCCTGGGCGCGTTGAACTGGCCGAAGTGCCACGACCTGAATTGAGTTCGGGTAAGGCGTTGGTTAAGATCAAAGCCGTTTCACTGAACAGGCGAGACGATTGGATTCGGGAGGGAAAGTACCCGAACATCCGGTATGGCGGAATTCTAGGTTCAGATGGAGCTGGTGTGGTTGAGGCCGTTTATGATGAGGGTGACCAACCCTGGGTGGGACAGGAGGTAGTGATTAACCCGAATATCGACTGGGGTAATGATCCGGAGGTGCAATCGGGCAAGTACTCCATACTGGGTATGCCCGTCAACGGCACCTTTGCTGAGTTTATTGTGGTGGGTGTTGATCGGTTACAACACAAGCCGTTCCATTTGGACTTTTTGCAGGCGTCAACCTTGCCCTTGGGGGGCCTTACTGCGTTCAGGGCCCTTTTCCGAAGGGGTGTGTTGCGGAGTAATCATAACGTGCTGATCAGCGGGTTTGGTGGAGGTGTTGCTCAGTTTGCCTTCCTGTTTGCCCAGGCGGCAGGAGCCAATGTGTATGTCACCTCGGGCAGTGATGATAAAATTCAGCGAGCGTTGAAATTGGGAGCCAAGGGCGCCTACAACTATCGAAAGGACAACAGCATGCCAGACCTCTGGCGAACGAAAGGTGGGTTTGACATTGTCATTGATAGCGCAGGGGGCGATCAGATCAATAACTTCATCAAGGTCCTGCGCCCCAACGGGCGAATTGTGATTTATGGCGCCACCAACGGGTTGCCGTCAAAAGTAGATTTGTACAGGTTGTTCTGGAACCAGTTAACGCTGCAAGGAACTACCATGGGTAACGACCACGAGTTCAACGAAATGCTGGCTTTTGTCAGCAAGAATCAGATACGGCCGGTTGTCGATTCGATCCGGCCATTCTCTAAAATCGTGGAGTCTTTTGCGGATATCACACGTCCCAATCGCGTGGGTAAAATCGTCTTTCAGGTCTGATTGATCAGACAAAAAATTCCAGTTCAAACACCGCCTCCTGGCCTCGGTGTTGAAGCGGTCGCATGGCTAAAATGGGCGAGTCGTTGTACGCCTTGATAAACTCCTGCCGGCTGATGCGGAGCTTACTATGCCCGGGACGGATGCGGTGATATTGCATCCGGCCGGATTTATTGGCCGTGGCGGTATACGCCACTTGATATTGAATTGGAATAGGGGAGGGGATGTACTTCACGCTACCGCGGAATAAGTCGTTTTGAAATCCACCAGAATAAGTCGGTTCTGTGCATGATTGTACTGAGCCAAAAGAGCGTAAGCATGAGCGGGAACAAATTGATAGGTATGTTCATACTCATGAATCTTGGCACATAACTCGTTGACGTAGAAGCGAATCTGAGCAAGATTTCGACAGTTACTTGGAGATTCGAAGTGCCGCTGGACAAACTTTTGGAAATCCATCTCAAGGCATTTCCTTTCACAATCAGTCATGTTTTTGTGCATTAATGCACAATTATAAAACAATTTATTATAAAAATGCAATTTTTTATGTGCAAAAATGTACAAAATTCGGACAAACAATGATTTTGCCCCGTCAAAGCGGGTTTCAAGGTGTAGGGTGTTAGTCGATCGCGTTGCGGGTTACCCAGTAGCGATAAGCGATGACAACCTTCTCCAGCCCGTTGAGGCGGGTAAGATCTTTGCGACCAATACTGGGCAGCAGAACTTTGTTTAACCGGGCAAGAATTTTGAAAAGCTGGCGTTTCATCAGCAGCAGAAAGGTAGAAATATATTAGTTACCTTTCGAAGTTAGAACAAAAACGGGTATGAATGAAATAGAATTTATGGATTTGTGGCATCAGGCCATGCTGGTTGGCCTGATCGTATTTGTAGCGTTGGCAGTAGTCGTATTTCTGGTCTACTCGATCCGCGTGGCGAGCATTTCAGACTACAAAATCAAGCATGACTTTATTAATGCCAGTGAGGTAGCATGGTTAAAGCGGGTAGCGCTGATTTTCGGAATCGGCATAGCATGCCTGATTAACCTTTACGGTTCCTCCAAGTTCAACCAGCTTGGTGTTTGGTTTGGCGTTCGTGTTTTTATGTCGATAGCTGGTGCTACGGTTGTTTATTACACGTCATCGTTGATTCTGGATTATTACTATCCCACCCGGCTGAGCCGCAAACTTCGCAAGTGGCGCTACATGCCGCGCCTGAACCCCAAAACCGGTAGCAAGTTGCGCCTGCTCACCGAGGCGGAGGAGGATGTCCATTTGGATGAGGGTATGAAGGCGGAAGAAAACATCTTTTCCATCGATTATGATGTCTGGATTGATGACCAGACTAAGGAAGTAAAAATTGAAAAATACCAGGGACACCTTCTGGCGCTGGAGTGCCATAATTGCGGATTTTATACCATGCGGGTGAAACGTGAAGAGATTATGGAGCGGAACGAGGCCGGGGAGCCCACAATGCTGTTGAAGCATTATGAATGCTCCTACTGCAAGAATGTGCGGGCCACGCAGTTCCCTATTTCGAGCAAACAGGCCGATGATTACCGAGAGGAAAAAGCTCCAGCAAAGCGTGTTCACAAGGATATTGAGGGTATAAAGATCGAAATTCTCAATGCCATTACGGGGCGGCACTCGTATGAATTCCAGACACTTGACCAGGCACAAAAGTTTCTGGAAGAATACGATATCAAGAATTAATCCAATTCGGCATTGCTTTTGATCTTAACAAATAAATGACTGGACGATTCATGAAAATCCGACTATTTGTACTGGCCGGAGTATGGTTGCTGATCAGCCATGCCGCTGCAGGATTTAAGCGTGATACCACCGCGCTCAGAAGCAAGCCGGTGTATGGGAAAGAGGCCCGCGTGATCGCCTATATTCTCGATGGAAATCACTACCGAAAGACGAAGCTGAACGATTCACTGTCCGCTGTCATTTTAGATCGGTACCTGCGCGAACTTGATAACAGTAAAACCTACTTCACGGCTACTGACGTAAAAAGTTTTGAGCGCTACCGTTTTTCGCTCGATGAGCTCACACGGAACGAAAATGTGGAGCCTGCCTTTGAAATCTACCGGGTTTTTGAAAGGCGGTTTCGTCAGCAAATGGATTATGTGATAAAATCGCTGGTGGCGGAGAACTTTGACTATACCATTAACGAATACTACGAAACCGACCGCGATAAAGTGGCCTGGGCCGCGGACGAAAAGGAACTGAACGAGACATGGCGTAAAATCATCAAGAGCCAGGCCTTGAGTCTGCTACTGGCAGGCAAGAAGGAGGATGAAATTGCGTCAACCTTGAAAGCCCGGTATGAGCGGTTAGTCAAATCGGCTTCCCAGGTGAATAGCGAGGATGTGTTTAGTATCTACATGAACGCGATCACCGAGTCGTACGACCCGCACACCAACTACCTCTCGCCCAAAGCTTCGGAGTTATTCAAGCAGAGCATGTCGTTGTCGCTCGAAGGCATTGGTGCTCAACTGCAGACGGAGAACGATTACACCAAAATCGTTCGCATTCTGCCGGGCGGGCCCGCTCAGAAACTAGGTATTTTGCAGCCGGGTGATCTGATTACGGGCGTGGCCCAGGGAAGTGATGGGGAGATGGTGGATGTGATTGGTTGGCGAATCGATGACGTGGTTAAATTGATCAAAGGCCCGAAAGGTACCACGGTGCGCCTGCAGTATCTGCCAGCCGCTACGGGCTTGAATGGCAAGTCGAGCGAAATCACGATCGTTCGCGAGAAGGTTAAACTGGAAGATAACTCGGCTAAGAAAAACGTCATCCACTATCAGCGCAACGGTCAGGATTACAAGTTGGGGGTTATTACGTTGCCTGCATTTTACATGGATTTCGAGGCTTACCAAAAGGGCGATCCGAATTACACCAGTACTACGCGTGATGTTCGCAAGCTGATTAAAGAACTTCAGGCGGAGGGTGTCAATGGCCTGGTAATGGATCTTCGAAACAATGGGGGCGGATCGCTGCATGAAGCGGTTGAGTTAACCGGGCTATTCATTAAGGAGGGTCCTGTGGTTCAGGTGAAAAACAGTACCCAGCGCGTTGACGTTTTGGATGATCAAAACAAAGAAGTAGTCTATGGCGGGCCGCTCGTGGTGCTTACTAACCGGTTTAGTGCATCGGCCTCTGAAATTTTTGCCGGTGCCATTCAGGACTACCACCGGGGTGTAGTGGTGGGGGAGTCAACGTATGGGAAAGGCACGGTGCAAATGGTGCTTGATCTTGGTCGTTTTGTTCAGGACTCAGAAAAAGTTGGTGAGTTGAAAATAACGTATCAGAAATTCTACCGTGTCACCGGCAGTAGCACACAGCATAAAGGTGTCACACCGGATGTTGAGTTACCAACGCCTTTTTCAACTTCCGAGTTTGGTGAGAGTTCGAATCCCAATGCGTTGCCCTGGGATGTTATCCGGGGAACCGGCTATCAGCAAACCGGAGATATAACGCCAAAAACGATTGCCGAAATCAATAAGGCTTACCAGAACCGCCTAAAGTATGACGAAGTGCTGAAACGTTATGTAGCCGAGACGGAAGTGGTTCGGGAGAACCTGAACGAAACCCGAATTTCGCTCAATGAGCAAACCAGGCGGAAAGAAATGGCTGACCAGGAGGCACGTAAAGCTGCGATAGGTATGGATACGCGCGTAAACCCCGAGGGTGCACCCGTTACCGAATTAGAAAAACTCACAGATGAATTTCTACGCGAGAGTTTACTCGTGTTATCCGACTTGATAGTAAAGCGTATCGGTTAACCGTCACCGCGCACTGATCGGAACCGGAGTCAGCACATATCCCTTCGCGCGAAGCAGTTCGAGCAATCCTTCGCGGCCCTCGAGGTACGAGACACCCACCGCAATAAACGAAGGGTTTTCGCCCATCTTTCTTTCAAGCTTCGGTTCCCATTCCCGGTTGCGCCTCAAGTAAAATTCGTTGATGAAACTCTCATTGTTATCAAGCGGATGAAGCGTGTAGGCAAAAATCTCCTCAAGGTTTCCGTGAGGGTAGTCGGCCATCAATTTCCTGAACTCGACCTTTTGTATTTCAAAGTCGTTAACCGACTGAAGGAGAGCCTTTACCTGCTCCCCCATCGCAAAACTATTGAGTGCTTGTGCTTCGCGGTCAATCGCTTCCAGCGAATAGGACTGAAGCCCGTTCCGTTTTGTGATCTTCAACAATTCGATATCATAAAACTTAACCCCTTCGTGCAGCGATAGCCGTGTCATGGCAATGGAAAAGGCGAGGGGCTTCAGGCGCGCATATTTCTTTTCAAAAACAGATTTAGTGATGCCAAACTCCCGCTCAAACAACTGAACCACAAGCGGGTAGTCCTCGGCAGTCATGACACTGGCCAGCGATTGGCCTTTCGGAAAATGAAGTGCCTGATTCAATTCGTGCTGGGCGTGGTGGTCCACAGGATCTTCAATGGCGAAGGATTTGCAATTCTTCATCTTCGCTATTGCTTCGGGAGGCATAAAGTACTCCTTCTCCCCAACAAACTTGATCGTGGCCAGCAAGTAGGAGGGTTTCGCAAGTCCGTTGCCGGTAACTTCCCACAGGATTGGCAAGTTATCTTGTGCGGCACCCGCATACGAAACAGCAACAACAAGAACGAGGAGCAAATGCTTTTTTATGTTGTCGATGCTATACAAAGGAAAATCAAATCACTTTATTTCTGTCAAGATTAGACATTTTTATCTATTTTTTCCGCGGCTCCGGCCAAAATCCCCATGAGTGAAGAATTATTAAAGGCCATTGTTCAGCTGTTTGCGATTGTTGCGAAGGAACGCATCTCCGATGAGGAGCGTGGAAACATCAAGGAATTCCTGGGCCAACATCTAAACCAAGATGCCACCCGCTATTACCTTTCGCTGTTCGATGACTTCTGCAAGGCCAATCAACGCATGGCCAGCGCACACCTCACCAATATTGATTCGGAAACCGCCCAGTTTGTGGATGATTGGGCGCAGATCATGCAGATTGCCAAAAAGGTAAATCAGGCACTCACCATGCAGCAGAAGGCCGTATTGGTAGCTAAAATTATTGAGCTGGTGGTCGCGGATGGGTTCATGTCCGATCGTGAAGAAAACCTGATTTTTTATATCGGAGAAGCGCTCAAGTTTCCCCCGCGCGATTTGAAAGATCTGCGGTCATTTGTCGTTGGCGAGGATGCACAGGAACTTAGTTCGCGCAATGTTCTCATCATCGATGAAAGCCCGGATGAACCCGAAGTCTATCATGGACCCCATATTCAGTCCAGGAGCCTCTCCGGACTGATTGCCATCCTGCGCTTACCCGACATGAATATTTTTTTCATTCGGTACCTCGGCATTACGCCCATGTTTTTGAACGGCATTCCACTGAAGAGCCGGAAGATTGACATCTTTCCCACTGGAAGCACCATTCGCGGCAGCAAGATTGAACCGGTGTATTACAGTGATGTAACTAGTAAATTTCTGATTGAGGACCAGGATGCGAAAGTCACTTTTGTTGCTGAGCACGTGTTTTATCATTTTAAGTCTGGCCGTGCAGGACTTCAAAACATTAACCTTGCGGAGAAGGGCGGTAAGTTGATCGGTCTCATGGGGGCTTCGGGATCCGGAAAATCTACGCTGCTTAACGTACTTAATGGCACCGAGAAACCTTCCAGTGGAAGCGTGGTGATTAATGGTATCGATCTGCATCGCATTCCTGAAAAACTGGAAGGCGTAATCGGCTTTATTCCCCAAGATGATTTACTTATCGAAGACCTTACGGTTTTCGAGAATCTTTACTATGCGGCCCGGCTTTGTTTTGGACACTATACCCGTGCCCAGATTGGTGAGCTAGTCGAGCGTGTCCTGATCAGCCTGGGTTTGATCGAAATCCGCAACCTGAAAGTGGGTAACCCGATGAATAAAACGATATCGGGTGGCCAGCGCAAGCGGGTAAATGTTGGTCTTGAGCTGCTGCGCGAACCGACCATTCTTTTTGTTGACGAACCCACCAGTGGCCTCTCGTCCCGCGATTCGGAAAATATCATGGACCTGTTAAAGGAGCTGGCCTTGCGGGGTAAGATGATCTTCGTAGTTATTCACCAGCCGTCAAGTGATATTTTTAAGATGTTCGATTCGCTGGTGATTCTGGATGTTGGGGGTTTTCAGATATATTATGGCAATCCCATTGAAGCGGTTGAGTATTTTCAGGAAGTTGTCAATGCCGCGAACCGAACCCCCGGGGCATGCCCGGAATGCGGCAATATCAACCCCGAGCAGATATTCAACATTATCGAAACCCGGGTGGTAGATGAGTTTGGTAAACTTACTCATACACGCAAGACATCTCCCGGTCAATGGTATCAATACTTCAAGAAGAAGATCAGACTTCTGCGTATCGACATGTCTACCGATGAACTGAAGGCTACACAAAAAATACCCAACGCCTTGAAGCAAACCTGGGTGTTTGTTGTACGCGATGTGCTGGCAAAAGCAGCCAACCGGCAGTACGTCATTATCAATGCCCTGCTGGCCCCCTTGTTGGCTTTGTTTATTGCTTTTTTTGTTAAGTATTACGATGCCCTCGGTGCCACAACATCATCCTACACATTTTTTCATAATGACAATATTCCGGTGTATTTCTTTATGAGTGTGGTGGTGGCCCTTTTTGTGGGCCTTATCATCAGTGCTGAGGAGATTTTCCGGGATCGAAAGATATTGAAGCGCGAAAAGTACCTCCATTTAAGCCGCAATAGCTACCTGATATCGAAAGTGGTTATTCTGTTTTCCATTTCCGCTGTACAAACACTATTATTCATAGTTGTCGGCAATGCCATTTTGGAAATACCGATGACGGAGTACCGCTATTGGCTGATTCTGTTCTCAGCAGCCTGTTTTGCGAACATGCTGGGCTTGAATATCTCTTCGGCCTTTGACTCGGCCGTAACGATTTACATTTTGATTCCCATTCTTATCATTCCACAGTTGTTGTTAAGTGGCGTGGTGATTAGTTTCGATAAGTTTAATCCTTCTGTTAGCCGACCAAAGAGTGTGCCGCTGCTGGGTGAGTTTATGGCCTCGCGATGGGCCTTTGAGGCGTATATGGTAACTCAGTTCAAAGACAATCCGTTTGAAAAGCCTTTTTATTCAATTGATCAAAAGCAGGCACTCGCGGAGTACAAGCGAACCTATTATATCCCCAAACTGGAAAGCCATCTCGCGAATGTTGCCAATAATCGATCGGATTGGCGGCAAACTGACCCGCAACATGCGGTGAACAAGTCGATTCGTACGCTGCGCAGTGAGTTGGAGCATGAAATCAGCCGTATTGGTGCTGGCCGGTACGATGAACTTGAGAAGCTAGTGCCCGGGAAATTTGATTCATCGGCCCAGGTTGCCACCGCACGCTTTCTGGAGACCTTGAAGCGATATTATGCCCTGCGGAGCACCAACGCTATGGCCGCGCGCGATAGTTTAGTCCGGACACTGACAGGCAATCAAGATGCGCTCAATCGCTTTCAGTTATTACGTTTGCGTTACCAAAACGAGGCCGTAACGGAGACAGTGGAGAACAAAAACAAAACCCGGATAACCGAATTTGAGGGTGAAATTGTGCAGAAGATCTTTCCCATCTATTTTGACGACCATCGGCCAAGCCATCTATTTGACTTTAAGGCTAGCTTTTATGTGCCCACCAAACACTTTGCCGGGCGTTACTACGACACGTATTATTTCAACATTTCGATAATCTGGGCGATGACAATTGGGCTCTATTTGCTGCTCTATTTTGAAGTACTAAAGAAAATCGTTCATGGACTTGAAATGCGAAGAAAATACAAGCGCGCGGTTAACGTGTAATTCTTATTTTTGCCAAAATATTCAATACTATGAAGCATATCTGGATAATTGTACTTGCGCTGGGCTTTGCCCTGGTAGCTTGCCAATCAAAAGAACAAAAGACTGAAGAAGCGGCCGAAGAACAAATAGAATGGGCGGAAATGGATGCTTATCACATGCTGATGGCCGAAGCTTTCCATCCGTACAAAGACTCCTCGAACCTGGCACCCGCAAAGGCTGGTGCAGCGCAATTGGCTGCGGAGGCAGTAAAATGGGCAGCCGCCCCGCTACCTGCCAAGGTTGATAACGAGCAAATGAGGGCTAAACTGCAACGCCTGAAGTTTAATGCTGGTGTGCTGTCGGATAAGGTTCAGATGAACGCAAGCGATGCGGAGATCGGACAGGCATTAACTACAATTCATGATGACTTCCATGCGATTATGGAAGCATGGCATGGAGGGGGACATGAACACGGTAAGCACAAACATTGATCATTCGTTGAAATCAAAACAAAAGGAGCAGCGGTAACGTTGCTCCTTTCATTTTATACAATGCTAAAAGTCGCCTGGTCGGAAAACTACGTGCTGCCGCTGCCACCCCATCATCGTTTCCCGATGAGCAAGTACGAGGTATTACCACAACAATTGTTGTATGAAGGAACGCTCACCGAGGCTAACTTTTTTAAGCCAGGTTGCATATCGGAAGCCGAAATTTGCCGAACGCATGCATCGGACTATTGGAGCCGCCTGAAAGGTTTACAGCTCACGCCCCGCGAGGAGAGGCGCACGGGCTTTCCTCAATCGCCCGAACTGGTGGATCGCGAGGTGACCATTATGCAGGGCACGGTAGAGTGCGTGCATTTTGCGCTGCAGTTCGGGGTGGCCATGAACATTGCCGGGGGTACTCACCATGCGTTCACCGACCGGGGAGAGGGCTTTTGCCTGTTGAATGATATTGCGTTGGCCGCCCGACATGCGCTGGAAAACCAACTGGCGCAACAGGTGTTGGTTGTTGACCTGGATGTCCACCAGGGTAACGGCACGGCTCAGATCTTTCAACACGACAAGAGGGTGTTCACGTTCAGCATGCATGGTGCCAACAACTATCCGCTGCACAAGGAAATCTCCGATCTGGACATTGGCTTACCAGATGGCGTGGGTGACGATTTCTACCTGAGCACCCTGGATGTGAACCTGAACAATCTGCTGGAACGTGTACAACCTGACCTGATCTTTTTTCAGTCAGGAGTTGATATTTTAAGCACCGACAAGCTGGGCAAATTGGCCGTGACACGCGAAGGCTGTAAGCAGCGCGATAAGCTGGTGCTCTCAGCGGCCAAACGAAATCGAATTCCTTTGGTAGCCAGTATGGGCGGTGGCTACTCGCCCGATTTCCGCGACATCATCGAAGCCCATGCCAATACCTATCGACTGGCGCAGGAATTGTTTTTCTGATTTTTCATTTGGTTACAAGACGGCCCGGCACATTGCGTAGGCGCCATCAGCGCGGAGTCCATACCCACGCGTTTTGCAATAGGTGTTTTGTCCGTTTGCCAGCATTAATCGAACCGATCAATGATTCCCCAAACGCAGATTACGGGCTGCCTGCCCAAAACAATAGTGCCTTATCGTTACTCGCCCATGCGAAGGGTACCACTTTTTTGGCGTGGCGGAAATTGCTGAAGGGAGAGGTAGTGCTGCTTCAGCACATCCTGGATTTGTCCACCCCAGGCCACGCCTAATTTCATGGCTACTTCGCGCGACTTCCACTGATCATGGCGCTCGAAGGGATCGGTTCTGAGGTTGAAAATCAAGGCGCTGGGTTTATTGTAATCAAAAAAACCTTCACGCTGCTGCATGTGTGATTTCCAAGGCCCGATACGGACGGCCGTAAGGTCATTCTCGTTGTAATAGATTTCAAACGTGCGATTGGATGGCGCATTTCCCGTCCAGTGGGTGAGGTTGTTCACACCATCAATGTAAACCTGATGCGACTGCTTCAGCTTTTCGTGAACATTGTCAACACCGGCTGCTGCCGCCAAAGTTGTAAACAAATCGGTATGGTCCTGAATACCATTTGAAACCGATCCAGCCTTGATCTTGGCGGGCCAACGAACCAGCATTGGCACGCGAACGCCTCCTTCCCAGGTCGTTGCCTTTTCACCACGGAATGGGGTAGTGCCACCATCGGGGAACCAATCGACCATAGCTCCGTTGTCGGTCGTAAACACCACAATGGTATTCTGGGCAATGCCCAGGTCATCCAACTTCTTCAACAATTCGCCTATCATCATATCCAGCTCCATCATGCCACTTCCGTACACATCAAATTCCGAAGAGAAAGGCGTAGCGAGGTTCCTGCGCTCCGGGCGAAGATGGGTATAGATGTGCATTCGGGTGGGATTGTGCCAGATGAAAAACGGTTCACCGGCCTTTACGGCCCGCTCCATAAAATTGATCGTGCGCGCGTTGAACTCGTCATCCACGGTTTCCATTCGCTTGGGGTCAAGCGGCCCCGTGTCTTTAATGGTCTGTTTACCCACTCGGCCAAATCGCCCGTCTACTGCAGGGTCGTCTACATTGGTGGCTTTGCAATCCAGCACACCACGCGGCCGGTAGCGGGCATTGAATCCCTCGTCTTTAGGCCAGGCAGCGAGAAAGGGTTCCTCTTCCGTGTTTAAATGGTAGAGGTTTCCATAAAATTCGTCAAAGCCATGTACAGTGGGCAAATGTTCGTTTCGGTCGCCTAAGTGATTTTTTCCAAATTGCCCGGTGCGGTATCCGGCAGTCTTTAGCACTTCGGCCAGTGTTGGATCCTTCGGGCTCAAGCCAATAGGAGATCCCGGTAACCCCACCGTGGTCAAACCCGTGCGAATCGGCATTTGACCAGTGATCATCATGGCACGTCCTGGGGTGCAGGTAGGCGAAGAGTAATGATCAGTGAAAAGTATTCCTTCTTTGGCGATTCGATCGAGATTAGGTGTTGGCACCATCATGCCATGGCTGTAGGCGCCAACATTCCAGTAGCCGACATCATCCGTGCAGATCAACAGAATGTTTGGTTTAGTTGGCTTGGCAGGTGCAGCGGTTGATTTTTTCTGGGCAACCGAGTAAACACTCGCAAGGCAAAGTAAAACACATAGAACCTTACGCATAGTTTGGGATTGAGGTTGGATCATAGAGATTTTAATTCAGCGAACTATATTTTTCCGGCAAGTTAACGACTTTGGTGTTCATTTTTAGTTTCAATACGTGGTCCATCCGCCATCTGTGGCGTAGCAAGCCCCCGTAATGTTACTGGCATCGGCTGAAAGCAGAAAAAGAATTACGGCAGCCTGCTCCCAAGGGGTGGCCCCGCGCTTGTCGGGCTCGTGGGCAGAGAGAAGGCTGGCCGATTTGAAACTCGCCATGCCGCTGCCCATACCCTTGTCGATTGCCCATTTCACAAATTCCATTGCGCGAAACACCATGGGCGTGTCTGTTTGAGCCATGTTTACGGAATTGACTCGAATGCCAAATGGCGCATAATCGATCGCAGCATTTCGCGTAAGTCCAGTCACTGCATGTTTACTTGCGGAGTAGGCAGGGTTGCCGGGCAACCCAATGATTCCGGCTATCGAACCAATGTTCACGATTGCGCCCCCCTTTTCCTGTGCAACCAGTTGCCGAAGCTGCGCGCGCATCGAATAAAAAATCCCGTTGATATTTGAGTTCATCACGTTGTGCCAATATTCGTCAGTAGCCGTGTGAATCGCGGCCGGAAGCAAATGGGTCGTGTTTTCGAAGTCAGGTGGGCGTGAGGGATCATTTCCGTCCATGACACCGGCAGCATTCAACACGAGGTTTAGCCCGCCAAATTGGGCAACACATTCAGCCACAGCGTGATCGGCCGCTTTCGCCTCGCACAAATCGGTTACGAGAGCAATAGCCTGCCCGCCTTGCGCTTTTATCTCCTGAACGGTCTGATTCAACTTATCGGCTTTGATATCCACGCAAAAAACTTTTGCGCCCTCGCGGGCCGCCCGAATTGCTGTGGCACCGCCAATGCTGCTGTGCGCTGCTCCTGTCACAAACAAAACTTGGTTCTTAAATCGGTTCGCAAAAAACGAATTCGGGTCAACGGGAGTGATTCCTTTGCTCATATTGAATTATTTTGACTTCATATTGTAGGCAAATTGAATCATAGTTTCAGCCGGTTCATCCAGTCACTTTCTGAAATTTGCCACGTTGACGGAAAGTCTTTTTCTCGCCAAGAGACTTCGATTCCCCCGTCAATCGTAACGACCTGCCCAACAATAAAACGAGCTTGCTCGCTCAAGAGAAATGCAGCGAGGCCGGCAATGTCGTTCGCAGCGGGAAACTCACCAAGGGGTTTTGGCAGTGCCCGGATTACCGGTCCCTTGACTGGATCGATCAAGTCCCTCTCGAGAAGCGGTGTGCGCACCGCCCCGGGTGCAATTGCATTCATCGTGATGCCTTCCTTTGCCCATTCTACTGCCCGCGCACGCATCCAACGTACCAGAGCCAGTTTGCTTACCTGGTAACACACATTCGATTTTGACCCGACTATCTGAATGGCCTCTTCCAGGCTGCCACACAACAGATGATCCACCGCTTGTTCAGGTATTCCAGGCGTGATAAACATTGAATTTGACGAGGTAATCAATACGCGTGCTCCGGAATTGGCGGCCAGCGAAGGTCGCAATCCGTTTAGCACATCAATCACACCCTCATAGTTAATGGCAAACACGAGCCGTGAGTCCTCACTATCAATGCCGGCATTGGCAATAACTCCGTCCAGGGGCTTTTGGCATAGGGCAAGTACGCCAGCTACGGCCGCATTCCGCCCGTCTTTGGTAGAAAGGTCGGCCGTTACTTCGGCACCCTTTCCCGGAAGATCAATTCCGATCACCTGATGGCCCAATCGTTCTAAGTTCGCACGGAATGCTAATCCCATCCCCGACTGACTACCCGTGATCGCGAATATGTGGTTCATGTGTTACGAACGATGGACATCAAAGAGGCGCCTATGTAACACTGTTTTTGCGAACTTTTTTATTTGAGCGACTTGACAATACGACTAACAAGACTAAAAGGTATGCCGAATTTGACCGAAAAGCAAGTTACTTTCCTATATTTCATTTCCATTTCGTGTATGTCGAGTAAAACCCAAAAACTCTGGCCGGTCATCACAGCCTCATCGGTGGGCACACTCATCGAGTGGTATGACTTCTACATTTTCGGTAGCCTGGCCGCCATTCTTTCGCAGCAATTTTTTCCCCAGGCCAATCCAACGGCAGCATTCCTATCTACGCTCGCTACGTTCGCTGCCGGTTTTATTGTCCGTCCTTTTGGTGCGCTGGTTTTTGGCCGGCTTGGTGATTTAGTGGGGCGAAAGTATACATTTCTGGTAACACTGGGACTGATGGGCGGCTCAACGTTTGCTATTGGCCTGGTACCCGACTACAATACGATTGGTTTGTTTGCGCCTCTATTGGTGCTGATTCTTCGGTTGGTGCAGGGATTGGCCTTGGGCGGAGAGTATGGCGGTGCGGCTACCTATGTGGCGGAGCATGCGCCCAAACATAAGCGCGGCTACTATACCAGTTTCATTCAAACAACCGCCACGTTAGGTCTTTTTGTTTCCATTGGCGTGATCTTACTCGTGCGCCAGACCATGGGTGTGGAGCAGTTTGAAGCCTGGGGTTGGCGCATTCCATTTTTGTTGTCGGCATTTTTGGTAGCCATTTCGATTTACATCCGGCTGCGAATGCAGGAGTCGCCCTTGTTTCACAAAATCAAAAGTGAAGGAAAGCTGGCGAAGAATCCCATTCGGGAAAGTTTCACCAAGAAAAAGAATTTACGTCTGGTCTTGATTGCCCTGTTTGGTGCAGCAGCCGGCCAGGGCGTGGTTTGGTATACGGGGCAATTTTACGCCCTCACCTTCATTCAGAAGACACTGTCGATCGAATTCGTCCAGTCCTACTACATCATTGGCACCGCACTGGTGATCGGCACGCCATTGTTCATTTTCTTCGGCTGGTGGTCAGACAAAATCGGGCGAAAGTACATCATGCTGGCGGGCATGTTACTGGCGGTGCTCAGTTATCGACCAATCTACCGAACCATGTACGACCTGGCCGATGTAACGCAAAAACAGGAAATCCCGGGGGAGAAAACGCTGTCGCGAACCACATCGATATTGGCGGAGGGCGATACTCTGGTTACGCTCAAGACCTCCCGTGCTTTTCAGGATGGAACGCTGCTGGTCACCACCGAGCAGATGCAAGGGCGCGAACGGAAAGGGGAACTGAAACACGAGGTGTTGCTCAGCGGAGATCGGTTTTATTATATGATCCTACTCGTGTTGGCACAGGTGGTTTGGGTTACGATGGTTTACGGTCCGATTGCTGCTTTTCTGGTCGAGATTTTTCCGACCCGAATACGGTACACGTCCATGTCGCTGCCGTACCACACCGGAAACGGTATCTTTGGCGGGCTCACACCGTTCATCGCAGCCTCGCTCTATGAGTTGAGTAAGTCGACTGAACATCCGGCTGGTAACTACCTGGCCGGCCTTTGGTACCCGATTGGCGTGGCGGCCGTTACGTTGCTGATCGGTTTTATCTTTCTGCCAAATCGTTCACATCACCACCATCACGAAGAGTAATGCCTTTTACGGCCTCTCATCCGGCTATCATTATTCCGCTGATGCGCGGGCGTTATTTGTCGGCCACCGGTCTGGTGATTGGCAGCCTTAGCCCCGACTTCGAATACTTCCTGAAAATGAGCGTCTCGAGTAAGTACAGCCACACGTTTTGGGGACTCATCTATTTTGATGTGCCCATTACCGTTGCGCTGGCATTTATTTTTCATCTGGTGGTGAAGCGACCTCTTTTGGAGAATGTGCCCGGCTTCGTAGCTGATCGACTACAACCTCTTTATGAATTGAATTTTGTCGCTTACTTCCGCGATAATCCGCTTAGTTTTTTGGTGTCGGCCTGGGTGGGGGCAGCATCTCATGTATTGTGGGATAGTTTCACACACGCCCACGGGTTCATGGTTCAGCAATTCCCTGCTTTAGTTCATACGATTGTTCCCTTCGATGGCGCGCGGTATCCGCTTTACTATGCGCTGCAGCATGTATCTACCGTTGTTGGCCTTGCTTTCCTCGTGGTTTTTCTTTGGCATTTTCCGAAGACCCGTTATGCACGCGCGTCAGGCCATTGGACGTTTTGGCCGCTCGTAGCATTTTCAGTGATCCTGGTGTTGGTGCTGCGTTTTCAAAACGGATGGAACGAACAGATTGGCAATCGTGTGGTATCATTCATCTCGGCCGGTTGTGTAGGGTTGACCCTTGCGGGAATCTGGCATCGAAAATCGTCTGCGCATGGCTAAGCAAAAGCATTGGGTACAGGTGGACAAACGCAAACTGGAAATCTCCAATCTGGACAAAGTACTGTTTCCGGAAGACGGCATTGTAAAAGCCCAGGTCATTGAATACTATCTCTCAATTGCCCCGACATTGCTGCAGCATGTAAAAAACCGGGCGCTTACGCTCATCCGCTACCCCGATGGCATTCACGGTGAGATGTTTTACCAAAAGAACCGGCCCGAGTGGGCCCCAAAATGGGTTGAGTTTGCCGAACTGGGTTCAGAAGACAAGAAGGACTATATCGTGGCCACTGAGCCGGCCTTGTTGGTATGGCTGGCGAACCTCGCTGCGCTGGAGTTACATCAGATTCACTCCCGAAAACCGCACTTTGATAAGCCGGACTACATGGTGTTCGATCTTGATCCACCGGAAGGCTATTCCTTTAAAAAGATCGTTGACTTAGCCATCCGGCTCAAGACGCACGTAGAGGACTTTGGCTACACACCCTTTGTTAAAACAACGGGCGGCAAAGGCGTGCACATTTGTTGCCCGCTGATTCCGCACCACCATTTTCATGACGTGTTTGAGGCTGCGCAGGCCATTGCACAACCCTTTGTTGATGCGAACGGGAAGGAAACCACACTCCATATCAAAAAGGATGCGCGTAAAGGAAGAGTGTTGATTGACATTTACCGCATTCGGGCGGGACAAAGCATTGTGTCGCCCTACAGCCTTCGGGGGCGGGTGGGGGCGCCCGTTAGCATGCCACTGACGTGGGAACAATTGAAGGCCACGCAGTCGCCACGCGAGTATACTATTCACAACGCAATTGAGCTCGTTACCCGTCTGGGCGATGCCTGGGCCACGTTCGATGCTTTTGCGGTTGAGATTCACACGCATCGCAAGAAGGTGAGCGCCAAAAAACTACCGGAGTCAAAAAAGAGAAAAACGCCCGAGCAGCTTAAATCGTATGAGCAGAAGCGTGACTTCTCCAAAACGCCCGAACCAGAGGCGCGGATTGTGGAAGCCGGAGGAAACAACGTTGTAGTCCACCGCCACCACGCTTCGCATCTGCATTATGACTTGCGCCTGGAGCAGGAGGGTGTCCTGAAATCGTGGGCCGTGCCCAAGGGACTGCCACCGTTACCGGGCATCAAACGGTTGGCCGTACAAACAGAAGACCACCCGATGGAGTACCTTACCTTCGATGGTAAGATCCCGAAAGGACAGTATGGAGCGGGCGAAATGTGGATCTATGCGCTGGGTAAATACCAGATTACTAAAGAGAAAAAGGACGGTTTTTATTTCCGGCTTACAAGCAAGGAGGTCACAGGTGAATATCGCATTTATAAGATTCAGCGGGCCAAAGAATGGCTGCTGGAGCGGGTAGACCGGCCGCAGGTTGATTTCCTTACTCAGCCTTTTGAACCCATGTTGGCCGAAGCCGTTGACCGGCCACCACAACGAGAAGAAGAATATCTCTACGAAGTTAAATGGGACGGCATTCGGGCGTTAATTGTGCTAAACGAGGGGCAGATTTCGATTCGTACGCGCAACAACCTCGACATTACGGCTCAGTTCCCGGAGTTGACCCAAAGCGAAAAGTCGTTTCGCGCCACCTGCGGTGTGTTTGATAGTGAGATTGTGTGCCTTGATGCAGACGGCAGGCCATCCTTCAAAAATGTAATCAAGCGAATGAACGCCAAGGGTTCGGCCATCGCGACTACCCGCAGCAAGCATCCTGCAGTTTGCTACGTGTTTGATTGCCTTTACCTGGATGGGCGACCGATTGTAAACGAGCCGTTGCTTCGAAGAAAATCATGGCTCAAAGATGCGTTGAAAGCCGACAATGGCTACCGCTTCAGCGAAACCGTTGACGATGGCCATGGCCTGTTTGAAGCCGCCCGTGCGCATCGTTTGGAGGGTATCATGGCCAAACGAAAGGACAGTCGCTATTACGTGGGTAAACGAAGCGATGCCTGGCTGAAAGTGAAAGTGCGCGATACCCGGGACTGTGCCATTATCGGTTATACCCCCGGCAAAGGCAATCGCCACTCGCTGTTTGGCGCCTTGCAACTGGCGGAGCACGTGGACGGGAAATGGTTGTACAGGGGCAAAGTGGGTACGGGCTTTGATGATCAAACCATGCAGACGATTTTTAAATGCATTCGCGCTTTGAGGGAAACTCGGAAGCCGGCCATGGAAGGCGGCAAAGTGATGGATGAGAAGGTGACCGTGTGGGTGCAGGCGAAGCTAACCGCAGAAATCAGCTTCGCCATGATCACTGCGGACGGGATGTTCCGCGAACCGGTGTTTGTGAAGCTGATGAAGTAATCTGGAATCATTTCTTCGATTCAAAAGTTTAGCGCAACAAATTACAAAAAGTAACTTGTTGCAAAATGAAAGAATACAAAAGACTTACCTATGAGGACAGGGTTAAGATTGAGCTACTTACCAAACAGGGATTTAACCCG